>Ga0302326_10003646_pt1 | contig 36135 bp, 40 predicted proteins | sample Palsa_T0_3_FD_202264 | JGI IMG/M metagenome (GOLD analysis project Ga0302326, IMG submission 202264) | Peat permafrost microbial communities from Stordalen Mire near Abisko, Sweden - Palsa_T0_3 | ecosystem: Environmental > Terrestrial > Soil > Palsa > Peat permafrost | place: Sweden: Abisko... | reverse complement strand
CAAAATAGGCGCCGAGTTCACGGCTGGCGCTCAAAACGCCGGCATCGTAGGCCGAGAGGCCGAAGTCGCGCGCGAATCGTGCCGCCTTCTGGTCCGGCAGCTCCGGCAGCGTCGCGCGCACCGCCTCGATGAACGGCTCGTCGATTTCGACCGGCAACAAATCCGGATCCGGAAAGTAGCGATAGTCGTTGGCCTCTTCCTTGGAGCGCATCGAGCGCGTCTCATCCTTGTCGGAATCGTACAGTCGGGTCTCCTGCACCACCTTGCCGCCACTCTCGATGAGCTCGACCTGCCGTGCCACTTCGAATTGAATCGCCTTCTCGACGAATCGGAATGAATTCAAATTTTTGATTTCAGCGCGAGTGCCATATTTTTCCTGGCCCCGGGGCCGCACCGACACATTCGCATCGCAACGGAAAGAACCTTCTTGCATGTTGCCGTCGCAGATTTCCAGATACCGCACCAGCGTGTGGATCTTCTTCATATACGCGACGGCCTCTTTGGCGGATCGCATGTCGGGTTCGGAGACGATCTCGAGCAGCGGCGTGCCGGCCCGGTTCAAATCGATTCCGGAAGCATTCGCCAGGCCCTCGTGCAGCGATTTGCCGGCATCCTCTTCCAGATGCGCGCGCGTAATGCCCACGGTCAAAACCTTCCCGTCATCCAGCATAATGTTGAGTGAACCGCGCGCGACCACCGGCAACTCGTACTGACTGATCTGGTAGCCCTTCGGCAAATCCGGATAGAAATAATTTTTGCGCGCAAACACGGAGCGGCGCGCCACCGTGGCGTCGACCGCAAGTCCAAACTTCACCGCCATTTGCACGGCGCGGGCATTGAGCACCGGCAGCACGCCGGGGTAGGCCAAATCGACCAAATCGGCCTGGGTATTCGGCGGTGCGCCATACGCGGTCGGCGATCCGGAGAAAATCTTTGACTTGGTCGCGAGCTGCGCGTGGATCTCCAGTCCGATGACAACTTCCCAGTCGCTCATCACTCGTACCCGCGCGGTGCGTGCATGTGCCAATCCGTAGCTTGCTGGTACTGATGCGCCGCGTTCAATAATTTCGCCTCCGCGAAATGCGGTCCGATGAGCTGCAAGCCCATGGGCAGGCCGTCGACGAAGCCGCATGGCACCGACACGCCGGGAAGCCCGGCCAGGTTCGCGCCGATTGTGTAGATGTCATTCAGATACATGAGCACGGGATCATCCATCTTGGCGCCGATATCGAAGGCCGGTGTCGGCGTGGTGGGACCGATCACCAGATCCACCTTCTCGAATGCCGACCGAAATTCATCCGTGATCAGGCGCCGTGCCTTTTGAGCCTTCAAATAGTAAGCGTCGAAATAACCCGCGGACAACACATACGTGCCGGTCATGATGCGCCGCTTTACTTCGGCGCCGAAGCCCTCGCCGCGCGAGCGCTTGTACAAATCCATGAGGTCCTTTGGATTGTCGCAGCGGTGGCCATAGCGCACGCCGTCGAAGCGCGAGAGGTTCGAGGAGCATTCCGCCGGGGCAACCACATAGTACGTGGGCACCGACAACGGCAGATGCGGCAGGCTGACCTCGCGTGTTTCGGCGCCCAAACCGGTATAGATATTCAGCGCATCCTCGAGCAGCGCCGCGTTGCGCGGCTCCAACCCTTCGAAGAATTCCCGCAACAGACCGATCTTCATACCCCTGAGGGGTTGACCCAAGGCCTGCGTATAGTCCGGTACCACTACATCGACGCTGGTGGAGTCGCGCGGATCGAACCCTGCCATCACTTGCAGCACGGCGGCCGCATCCCCGGCGCTGCGCGCGAATACGCCGGCCTGGTCGAGACTGGACGCGAAGGCAACCATGCCGTAGCGCGACACGCGGCCGTAGGTGGGTTTCAGTCCTACAACGCCGGTCAGGGCGGCCGGCTGGCGAATCGAACCGCCGGTGTCGGTGCCGGTGGCAAAGGAGGTCAGGCGGGCGGCGGTGGCGGCGGCCGAGCCGCCCGAAGAGCCGCCGGGGACTTTGCTGACATCCCAAGGATTCTTGACCGGCCCGTAATAGCTCGTTTCGTTTGAGGAGCCCATCGCGAACTCGTCCATGTTGGACTTGCCCAGCATCACCGAGCCCGCCGCCTTGAGGCGCGCCACCACGTGGGCATCGTAAGGCGAGACGAAGTTATCCAGCATGCGCGAGCCGCAGCTGGTCTTGACCCCCGCCGTGCAGAAAATATCTTTATGAATGAGGGGGATGCCTAGCAACGGACCCCGTTCCCCCCTGCCTAAGCGGGCGTCCGCGGCCGCGGCATCGGCCAGCGCCTGCTCAGCCGTCAAGGTGATCATGGCGTTGAGCGCAGGATTCAGGCGCTCGATCCGGCCCAAGAAGTGCCGGGTGAGTTCCGCACTTGAAATCTGCCGCTTGCTAAGGCGGTCGGCGAGTTCGCCGATAAAAAGGTTATGCAGCATCCGTCAAGAATAGCCTAAGGTTTACTCGATCACCCGCGGCACCACGTACAAGCCGGCGGTCACCGCCGGTGCGTTCTGCTGGTATTTCTCGTGGTTGTCGCTCTCCGAGACCAAGTCGGCTCGCAGACGTTGATGCTGGCCATCGAGAGGATGCGCCATGGGCAACACACCCTTCGTGTCCACGCGCGACAACTCATCGACGAAGTTGACGATGCTCGACAAGCTGTGCACGTACACCGGCATCTCTTGCTCAGTGATGGACAGCCGCGCAAGGTGCGCGATTTTTTCCACGTCTTGACGGGTAAGGCTCATAGGGTTGGTGCTCAAAATGCGCAGCAACTCACGCAAATTAAGCTCCAGGGATGATACACGTTGCCTTGTGATATGTCGTGTCGGTTGTTACATTAGCCGATCTTTTTTTAACCCCAAAAGTTTACGAAAAATACCCCATGTTCAAACGCCTTAGAGGTTATTTCTCCAATGACCTCTCAATCGATCTTGGCACCGCCAACACCCTCATTTACGTCCGCGAGCGCGGCATCGTTCTGAACGAACCCTCGGTGGTCGCGGTGCAGGATGAGCCCACGCGGGGCGGCAAAATCATCGTCGCCGTCGGGGTCGAGGCCAAGAACATGTTGGGGCGTACTCCGGGCCATATCACGGCGGTCCGGCCCATGAAGGACGGGGTGATCGCGGATTTCACCTATACGGAGAAAATGCTGCAGTACTTCATCAAGAAGGTGCACGGCAACCGGTTTTTGAGCCCCAGCCCCCGGGTGCTGGTGTGCGTACCCTTTGGATCCACCCAGGTCGAGCGGCGCGCCATCAAGGAATCCGCCGAGGGGGCGGGTGCACGCAGCGTGGACATCGTTCCGGAGCCGATGGCCGCTGCCGTGGGCGCCGGCCTGCCCGTGCAAGAGGCTCGCGGCTCCATGGTCCTGGACATCGGTGGCGGCACCTCGGAGGTCGCCGTGATCTCGCTGAACGGCATCGTGTACGCAGCCAGCGTGCGCATCGGCGGCGACAAGTTCGACGAAGCCATCACCAACTATGTGCGCCGCAATTACGGCATCTTGATCGGCGAGGCCACGGCGGAGCGCATCAAGCTGGAAATCGGTTCAGCCTATCCGGGTCAAACGGTGCGCGAGATTTCCGTCAAGGGCCGCAATCTGTCGGAAGGCGTGCCGCGCAGCTTCACCTTGAACTCCAACGAAATTCTCGAGGCCTTGCAAGAACCGCTGCAAGGCATCGTCGGCGCGGTCAAGCAAGCGCTGGAACAAACCCCGCCGGAACTCGGCGCCGACGTGGCGGAACGCGGCATCGTACTGACGGGTGGCGGCGCGCTGCTGCGCGACGTCGATAAGCTGCTCATGGAAGAAACCGGTTTGCCTGTGGTGATCGCGGATGACCCTCTCACCTGCGTTGCGCGCGGTGGAGGGCGGATTCTCGAGCTCACCGAGGAACACGGACCCGGCATTTTCGGATTGGAGTAATGCAAGCGAACCGGAGCCTGTTCGAGCCTTGCACGTGAGCCGCGTTGGCAGCGCGAGGGAGCGGATGCAAGGCGCGCGGCGCAGGCCGTGGCGGGCACCACGGACAAGCCGTGCAACGCCGCAGACGCCCCTCCCGCTGCCAACCCTTCGGGACCGGGCAGATTTCGCTTCATGCATTGTTGTCGCCTCCTCATTGGGAATCAACCCAACTTCGTCGGCTCCGCCTCGCCTGAAGCGAAATCTGCCGCGGTCGCGGCCACGCGCAAGGCTCGAACAGGCTCCCGTGGAGTGTTCCGCCCATGGTCGCCTTTCGTAGTACCGACGCCTCCGGTCGAGTCACGGGACTTTTGTTCCGCTGCGTACTGTACTCCCTGCTCGCCCTGGCGCTGATCATCATTGACAAGCGCTACGATCATTTGGGGAAAATCCGCCGGCTGCTTTCGGTGGTCGCCTATCCCGTACAAATCGCCGTAGCCTCGCCCTTTGAAGGCTGGCACTGGTTTCGCGACAGCGTCAGCACCCGCGATGCGTTGCGTGCGGATAAGACCAAACTCGAAGCGGATCTGCGCGTGGCGCAGTTCCGGCTGCAGCGCTACGAGGCGCTGGAAGCGGAGACTCAGAGGCTGCGCGCATTGCGCGAAAACACGGCTGGCGTGACCGATCGCTTCGTCATTGGCGATGTCATGAATGTGGATCTGGACGCCTTCCGCGAGCGCGTCTTGGTGGACAAAGGCGCAAGCGACGGCATTTACGTCGGACAGGCTGTGCTCGATTCAGGCGGCGTGTTCGGTCAGGTCGCGCGGGTCGGGCAACTCACCAGCGAGGTTATCCTGATCAGCGATGCGGCACACGCCATCCCGGTGCAGATCAATCGCAACGGCCTGCGCACGGTGGCGGTGGGAACCGGCGATACCAATCGGCTGAAGCTACCGTACCTGCCCACCAGCGCAGACGTGGTTGCGGGCGATTTACTGGTGACCTCCGGTCTCGGCGGCGGATTTCCTGCCGGCTACCCGGTTGGCAGCATCGCGGAGGTAAAGCGTGATCCGGCGCAATCCCTTGCCGATGTCGACGTCAAACCCGCGGCGGCACTCGATCGCTCCAGGGAACTGCTGTTCGTCTGGCTCAAACCGCAAGCCGAAGAGTTGCCGCCTCCGCCCAAGGCCGCCCCGGTGCCGAAGAAATGATGCGCGAAGGACGAATCCGCCGCATGCCCATGGCGCTGTCGGCGCTGGTCGCGCTGGCGCTGGCGGTGGTGCCGCTGCCGGCGGTGCTCGACGCGTTTCGTCCCGATTTTCTGGTGTTGGTGGTGTTTTATTGGTGCATCGAATCGCCTCGCGCCGGCGGACTCTCGTTGGCTTTCTTCTCCGGGTTGGCACTCGATGTGATTAACGGCGTGGTCTTGGGACAGCATGCGCTCGCGCTTACACTCATGGGCGCCTGGGCCACGAATCTGCGGCTGCGCATCCGCGTTTTCTCGATGATGTCGCAATGTCTCGTGGTGTTCGCGCTGCTCACCGGCTATCAATTCGTGCTTTTCTGGGTTGACGGCGCCACCGGCAACCCGGTCACCACCTTCAGCCGCTGGCTTGCGCCTTTCATCGGCGCGTTGCTGTGGCCGGTGCTTCTCGGTGTCATGGGCAAAGTACATGAGCGTTGACCTATGATCTACGATGAATTCTCGCCGTCTCGAACGCGCCGCACCCTCACCGCCGGGGGCCGCACGCTGCGCGCGCTGGGATTAGACGGTCCCCTGACCGGCGTGTTGGCCATCATCGTCGTGATCGGCATTTTGGTGGTGTACAGCGCTTCCGGGCAGAACTGGAAAATGGTGCAGCACCATCTGATGAATATCGGCATCGCGGTGGCGGCCATGCTGGCGCTCGCCAAATTCGCGACGCCGCAATACCTGCGCATGTTCGCGCCCATCGCCTATGTGATCGGGGTGCTGCTGTTGATCGTGGTCGACGTGACCGGCCATGTGGGCAAGGGCGCACAGCGTTGGCTCGACGTCGGCTTCATGCGCTTCCAGCCCTCCGAGATCATGAAGCTCGCGGTACCGATGGCGTGCGCCTGGTATATGCACGAACGGCCGCTGCCGCCGACTTTTTTGGATCTGATCGTGATGGGAGCGCTGATCGCCATCCCGACGGCGATGATCGTGACGCAACCGGACTTGGGCACTGCGTTGCTGATTGCGGCCTCCGGCCTCATCGTCATGTTATTGGCCGGCTTGCAGATTCGGCTGATTGTCATCGCCATCCCGCTCCTCGGCGCCGCCGCTTGGGGTGCGTGGCATTTCATCCACGACTATCAGCGCCAGCGCATTTTGACCTTTCTCAATCCCGAGACCGACCGCTTGGGCGCCGGCTATCACATCATCCAGTCGCAAATCGCCATTGGGTCGGGCGGCCTGTTCGGCAAGGGCTACATGAACGGCAGTCAAGCGCAGCTCGAGTTTCTGCCCGAGCGCTCCACCGACTTCATCTTTGCGGTCATCGGCGAGGAATTCGGCCTGCTGGGACAGCTGCTGATTCTGTCGTTGTATGGCGTGGTCATCGGCCGCGCGTTGTACCTCGCGATGCAGGCGCAAGGGACGTTCGCGCGCTTGACCGGCGGGGCCGTCGCCTTGAGCTTCTTCGTCTACGTGTTCGTCAACTCAGGGATGGTCAGCGGCATCTTGCCGGTGGTCGGTGTTCCGTTGCCCCTGATCAGTTACGGCGGCACCTCCATGGTCACGCTGCTGGCGGGCTTCGGCATCCTGATGTCGCTGCATTCGCACCGCAAGCTGATAGGGTCTTAAAGTCATGCGAACTACAATTGCCGCGGGTCTAGCCGTTTGCACTGCGCTTCTTCTGCTGCGTGCCGACCCCGCCTCAGGGCTAGACATCAGGCGCGCCGAGGTCAAGGAATTCATCGCACATATGGAAGGTGCCTATGGCTTCAAGAAACGCGCACTGCGCAAGCTGCTGAAATCGGCGGACAGTCAACCGGCCATCATCGATGCCATGTCCAAGCCCGCTGAGAAAGCCAAACTCTGGTACGAGTATCGTCCGATCTTCCTCAATGAACGGCGCATCCGCGAAGGCACGGAATTTTGGATCGCGCATCGCCAGGCGCTCGATGAAGCCAGCATCAAGAGCGGCGTCGCACCGGAATATCTCGCGGCAATCCTGGGGGTTGAAACTTACTATGGGCGCCTCACCGGAACCTACCGGGTGCTTGACGCGCTGGTCACGCTGTCTTTCGACTATCCGCCGCGCGAGAAATTCTTTCGCGAAGAGCTCGAGCAATTTCTATTGCTGACGCGCGATGCGCATCTCGATCCGAAAACCTTGAAAGGATCCTATGCCGGCGCCATGGGCGCGCCGCAGTTCATGCCATCGAACTACCGGCGTTACGCGGTCGACGCGGATGCGAATGGCCGCATCGATCTGTGGAACGACTGGCCGGATGTCTGCGGCAGCGTGGGCAATTATCTGAAGGAGCATGGCTGGAATGCCGGGGAACCTGTCTTGGATGAAGCCACGGTCCTTCCGGAAAAGGCCGGCGATCTCGATGGCCGCAAACTGGTCCTGTCGGAGACCGTAGGCTCGCTCGCGGCGAAAGGCGTCAGCTTCGATGCAACGCTGCCGCCCGAAGCGCCGGCGATTTTGATTGCCGCCGACGAGCCGGACGGCGTTCACTGGCGCGTCGGCTACAACAATTTCTTCGTGATCACCCGATACAACCACAGCCCGCTATACGCCATGGCCGTCTTTGAGCTTGCGGCGGCGGTGAAGCAGCGCATGCTGGCGAACGAGGCCGAACCGTTGGCCGCAACCGCGACACCGCCGTGAGATCATCGCGGGCGCTAGCGCTGCCGCTGGGCGTCGCGATCGCGGTTGGAATGGCCGCATGTTTCAGCGCGCCGCCGCGCCGCGAGAGTCCGAGCACCCCGGCTCCGCCGCCCACGGAGCGGCCGCCCGCACCCGACACCGTCCCCGACATGGTGCCGCGCAACGAGCCACGTTCGCGAAATGGCAATCCGCCCTTCTACGATGTAATGGGCAAGCGCTACTTCGTGCTCTCCTCGAGCGTGGGTTACGTGGAACGCGGCGTCGCGTCCTGGTATGGACCGGGTTTTCACAAAGTCCGAACCTCCACCGGCGAGCCGTACGACATGTATGCCATGACCGCGGCCCACAAGACGCTGCCCCTGCCGGCCTATGTACGCGTGACCAACCTGCAAAACGGTCGCAGTATCGTCGTGCGCGTCAACGACCGCGGGCCGTTCGTGGGCAATCGCATCATCGATCTTTCCTATACGGCGGCGGCCAAGCTCGACATGTTGCGCAACGGCACCGCCATGGTGGAGGTGCGCACTCTCGAGCCCAACGCCGCACCGATTGCCGCCCCGCTTATCGCCACCCCCGTCACCGCTGCAGCCGAGGCGCCGGCGCCGGCCTCCGCGTATACGACCGTCCCCGTCCCCCGCGCGCTCTTTATTCAAGCAGGCGCCTTCAGCGATCCCACGAACGCCGAGCGGCTCTTGGAAAAATTGCGCGGCGGCGGTTATGGCCAAGTATTCGTACGCGACAATGAAATTGCGGGCCGCAGAATGTACCGAGTGCGCATCGGTCCTGTTCCGGACGTCGCAGAATTCGATCGCGTCGTCGCGGCTCTCGAGCGCGTCGGCATTAACGACGCGCATCTCGCGCTCGACTAATCGCGTAAACTAGCCGACCTTAATAAGGGTATGCACTAACCATGGTTCGTTCTTTTTTTGTAAGCCTTTCCATCGCGGCAGCCTTGACCGCAACCTGCTGGGCTGCGAAGCCTCACCACAAACACGTAGCGGCCGCCCCTGCTGAGGCACCCGCCGCGTCCACGCCCGCGGTGTCCGCACCGGTGGTGGCCGGGATGGCCATTCCGGCCGCTCCCCAAGTTGATGCACGCTCCTATATTCTCGTGGATTATCAGACCGGCAAGGTACTCGCCGCGGCCGATGCGACTTCGCGAATGGAGCCGGCCAGCCTTACCAAGCTGATGACGGCCTACATCGTTTTTCACGAACTTAGCGTAGGCAAGCTCAAGCTCGAGGACATGGTCACCGTCAGCGAGCACGCCTGGCGCTCCGAGGGCTCACGCACCTTCATCGAGCTGGGAAAGCCGGTGTCGGTGAACGATCTCATCCTCGGCATGATCGTTCAGTCGGGCAACGATGCGACCATTGCGTTGGCCGAACGCATCGCGGGTACCGAGGATACCTTTGCGCAGCTCATGAATTCGACCGCCAAGAGCTTGAACATGGTTGGCTCGCATTTCGAAAACAGCTCGGGACTCCCCTCGCCGCAGCACTACACCACCGCGCGCGACATGTCATTGCTGGCGCTTGCCATGATTCGCGATTATCCGCAGTACTATAAGTATTATTCAGTGCGCGAGTTCGAGCACAACGGCATCAAACAGCAGAATCGCAACGGACTGCTCGAGAAGGATCCGAGCGTCGACGGATTGAAAACCGGGCACACCGATTCGGCCGGCTTCTGTCTCGTCACCTCTGCGCATCGCGAAGGCATGCGCCTGGTATCGGTGGTGCTCGGTTCCACCAGCATGAAGGCGCGCGAAAATGCCAGCGCCGCGCTGTTAGGCTACGGTTTCACCTTCTACGACACCAAACTCATCGTCAAGGGGGGAACAGCGCTGGCCACCACGCACGTGTGGAAGGCCTCCAACCCGTCGGCAGAGTTGGGCATCAAGGATGATCTGTACATGACTCTCGCGCGCGGCCAGTCCGATGTGAAAACCAGTGTCGACGTTACACCTAAGCTGATTGCGCCTCTGGGATTGGATGCGAATGTCGGCACGCTGCATGTTTTCAACGGCAAAGAGGCCCTGACGACCATGCCGCTGCATCCTCTGAAACCGGTGGCGGCCGGCGGGTGGTGGCGGCGCCTGATCGACACTATTCGTCTGTGGTTTGCTTGAGCGGTCCGCTGCCCATCTGCTACTTGAATGGCGCGTACCTACCCCTCGATGAGGCGCGGGTTTCGCCCTTCGATCGCGCCTTTCTTTTTGGCGACGCAGTGTATGAGGTGGTGCCCATATATGGATCGCGGCTGTTTCGGCTGCGCCAGCACCTGGACCGATTGAATCGCAGCTTGACCGGGATCCGCATGCCGCCGCCCATGTCGCATGGCGACTGGGCGCATCTGTGCCAGGAGCTTATTTCGCGAAATTCGGCGGATCAGGGGCACCTTTATATACAAGTGAGCCGCGGCGCGGAGTTCGGCCGCAATCATGCCTGGCCCGAAGGGCTGAAACCGACTCTGTTTGCCTACTGCACCGAGCTCGATCCGCTGCCGGATGCGCTGCTCGAAAGCGGCGTCGCCGCCATCACGGCAGCCGAGACCCGGTGGGCGCGGCGCGATATCAAGGCAACTGCGCTGCTGGCCAACATTCTGCTGAAAAAACTGGCGGCCGATGCCGGCGCGTTTGAAACTATCATGCTGGAGAATGGCGAGCTCACCGAAGGCTCTTCAACGACGGTGCATGTGGTGAAAAATGGCGCGATTCAGACGCCGCCGAACAGCCACCACATACTTCCGGGAACAACGCGCGATGTGGTCACGCAACTCGCCGACCTGCTGTCGGTGCGCAATAGCAGCACTGCCGTCTCCGAATCCGCGCTGCGCGGCGCCGATGAAATTTGGCTGGCATTCTCGACGCGTGGTGTATTGCCGGTCACGAAGCTCGATGGCGCGCCGGTGGGCAACGGGGTCCCGGGACCCTTGTTCAAGCGCATCCACCTCGCGTTTGCCAACTACATCCGCGAATTGGCCAAGACGCCGGCGCTATGAGCAGCACGCCCGAGGAATTTCCCAGTGATTTTCCCATCAAGGTCATGGGCCGTCATGACAGCGATCTGCGTGCGCTCACACAAGCCATCGTCGAGCGCCACGCCGGACCCATGCCTGAATCGCGTGTGAAAACCCGCACCAGTGCAGACGGCAATTTCCTGGCCTTGACCTACACCGTACACGCCACCAGCCGCGAGCAGCTCGACAAGATCTATCGGGAATTGACGGCCTGCAAATCCGTGTTGATGGCGCTGTAGGATGCGAGGATGGGCGCCTCGTAGCGCAATTGCTGCAGCAGGTGCGGCAGCAAGTCCTGCGCCACGGCTTCCACGCTCGAGCGAACCCCGAGATCCTCGAGACGCGTGACGCGCAAATCCTTATAACCGCACACATTGATGCGTTCGAAGGGCTGCGGATCGAGCGACACGTTCAGCGCCATGCCGTGATAGCAGGCGCCGCGGCGAATACGCAACCCGATGCTGGCAAGCTTCGCTCCCTCGACATAGACGCCGGGCGCCTGCCTCGAGCCCGAGGCCACAATGCTCAAGCTCGCCGCATAAGCGATGACGGCATTCTCCAGCGCCACCACCAACTCACGAACGCCTAACTTCCGCCGCCGCAAATTCAGCAGCGGATAAATCATCAGCTGGCCCGGTCCGTGATAGGTCACCTGGCCGCCGCGATCGATTTGCACCACGGGGATATCGCCGGGCGCAAGCAGGTGTTCGCGGCCGGCGTTCAACCCCAAGGTGAAAACGGGCGGATGCTCGACGAACCAGATCTCATCGCGCGTGGCATCCTGCCGCTCGTCGGTAAACTTCTGCATCGCGCGCCAAGTCGGTTCGTATGGCGCCAGCCCGAGGTGGCGAATCAGAGGCGCGTTGCTCATGAGCGTTTAGGCGCCCGAGGCTTTGATCGCAAGCCTCGAGTTATCCAGGCCCGCGTTATTGCGCGCCAGCGCTTGCTCGGCGCGATAGCTCGAACGCACCAGGGGCCCCGAGACGCATTCGAGAAAACCCAGCGCAAGCGCCCATTCGCGGTAGGCATCGAATTGCTGCGGGGTAACGAATCGCTCCACGTTCAAATGATTCGGCGTCGGGCGCAGATACTGACCCAAGGTCAGCACATCGACCTGCGCCGCGCGCAGATCCACCATCGTCTCGCGAATCTCCGCGTCCGTCTCGCCCAATCCCAGCATCAAGCTGGTTTTCGTGAGCACGCGGGGTTTATAAACTTTCGCCGCGCGCAGCACCTCGAGGGTCTGTTCGTACCCCGCGCGCGGATCGCGCACCGGATGGGTCAAGCGCCGCACGGTTTCCACATTTTGCGCGAATACGTCCAACCCCGAGTCGAGCACGGCATGCACATCGGCGATGACGCCTTGGAAATCCGGCGTCAACGCTTCGACCGCCGTGTCCGGATTTAAGTTTTTGATGGCGCGAATCGCGGCCGCGTAATGCGCCGCGCCGCCATCCGGCAGGTCGTCGCGATTCACCGAAGTCAGCACCACGTACTTGAGGCGCATCAGCTGCACCGACTTCGCAACGTTTTGCGGCTCTTCCGCATCCAGCCAGCCGCGCGGGTTGCCGGTATCGACAGCGCAAAAGCGGCACGCGCGCGTGCACACCGCGCCCATCAACATGATGGTCGCGGTGCCCGCGTTCCAGCATTCGCCGATATTCGGACACTTCGCCTCTTCGCATACCGTGCTCAAGCGGTGCTCGCGAACAATTTGCTTCACCGCGCCAAATGCGGCGCCCGCGGCCAGGGGCGCGCGTAGCCACGCAGGCTTGCGCGGATTCGATGCGGCTATATGCGCTTGCTTGATGCCATCCTTGATGGCGGTGAAGCCTTGCGGCGTCGTGTATTTTTCGCCGCTGCGCGCAGGCCGCTGCTCAGTCGTTGAGGGGATGCCTTTGATCTCGGACACACGCCAATTATACCCTACCTCGCGCGCTTGAAATCCGTGATCCAGTTGACCTCCCAGCTCTTGCCGCCGTCGGGCGAAAAAGCCTGTTCCCAGTGCGCGGAATCCGCCGTGATGTTCGACCATACAAAGCGCACGCGTACCGGTTTGCCTCGCAGCACATCGTTGGAATAGAAGGTGCCGACGCCGTTCACGAAACGGCCTTTCACCGGGGGATCGAGATCGCCGAACGGCTCACGTCCGTCCAACCACCAAATTGCCCACTGCCCGGTTTTAGAATCGTAGGCGCGCAAGGTTACGCCCTTGTAATCGCCGCCCGGCAGACTCAGAACATTTTCATCCTCGTTGGCATAACCATCCATGAGCAGGCGAAAGCTTTGCGTACCGTCGAATTCCACCCACTCATGATTGCCGGCCAATCGCTCCTTCAAGCGGCGGTGATGCGCGACCCATTCGCCGGCGCGCAGATCAAAGTCGTGCAAGCCGCTCAAGTTCGGCTTGAGCGGCGCAGGCGGCGGATTGTCTTGCGAGGCCTGCGCCGCGTAGGCGGCCGCTAAAACAGCCGCCGCGACGCTTACAACAAAAGACAGGCGAGAAATGTTCATCCAAACTCCTTTATTTGACGCGGATGTCCACGGCGATCCAGTTCACTTCCCAAGTCTTGCCGCCATCATCCGAAAAGGCCTGTTCGAAGCGGCAGGAATCCGCGGTAATGTCCGACCAGACGTTGCGCACCAGAATCGTCCGGCCGTTGAATGACTCCTGGTCGAAGAACTCGCCTCTGCCATTTTTGAAGTCGCCGATGGTGGGAACGCCCAAGCTGCCGCTGTTGGCGTTGGCCGTGTTGAGACTCCATTGCAGCGACCGCGGGTCGTAGAGGCGCAAGGAGAGCACTTGCAGGTGCCCCGAGGCGGCGTCGGTGGTGAGTTCCGCGAGATTTGCGTGGCCGTTCCAGATCTTGCGCACCATGGTCGTGCCCTCGAGTTCCACCCAACTGTTCGAGCCGCTCAAAGGGTGCAGCAGCCGCTTCAAATGTGTTTTCCAGACCCCAATCTCGAAGTCGAAATCATGCTGTCCGTCGCGGCGCTCGGCCGCCGCGGGCGCCGGCTGCCCCGTCGCAGGCGGAGCCAAGCTCAAGGCGCAGGCCAGTGCGCCCATCGCAGCCGTGTTCAAAAATTTCATCAGCGGATCCTGCGGGATGCTATGGTCTTTTAAAAGATCCACTATTTATGTCATTCGTAATACCACTCTTAAAGACCCACGAACCACTCTCACGCCAGATCTATCTTTGGTTTCGTCAAGCAATCTTGCGGCGCGTCATGAACAACGCGGAACGGCTGCCCTCGACCCGTGAACTCGCGGAGCAGCTGCACGTTTCCAGGACGGTGGTGGTGCTGGCCTACGAGCAGTTGCTGGCGGAGGGATTCGTGGTGGGCCGCGGCGGCTCGGGAACTTACGTCGCTGAGGTCTTGGCCTCGGGCCGCATAGCCACGCGCGCCAGCCGCGTCAAGGTCCGCTTGTCCCGCTACGGCCGCGCCGTCGGCGCGGCGGCCAAAGCGAATTTCTTGGGCAAGCAAATGCCGCGTGCGCGTTACGATTTTGCCTACGGCCGCAGCGATGTCGAAGTCTTCCCCTTTGAAATGTGGCGCCGCATGTTGTTGCGGCATGCGCGCAAGGCATCGGTGCGCGCCCTGGATTATGGGCCTACGGGCGGCAGCGTCGCGCTTCGCGAGGCGATTGCCGTGCACTTGCGCCGCTCGCGCGCGGTGCTCTGCGACCCGTCGCAAGTCATCGTCGTGAGCGGCTCGCAGCAGGCCCTGGACTTGGTGGCACGCGTGCTGATTGATCGGGGCGATCGCATCGCTGTCGAAGATCCCTGCTACCAGGGTACCCGGGAAGTTCTTCGCAGCTCCGGTGCGCGCCTCTTGCCAATTCCGGTCGATCGCGATGGCTTGAATCCGGACAAGCTGCCGCAGGGGACGCGCATGGTGTTCGTCACGCCTTCGCACCAGTTTCCCACCGGCGCCATTCTCTCCCTCCCGCGCCGCTTGCATCTGGTCGACTGGGCCAGGCGTATGGATGCCTTGGTGGTCGAGGACGACTATGACGGAGAATACCGCTATGAAGATCAGTCGCTGCAATCACTGCAGGGCCTGGATGCAGAAGGACGCGTCATTTATATCGGCACCTTCTCGCGCACGGTGTTCTCTTCGCTGCGCATCGGCTACCTCGTCGTGCCGAAGCCGCTGATTTCCGTGGTCACCTCGGCCAAATGGCTGTGCGATCGCCATACCGCGACGCTGGAGCAGGAGACATTGGCGGAGTTCATCACCAGCGGCTTGTACGAGCGTCACCTGCGGCGTGTTCGGCGCGGGAATGCGGCGCGCCGGGAGGCGCTGCGCGAAGCCATAGGCAAAGACCTGGGCGACCGTGTGCAAGTCACTGGCTTTGGCGCCGGCGCCCATGTCGCGCTGTGGCCCGACGCGCGTGTTTCCGAGACCGAGGTGATTGCGGCGGCTGCCAAACTCGGCGTCGCCGTCTATGGCATATCGCCATACTTTTTATCCGCGCCGCGCAGAAGCGGCTTCATACTGGGCTACTCGCGCATGAAAGAGAGCGACATCCGCGAAGGCGTGCGTCGCTTGAGCCAAGTACTCTAGGGCTTGGCCGCGTTGAGAGCGGCAAGCCGCTCCGGCGTTCCGACGTCCTCCCACAATCCGGTATAGAGCTGCGCGGAACACAGCCCGGCCGCCATGGAGCGTTGCCACAGCGGCATCATGGGAAACACGCCGTCTTGGGCGTGGGCGAAGAAGGTGCCGCGATAAACGGCTATGCAGCCAAAGGTAAACAACTCGGCGGCGCCGGCCTGCGCCTCGCCCTGCTTGAGGCCAAAGTCGCCACGCAAATAGCTGGGGTTTGGGACCAACACCAGGTGCGAATCGTATTTTGCCTCGATCGCCAGAGATTGGAAGGGAAAGTCCGTGTAAATATCGCCGTTGACCACCGCAAAGGGCCCGGGAGAGAGCAGCGGCAGCGCGCGAAAGACGCCGCCGCCGGTATCCAGCGCGCGCGGTGCTTCCTCGCTGTAGGTGATGGCGGCGCCGAAGCGAGCGCCGTCTCCCAAGTAGTCGCGAATCTGCCCGCCCAGCCATGCCAGATTGATGACGATTCGCTCTATGCCTGCGAGCGCCAAGCGCTGCACGTGCCGTTCGATCAAGGGTTGTCCATGCACCTTGAGCAGCGGCTTCGGCGTCGTATCAGTCAATGGCCGCATGCGCTCACCGCGCCCCGCCGCCAAAATCATCGCCGCCCGGGGTCGCTCGCTCGCCATGCTTAGGAGCCTGTCTGGCCCAGCGCGCGCTGCTGCGCGGCTTTGAACTCGACATCGATGCGGCTGACGATGAATTCAGCAAAGGCCGCGGCCTCGGGATAGCTCGAGGCGGTGTCGCGCACATAGGCGAGCACGCGCGGCAAATCGTGAAGGTATTGGGACTTACCATCCCGATAGAATAGGCGTGCGAAAATGCCCAACACCTTGATGTGCCGTTGCAGGCCCATAAGATCGAACCAGCGCAGGAACCGCGCGGCATCGGCTTCCAATTTTAATCCAGCCTCGAGCAAACTCTCGCGATACTCGAGCACCCACTCGCGCACGCGCGCAGGCGGCCAGGCGATGTAGCAGTCTTTCAACAGCGATGCCAAATCATAGGTCACGGGGCCCCATACGGCATCTTGAAAATCCAGTATGCCGGGGTTGTTCTCAGGGGTGACCAGAAGATTGCGGGAATGATAGTCACGATGCACGAAGCAGGCGGGCTGCGAAACGGCGGCTTCCACCAGGCTCTCGAACAGGGCCTTGAGCATCGCGCGCTCCCGCGGTTCAAGCGCCAGACCCAAGTGGCGTATGAGGAACCATTCCGGCAAAAGCTCCATTTCGCGCAGGAGCATTGCGCGATCATATCGGGGCAGACCTTGCGACAGGCCGGCGTCGGCGGTTTGCATGGTGCGCAGGCACTTGAGCGCATCGGCGTACAACCCATCTGCGGCACCGTCTACGGGAAGCGCATCGAGGTATTGGCGCGAACCTAGATCCGACAGCAGCAGAAATCCGCGCTCCATGTCCCGCGCCAGGATGACGGGCACATTGAGATTGAGGCCGCCCAAGATTCTGGCTACCTTGAGGAACGGCCCCGAATCCTCCTTGTCGGGCGGCGCATCCATCACGATGTAGGTATCTGCACCCCGGGTCACGCGAAAATATCGGCGAAAGCTCGCGTCCGCGGACGCCGGCGCGATCGATGCACCGGCAAAGCCCAAATCCTCGACTACCCATCGCGTCAAGTTCGCCAGACGGGAATCGCTTGCATCCAATAGACCCATGCTTGACCATTCGCAGACCGCAAATGCGGCGATTTAAGTATACCGACTAAGGCGACGCATTTTGTCCAGCGCTTCCTCGTTCCAAGCCGCATTAGTTTTCCTCTGCTTCGCCAGCGCCGCAGGCTACGCCGCAGACGTCTGTCCCGCCCCGCCGAAATTCACGTACACGCGGCCGTCGGACATTGCCGCCGATGATCATCGTATTCACATCGAGACGAACAACGCCGAGTTGGGCGCCGACGGCAACGCCTTGCTCACCGGCCGCGTCACCGTGACCCAGGACCAACGCAGCGTTTCGGCCGATTCAGTCGCCTACGACTACAACGCCGATAAATTGGACGTCAAAGGCAAGGTCGATTTTTTGGATCCGAGGTTGCGCGTGCGCAGCGACTCCGGCAGCTACGAGGCCGACGGAGGCGGCAATTTCAATGAGGCCTTCTTCCAGCTCATGGACCGCAACGGCCGCGGGTTCGCCAAGGACATCGATGTGCATCCCGACGGCAAGGTGGCTTTGGATCATGTCCATTACACCAGCTGCCCGGTGGGAATCGAGGATTGGAGCTTGGATGCGAAGAATATCAGTCTCGACACCAAGCTGCAGGAAGGCGTCGCGCGCGACGTCGTCATGCGCTTCAAGGATGTGCCGGTTTTCTATACGCCCTACATCTCGTTTCCCTTGGGCAACGAGCGCAAGAGCGGCTTGCTGTTTCCGAGCTTGGGCCACTCCGGAAGCAATGGCTTTGAGCTGGAAGTGCCCTATTACTTCAACCTTGCGCCCAATTATGACCTGACCGTCACACCCGGCGTCCTGACCGCGCGCGGCGTGCAATTGGCGGAGGATTTTCGCTATCTGACCGCAAGCTCGCATGGCCAGCTCGACGCGACGTTTCTGCCTGACGATAAACAGCAGCAGCACGACGATCGCAGCTACGTGCGCTTAACCGATGTCACCGACATCCAGCATGGCCTGCGTTTCGATGCCGACATCGCAAGCGTCAGCGACAGCAACTACTTTGAGAGCTTCGCGGTGGGAACCGAACAAACCAGCGTGACTTACCTGGAACGCCGCGCGGATGTGCTTTATTACGATGATGTGTGGCGCATCCGGGGGCAGCTGCAGAATTATCAAACCATCGATATCTCGGTTCCCGATTCGGAGCGCCCCTACTCGCGCGTGCCGCGCGTACAGGCGAGCGCCCTGTATCCGATCGAAAACAGCAACTTTGAACTCGCGTTCGACAGCGAAGCGGTTAACTTCCTGCGTAGCATCGGGCCCACCGGCGTGAGATTGAATTTGTCGCCGGAACTACGCTGGTCGAGCCGCGGCCCGGGTTATTTTTTCGAGCCCGCGGTCGGTTATGATTTCACCCAGTACGATTTGCAGAATGCCGGTCTTGGCCTGCCGAGCACGCCAACGCGAGCGCTGCCTTATGCGCGCTTGGACACGGGGCTCGTATTCGAGCGCGAAGCGGGCTCTCAGGGGCAGCGCACTCAAACCTTGGAACCGCGGCTGGTCTACAGCTACGTGCCCTATCGTAATCAAGACGAATTGCCGGTATTCGACAGCGGCTTGCCCGACCTTAACCTGACCGAATTATTTCGCACCAATCGTTATGTAGGATGGGATCGCATCGGCGACGCCAACCAACTTGCACTGGCGGTAACCACGCGGCTATTCGATACCGTCTCGGGGACTCAGTACTTGTCGGCGACGATTGGACAGATTCGTTATTTTTCCATTCCACGCGTGGGGCTGCCCACCGATTCCTTGGCTCCAGGCGCGGAGATTGCCCAGAACGTGCCTCTCGTGAACCCGTTGGAGCTGCCGGGCGATGCACTGCTGATCGCACGCAACCAGCCCTTCGTCCCCTACTACCCAGGCGAGCCCTATTATCCGGGCGCGCCCATCTACGGCCGCAACGGCCTCCTACAGCCCCTGCAGCTTACCTCGCAAACTCCCGGTGCGTTCCCGGCCTCGGATATCGTGGCGGAAGTGGCTCTGACGGGTTACAAGCACCTCGGGGTCAATCTGGACTATCAATGGAACCCCTATACGTCCCAAACCGAAAAATCCGAGATTTCGGTGCAATACCGGCCCGATCAGAGCCATGTGATCAATATCGGCTACCGCTTCCAGGATGGCATTCTCAAACAATGGGACGGCTCTTTTGCCTGGCCGATCGCGGAGCACTGGAACACGGTGGGCCGTTGGGTCTATTCGCTCCAGGACCGCCAGACCATCGAGCAAGTGGCGGGTTTTGAGTATAAAAGCTGCTGTTACAAGGTCCAGCTGGTGCAGCGCCGCTATTTGAGCATCCGCCCCGGCAGCACCACGGTCGGGGGCACACTGGACACCTCGATTGCATTACAATTGGAACTGACGGGCCTAAGTTCGGTCGGAAAACGTGAGGATTCCTTCCTAGAACAGTCGATCCGCGGGTATTCGACCCGCGACCCGAGCACCCAGCAACCATAGTTTAGGATTTTGATGTATGCGTAAAGTGTTCCAATTCTGTGCGATTCTCGTCGCGCAGATGCTGCTGCTGTCGCCTGCCTTCGCGCAGACCCGCGACATCAGTGTTCACGGCGATCTGCTGGACCGTATCGCGGCCATTGTCAATGACGGCTTGGTTCTCAAGAGCGAACTGGATGAGCAGATGTCATCGGTCGAGAAGCGGCTTTTGGAACAGAAAGTCGAGCTCCCCTCGCAAAGCGTGTTGCGCCAACAAGTGCTGGATCGCTTAGTGGTGCAGGAAATTCAATTGCAGCGCGCGAAGCACGTGGGACTGACGGTTACCGATGAACAATTGAATAGCGCGCTGCAAGAAATCGCGGCGCGCAACAAGATCCCGTTCGATCAGTTGCCGACGGCGCTCGCGGCGCAAGGGGTCGATTACAAGCTCTATCGAGAATCGATGCGCAAAGAACTGACCTTGAGCACGTTGCGGCAACGCGATGTGATCGCGCACATCACTGTCTCGCCGCATGAACTCGAACAGTATCTGGCGCGCGAGCAGAATGCCGCCGCGAACGATGAATTCAATGTCTCGCACATTCTGTTGTCGCTGCCGGCGGCCGCGACGCCGCAGCAGCTCGAGGACATCTCCCACAAAGCACAGGATGTGGCCGCGCGGGCGGTCAAGGGCGAGGATTTCGGCCAACTTGCCATTGCGAACTCCAACAGCCAAACGGCCTTGGACGGCGGTCAACTGGGGTGGCGCAAGGGATCGCAGCTTCCGCAATTCATTCTGGATCTGGTGGTCAAAATGAAGCCGGGCGAAGTGAGCGTACCGGTTCGCACCCCCAGCGGCTACCACATCGTGAAGCTCAATGAGCGCCGCAGCGGCGAAGCGGCGGTCATTATCAATCAGATTCACGTGCGCCACATCCTGATGAAACCGAACGAATTGGATGACGACGCGACCGTGCGCGAGAAGCTCGCCAAACTGCGCGAGCGAATTGTCAAAGGTGAGGATTTTGCCGGCATCGCCTCGACGGCGTCCGAGGATCCGGGCTCCGCGCCGGATGGCGGAGATTTGGGTTGGAGCGGTCCGGGTACCTTTGTGCCTGAATTCGACAAGGCAATTGCCGACCTGAAACCCAATGAGATCAGCGAGCCCTTCAAGACTCGCTATGGCTGGCACATCGTGCAGATGTTGGGCACGCGAACCTATGACAGCACCGACGATGTGCGGCGGCAAAAGGCGTTTGCCGCGATCCGCGAGAGCAAAGCGGACGAAGAAACGGAGTTGTGGTTGCGCCGCTTGCGCGACGAGGCCTTCGTCGAAACCAAGATGTAGGCGCGCGCAGCGGTGTACATACCGCGCATCGTCATTACGTCGGGGGAACCGGCTGGTGTGGGGCCGGACGCCTGCGTCAGTTTGGCGCAAAGAGATTGGGAAGCCGACCTGGTGGTTGCCGCCGATGCGGACCTGTTGGCAGCCACCGCTGCAGCGCTCGGGCTGCCCTTGACCCTCGAACGCTACGACGCCACGCGCCTCCCTAAGCCGCATCGCAACGGAACCTTGCAGGTCATGCATATCCCCACGATCTGCCGGGTCGTGCCCGGGCACCCGGATGTACGCAATGCGGCCTACGTGATTGAAATGCTGGATCGTGCCTGCGACGGCTGCAGCAACGGCGAATTTGCGGCCATGGTGACTGCGCCCGTGCAGAAAAGCACGCTCATGGAAGCCGGGTACCGCTTCAGCGGCCATACCGAATATCTTGCGGAACGAACCCGCGCGGCCCTGCCCGTCATGCTGTTGATCAATGATCAGCTGCGGGTGGCGCTGGTCACCACGCATCTGGCCTTGAGCGACGTGCCGCGCGCCATCACACGCGATCGGCTGCGCTCGACTTTGCGCATTGTGAACATGGATTTGGAGCGGCATTTCTCTTTGCAGCCGCCGCGAATCGCGGTCTTGGGGTTAAATCCGCACGCCGGTGAGAGCGGCCATTTGGGGCGTGAAGAATTGGACATAATCGAGCCGGTGATTGCCGAACTTAAGGCCGAAGGAATGAACTTGCAGGGACCCATCCCCGCCGATACCGCCTTCACGCCGCGCTTCCTGAAGACAGTCGATGTCATCGTCGCCATGTACCACGACCAGGGACTGCCTGTAATCAAGCACGTCGGCTTCGGCAATGCGGTGAATATCACCCTGGGGCTGCCGATTCTGCGTACCAGCGTGGATCACGGTACGGCGCTTAAGCTGGCGCGCTCCGGTAAAGCCGACACCGGCAGTTTGAGCGCCGCGGTAGCGCTTGCCATCGACCTCGCCGATCATGCCGGTTCGTAAACGTTTTGGTCAGCACTTTCTGCATGATCCTGGCGTCATAAGACGAATCCTCGACTCGATTTCACCCGCTCCCGAAGACCGCATTGTGGAAATTGGCCCGGGATTGGGCGCTTTGACCTGGGGTCTTTTGCAGCGTGCGCGCGGCTTGGATGTCATCGAGATCGACCGCGACCTGGCGCGAGCGCTGCAAGATGACGCGCGCGCAACCTCTGGCCTGCGCGTGCACGTAGAGGATGCGCTCCACACCGACTTCGGGCGCTTGCGTGCAAATGGCGGTCCGCTGCGCATCGTCGGCAACCTTCCTTACAACATTTCAACGCCGCTGCTATTTCGTCTGCTATCTCAGCGGGCGGCAATAGCCGATATGCATTTCATGCTGCAAAGGGAAGTCGTGGACCGCATGACGGCCCAGCCCTCGAACAAGACTTACGGTCGCTTGACTGTCATGCTCGCGGCCGTGGCCGAGGTCGAAAAGTTGTTCGATGTCGGGCCCGGCGCGTTTAAGCCGCGGCCCAAAGTCTGGTCGGCCATTGTCCGCTTGCGGCCAACGCTTCAGCCGCGCTTCGATATCGGCGATGACGGCGTGCTCCGCATGTTGGTCACAGCCGCGTTCTCGCATCGACGCAAAATATTGAGCAATGGCCTGAAAGGGTTGCTCACGCCGGGGGAAATTGAATCCTGCGGGATCGATTCCCAGCTCCGGCCGGAAGCATTGACTCCCGCGCAATTCGGCCTGCTTGCCGCCCATCACTCTCGGTTATACTCAAAGACGCATGGCGGACTACAAGAAAATCTTGGTACTGTTGGATCTGACTGACGCCAGCGATCAGATCGTGGCCGCCGGCCGCGACATGGCCGCGCACTCTAACGCTGCAATGGTGATGCTGCATGTGGTGGAATTCGTGCCGTCCGAACCGATGGGTGAGACGCTGATGCCGACGGTGCAAATCGAAGAGGATTTGGAACAGCGTGCCAAGCTTAAGCTGAATGAGCTGTCGGCTAAGCTGGGGCTGTCGCGCGTAACCATACGCGTGGAAGCCGGCAACAAGAAAACCGAGATCCTGCGCGTTGCGAAGGAAGAAGCCGTTGATTTGATCGTCCTCGGCAGCCGCGTGCGCCACGGCTTAGGCATCTTGGTAAATTTTACCGAAGACACGGTCTTGCATGCCGCGCATTGCGACGTGCTTGCAATCCGGTTGACCTAGCCCGTGCAAAGCCCAGCGGTAGAGCCTGTGAATCCCAGAATTCGGGTAGAAGTGGAGACTTCCTATATCGAAGAACAATCCGATCCGCGCGACAAGCGTTTTGTCTTTTCATGCACCATCACGATTCGCAATGAGGGACGGGTGCCGGCGCGTCTGCTCACGCGCCACTGGATCATCACGGATGCAAACGGCAATGTGAAGGAAACGCGCGGCGATGGCGTGGTCGGCGAGCAGCCGTACTTGAAACCCGGCCAGGGATTCCGCTACTCGACCGGCGCCGTCATCGAAACCCCCGTCGGCACAATGCAGGGCAGCTACCAAATGGTGGCCGATGATGGCGAGCAATTCGACGCCCCGATCGCGCCGTTCCGCCTGGCGATGCCCGGCGTACTCCATTAGGAGCCTGATGGCGCTGTACGCGATCGGCGATGTTCAAGGATGCGACGCGGAGCTCGGCACACTGCTCGGTACCTTGAAATTTTCGGCCGATCGAGATTCCGTCTGGTTCGTCGGCGACCTGGTGAATCGCGGCCCCGATTCGCTCAAGGTTCTGCGCCGAATTCGTGCTTTAGGCGATGCCGCCACGGTCATTCTCGGCAATCACGATCTGCACCTTCTAGCGGTGGCCTATGGCGGCGCGCGGCTGCGCAGCGATGACACAATTGATGAGATCTTGACGGCGCCCGACCGTGCCGTGCTGCTCGAGTGGCTGCAGGAGCGGCCGCTGATGCACGAGGACACGAATTTGAATGTCTGCATGGTGCATGCCGGCCTGGCGCCGCAATGGGACCGAGCCCAAGCGCGGGACTGCGCGCACGAACTCGAGAAAGCCCTGCGCCGCAATCCTGAAAAACTGTTCGATCGATTGTATGGAGACCAGCCGGATCGCTGGGAAGAGTCCCTTCAAGGCGAAGAGCGCCTGCGCTTCATCGCGAACTGTCTCACGCGCCTGCGCTACGTGGATGCAGAAGGCCGTTTAGCGCTTCGCGCCAAAGGATCGCCGAAAAAAGCGCAGACAAAATCGCTCATCCCTTGGTTCGAGGCGCGACGCGCGCGCTGGCGCGGCACCCGAATCGTCTTCGGACACTGGTCAACGCTGGGTTTTTTCAAGAACGCCGACGTCACGGGGCTTGATACGGGCTGCGTCTGGGGAGATCGTCTCACGGCCATACGTCTCGACGTGCCGGACGCCAAGCCCGTGCAGGTGCCCTGTGCGGCGCCCAAGGCTGCGCCGGATAAAGAATCCTAGGGAAACCTAGGGAACCCTGACCGCCCGCAAGATCTCGCCGCGAACCAAGAAACGGCTGCCGCTCGCCTGATACGGGACGCAGGTGATGTCCTGCTTTACGTTTTTCGCGCTCAAGCGCGGCAGAATTTCGCGCGCGAACTCTTCGACGAGTTCGCAGTCGCCAACGCCGTAATTTCGAAACGCATCGCTCGTCAGGGTGAAGGGTTCGTAGTGGGCATCCACGGCTGCCAGATCGCCTGGGCGCAAGGGTTTGGCGGATGCGTCAGGCAATGCGGGCGAAGAGAAGATCAGGCTCAGGCGAGGGCCGACGTATCCGCGGCCCAAGCGGGCCGACTCATCGCACCCGAGCAGCGCAACCTGCAAATCGTGGCGTGCGCCCAAGTCCAAGAGCAGCGAGCGCATCTTGTCGCGCAGGCCCTGGCAGGAATAGCGTGCCGTGCGCCCCATGTAGGAGAACTCGAGATGCTGTTCCTTCCATACGGCCGGGAACGGGCTGCCGACCACCGGATCGGCCGCCCACAGCGGCACCGCAAACAACAATCCGACGCCCGCACTTGCCCAAAAAACCCGCATACTTGCCTCCAGACCCCTTTGACCGCGCCAAACGCAACCAAGTTCATGACCGCTATAATGGTCCCATGACGCCAATTTCCCCTTTCAATTTACAGCGATGGATCGCGCAAAACCGCGCCCTGCTCAAGCCGCCGGTCGGCAATAAGTTACTATTCGAGGACAGCAGCTTCATCATCATGGCGGTCGGCGGCCCGAATTCACGCAAGGATTATCACCACGATCCCAGCGCGGAATTTTTCTTCCAGATCGAAGGGAACATGGTGCTGAAGACCGTGCAAGATGGCCGCTTGGTGGATGTGCCAATCCGCGAGGGCGAGATGTACCTCCTGCCCGCGCAAGTGCCGCACTCGCCGCAGCGTCCCGCCGGCAGCGTGGGGCTGGTCGTCGAACGGCGGCGTGGTCCTGAGGAATTCGACGGCTTTTCGTGGTACTGCGAAAACTGCGGGCATCAGCTGCATCTCGAACAAGTCGCGGTCGGCAATATTGAGACTCAGCTGCCGGAGATTTTTTCGCGATTTTATTCCAGCTTGTCGCGCCGCACGTGCAGCGTATGCGGCACTGTCATGCAGGCGCCTGCCTGACCGCGCACGATCTTGAGCGCGCGCACGCTGCGGCGCAGGATGCTGCGGATCCGCTCGCCGGTTTTGCGCAGGAGTTTCATCATCCGCACGACTCGCAAGGACGCAAGCTGCTGTACTTTGGCGGCCACTCCCTGGGCTTGCAACCCAAGTCCGCCGCCGCAATGATCGAACAGGAGCTTCAAGATTGGCGGCGTCTCGGTGTACTCGGTCACACCGAAGCTGAACGTCCATGGATTCCCTATCATGAGCGTGCTGCGCCGGCGCTCGCGGAACTGACGGGCGCCATGGAAGGCGAAGTCGTCGCCATGAACTCATTGACGGTGAATTTGCACCTGATGATGGTCAGCTTCTTTCAGCCCGATGCGACGCGCAATACCGTGCTGATTGAAAGTTCGGCTTTTCCATCGGATCGATACGCCGTCGTTTCTCAGCTCGAATTTCATGGTCTCTCGGCTGCGCAAAATTTGATCGAAGTTCAACCGCGCCAAGGCGAACGTACTCTGCGAACCGAGGATATGATCGAGCGCATCGAACGCGAAGGCAGCCGCTTGGCACTGGTGCTCCTGCCCGGCGTGCAATATCTCACCGGGCAGCTGCTCAACATGCCGGCGCTCATCGCGGCGGCGCGCCGGGTCGGCGCCAATGTGGGCGTCGACCTCGCTCACGCGATCGGCAATACCGTTATGCAATTGCACGATTGGAATCCCGACTTCGCCGTATGGTGCAGCTACAAGTACCTCAATGCCGGCCCCGGTGCCGTCGGCGGCTGCTTCGTGCATGAGCGGCACGCTCGGAATTTCAGGCTGCCTCGATTTGCCGGCTGGTGGGGACACAACAAGGCGCAGCGGTTTCTCTACGACCCCAAATTCGATCCGATCGCCGGCGCTCAAGGCTGGCAAATCAGCAATCCGCCCATCCTGTCCACGGCACCACTGCTGGCTTCGTTGCAGATTTTTCAGCGTGCCGGGATGCGCGCGTTGCGCGACAAATCCATCGCGCTCACGGGGTTCATGCAGAAGCTCATCGAGCAGCATCTGCCCAACCTGGTCGAGATCATCACCCCGGGCGAGCGGGAGCAGCGCGGCTGTCAATTGAGCTTGAGAATAGCGCGACCGGCCACGGAGGCAAGACGCTGCCAAGAAGCGCTCACGGCCGCGGGCGTGATCGGCGATTGGCGCGAGCCCGATGTGCTGCGCCTAGCGCCGATCCCGCTGTACAACTCATTCGCCGATGTGCTCGCCGCAGTCGACACTCTGGCGCGGGCATTGCGCGGTAGCGGCCTGTGATCCGCATTGTCGGCGCAGGGCCGACGGGTGCATTGCTCGCCATCCTCTTGGCGAGGCGCGGACTGAAGATCGAACTGTACGAATCGCGCCCGGACCCAAGACAGCTGCCGGCTGGCGCCGGCCGCTCCATCAACTTGGCGCTCGCCGATCGCGGAATACACGCGCTTAAGACGGCGGGCGTATTCGATGATTTGGAGCCGACCCTGCTGCCTATGCGCGGCCGGCTGATTCACTACGAGAACCGGGAAACCGCATTTCAACCCTACGGACAGCGGCCCAATGAAGTCATTTATTCGGTTTCCCGGCATAGCCTCAACCAAGCACTGATCGAGGCGGCAGCACGTCGACCCGGCGTGCAGCTGCACTTCCAGCATCGGCTCGAGGGCGCGGATTTCACCGCGAATACAGCGCAGATTCGCGACCTTGAGAATGATCGAGTTCTCGCCGTGCCGATGCGGCCACTGCTCGCCACCGACGGCGCCGGCTCGGCTGTGCGCCGCGCGATGTCCGCGCGAAAGCAGATTCAGGCCGCTGAAATCGACCTCGAACACGGCTACAAGGAATTGTCCATCCCCGCGGGGCCGCGGGCGAGATTTCGCATGGCCAACGATGCGCTGCATATTTGGCCCCGCGGCAACTTCATGTTGATCGCACTGCCAAACGCGGACGGCAGCTTCACGGCAACGCTGTTTCTACCGAAACTTGGGCCCGTTAGTTTTGCATCGTTGCGCGATGCCGGCGACGTCGATGAGTTTTTGACGCGTAATTTTCCCGACGCGCGCGAGCTCATGTCGAACGCACTAGCCGAGTTCAGCGCGCATCCGCTGGGATTTTTGGGAACGGTGACCGCGCAACCGTGGCACGTCCGGGACCAGGCGACTCTGCTCGGCGACGCCGCGCATGCCATGGTCCCGTTTCACGGCCAAGGCATGAATTGTTGTTTCGAAGACTGCATCGAATTCGACGCCTGCGCGGCGCGGCATGCGTCCTGGGAGGACGTGTTTGCGGAATTCGGCGCCGCCCGCAAGCCCAACACCGATGCCATCGCCGCCATGGCGCTTGAGAATTACCTGGAGATGCGCGAAAGCGTCGCGGAGCCCAAATTCCAGCTGCAGCAGGCGCTCTCTCTTGAACTCGAGCGGCGCTTTCCGCGGCACTTTATTCCGCGCTATTCCATGGTCATGTTCCACCATGAAATTCCCTACCTGAGCGCGCAGCAGCGCGGCGCGGCACAGTCGCAGATCCTGTCCGATCTGACGCGCGGCACGGTCAACTCACTGTCGGAGGTCGATTTCGCGTGCGCGGAGCGCGAGATCAACAAGCGTCTGCCGCCGCTTTAGGGCGCCGCTACGCCGCCGCGCGATCGAGAGTCAGAAAGCTGTAGGCGTAGGCATTCTTCTCGTCGGCTTCGTGCCGTTCGCGGCTGGATTCAATCCATTTGGCATCGCGCCAGGCGGTGAAAAATGTGTCGCCGTCGGTTATCTTTGTGTGCACCAGCGTGAGGTGAATGCGCGTGGCTTGCGGCAGGCACAGTCGATAGATTTCGGCGCCGCCGATCACCATGAGAGGCCCGTCGCATGCGCCGAATTGGCCCTCCTGCAACGTGCGCACCACGTTGCAGTCCGGCGGCGCGAAATCGTTCGAGCGGCTCAAGACCCAATTGGTCCGGCCGGGCAATGCCTTGCCGATCGACTCGTAAGTCTTGCGACCCATCAGAATGTGATGGCCCATCGTCAGGCCTTTGAAATGCCGCAGGTCTGCCGATAAGCGCCACGGCAGCTGGTTGGCGCGGCCGATCACATCGTTTTCGGACACCGCGACCACCAATTCCACTGCAGCGTTCGTCATCCGCCCCTCTCAAAAAGGAAAACGGATTTATACGCCGGGTAGCACCATCTGGCCAGGTCGCCAGTGTCGCTTGAACGTGCAGTGCCGCTAGCGTGCGGCGAGCGTTGCCTCCGAGGCGTCCTGCGGCGTGGTCGTAAGCGCGACCTGAATGCCGCGCGCGTCGGCCGTGCATGTTGCGCGCGCCAGCGTCGCACCCGACTTTGGATCGTGAGCCTGCAGGTAGAAAGTGTATTCGTGTCGACTGTAGTAATCGGCGATGGCGCTGCCCGCTGGGCTGCTGCGATATTTCAATTTGAATGCCGGCGCGCTTGATCCGGGCGCTACCATGCTCGCCGCGAATGCGCGTGTGCAGGCGCCGAGCGCTGCAGTCTCATCGGAAGCTTGGGAAAGGGAAGGTAAGAATGCCGCGATTGATGCGGTACTGAGGATAAGAGTCCGAAAATTCATGATGGTATTCCTTGTTTGGAAAATACCAACACCCCACACCGACACTAGCCCGCGGCGCTGCGCTTTAACAAACGAGAAATTGAGCAATCAGCGCGAGGTTTCCCTCATGTATCCCGCACGAACTCAGGCGACGCGGCATTCGCTCAAGATCCAGCGCGTCAGTTCCTGTAAATCCTCGCGCGCGCGATCCTCAGGACGGTGCAAGAGATAATAGCTTTCGTTGGTGGTCAATTCGGCTTCGAATAATTTTACGAGTCCGCCTGCGGTGAATCGATCGGCGCTCAATCGCGAAGGCACCAAGGCAATCCCCACTCCTTGCTCCGCGGCGCGCACCACCGCCGACATGGTATCGAGGCGCACCAGTCGATTGGGCTTGATCGCTTCGATGCCAAGGCCGGCCGCCCACTTCTCCCAGGCCTCGCGGCGCTCTTCATGCAGCAGCAATGTCTTGCCGTTAAGGTCCGCGTACGTATCGATGGGGTTGTCCAACAAGAACGCCGGAGAGCAGGCCGCAATGAAATTTTGCGCAAACAATTCGTGCACCACCAGACCGTCCCAAGGGCCTGCGCCCACCACGATGGACAGATCCGCTTCCGGCGGATGGGTCTTCGGCGCGGAAAAGGTCGTTTCGATGCGGATATCCGTCTCCTCGCGCGCCTGTGAAAACGACGCGAGCCTCGGCAGCAGCAACTCGTTGGCAAAAAAGGACGGCACGTTCAGCCGGATGATGGTGCGGCCATAGCGCTCTTGGAGCTGCTCCGTCACCGATTCGAGCTTGGAGAAGATGTCGTTGATGTGCTCGAGGTAATTTCTGCCGGCATCGGTCAATGTCAACGTGCGTACGCCGCGCTGAAATAAACTCACACCCAGCTGTTCCTCCAACGCCTTGATCTGGTGGCTGATGGCGGAGGGAGTAACGAATAATTCTTCCGCCGCGGCCTTGAAGCTCTGCAGCCGCGCGGCGACCTGAAAGGTCTTCAAAAATTTTAGCGACGGTAAGCGCATATGCGGGGCCTATGATACATCATCAATCCGCAGCAACATTCGTGCCAGGCTGGCGCGCCTTAAGAGTGCATTGCACTGGTGCGCTCTGCACTGCTGAGCACGCGGGGAATTGCGATGGGTCTGCCGTCTCTGAAAAACGGCGTGCGCTTGAAGTCGCCGTTGATGCGGGCCTTGAGGATCGTTTTTGTGAACCACCAAATCGTTGTGCCCATTCCACTTGCCTTCGGTTTGGGATCGCCGATCGCGCCTTGTGGATTCGCGTAAGTGCGAACGGCGCCGAACGAACTCTGCAGCGGCTGCTCCGGATTCTCCAAGCAGTTGTGCAACAACCCAATGAAGGAGATTTTGTAATTTTTCAGGGTGTTGCCGATGGGCGTTTTACAGCAGCCTGCGTACCAGCGAACCATTCCCCTATCCGAGAGACGCATGCAGGCCAGCGCGTCCGCCCCTTGTGTAAAGGTCACATTCTTGGGAAGCGTTTGAATGACATCCGATCCGCCCTGCGCGTCCAAGGTCTCGCTTCCCTGTCCTAAGAAACGCGCAAAGGCCTGACAGTCGCGGCAATAACACACCACTCGATTCGCGCTTTGGGTATCGCCGACCCAGCCCTTGATGGTTCCGCATCGACATTGCAGCGCATGTTGCATGACTCCCTCACTATACTAACGCGGCTGTTACAGTCGCGAGTGTACGGATATTCCCCATGCAATCAATCAGTTATATTTAGGCTGCCGTTGACGACCACGCGCGCGCACGTCATTACCGGCAGCTTCGGCAGCGGCAAGACCACGGCCATTCGCTGGCTGATGGCTCACAAGCCGGAAGCCGAGTTGTGGGTGGTCATTCTCAACGAGTTCACCGACGCCGGAATCGATGCGTTAAGCGTCGCGCAAGTCGCGCGCGGAAATTACGACGTGCGATTGGTGGCGGGCGGTTGCTTGTGCTGCGTTGGGGAATTCGAGTTCGGCAAACAACTACGCGACCTTTTGCGTAATTTCAAACCCGCGAAGGTTCTGATCGAACCGAGCGGCGCGGGTCACGCAGCGGATATCGTCGATACGCTGGCGCTGTACGAATCGCAGCAGGCGCTGCAACTCGATAGCGTCATATGTCTCGTTGACCCGCAGGATGCCGGCCGAATTCTCGACAAGCGACCGCCCATCGAATGGTCGCAGATTCAATCAGCCGATGCGTTGCTGTTGTCCAAGCCCGATCTCGCTAATGAAGGGGAGCGCCAAGCTTTCGAGCAGATCGCTGCGGAACAGTATCCGCAAAAGTCCTACCTTGGTACCTGCAGCCACGGCGAGTTGCCGCAGGAAGCATTGCGCAAGTTCGCGCGCGAGCCGCGGTTTTCGCTGGTCGGCCATTCCGACGCCGTTGCCGCGCCACAGTCGAGCGCATTCGAGATCTTGGGATTGAGTGGTACCGAGACCCAACTACAGGCGCTGGGATTCTGGGCGGTGCAATGGACGTTGCCCCGCGAGCTGGTATTCGCGCGTGCCATCATCGAGCCGCGTTTGAGTTGGCTGCTGGAGGCCAATCAAAGCTGGCTGCGACGCATGAAAGGCGTGTTCCGCACCGGCCTCGGCCCTTCTTGGCTGGTACAGGCGCAAGGGGGTCGACTTGCGGGCGAGGACAGTGCGTTTCGGCGCGATAGCCGCATCGAATTAGTGCTGAGCGCCGCCCCGACCAACGAATTTTTGGATCTGTGGCGCGGCCTATTGCGCGATGCGGCGAATCCGCCAAGAGCTTGAGTAGCGGGCTTCAGTCCGGGCGCCCTCGAAACCAGCCGCTGATGCTCAATCGCTCGCGGCGTGCCTGCAGCACCTCATGTTGCAGGCCCGGCGTCAGAAAGCACACCAATCTTCCTGCGATCGGCTCGACGTCGACAAAGTGCTCATCCGCATGGTGAATTCTCAAGACCCCGCCATCCGCGGACTGCCACGCAGGATTCAGATAGAGCACTAAGGATACCTTGCGTTGCGTACTCCCCATCGGCTGATCGACGTGCCGGCTATAAGCCGCACCGGCAGGGTATCGTGCGTAGTGCAGCTCCAACTCGAACAAGCCTAAGAGTGCGTCGCGGTTCAATTGCAGCCGCAACTCTTCCAGGCGCTGCATGAGGAGCGGCTCCGGCGGCAGCAACGGCTCGCTCAGCCAGCAGGTAAAATCGCCGCGGATGTTGTCTTGACGCCGCTCCGCCCCCTGCCGCCCGACGCGGGCGGGCGCGAATTCGCCGCGCGACTGGCGAGTGCGGACGCACTCCCGCAATGCGAAAACTTCGGCGGCGGAAGCAAACTGGTCTTGAATCGAGATGCCGCTTGCACTCAAGTCGGCGCTGACACTCGCATCGGCGGACATTCAATTCGGCGCCCGCGCAGACCGCGGCCGCTTGCGCTTTTTAGGCTGCTGCACGCGCTTTTTCGGCCGCGCTACCAGCATGCTGCCGCGGCAATTCTGCGCGCCGCACAGACAACGAAAGACAATGTCGACGTCGGCAGGATCGTCAGCGTCGCGCTGGATCCGATAGTCGTACGCGAGTTCCTCGCCAGGGCGAATGGTGCGAATCGCCTCGATGAAAATTCGCTTTCCGATTTGAACCGTCTGGCAATTCGGATCACAGCCGTGATTCACGAAACGCGCCTCGTTGCCGTTGACGCCGGCATCGATGACGGTCTTGGCATCCACTGTAAACAGAAATGTGTGTCCGTCCATCGGGTCCTTGTCCGCATAGCGCTCATCGGCGAGTTCGTGGCTGACGCGCTCGCCGAGGTATTCGATGATGTTCGTGCCTTTGCGGATTCGCCGCAGCGCAAATACGCCGCGGCCATGAACACGCGAGTGGCGAACCTCAAAAAGAGGCTTTTTTGGGCGCCAACCGGTCTGCTTCATACCGCAATCGGTGCTTTGATCGCGGCATGATAGCGATAGTCGATGATTTCAAAATCTTCATAGGCGTAAGCGAACAAGCTTTGGGGTTCGCGCTTGAGCTTCAGTTGCGGCAAGGGGTACGGCGCGCGCGCGAGTTGCAAATCGGCCTGCTCCAAATGATTCAAATACAAATGACAGTCTCCGCCCGTCCACACAAAATCTCCGACCTGGAGCTTGCACTGCTGCGCAACCATGTGCGTTAGCAGCGCATAACTGGCGATATTGAACGGAACCCCGAGCAGGGCATCGGCGCTGCGCTGGTACAGCTGGCAGGATAGGCGGCCCTCGGCCACATAGAATTGGAACAAGGCGTGGCACGGCAACAATGCCATGCGATCCAATTCGCCCACATTCCAGGCGCTGACCAAGATGCGGCGCGAATTCGGGTTGTTCTTGAGCTGCTCGAGCACTTGCGACAGCTGATCGATATTCCTGCCGTCCGGCGTCGGCCAGCTGCGCCACTGCTTGCCATAGACCGGACCCAGATCGCCATTCTTGTCGGCCCACTCATCCCAGATGCTGACGCCGTGTTCCTGCAGGTATTTGACATTGGTATCGCCGCGCAAGAACCAAAGAAGCTCATAGATGATCGAGCGCAAATGCAGCTTCTTGGTCGTCACCAGCGGAAAACCGGCATTGAGATCAAAGCGCATTTGATAGCCAAAAACGCTCAAGGTGCCGGTACCGGTGCGGTCGCCTTTTGACGCGCCCCGCTCGCGGATGTGGCGCAGGAAATCGAGATACTGCCGCATTACGCGCTCACGGCAACCAAATTGCCCGAAGGTAGGTTGCGCCGGTAGGCATAGATCATGATGGCCGCACCGATCACGATCATGGGTGTGGTCAGCAGCATGCCCATGGTCAACCAATCACCGGCGAGATAGCCGATATTGGCATCCGGCAGCCGGACCCACTCCACCGTGAAGCGCGCACAACCATACAGCAGCAGGAACAAGCCGGTGGGCGCCAATCGTGGCCGCGGCGCGCTCGTGTACCACAGAAGAACCAGGAACAGCACCAGACCCTCGAGAGTTGCCTCGTAGAGCTGCGAGGGATGCCGCGAGATCAACACACCCTGCGCATCCGGCACGCCGAACCCCCAGGGCAGATCCGTAGGCTTTCCCCACAGCTCTCCGTTGATGAAATTCCCGAGCCGGCCGAAAAACAGCCCGATGCCGGGTAGCGGCGCGACGAAATCCAATACATCGGCGATTTTCTTGTGTTTAACGCGGGCAAAAATGATGCCGGCGAACAACACGCCGGTCATGCCGCCGTGAAAGGACATGCCGCCGTCCCAGATGTGAAGGACATTCAGCCAATTCTCGGCGATCACATCGTGGCCGTAAAAAATGCACCAACCCAGCCGGCCGCCCACGATGACGCCAATCGCACAGTAAAAAATCAGGTCATCGATTTCGAGCGCCACCCAAGTCGAGCCGGGGCGGCGCGCGCGATACCGCGCCAGCCACCAAGCGCCGACGAATCCGATCAAATACATGATGCCGTACCAGTGCACCTGCAGAGGCCCAAAGCCAAAGACGGGACCGATGGACACGGCGATGGGATTGATGTGCGGATAGGTAAGCATGAGCGCTACTTTAAACTCTCATTGATCCGACAGAAATAGGCCTTGAGATATCGGGTCTCAGGGATGGCGGGATGCACGGGATGATCGGGCGCCTGGCCTCCCATTTCGAGGATTTGCAGATGCTTGTCGGCGCCGCGTGCGGCTTTGGCAATGGCATCCTGCAATTCCTCCGCGCTCGCGTGAAACGAGCAGGAGCAGGACACCAATATGCCTTCGGCCGCGACCACTTGAATGGCGAGCTGGTTCAGCCGCTTGTACGCGGCCAGCGCTTTCGGCAAGTCCTTCTTGCGTTTGGCGAATGCGGGCGGATCAATGATGACGACATCGAAGCGCGCGCCTTGTTGGGCGAATTCTTCGAGCACATCGAAGGCATCGCCTTTGCGCGTGGCGACCTTGACGCGATTGCGCTCTGCGTTCGCGGCCGCCAAGTCAAGCGCGGCCGCGGAACTGTCGACGCAAGTTACCTCGCGCGCGCCGAGGTGCGCCGCGCGCACCCCCCAGGCGCCCACATAGCTGAAGACGTCCAGGACGCGGGCACCATGCGGCAGGTATTTCGCCAATGCGCGGCGATTGGCGGCCTGGTCGAAGAACCAACCGGTCTTTTGTCCTTCCGCCAATGGCGCCTGGAATTCCAGGCCGTCTTCGATCACCAATGCGGGCGCATCGAAGCTGCCCTTCACGGCCTCGACATAGCTCGGCAATCCCTCCATTTCCCGGGCCGAACTGTCGTTCTTGAAGAGAACCGCTTCGCACCTTACGACCTGGATCAAGGCTTCGAGCAATTGATGTTTCAGCTGCTCCATACCTGCCGTACCGATTTGCACGACGCAGCTTGTCCCATAGCGGTCAACGACCAAACCCGGCAATCCGTCGGATTCTCCGTACACCAGTCGATAGTAAGGCCCGGGGTACAGTCGATCGCGCAAGGCCATGGCGGCGCGAATGCGCGCGGCCAGCCAGGCAGTGTCGGGAATCTTCCACGTCTCGAGCATGCGCGCGGCAATGAGCGACTTGGGATTGACGTACGCCAATCCCAATGCCCGATCGTTGTGCGCCAACACGCGCACCAACTCGCCGGCCTTGAATTTGGGCAGCGGCGTTTGGCCGGTATCGACCTCGTTGCTGAAGATCCAAAGATGCCCGGCGTGGAGGCGGCGATCTTCGTTGCGCTTGAGGCGCAGTGCGGGCAGCTGCGCGGCTTCACGGGAGTCAGTCATGGAACGGTCTTCGGCTATAGTAAAGGTCATTCTAACTGACTAGGAGCCTGCCGAGGCCGTGAAGATGCTGCGCAATCATCTCGCCGACGAGACCAGCCCGTACTTGCTACAGCACGCGGATAATCCGGTCGAGTGGTATCCCTGGGGCGAAGCGGCACTGCAAAGAGCCAAACAGGAAAACAAGCCAATTCTCTTGTCTATCGGCTATTCGGCTTGTCACTGGTGCCATGTCATGGCCCACGAATCCTTTGAAGACGAAGGCACGGCTGCGCTGATGAACGAATTGTTCGTCAATATCAAGGTCGATCGCGAA
>Ga0302326_10003645_pt1 | contig 36136 bp, 27 predicted proteins | sample Palsa_T0_3_FD_202264 | JGI IMG/M metagenome (GOLD analysis project Ga0302326, IMG submission 202264) | Peat permafrost microbial communities from Stordalen Mire near Abisko, Sweden - Palsa_T0_3 | ecosystem: Environmental > Terrestrial > Soil > Palsa > Peat permafrost | place: Sweden: Abisko... | reverse complement strand
ATGCGGCGGCGCCAACCGCGCCGATCCACGAGCTTGATATAGCGGCCGTCGCAGCCCGAGCGCTCTGCGAGGAAGGCCACGGCGGAGAGGATTGTGTGCTGACCGGGCCTCAATCCCTGAGCCTGTTCGAGCAAGTGAGCACGATCGGTGAAGCGATCGGACGGCCGCTGCGCTTCGAAGAGATATCGCCGGAAGAGGCGCGGCTTGAGTTGGCGGCGGTGATGCCTCCGCCAGTCGTAGGTATGCTGCTAAACGCGTTCGCAGCCGGAATCGGCCAGCCTGCGTTTGTCACATCCACAGTTGCGGACGTCACCGGGAGACCGGCGCGGACATTTCGCGATTGGGTCATCGACAATGCCGCGGAGTTTCGGCGACGATCGCCGAAAGGCGCGTAAACAGATGGCTTTCGCAACTATTCACTTCGTAGACTTCCGGTTCGCTGGCTGGGTAAAGGAGTAGGCTTGGGGACGGCGGGAAAAGACCGGATAAACCGCGCCCTATTGTTGGTGTACCCAGTCCACCTGCGTAGGAGCGAGTGAGTTATAGAGCAGCAGATCGTTGCCGCTGGCCCCCAGTAAGATCTCTTCCGGGGCATCTACTGTGCCGCAAGCTCCGGATGCGGTATCGAGCTTGCACAGCGAGAATCCGGCTAACTGCAGGAACACACCGCCGTCATCGGTCATCGCAACCACCAGCGGACCGGTGCTCGGTATCCTGCCCGGGAGGGCAGTTGAACCTTGACGCGGCTGATCACACGGCCGGCCGGGGACACTTCGATCCACTCATGCGTTTGGGCCATGAACGCCGCCATATTCGGCCCGTGCGCCCGCAGGAGATTACGGCCGGTCAATCCGCCTTTATTCGTAGCGGGCTCGAGGCTGGTGGCGAAAGACGAACGGGGCAGGGCAGTCGTCAGTATCCGGCCATCCTGGCTGTACTCCCGTAAGATATTGTAGTCGGCCTTATGGCCTTTGGCGTCGTAGTCTACACCGAGCGTCCAGATGTTGCCCGCGTCGTTGACCGCCACATGCAATGCGGCGTACGGATTGGTGCGGAATTGGCTCACGACCTTCCCTGAGGCATCGAGCGACATAGTAAGCCAGGCACGCTGCTCGCTGGCATTAACTGCCTGAGTCACAGCGACCGCCGTATGATCGCGTCTGGCGGAAAGGTCGAAAACCGAGACGACCACGCTATCAGGCGGCCACAGTGAGGCCGAGATCGGCGCCTTGGCGCCAAGCGGCAAGATAACTACGTTGGGGACGGCGGACTTGGTGTAAGCCTCGTGCATCAGCACCACGCCGTTTTCCATGCGCGGAAAGGCTTTGCCCACGCCCACCAGGCCGTCCGGGAACTCCGTGGACTTGAAGACCAAGCGGTCGGCAAGCGACAAGAAACCAAAGATCCTGCGACGGCCAAAAGCGCCAGGTTACTGCAAATCATACTCCATCTCCCTTCATCCTCAGAGGTAACCGGGGCCGTGGCCCACACGATCGTTGTTTGTCGTCTGCGCACCGTGCTCGAACTCGGCAGGCCACCAACAACGGTGGCCTGCCTCACGGCTAAATCCTAGACTAGGCTAGCGTCAAGCTTTATTTTCTCCAATTCTTGTAAATTGTGCGAGTTTCGTACGATCCTTTCTGCGGGATCGCACGCCGCAACTATTCACTGCGTAGCGCCGCCATGGGATCGATCCGGCTGGCGCGGCGCGCTGGAACATAAGTAGCGAGCAGCGCCGCTAGGCCGAGAACAATCGCCACGCTACCAAAGGTAGCGGGGTCGGTTGGCCGCACGCCGTACAACATCTTCGCCATCAGCCGCGCCAGCAGCAAAGCTCCCGCCACGCCAGCTATGGCACCCACCAAAGCCTGCACTACTGCCTGCCGCGCCACCATCCATTGCACCGCCGCGTGGCTTGCGCCGAGCGACATGCGAATGCCGATTTCGCGCGTGCGCCGGGAGACCGCGTAGTTCATCACGCCATAAATCCCGATCGCGGCCAGCATCAGCGCGACTGCGGCGAACACTCCCAGCAAGAGCGTTTCGAAGCGCGGTTGAGCAGTCGCATCGGCCACCGCCCGATCCATGGTTAAGACCGCGGAGACTGGCAGACTCCGGTCGAACGACCGCACCGCCCGCGTGATGGCGGAGGAGAGATCGGCCGGATTCCCGGCTGTGCGCACCACCAGCGTGACATACATGATGTGCGGCGCGATAGGGTCGCTACTCTCTCCCAGGAAATCGCGATTCTGGAACGCGGCGAGGTACATCTCCGGATAGGGCTGTTCGGCCCAATCCTCCTGCTTGGCATTCGCGACGATGCCGATTACGGTCAGCCATGTTTGCGGGCCAGTCTCATCGCCGTGACCGATGGCGATGCGTTTGCCGATCGGATCTTCCCCCGGCCAGTACGCGCGGGCGGCCCGCTCGTTGATAATCACTACGCCGGGCGCGCGGGTATCGTCGCTATCGGCGATCGCGCGGCCGCCCCGCAGGGGCAGGCGCATGGTCTCGAAGTATCCCGGCATCACCAGGCGGTATATGGCGTAGGGCGATTCGCCGGGGCGCGGCTTGGGGCGGCCTTCGATCACGAAATCCCTGCTCCACAAATCGCCCGCCAGCGGCAGGTGGTTGATGCCACCGGCGGAAATCACACCCGGCAGCCTCCCGACCTTCCGCAGAAGTTCGCGGTAGAAAAGCGCGCGGCGGTACGGTTCGGCTTCTTTCGTCCCCGCGACAGACACCACCAGGGAGAGTACGTTGTGCGGATTGAATCCCGGATCAACCGATTGCAGCGCCGAGAAACTGCGGATCATCAGCCCGGCTCCGATCAACAGCATGAATGCCAGCGCGAATTCGGAGGCCACCAAGAAACTCCGCAGCCGGTTGCGGCGCATGCCGGCGCTGTCTCCGCGTCCGCCCTCTTTAAGCGCGGCACTGAGGTTCGCGGCGGCAGCATGCATCGCCGGCGCCAGCCCAAACGCCAGGGCCGTGAGCACCGTAATTGCGAGCAGGAACAGCACGACATGGGCGTCAATAGCCACCGTCTCCACGCGCGGGATGTACGCCGGACTGAGCGCCACCAGGGCCTTGGTTCCACCGAATGCAAGCAGGAGACCGGCCGCGGCCCCGATGGCCGCCAGCAGTAGATTCTCCGTAAGGAATTGGGCGACTACGCGGGCCCGGCCGGCGCCCAGCGCAATCCGCACCGCGATTTCCTTCTGCCGGTCGGACGTGCGCGCCAGCAGCATGTGGGAGACATTGGCGCACGTAATCAAGAGGACGAATCCGACTGCGCCCAGCAACATCAGCAGGGGCGTCTCGATCTTGCCGACGACATTCTCCTTCAAAGGAGTAACCGCAACACCGCGATTCGTGGCCGGATACTGCCGCTCCAGGCGGCCTGTAATGGTGGCCATCTCCGCGCGAGCCTGATCCAGCGAGATGCCCGGTTTCAGCCGCGCAAAAACGCGCAGATGATTGCCGCCGCGGTCGTGGATGCTGTCGCCAAATGCATCGGGCACCCACAACTCCGCGTGCGTAGCCCAGAACGGCGCAAACTTGAATGCAGCCGGCATCACACCCACCACGGTGTAAGACTCGCCATTGAGGGTAATCGCCTTTCCCAGGATGCCGGGGTCGCCATCAAAACGGCGCTGCCATAGCCGGTAGCTCAGTATGGCTTCGTGCTCCGCGCCCGGCTGGTCTTCGCCGGCGACGAACAAGCGGCCCAACAAGGGCAGGATGCCGAGAAGCGGCAGCAAGTTCTGCGTCACCTTAAGGCCATAAAGGTGTTCCGGCGGATCGCTGTTGGTGAGGTTCGGGCTCCAATAATCCGCCCCTCCCACGGCCGCAAACGAGCGGCTCTGGTCGCGCCAGTCGATGTAGTTCGCGGTAGCCACCGGACCGGTCCCGTAGTGCAGCACTGTAACCAGGCGGTCGGAATCCTGGTACGCCAGCGGGCGCAGCAATACGGCGTTTACCACGCTGAAGATCGCGGTACTGGCGCCGATGCCCAACGCCAGCGTGACGACGGCTACAGCCGTGAAGCCAGGCGTCCGCAGCAGGTTGCGCGCGCCGTAGCGCACATCCTGCAACAGCTGCTCGACGCGCATGAAGGAACGCGCCTCGCGGTGCAGTTCCTTGGCTTGCTCGACGCCCCCGTAGGCGCGGCGCGCTGCCCGGCGGGCTTCATCCGGAGGCAGGCCGCGGCGCTCAAAATCCTCCGCCAGCAGCGCCAAATGGGATTCGATTTCGCGCACAGCCTCGCTTTCGGCACGTGGGCCGCGGAACAGATTGACCAGCCTTGAAAAGAATCGGCGCATGGGCTAGGCTCCTTCGGAAAGCAGCTTCTCCACCAATCCGGACATCCGGCGCCAGCGCAGGGTCTCCTCCGCCAGCGCTCGCTCGCCGGCTTTGGTGATGGCATAGAATTTCGCTTCGCGATTGCTCTCGGTCAGGCCCCAGGCGCCTTGGATTCTTCCCTGTTGCTCCAGCCGCACCAAGGCCGGGTATAATGTGCCCTGGTTCAGGCGGAGCAGGTCGCCGGAGATTTGCTGCAGCCGCGTGGCGATGGCGTAGGCGTGCTGCGGGCCCATGGTTTGGAGCGTCCGCAGTACGATCAAGTCGAGCGTTCCCTGAAGTACAGCCATCCGATCCGCGCCTTCACTTGGCATTCAAGTAGTCCTCTGGGTCTACTATGCGGCAGTTTCACTTGTTTGTCAAGTGCAGCGGCCGCATGGCGTCCCGGGCGGCGGGCCGGACTGGCGCGCCGCGGCCATAAGTACCGCGAAATGAATGTTGTACACTGTGGGATGGAACCCTCAGGTGTCCACCATCGCCCGGCGCAGCACGCAGCAGGCCACTTTCATGATATTTCGGCCCGATACTCCTGCTACACTTTGAAATGGGGGGCCAAAGCGCCACCCGGAAAGGGCACGCACCTCTTTCACCATGTTTCGATTCGATGAACTAATCCGGCAGAACATGATCGTCCGCGATGTGAAGCAGGCCCACCCGCAGACCCTACCGGTCTTCGAGGAATTCGGATTCCGCCCCAGTTGCGACGAATGCGATATCCAAACCGTGGCGCGCAAGAATGGCGTTTCCAGCCTGGACGTGGTGGCGGCCCTAAACCGCGCCGCCTTCGGGTCGAACGCCGATTGAGAATAAACGCCAAATGGCGGACATATGATTATGCAAGTTACCAAACCAGCCCGTAAAGCCATCAAAGAAGGCACCCAGCCACTCGACGTATTCTTCGCTCCCAAGACCGTAGCGGTCATCGGCGCTACCGAGACCGCTGGCACCGTGGGACGCACCATTCTTTGGAATCTGGTCTCTAGCCCGTTCGGCGGCACGGTCTTCCCCATCAATCCCAAGCGTCCCAGCGTGCTTGGCGTCAAAGCCTACAAGCATATTTCCGACGTGCCCGAGACAGTGGATCTGGCCGTGATCGTGACGCCGGCGGCCAGCGTGCCGGGCATCGTCCACGATTGCGCGGAGGAAGGCGTGAAAGCCGCCATCGTGATCTCGGCGGGCTTCAAGGAGATCGGTCCGGCGGGGCTGGAGCTGGAGCGGCAGACGCTGCTCGAAGCGCGGCACGGCAACATGCGCATCATCGGCCCGAACTGCCTGGGTGTGATGAGCCCGCTCACGGGGCTGAATGCGACTTTCGCGTCCGCCATCGCGCGCCCCGGCAATGTCGGCTTCATCAGCCAGAGCGGCGCGCTGTGTACGGCCGTTCTGGATTGGAGCCTGCGGGAAATGGTGGGTTTCAGCGCCTTTGTGTCGGTCGGCTCCATGCTCGACGTGGGCTGGGGCGACCTGATTTATTACCTGGGCAACGATCCGCGCACGCGCAGCATCGTCATCTACATGGAAACCATTGGCGACGCCCGCGGCTTCCTCTCGGCCGCGCGCGAGGTGGCGCTGTACAAGCCCATCATCGTGATCAAGGCCGGACGCAGCGAAGCTGCCGCCAAGGCCGCGGCCTCGCACACGGGTTCGCTGGCGGGCAGCGACGAAGTGTTGGAAGCCGCTTTCCGGCGCAGCGGCGTGTTGCGCGTGAACAGTATCGCCGACCTGTTCTACATGGCGGAGGTGCTCTCCAAGCAGCCCAGCCCCAAAGGCCCCCGGCTGACCATTTTGACCAATGCCGGCGGACCCGGCGTATTGGCTACCGACGCGCTGGTGGCCTCCGGGGGCGAGCTTACCGAGCTCTCGCCGGAAGCGCTGGAAGCGCTGAACCAGGTGCTGCCGGCCGCCTGGAGCCACAACAATCCGATCGACGTGCTGGGCGACGCCAGTCCGGAGCGCTATGCCAAGGCGGTGGAGATCGCCGCGAAAGATCCGAATAGCGACGGCCTGCTGGTGGTGCTGACGCCGCAATCCATGACCGATCCCACGCAGATCGCCGAGCACCTGAAACCGTACGCCAAGCTGGAGGGCAAACCCATTCTGGCGAGTTGGATGGGCGGCGCGGACGTGGCGGCCGGCATCGGCATCCTGAACCAGGCCAGGATCCCCACCTTCCAGTTCCCCGATACCGCGGTGCGGGCCTTCACTTATATGTGGCGCTGGGCTTATAACCTGAAGGGCCTCTACGAAACGCCATCTCTGCCCGAGGACTCGGCCGATTATGCGCCCAATAAGACCCTGACCGGCGAAATCATCCAAAATGCGCGGGCTGCCGGCCGCACCATCCTGACCGAGGCCGAATCGAAGCAGGTGCTGGACGCCTATTACATTCCCACCGTGCGCACCGTGGTCGCGCGCACTTTGGAGGAGGCCGTCGACCAAGCCGAGCGGATGAGCTATCCGGTAGTGCTGAAGTTGTTCTCGGAAACCATCACGCACAAGACCGATGTCGGCGGCGTGCAATTAAACCTCGCGGACCGCGAAGCCGTGGAGCGCGCCTGGCGCCGGATTCAGGCTTCAGTGACCGAGAAAGCCGGCGCGGAACATTTCCAGGGCGTGACGGTGCAGCCCATGATCAAGAGCGGCGACGGGTATGAGCTGATCGTCGGGAGCAGCCTGGACGCCCAGTTCGGGCCTGTGCTGCTGTTCGGCACCGGGGGCCAGTTGGTGGAGGTGTTCAAGGACCGCGCGCTGGGCCTGCCGCCGCTCAACACCACGCTGGCGCGCCGCATGATGGAGCAGACCAAGATCTACCAGGCGCTGAAGGGCGTGCGCGGGCGCAAGCCGGTGAACCTGGCGGAGCTGGAGCAAGTGATGGTGCGCTTCAGCCGCCTGGTGGTGGAGCAGCCCTGGATCAAGGAGATCGACATCAACCCGCTGCTGGCAACACCGGAACGCCTGGTGGCCCTGGATGCACGCATCGTAGTGCATGGCCCGGAGGTGAGCAAGGAGCAGTTGCCCAAACTGGCTATCCGGCCGTATCCCAACCGCTACGTATCGGTGTGGAGCATGAAGGATGGAACCGACGTCCTGATCCGGCCGATCCGCCCGGAAGACGAGCCCATGATGGTGAAGTTCCATGCGACCCTCTCCGAGCGCAGCGTCTACCTGCGGTACTTCCACTTGATGAACCTCTCGCAGCGCGTGGCGCACGAGCGTCTGACGCGCATCTGCTTTATCGACTACGACCGCGAGATGGCGCTGGTGGCCGAGCGGCAGGGCGGAATTGTGGGGGTCGCGCGTCTGACCCGGATTCTCGGCAGTAACGACGCGGAAGTGGCCGTATTGGTGAGCGACCAATTCCACGGCCGCGGGCTGGGCAAGGAACTGCTCGCGCGGCTGGTGATCGTCGGGGGCGACGAGAAGCTCGGCGTTCTGAAAGCCGACATCCTACCCGACAACCGGGACGTGATGCGTGTCTGTGAAAAGCTCGGCTTCACACTGCGCCATTCGGTGGAAGACGAAGTGGTGAAGGCGGAGTTCCGCTATTAGGCGGGCTGGCGGCCGCGCCCGCCGTACCTTAAAACACAGTCCGCAACTACCTCCGGCACGGTATTCCACTGCGGGCGTCCGGCGCCGTATATTGGGGTAGAGAATGACCTCACAGGCAAGCAGCCGGCTGGCGCTGGCGATCGGATTCGGCGGCCTGCTGCTGCTGTTGGCCTTCGCCGGATTCGACGGCGTGGAAGAGATCCGGCAGATCCAGCGCCGCAACGATGCCATCCGCGAGAGCTTCCTGGCGCGCACCCGGCTCTTGGAACAAATCCGGTCGAACCTTTACCTGTCGGGCACCTACGTCCGCGATTGCCTGCTCGAACCCAATGCAGCCATCGCCGAAGTTCATCGCGCCAGCCTGCTGACAACGCGCAACCGGATGGAAGCCGCGCTGTCCGGATACCAGGCCTTGCCGAACGAGGCGCAGGCGGCGCCGCTGCAGGATCTGAACCAGGCCCTGCGAGACTACTGGAATATTCTGGCGCCGGTGCTGGCCTGGAACGCGGGCCAGAGGCGGGATCGCGGTTACGCGTTCCTGCGGGATGAAGTCTTTCCGCGCCGCACCGCCATGCTGCGCATCGCCGATCAAATCGCGCGCATCGACGAGGCCCAGCTCGACGCGGGCAAACACGAAGTGATCGATATGTTTTCGCAGTTCCGCCGCGGCTCGCTGCTGAGCACCGGCCTGACCATCGCGATAGGTCTGATCCTGGCCATCTTCAGCATACGCAAGATCGTGGCGCTGGAGATGCAGGCCGCCGCGCGTTACCAGGAAGCCGCCGCGGCGCGCGCTGAGTTGAAACATCTCTCCGCGCGCCTGGTGGAGGCACAGGAGAACGACCGCCGCGCCGTGGCGCGCGAGTTGCACGACGAGGTGGGACAATCGCTCACCGGCGTGCGCGTGGAACTCGCCAATCTTTCGCAGCGCATCCGGATGCGGGATACGCAAGGCGCCGAAGACAAGGCGGGAGAGATTAAGGAACTGGTCGAGGAGTCTCTGGGAGTGGTGCGCAACATGGCGCTACTATTGCGGCCTTCCATGCTGGACGATCTGGGCCTGGTCCCGGCGCTGCAATGGCAGGGGCGCGAAGTATCCAAGCGGACCGGACTGCGCGTTCGCGTGGCGGCGGAGGGCGTTTCCGACGATCTGCCGGAAGAGCACAAGACATGCATCTATAGGATCGTGCAGGAATCCCTGCACAATTGCGTGCAGCACGCCGAGGCTACCACCGTGCGGGTGACCGTCGAGCAGCAGCCGGACCGCATCCGGCTGAGCATTCAGGACGACGGCAAAGGCTTTCCTGCCGGGCAAGGCCGGGCGGAGCGCGGCATGGGGCTGCTGGGAATCGAGGAGCGCGCGGCTAACCTGGGCGGCACGTTTTCGATAGACACGCAGCCAGGGCGGGGCGCCACGGTTTCCATTGAGCTGCCCACATGAATACCATTCGCATTCTGATGGCTGACGACCATCGGGTTGTCCGCAGGGGCCTCTGCCTGCTGCTGGAGAGCCAACCCGGTTTCCAGGTGGTGGCGGAAGCGTCGGACGGACGGCAGGCAGTGGCTCTGGCGGCGGAGCATACTCCCGACATCGTGGTGCTGGATGTGGCCATGCCGCTGCTGAATGGCATTGAGGCCGCGCGCCAGATTTCCGCTAAGTTTCCGCAAATCGGCATTGTCTTTCTGAGCATGCATTCCGACGAAAGCTATGTCCTGAAAGCCCTGAAATCGGGCGGCAAGGCCTATCTGCTGAAGGAATCGGCGGAATACGATTTGATCAACGCGATCCGGGCGGTCGACGATGGGAAGGCCTTCTTCAGTCCGGCGATCAATAAGATGCTGGCGGACGAATATATGCGTCAGTTGCGGGAGCGGGAAGTGGAGGATAGCTACGACTTGCTGACCACGCGCGAGCGCGAGACCCTGCAACTGTTCGCGGAAGCCAAGACACCGAAAGAAGTCGCTGCCATGCTGAATCTGAGTCTCTACACGGTGGAGACACACCGCAGCAACATATTCCAGAAACTCAATCTGCACAGCACCGCCGAGCTGATCCTGTACGCAGTGCGCAAGGGCGTAATCGCATAGACGTCGGCAAAGCAAGAGCACAGTGCTAGGATTGGTTTTTAGACCGAACAAAGAACACACGCCAATTCAATGAAACTCGCCGTCCTCGCGGCCTTGATCGCAGTCCACGCAAATGCCGCCGATACGCTCACCATCATGGGCCGCAGCTGGGATGTCCCGGTTGCCGCGGATTGGAAGGCCGAGGAAGGAATATTGCGCCTGGCCACCTTCCGCGGACCGTTGCCCGGACCGCGCCGCCCGATTCAGTTCGCACTGACCGACGTCCCGGATTATCACCGCCTGACCATTGAAGCCGACCTAATGCCTTTAGACCGCTCATTGCTTATCGTACTGGCGTACCGCGATCCGGCGCACTTCGACTATGCGCATCTTTCGATTGATGCGGCGGAGCAGCAGCCTGTGCACAACGGCATCTTTCACGTCTACGGCGGCGAGCGTGTCCGTATCAGCGCCGAGCGCGGCCCGGCGGCATTCGCGGCGAGCGGCCGTTGGTATCACGTTACGGTGTCGCACGATTCGAATACCGGAACCATCGAGGTTGCGGTCGACGGGCGGGCCGTCCCGGCTTTGCGCGCAGTGGACCTCAGCCTGGGACCCGGCAGAGTGGGTGTGGGCTCGTTCGATGAAACGGGCGCATTCAAGAACATAAAGATTACGGCCGCCAAGTGAGAGCCGCAGCCTAGGAACCGGCCAAGCCTGCCGGCGCGGCGTTTCCGGTGGTGGCCGGTCTAGCTATAGCCAGTGCAGTGTCTTCGAAATAACGAGACAGTTCCGGCGGCGGCGTGGCGCAGACGATCGTTGTTTGTCGTCTGCGCACCGTGCTCGAACTCGGCAGGCCACCAACAACGATGGCCTGCCCCACGGCTAAATCCGCTGTCCAGCTATTTCGTGGACAACTACATTAGCTGGTGATCGCGGCCTTGCCAATCTCCTCCGCCGCTGCCTGAGGAGCGACGGGATGAATGAAGCGGCGATAGACAAATCGAACCACGTAGAGGGAGCAGCCGATCGCCACCGCCAGCACTGCGTTCACCATCAGCACCGAGATCGCGGTGGCCAGGAACGCGGAGGCATCCACGAGGCGCATGCGCGGCAGCCGGCGCCAGGTGCTCCACTCCAGCAGCCGCAGGCCAATGTAGGCGGTGACGCCGGCCAGGGCGGGAACCGGGATGCGCGAGATGTATCGGCCACCCAGGCCGAGGAAGCCCAGGATAAAGACTGCGTGGAATATATTGGAGAGCCGCGTGGAACCTCCGCAGCGGACGCTGGCGAGGCTGCGCGCCGGAATACCGACGCTCATGGGCGCGGCGAACATGGCGGCTACCACGTTGGCGATCCCGTAGGCGCCTAGTTCGGCATCCGCGTCGGCCCGCCGGAGGTGCTTATGGCGCCCGCGAAAGTGCTCCACCACGCGCGACGTGATCAGAATATTGACCGAGCTGACGAATGCAAGACCGAAGCCGGCGGGAAGCACATGTACCACGTCCGCCGGGGACCACGCGAAACCTGCGAAGGGTGGAATCTCGAAGGGCAGCCTCCCGATCTCCTTCTCATGAATACCTAACGCCGCTGCGGCGCCCACCGCGACGGCGACACCGATCAAAGGCGCCGGAGCGTGCGGCACAAAATGTGCGGCCGCAAAGGCTGCCGCGATCACGAACGCGCTGATGGCCAACGCGCCAGCGTGCGCCTGGCTCGCATGCGAAAGGATCTGCCAGCTCTGATACAGAAGATTGTTGGACGTGCGATCCAGGCCCGTACTAACCGCCGTCATCGTGGCAAGCTGGGAAAGCACCATCATCGCGCCGATCCCGCACGAGAAACCGGTGACGACGGGCTGCGGCACCATCTGAATATGGCGGCCCAGGCGCATGAGACCAAAGGCCATCATAAAAACCGAAGCCACCATGCAGACTTTGGCCGCGCCGCCGAGGCCCTGCAATTGGACCGCATGCGCGATGAAGGGAACCGTGGCGCTGGCGGTGCCCCCGATCAGCACAGGGTTGCGCCCCAGCACAGCGGTGATCGGCGCGCTTACGATGGAGGTGACCAGGCCGAGGACTGGCGGCAGACCCATCATGGAGGCCAACGCCAAGCCATAAGGGACCGCAATCAAGGCCGCGATGAGCCCTCCGAACAGATCGCCGGCCAGCGCCCGCCAGGAATAGTGAAGTTTGAACATCAATCTTCGAGGGGCGCTGGCGAAAGGCGGCGTTGCGTTTCCGCCGGCAGCGCTTAAGCGTTATAGCACTTCAAACACGCGGTCTTGAACTTGGCCATTTCGTCCTTCGTGCCCACAGTGACACGCACCCAGGTAGGCCACACCGGCCAGACGCGGCCAATGTAGATCTTCTCTTTCGTCATGGCCATGTAGAATTCGCCGCCCGGCCGCCGCGCATTCATCATGAACTTGTTGCTTTCGGAGGGAATGAATTCAATGTTCTTCGCGGCCAGGAAGTTCAGGGTGTCCTCGCGGATATCGGCGATGATCTTGCGCCGCTCGGGCACCAGCGATGTCACCTTCAAACTGGCAGTCGCCCCTACCATGCCGGTGATCGGCATGGCGCCCGCCGACCAGTCTTTCATTTTGTCCAACAAGTCGGGCCGCGCGATGGCGGCGCCGGCCCGCAGACCAGCCATGCCGTAGATCTTGGAGAAGGTCCGCAGAACGATCAGGTCCTTGTCCTGCGCCACCAGATCCGTGCACGGCACGGCGTTGGCCGACAAATGAACGTAGGCTTCGTCCAGCAGCAGCACGGTATCTTTCGGCTTGTTCGCTAGCAGCCATTCGATATCCGCGCGGCTGGTGAGAGTGCCGGTAGGGTTGTTGGGATTGCATATGTAAAACAGGCCGGGCGACGGGTGCGCCGCCAGCATGGCCTTCACATCGTGATCCCATGTGCCCTTGCGCAGCGCTACGTTAATGGTCTTGGCGCCGATAAACTTCGCGGCGCGCTCGCCGGCTTCGTAGCCGGGATCGGCTTTCACGAAGGGACGATCTTTAGAGCAGAACGAAAGAACGGCGCGGTGCAGCGGATCGCTCGAACCGGCGTAAGGAGTGACATACTCGCGCTTCACGCCGGACACCTGGGCCAGCGTGTCCCGCAACGCGAAGGTCTCCTCGTACATGTACCGGCCGCCTTTCTTGACGACGTTGTAGATTGCGTCGGCCGCCTCCGGGCAGGGGCCCATCGGATTTTCGTTTGCGTTGATTTTGACGGCGTCCGCCGGCATTTCCCTGACCATGGAAAGCTGGGCCAGTGCGCGCTCGTTATAAAACGGCAGCGCCGCGCCGGCGGTAATGACCGTGGCCAGACGTCCCAGATCGCGACGGGTAAACCCGCGCTTCAAAAGATCCGCGGATTGTTCGGCTTTGAAAAACGACAACATAATCCCTCCCTTGCTCGATTGTACGCCATAGTGGAGGCGGCTGGACCACCCACCGCCTGTACCGATTGCCTGTCCATTTTCTAATAAGTCACGCGGATTGCAAGCTGCAGTTGCCGCGAAAAATTCGCCTGCCCGGTGATCTGTCCAAAAGTGCCGCTGGAGAAGTTCGTGTTGGGCGAATAGAAATACGGCGAGTTAAACGCGTTCAGCGCTTCGCAGCGGAACTGCGCATTCACTCTTTCTTTGATGGCGAAGTTCTTGAAGACCGACATATCCCAGTTCTTCTCCCCCGGGCCGCGCAAGCCGATTGTCCGGGGCGTGTTGCCGAAGGTGCCCTGTGGCGCCAGAGAGAAAGCGGCTGGATTAATATAGTCGTAGATGCGCTGTTCCACGCTGCCGCTGGTACCCGGCGCAACACTCGTCATATCGGGCCGCTGTGCGCCATAGCCGTATGCCGAGTTCAGATTGGTCTGGTAGATCTGCAGTGGAAAGCCCGTCTGGTAGACGGTTACCGTGTTCAGTACCCATCCGCCCGCGATCAGATCGAGCCCCCGGTTTTGGATATTCCAGAGTTCCTTACCCTTTCCGATCGGCAACTGATACGAGAGCGAAGTAGTCCAGCGCAGCGGAGTATCTACATTCGACAAGCTGTATTCCGCCGCCATGTTGTAGGGGTTCTGGGGATAGCCCTGCGCGCCGGGGTTGAGGGAAGTGCCGACCCCGCCGCTGCTCTCGTCCATATTCTTGGACCAGGTGAACGCGCTCAGGAAAGTCAGTCCGTGACTGAAGCGCTTCTGCGCCTTGACCACCATGGAATTGTAACTGGCGTGGTTGTTATCGCCGAAGATCTGGTAGATGCCGGTATAGGCCGGGAATGGCAATAGCAACTGAAAAGCGCTGACTGTCGGCCCGGATAAAGTGCCCCCCGCAACTGCCGGGACTCCAGCGAAGGGATTTGGAACCTGGGCGTCGAGAGCGGCCGAACCCTGAGACAGGTAACTGGGATTCAAGGCGTCGACGTTGATAGTCGGCTGGCCCAACGTGAGATGCGTCGAATGCGAACCGACGTAGCCGACCTCCAGGGCGACTCCAAAGCCGACCTCGCGTTGCACATCGACTGAATACTGCTGTACGCGGGGGGCCTTGGTCTGCGGATCGACCAGGGTGAAATTCGATCCGATGCCTGCGGCGGCGCCCAAGGTATTGCCAACCGGCTGAAGCAGCCCATTGGGGAACGGATTGGTGAGTACGTCGGTGGTCGATTTGCCGGTGTACTGGGTATTGTTGGCATAGCCCAACGTGGCGAGGGGTCCGCCGAGGGCGATCTGCGGCGCCCAGTACATCCCGTAACCGCCCCGAACGACGGTCTTGCTGTCGAGTTGCCAGGCGATGCCGGCGCGCGGTCCCCACTTGTTCGCTTCGTAATTGCCGACCGAATCAGGCGCGCCGTTCACCCCTGCGTACTCCACGGCGCCCTTCAAATCCAAGCTGGGAACCTGACTCGCGATCGGACTGGTGGCGGTCTCGTTAAAGCCCGTGATCAGGCCGTTGTTCTGCTCCCTTACGCCGCCCTCATGTTCCCAGCGCAGCCCTGCATTGACAGTGAGCTTACTCGTCACGCGGATATTGTCCTGCACGAAAGCGCCATAGTAGGGAATGACATCGGTAAGCGTGGAAGACGTGTCGGCCTGACGATTGTATGGCAGACCCAGAAGAAGATCCGCTAAGTCCGTCCCGCTATTGCTCGCGGCCAGAGAGCTATCGGTGTTGAAGGTGTAGCAGCCGGTGGTGCAGTTGATACCCGCGCCGGATGTAGCCAGGTGGCGGTAGTCAAAGCCGGCTCTGATGCTATGGCGGCTGACGAATTTATCCACGGCAACGGAGAAGTTATGGGAGGCTTCGTCGTAGTAGTCCCAGTCGCCCGTATCCCCCAACGAATAGAGACTGGACATATTGATCGCGGGGAACTCAGCCACTGACGGTAAGATCGAGTTCGCGTAGGCCTGGTTGAATCCCAACCTGCCGATGTTATAGCCTTGGGAGCTGTTATAGTCGAAATTGGGGAAGCGGTTGAAGCCGTATCGCAGCGTCAAAACCATAGTGGGGCTAATGGTGAAGATGCTGTTGATCGCGGTGGCATCGACGCGGCGCAGCAACCGCCATCCGGACTCCGTGGAAGGACTGTTAAACCACGTATCGCCCGGCTCCAGCGAATAGTAGCGGGCGTAGCTCAAGCTCATGCGCCAACGCGCGGTAAAGTCCTCATCGAGCTTGGCTGTGTATTGCACCGCGCGCGCCTTGATGGAAGACGCTAAGGCGATATCGCTGTCGCCATAGTAGGCCGGAGCGCTGGTCGGAAGCGGGTAGGTATTAGCGATATTCTGGCCGACGTTTGTAATCCGCGAGGCCGGTATGATATTGCCGGGAAACGGAGCGCCGGTGAGCGGGTCGTAGATGACATGCAATTGGCCGTTGGCGTCGAAGCTTTTTGAGAAATCGCCCGTTCGTTCAGCGACCGTGGGAAGGTTGAAGTCCGCCGAGTCGGACGAAGCGTCGTCATAATGCTCGACCGCCAGGAAGAAGAAGGTGCGGTTCTTGCCGTTATAGACCTTGGGGATCGACACTGGGCCGCCGAAGCTCGCGCCCCAGGTTGTGTTGGGCTGGTCGGTGATCGGAATCCCGGCGGCATTGCTGAAGAACGCGTTCGCATCCCAGTCGGTGCGGCGCACATGGCCGTATAGGCTGCCGTGATAGTCGTTGCCCCCTGACTTCATCAAGGTGTTGAACATACCGCCGCCGGTGCGCGCCATTTCCGCGTCGTACGTGTTGACCTGGATCTTCACCTCCTGCACGGTTTCCAGGCTGGGGACGATTATCGCCCGATTGTTTGCGTCTGTAATGGGAATGCCATCCAGCAGGTAGTTGTTGCCGCGCACCGGACCGCCGGCCAGCGAGATCATCGATGAACCGCTTTGATCTTCCATGCGATTGTAAGCCGGAGGACCCACCTGCACGATGTTCGTCGACAGCTTGGCCATCATGAACGGATTGCGCCCCAGATTGGGCAGGTCCGAGAGCTTCTGATTATCCAAGACCTGGCCCTGGGAAGCATTGGCCGATTCGATCAGTGGAACCTCAGCTTCCACCAGCACGCTTTCCGACACCGAGCCGACGGCCAACCTGACATCGACAATCACGAATTCTTGCGTGCCAACGATGATGTTCTTGCGTTCGAACTTCTTGAAGTTCGGGCTCTCGGCGACCAGAGTGTAAGTAGCAGGTATGAGCTGGGTGAATTCAAATCCGCCCTCGCCGTTCGTCATGGTGGTGCGAGCCTCGCCAGTGCCGTCGTTCGTCAGCGTGACAGCGGCCTTGGCTATGGCCGCGCCTTGCGCGTCTTCGACGCTGCCGCGCACGCCTCCTTGAAACGACTGCGCCACCAGTAGCGCGGCCGCGAAACACAGGATGGCAATCAGCGTTGCTGCCCTTTTAAGGCGCATCGGAACAGCCGTTTTCAGGAACCAGTTCCCGTTATTATTGGCTCCGGGCATCGTCATAGCACTTATCCCCCTTTGAAGTATGTTGCCGGCCCGCGAATCGGCCGCCACTCAACCACGAGCTACGCAGCCGCTCAGCTCAGAAGAGCACGCCCAAACATGGGGTCAATAAAGATGTGGAAGTTCCCGCGCCTGACGTGGGAACGATCTATCTAAGAGTACCGTTACGATGTTGTGAATTCTAAAGTATGCGAAGAGTATATCACTGCAGCAATACACGAACGGCGAAGATTTTTTGTATAGACCCCATAAATGGACGCTATGGGGCGTGGATTATCCGTGGATTAACTGTGCATTTGTTTTAGGTCTCGGACGCCTTTCCGAACCCCGAAGCAGGATTTTGGCGCTCACGCGATGCCGAGCAGGTCGCCGACGGCGCGATAGGCTTGATCGATCGCCGCATCCGTGTAAGCGTACGCCGCAGCGTCCGCGTTGGCGATCGCTATTCTTCCGAATGGCTGGCGCGCCACCACACAAGGTTGCTCGCCGCCCTCCAGCCAGAACGGATCCCACAAGGAATTGTATTCGTACGCGTACCCATGCGGCCAGCGATTTACCGTGATAGCGGCGATGTCGCGGGCGGGATCGAATCCGCCAGTTGAAAGGGAGCGGGCGAATTCATCGCGAATATTGCGCTCGAATGTCTCGAACGTCGTACCGTACAACGCAATGCGGCCCATGCGATGCTGGTCGCGCGCGGGGAGACCCGGTTGGCAGGGCGTTTTCATCAAGTGCACGACAATCGGCTCATCAGGCGTTTGGGGACATTTATAATCGCCCATGCTCACCGGCATGTCCAGTTGGAAGCCGTTGAAGTAGCTACCCGGCGCGTACACCGAGTTGACGCCGGCCTTCTGGAACGCGGTCCAGTTCTTCAGGACAACGTTGGTGTAGACGATCGGCACCTTCGCGGCCGACGCCAGCGCGGTGCGCTGTCTCTCGGAAAGCTCGTCGGTGAGATACGGAATCATCGCGTGCCAGCACGCCAAAATGCAGCGTCCCGTGCGTACCGATTGCAACTTGCCGTCCTTGACGTAGGCCACCTCCACTTCCTTGGCACTGGCAAGGTCTCCTAAATGCCGCACGCGCGCCACGGTGCTGTTCAGGCGGATGCGGGTATTGGAACCGGCTTCATCCAGCCGCGCATAGTTAGCGCGGGCCGTCACCACGTCCTCGACCGAATTTCCGGGAATTGCAGCAGGCAGCATCTTCCGCACCAGCAAGCGGGCGATGGACGCGTTGCCGTCGGGGAAATGAAACCAATACTTCTCAGCCTCTTCGTTCTGAATAGAGTCGCGGCTAATGCCGGGGCCGGGCTCGGGGCTCAGGTTCAACCCCTGGAAGCCGGGAAGACCGAATCCCCACGCGTCTTGCGCCGAGACAGCCTCGATGCCCACCCCAAAGTAGGCGTGCGGGCGGGTTTGGAAGTACTTCACGACCGCGGGGCCGGCGCCCACCACGCCGGTCAGGTACTTGGCGTAGCTCATCCGCGCCAGGCGAGCTTTCTTTTCCGGTGACGACAAACCCGGCATGTAATCCTGCGATCCCTCGTATATGCGTTGGACGTCCTGCGTCGCCCCGGCCGGCAAGGGCGCCTGTTCGTGGAAGACCTTCCAGTGCGTTTCAGAGGTGCCGGGATCGCCGAAATCGGCGTCCTTCTCCGGCTTGGGATCGGGCAACAGCAGGTCTTTGCCAAAGGTTTCCTTGTCGAAGAAAACCCCCGGGCCAAGGCCCAGCGACGGATAGAGTTTGCGATCCAGCACGCGCGCGGTGGCCGTCACATCAATGCCCAGATCGTCGATGACGCTCTTGGCGATGGGGCTATACGGACTCGGGCTCTCGATCGCGTAGGTGCCGCCGTAGCCGAGCAACTTGCGGCCGCTTACGTCGAACTCATTGCGTTTGGCGTGGCCGCCGAAGTCGTCCAAAACATCCAGGATCAGAATGCGCGCGTTGTCGCCCGCGGCCTTGCGATAGAAGTAGGCGGCGCTCAAACCGCTAATGCCTCCACCGACGATTACCAGGTCGTAGCGCTCGCCAATATCGGATGGCTTATCCGCATGGTTCCAGAAGGCGTGATCGCGCAGGGCGTGGGCGGTGGTGAAGGAGCCGGGGTGCGTGCCGCGCATGCCCGTCAGCGCGGGCGGATAGTTAGGGGCTGGTTGGGTAGTGCCCGCCTGACTGGCGGAGTCCTGGGCGGAAGCCGGGTGCGCCCCTAACAATGGCGCGCCAATCGCCACGGCAACGCCATTCAGAAAATCCCGCCGATTGATGGGGCGGTCCATGCCAAGTTCGCGATCTCGGGAGTTCATAGAGTTGGGTCGGTTCGGAAATACGTCACTCCGTCTGCATTCGGCAGCCCCCTAATACGGCTCAAGCGTGGACGAGCACGGGGCATGGTCCCAACTGTATCACCCGATATGTTGTGGAACCAAACACCGCTAAATCCAAGGCGCCATGGCCGCGCACTCCCATAGCCACCATGTCGATTTGCGCTTCCAGGGCGAGTTGAATGATTTGCCGGTAGGGTTTTCCGATGCGTACCTCCGTCTTGATCTTGAGGGTCTTGCGTGCTTCAGGTGGAATCAGTTTGTCGAGTCGCTCCGTCGCTGCCGCTACGGCCTCTGCCGTCCTGGCCGGACTTGGGACATCCTCCAACACGTGCAGCAGGGTCAGTTCGGCGTCGTACTCCGCTGTCGCTGAGATCGCGTAGTTCAAGGCCCGCTCTGAATTCCCGGAGAAATCCGCACAGTAAAGAATTCGGTTCAAGTGGTGGACGTGGCCCGGTTCTTTACGTGCAGCCGTAGGTTCGTCGGGCGCCTTACAAACTGCCAGCACCGGGCAGGGAGACCTGCGCATCACTCGGTCGGTTACCGACCCCAGCATCAGGCGGTCGTACCCTCGGCGGCCGTGCGTTCCCATGACGATCACGTCCGATCTTTGCGCTTCCGCGAACGACAAGATATCGTCCGGGGCTGTTCCCACGTGCACCACAAGCTCCGGCTGAATCTTATCGTGGGAGCGGTTCGTCACGAATTCCCGCAGTTGCTCCTTGCCGCTCTCGTAAACCGCCTGGCAAAACTCCTTATAGAGTCCCGCGGAGGCAGCCGGGCCAAGGGTAGGATATTTCGATAGCTCGACGATATGCTGCGCCACCAACCTGGCTCGATAGTGCTCGGCCAGTGAGAGCGCATGGTGATACGCCCTTACCGAGAACTCCGAGAAATCAACGGGACAAAGGATGAGTTTGATCTCCAGCATGGTTCGTGTTTACGCCGGTCGCTTGTCGCACGCAGTAATCCCATTGAGGATGGTCTCAACCACTGCCTCGTCCCCAATCGTGGTGTTGATCATGAGATTGAAGAAATGACGGGCAGGCCATTCGACATCGAAGTATTGTTTGATGTAGGCCGCGCGGTCGCGGTCCACGGTCTCCGCCAGATGGATAGCTTCCTCGTCGCTCTTCCCTATGATCCGCAATCGGTTTACTTTCTCTTCGAAGGGCGCATAGACAAAAACGTGGAAGGCGTCGGGACGGCCGCGGAGATAATATGCCGACCCGCGCCCCACGATCACGGAATTGCCCTCCGCGGCCGCTTCCCTCACCACTCGTTCGGCGACTTCGCGGATGCACTCAGCGTCCACGATCTTCATCCGCGGAGCGTTCAGGCTCCCTTCGAAGCTGCCTCGCATGAACGCCTTGAACAGCCGGTAGTGCAGCGAGTCCCTGCGCTCCTCATGCTCCTCCACCACCCGGCAATCGCAATCCATCTGGCGGGCGATCTGATTGGTCAGCAACTGGTCCCACAGTTTCCAGCCCAGCCGCTCAGCCAGTTTTCCGGCGATGCCGCCGCCGCCGCTTCCGTACTCCCGCTCAATCGTCAGCACTCTGATCATGGGTCGTTCCTCTCTAACCTACGGCAGCTTCTACGCCCGCGTGCGGGTCGTTCCTGCGCACGATGAACGATAGCAGAAACATGATCGCCGCGCCGACGGCGAGCACGAAATAGGTATCGATATACGCCAGCGTTTGCGCCTGCGCCTGCACGCCCTGGTAAATGAGTCCGTAGGCGTGGGTCTGCGCATCGGCCACGCCGACCCCGGATTGAACCAGTTGCCGGCTCAGCCCGCTCACCTGGTTGCGAAACGCCGGATCGAAGTTAGTCGCATGATATGACAGTATCGACTGGTGGAACTGTGCCCGCCGCGCGAGCATGGTGGTCACCATAGAGGTTCCCACGCTGCTGCCGATATTGCGCATGAAATTCACCAGGCCCGAGACACTGTTGCTTTTTTCCGGAGGGGTCCCGATGTAACCCGCCAGCGTGATCGGCACGAATAGAAAGCCGATGCCGAACGACTGCGCCACGCGCAGCCAGGTCGCCGCCTTAAAGCTGATCAGCAGATCCATCCGCACGGTGGAGTAATACATGGCACAAGCGAGCGATAGCCAGCCAAATGCAATAATGTATTTTGCCGGCATTTTCGTGGTGAGCTGGCCCACGACCGGCATGATCAACAGCACCATCAGGCCGCTGGCCGACAGGACCATCCCCGCCGACTGCGCGGTATATCCCATCAGCGTCTGCAGAAACTGAGGCATCATCACCAGGCTGCTGAACAGAATCACGCCCAGGGTGAACATCATCAGGTTGGCTGTGGCGAAGTTGAAATTCTTGAACAGGCGGACGTCGATCACGGGTGCGTCACGCCGCCATTCCCAGAAGACCAGAGAGATCAGGCAAGTGGCGGAGACTACGGCCAGTGTAACTATGAAAGTGGAGCCGAACCAATCGTCTTCCTGTCCTTTGTCGAGGAGGATCTGGAGCGCCCCGACGCCCATCGCCAGGAGCCCGATGCCGATGTAATCGACGCGCACTCCCGCGCCCTTGACGCGGGCGAGGAACGGCGGATCTTCCACCATGCGCATCACCAGGAACAGAGTGAGGATTCCGATGGGGAGATTGATGTAGAAGATCCAGCGCCAGGAATAGTTGTCCGTGATCCAGCCGCCCAACGTGGGGCCGACAGTGGGCGCCATGATGGTGGTGATTCCGTAGAGTGCGAAGGCCATGCCGCGCTGATGTGGCGGGAACGTATCGGCCAGAATAGCTTGGGCCGTGGGCTGCAATCCGCCGCCGCCCACGCCCTGGATAACCCGGAAAACGATCAGCAACCCGAGGCTGGGGGCGGCGCCGCAAGCTAGCGAACTGACCGTAAACAGGAAAATGCAAACGAGAAAAAAGCGCTTGCGCCCGAACAGGCCGGCCAGCCATCCGCTGATGGGAAGAACAATGGCGTTGGATACGAGGTACGAAGTAAGCACCCAGGTGCTCTCATCGTTACTGGCGCCGAGGTTGCCGGCGATGTGCGGCAGCGCGACGTTGGCGATGCTGGTGTCGAGCACTTCCATGAACGCGGCCATGGCGACCACAATGGCGATCAGCCAGGGATTGAATTTCGGTTTCCAGGGTGCCGTCGCCGCGGGGGCAGGCAGCGTGCTCTCGGTAACTTCGGCCATATGCGCTTCGAGCGGTTACTCTACGTACACCTTCGGATCCACCGACATACCGGGGCGCAGGCGGTGATCGCCGTTCTGGCCGGGGTCGAGATCGATGCGAGCCGGAATACGCTGCACAACCTTTACGTAATTGCCAGTCGCGTTTTCGGGAGGCAGTAGGCTGAACCTGGAACCGCTGGCGCCTCCCACACCTTCCAGTCTTCCTGTGTATTCGCGGCTGTAGGCGTCCACGCTAAACTTGACCACCTGGCCCGGTTTCATGCGGCGAAGCTGGGTTTCCTTGAAATTGGCCGTAACCCAGATGTCGTCGAGCGGAACCACGGCCAACAGCTGCTGGCCGGGCGAAATGTTCTGCCCGACTTCGACGGTTTTCTTGCCGACCACCCCGCTCACCGGAGCGACGATAACGCAATAACTGAGGTTGAGCTTGGCCTGATCGAGCAGCGCTCTTTTTTGGGCGACCTGGGCCTGCGCGGATTTCGCGCGAGTTTGGGTAACTGCGACCTGCTGTGGCGCGGTCTGGGCGGCCTGAATGGTGGCATCTGCCTGAGGGATTTTCGTATGCGCTTGCTCCACCGCGCTTTGCGCTGCCTTGACGTTCTGTTCCGCCTCGGCGACCGCCGCGCGGCGCGCATCCACCGTTGCTTTCGCGGCGTCCGCCGTCGAAACGGAAGTGTCGTACTGCTGCTGGGAAATCTCGTCTTTGGCGACTAACAGCTTGTAACGCGCCACATCGTCGCCGGCTTTCTTGTAGTCCGCCTGGGCCTCGCGGACCTGGGCTATGGCCGTCTCGAGGCGCGCCTGGGCCGCATCTAATTGATGCTGAGCGCCGGCTAGAGCTGCCTCCGCGTCCATGCGCCCCGAATGGGCAGTCTTCAATTGACTGGCCGTATTGGTGGAAGTGATGGGCACATCGGTACGGGCGCCTTGCAGTGCCGCCTCGGCGTCGGCCATGTCGGCTTCCGCTTTGGCCACCGCCACCTGGTAGTCGCGGGGGTCGATGCGGACTAATACGTCGCCTGCCTGCACATACTTCTCGTCATCCGTCAGCACCTGAATCACGTTGCCATCGATACGCGCACTGACCGCGTTGATATGCCCGTCGATTTGAGCGTCGTCGGTCGACTCATAGGCGTCGAAGTGCTTCCAGGCGAAATAGCCGGCCACCAGGAGAATCACGATCACTATGGGCACGACGATGCGCGCCGCGCTATGCCGGCTTTTGCGCGGCAGCGGGCGCGTTGACGACGAGGTTGACGACGACGATGTTGTCTTGTTGCCTTCGGCTACGATGTCCGCCATCTATTATTTCACCTCCATGAGCTTGCGGATTCCCTGCTCGGCCGCGCCCAGCGCCCGCGCCAAAGCTACTTTCGCCAGGTTGTGGGAATAGAGCGCGAAGATCAGATTGTCATTCGCACTGGCGACTGACTGCTGCGCCTGCACGACCTCGATGTTATCGGTCACCCCGGCGGTGAACCTGTCTCGTGCCTGTTCGAGGGTCTGGTTGGCCAGGTCGAGATTGGTCTTCGCCACAGCCACTTGATCGGCCGCCGACTGTATGTCGAGAAAGGCCGCTCGAACCTGGTAATCGATCTGTCCGCCAAGATCGGCCAACTCGTCCCGCCGCTGCTTCAAAACGGCCTTCGCCTGAATTTCGTCCGAGCTGATGCGGCCGCCGTCGAAGATATTGAACTTCAGCGCGGCCATGAAAGTGAAGGTGCCGTGCGATTCGCCGATGGTCGGCCCGACGTCCCCGTAGTCGCCAGTGACTCCGGCGGTTGGATAGCGTTCGGCGCGAGTTGCCCGCACCGTCTCCTCAGCGGCGCGCACCTGGGCTTGGGCGGCCTGGTAATCCGGGCGCTGTTCGAGAGCCGTGCGCAGGGCTTGCTCCTGAGTGATGGAGGCAAGCGGCGAGTATGGCTCCGCGTCGGCGATATGGAAATCCTGACCGTTCGGCAGCCCGATAACGCGGCCCAGCGCAAGCTTGTCCTTGGCAAGCTGGTTTTCCTGGGCAAGCAGGCGCTGTTGCTGCGTTTTCAACTCGACTTCTGAACGGAGCACATCAATGCCCGGAGAGGTTCCCGCTTTCTTTTGATCCGCGGTACGGTCATAGAGCGCCTGGTCTGTCGCGACCTGCGCGCGAATGGATTCCGCGCGGGAAGCGTCGGCCGTAACCAGAAGGTAGGCGTTCGCCACCGCCTGGACCACCAGGTCGCGGGCATCCCGATAGGAGAGCTGAGCGGCACGCTGACTCTCCTGAAACGATCGATAGTTCTTCCATTTGTTGTAGTCGAAAACGGTTATGGAGGCGGAAGCGCGAAGATCGGTGTACTGAAACGGACCGACGATAGAGGGAATCGCAACGCCGGGAATGCTGAAATCGAAGCCAATCGTCTTCAAGTTGAGTTGTTCAACGGTCTCGCTCACCTGTCCGCTCACCTGAGGCAGTAGCGCGCTCAAAGCGCGTAGCCGCTGACCGCGGGCGATCTCGCTGGCGGTGGCGCTAACGAGCAGGCCCAGGTTGGCCTGCAGGCCGCGATCAATCGCATCATGGAGTGTTAGCGCGAGCGGTGTGGACGTGGCGGTTCCGCTTGGGACGCTGCCCTGGAACTGGCTCTGCTGGCCGGCCAGCGCAGAGGCGAATAAAAGACTTAGGCCAGAGGCGACCCGGTAACGACGGTACGGGAGATTTGCATGAATTCGTGTCAAGGTCATTCCCCTCGGTTACAGGCTAGCTTCCATCATAAGATCTGTTCAACGGGTGGGATCACCGCCCAGGTTCTGCCGTGCGTCGAACCCCACAGACCGCGGCCCGGTTGCGCTCGATCGGATCCGCCGCCTCGGTGCAATGTCGCTTCGCGCCTTTCAGCATATGATACCGAGTTTTGAAACGGGCGGCGGCCGGTATTTTTCCACGTCCACGCGGCCGGGTCTGGGACGCCTTCCGTGCCGACAATCCCGGGCCCGCAGGTTAACCAGCAGCTTGGTGTCTATTGATCAGTCTTCCTGCGGTAGCGTATTGTGTAGCTTCGGGATTGGAACGCCCAGATGGAATGAGTTGCCACTAAGCCGGTACAGCAGGAAACCGACCAGCACGCACGAGGCGATACTGACTGCGGCGTCCATTCCGAAGCTGCCCGCAATTCCACCTATGGAGTAACCACTGCCATCGGCAACCATCATGTAAGTAATGGGGACGTATGTGGCGGCCGATAGAACGGTGAAAGCGGTTGCGGCAAGCGGATTGTTTTCGCCGATACTTTCAAACATAATCCCAACTTGAATTGAAAAAGCGAATGCCTGGAATAGATATTCGCCTGCGAGGGCGAGGGTAAATGTCACTGGAGTGTGCGGCAGCAGAATCAGGCTCAAAGTAAAGAGGCTGCCTAGAATGCCATCGACGAGATAAAGAAAGAGCAGCGGCCGCCGCTTGGCGATGATCGGAAACAACAGGCATCCCAGAATACCCGGAAAGAAGGCGCCCGCGCCCCCCGCCAGGCTCACCACGCGCGCCGAAGCGTGGAAGTCGCCACCGAGACCTCCGAGGAGGTTGGTCAGCGCGAAGGAGCTGCAAGGAGAAACGAGCAGCGTCAGGGCAAGCAGTACTTCGCGGCGGCGCAGAAGAGCCAGAACTTCGCGGCGGAACTCACCGAAGCTTTCGCCGACCAACCGCTTGTCCGGTCCCGCGCAGGGGATGAAAAGAAAAATGGCGGTGGGAAGAAAAACCAGTGCGCCCAGCAGACCTGCCGCCAGCCAATCTGGCAAATGCCTTGCCAACTCGCCTCCCAGGACCGACGTGACGCCAGTGCCGGAGATGACCGCGATGTTGACCCACGCGCTGAGTTGGTTCTTGTCTTCATGGCGGCAGACTGTCGAAAGCCAACCGCAGAGCGCCGTAGTGAATAGCATTGCCGCCGCCACCCCCGCAACCAGCGCTGCCTCGAGCAGGGCGTGATGCTGCAAGTTCATGAGCGCGACAACCCCAAGAATCGACGCCAGTGCGGCGAACACCGTTGCATACCAGCGGCGGCTGAACCAGACATCCAGCATCGGCCCGAATACCACAGGCCAGAAATTAGAAGTCATCGCGGCCGCCGTGATTACGGCTATGGTAGCTTCGGAAACGTGTTGTGCCGCCAGCAACTGGGGCACCACGAAAAACGCGATACCGCTATTGAGACCCACGGTGGAGTTCGAGAGACCCATCAGCCAGACAGGCGGGATGCGTTGGTTGGATTGCAGGAAGACCTCCGGGATTCTCCTAAGATCGATCGATTGTTTGCCCCACCGCCCGCCGCGCTTCGAGAATGGAGGCGCGGTGGTCCATGATCCCGGCCAGATCGGAGTTCGCGAAGGCGATGCGGCCGAAGGGCGTATTTCGCAAGACTTCACCTGGCGCTGGATTCGCGCCCTTTCCGAAGAAAAAGCCAGGTTGGGGGCTCAAATAGGCGTGGCCCCAGCGGTTCAGAATTATGCCGGCGATATCCCTGCGCTCGTCGAAGCCCGTGCCCGAAAACATCGCCGAGAACTGCTCCCGAATGCGCTGCTCATACGCCCGGAAAGAAGTGGAGAGCAACTCGCTGCGGCCCCGAGTTACCTGCTCGCCGATCGGAAGGCCGGGCGAGGAGAAGAGAATCTTGAGCGTCAGCACTACCGGAGAATCGGGGGACACGGTCGGCGCCACCGGGCCAAAGGTCGCCATCTTGCGCAGGGCGAAATAATTGCCGATGCCTTCGAACCACTGGCATTCGCTGATCCCAAGCTCATACAAGAAGCGCCAGTTGCGCACCGCCACGTTGGCCATTAAGCAAGGTGCACGATAGAACTGCGCGTATGCCTGGCGGTGAGTCTCGGGAAGGTTTTTCACGATATGCTTCGTGGTCCAGCTTCCGCCGGCCATGATCGCGCTTCGAGCTTGGATGCCGTAGAGCTTTCCGTCTTGAGCGTAGACAATCCTCACGGAGCGCGACCCTTGCGGTTCGCCTCCATGCTGCACCGCGATGGCGGTGGCATGCAGCCGGATGCGCGACTCCTGGCCCGGGCGATCCAGAGCCGCGAAGTTCACCGGAGAGCGGCATATGTCCGGCAGCGTGACGCCGCCGGAGAAGGCATCCGGGACCAGAGCTTTCACGATGTGCCGGGCGACACCCGCGTTTCCGCCTGGAAACATTTGCGCGCCGGACTCGTATTTCCAGGGCAGCAGCACATCGGCGGCGTATTCGGAATAGGCCGAGAGCGCGTCGGCGCCGAGACCCGAGCCTCCGCCCGATACCGGCGAGAGAAAAGTACGAACGGTCTGGCGCCTGATGCGGTGGGTCTGCATCAGGTGGTCTTCGAGCGTCACGCCATCCAGGTGGCGCGATAGCTCGTCGCCGTGGCGCTGTGGGAGGACTGGTTTGGAACCGGATATCGCCAGGAGTTCGCGGCGCGTAGCATCCGGGATGGGTGCGCCCGCCAGTTTCTTCCCCCAGGGGTCGATCAGCCACAAGCCTTTAGGTTGACCGAACCTGGCGCCGAAGAAAAAGCCGGAGTTCGCACCACCTTGCGTGTATGAAGTTCGGCCGAGCGGGATTTCAGGCTCGCGCCCGGTCCAGGTCTGATATTCGAACAATCGTGAATCGACGCCGATCGAGTCGTAGAAATCCGCGAGGAACGTGCCGGAAAGCGGAGGAAAGAACATCGCGGAGCCTTGGTGGGCGACCAGCCGCCGGCCCCCCACAACAAACTCGTTACGTCTGGCCTCGCCGCCGAAGATGCGGTGGTTTTCGAGCACCAGGCACGTGCGGCGCGGGCCCGCCTGGCGCTTGAAGAACAGCGCTGCCGCTAGACCGCTGATGCCTCCGCCGACTACCACGCAATCGAACTTTTCGCCGGTGTCGATCATATTCGCGGGAAGGTCTTCGGAGGCATGGTCCCGGATCATGCTGTGCGCGTCCGCGATAACCTCGAACGTATTGCCGTTCGAAGATGCGTAGTCGCCCACGCCGCCGTAGCCGTCCCAATTGTCTTTGGCGAGCAGGTCCATGGGGGTCGCCCCGCCCAGCAAGAGGCTTCCCGAGGCCAGCAGGGTGGAGTTCAAGTAATCGCGGCGCGTCATCCGGATGCCACCTCTGCGAATATAGCCCAAACCGGGCCTAAGCGCACGCACCACCGCGTCGTTCTGGGCCTATCGCCTAACATGAATAGATGCTCGTGCTAGCTTCCCGCTCTCCGCGCCGCCGTGAAATCCTGCTGCAGGCCGGCATTCCTTTCGTGGTCCGTCCCATCGATGTAGACGAAACGCCGCTGCCGGGCGAGGCCGCCCGCGACTACGTGACGCGGATCGCGCGGGAGAAAGCCGGCGCGGCGACATCCGGGTCTACCGTTGATGGCGAGATCGTTCTCAGCGCCGACACCACCGTAGTCATTCAAGGTGAAATACTCGCCAAACCACTCGACACCGCAGACGCCCGGCGCATGCTGCACATGCTTTCCGGCCAGCGGCACGAGGTCTTGACGGGTATTTGCCTGCGATCCGCCACTCGCGCCGTCGAAGACTGCGCGGAAACCAGCGTGTGGTTCGCGCCGCTTTCGTCCCAGGAGATCGAGAGTTACGCCGCCAGCGGCGAGCCTATGGATAAGGCGGGCGCGTACGCCATTCAAGGGCTGGCTTCCAAATTCATCCAACGCATCGAAGGCTGCTACTTCAATGTAATGGGGCTGCCGGTTGCGATGGTCTATCGCCATCTGCGAGAAATGTGACCTGGAACAAATCGCCATCACACTGCGTTTATCCTCCAATAGGAGTCTTATGCAGTTCTTCTGGCAAGATCTTCGCTACGGCTTCCGGACCCTGCTGCGGAATCCGGGCTTTTGCGCGGTCGCCATCCTGGCGCTGGCTTTGGGAATCGGCCCCAACACTGCAATTTTCACCATGGTCAATGCGGTGCTGCTGAAGCCGCTGCCCGTTCCCGAACCCGACCGGGTGGTCATGATCTGGGGCACGCTGCTGAAATCCGGCTTCGACCAGATGCCGGTGAGCGCGGCGGATTACCTGGAGTGGAAGCGGCAGGCCCGTTCATTCGACCAGATGTCGGTGGCTTTCGCCATCCCCGAATTCGGCCTGAACATCAGCGGGGTGGGCGATCCCGAGCGGGTGCCGGCCGCCCTTGCGTCCAAGGAATTCCTGCCCGCGCTGGGCATCAAGCCCATCGTGGGCCGCGATTTCCGGCCCGAAGAAGATCGTCCCGGCGGTCCGCCCGCCGTGCTCATCAGCCACGCGCTGTGGCAGCGTCGCTTTCATTCCGATCCCGCGGCCGTCGGGCGCACGCTGACGGTGGATGGCATCCCGCGTACCGTGGTCGGCGTCGTGCCGCACGAGCTCGGCGAAATGGTGGCTGCGGATTTATGGCTGCCCACCGCCATCAATCCAAACAACCCCGAGCGCGGGAATCACAACTATGGTGTAGTGGCGCGGCTGAAGCCGGGCGTCACCGTGGCCCAGGCGCGCGCCGAGATGACCGTGATCGCGAAACGGCTGGAGCGCGCCTATCCGGCCACCGACACGGGCTGGGGCATCACGCTATTTCCCATGGCGGAGATGTTCACGGGACGCATCCGCCCGGTACTGCTGATCCTGTTGGGCGCGGTCGGACTGTTGCTGCTGATCGCCTGCGCCAATCTCGCCAACCTGCTGCTGGCGCGCGCCGCTACCCGCGAGAAGGAGATCGCCATTCGCGGCGCGCTGGGCGCCGGACGCAGCCGCCTCATCCGCCAGTTGCTGACCGAGAGCCTCGTGCTGGCCTTGGCCGGCGGCGCGCTGGGACTCGTCCTGGCAACCTGGAGCGTGCGGCTGATGCGCAGCGTGGTCCCCGACATGTTCCCCATGTTGCAACACATGCGTGTGGACGTGCCCGTGCTGGCATTCACTTTCGGCATCTCGATGCTGACCGGCCTGCTATTCGGCCTGGTTCCCGCCTGGAGATCCTCGCACGCCGATCTGAACACCACGCTGAAGGAAGCCGCCGGACGTTCGGAAAGCGCCGGCGGATCCCAGCGCATTCGCAGTTTCCTGCTGGCGTCGGAGGTGGCCCTGGCGGTGCTGCTGTCGGTGAGCGCGAGCCTGCTGCTGCGTAGTTTCGTGCGCGTGACGGAAGTAAACCCGGGCGTGCGCACCGCCAATATCCTGACTATGAGCCTGAGTCTGCCCGAGGTGAAATACGATACGCCGCTGAAACGCGCGACCTTCTACAAAAACCTGATCGAGCGCGTCGACGCGCTGCCTGGCGTGCGCTCGGCAGGCGCTGTCGTGTTCTTGCCGTTGCGCGTCTCGATCCTCTCGTTCCGCATCTGGGTGAACAGTTTTACGATCGAAGGCCGGCCACCCGTACCACCGGATCAGCAGCCGCAGGCTGATTACCGCCCGGCCACGCCTGGTTACTTCAACACCATGGGGATCGCGCTGCGGCGGGGCCGCCTGTTCGACCAGCACGACGACCTGGACGCCAAGCGCGTGGCGCTAATAAACGAAGCCATGGTGCGCAAGCACTTCGCCCACGAGAATCCGCTGGGGCAGCACATCGTCACGGGCGGGTCCATGGAAATCGTAGGCGTGGTGGCGGATGCCAAACTGTACGGTTTGGATGCGCCGGTGGAACCCGCCATTTATGTGCCTCTCGCGCAACACTCCAACCAGTCCGCCATGGCCGTGGTGGTGCGCACCACAGGCGGCCCCGCGGCCACCGTCTCCGCGGTGCGCCACGAGATCCTGAAACTGGATCCCGAACAGCCCATCTCCAACGTGCGCACCATGGCGGCGGTACTCTCCGATTCGCTGATGCTGCGCCGCGTCTCCATGCTATTGCTCACCGTATTTGCGGCGCTCGCGCTTACGCTGGCCACTGTCGGAATCTACGGGCTGACGGCTTACTCGGTGAGCCGGCGGACGCACGAGATCGGATTGCGCGTGGCGCTGGGAGCCAGCCAGCCGCAGATCCTCCGCCTGGTGGTGGGCCGCGGGCTGGTTACTTCACTCATCGGTGCCGGCGTCGGCGTGGCGGCTGCGTTTGAGCTGACGCGCGGTTTGTCCGGCATGTTATATGGAGTTACCGCCACCGATCCGCTGGTGTTCGCCGGCGTGCCGTTGCTGCTCATCGCCGTTTCGGTGTTGGCCAGCTATATCCCGGCGCGCAAGGCCACCCGCATCGATCCGCTGGTGGCGCTGAGGTACGAATAAGACAACACCGCCCTCGCGCGTCTGGTATGGTAGTCCCGAGCGGAGCCATCCTTGGAACCGGATGAACGATCGACGGCGGATGAACCGGCATACAGCCCTGACGGTGTCGATCTGACCCTGGTCCGGTGGATGCTGTCGCTCACGCCTGCGCAACGCTTGGACGTGCTGCAGGGCTTTGTCGATTCCGTAATGGAGATTCGTGCCACGAACAGAAAAGCCTGAGTTCGCGGCGATTCTCGTCGAACTCCGCCGTCGTCAAGTCGATTTCATCGTCGTCGGAGGTATCGCGGCGGTGCTGGAAGGCGTGCCGGTCAATACTTTCGATCTCGATATTGTGCACTCCAGGGAGCCGCATAATATTGACCGCCTGCTCGCCGCGCTGGATTCGCTGGATGCCATCTACCGCGCGCAGCCCGAACTGGCGCTAAAGCCCGGCGCATCGCACCTGGCTTCGCCCGGCCATCAACTTCTCATGACACGGTTCGGTCCGCTGGACGTTCTGGGCGCCATCGGGCAGTCGCGCAGCTACGCCGATCTGCTGCCCCACGCGGATGAACTCGCAGTGCGCGAGGGATTACGCGTGCACGTGCTGAATCTCGAAACGCTGATTGCCGTCAAGGAGGAAGTGGCCGGAGAACGGGATCTGGCGGTGCTTCCCATCATGCGGCGGACGCTCGCAGAAAAGCGGCGCCGCTGAACATCACTGTTTAGCGGGGCGGGGCGTGGCCTGGCGGCGCAGTTCACGCAGCGCGTCGTGGCCGATCCAGCGTGCCGATCGCGAGCCGGTGGCGATCAGCGATTCGGCCGTTTCGATGGCTGCCTCGCGCAATTCGGGGTTGCGCTTGCCGATCTGGCGCAAAGCCCAGTTCACCGCCTTCTTCACGAAATTGCGATCGTCTCGGGCGGCCTTCGCGATCAGCCGGAGCGCCGAACGGAACTGCCCGTCGGTAGCCTTTTTGTCGTGCACAGCCAGCCCCGCGAGCAGCGCAAATGCGGCGCGGCGCTCGTATTCCGGCTCCCGGCGGGACCACTCGCGCAATTTGCGCCACGCGAACGGGGTCCTCCAAAGCAGTCCGATGCAGGCGGAGTCGCAGACCGACCAGCAGTCGAACTCGCGCACCCAACGCTCCACTTCTTCTTCCGGAATCTGCAAGGGGTCGGCGATCATGGTGGCCAGCATGCGGGCTTCCAGGACGTTGGTGGACCAGAGCGCGGACGCGAGTTCCATTTTGTCGATGCTGTCGCTGCCGCGAATGCCGCCGCGCAACTCTTTGGCGATGGAACGGATGACGGGTGTCGAGACGCCGTAGGCTATGGCCGGGCGGATTCCGTAGCGGGCCATGCCGGCTATGTTGGCGGCGCTCCCCGCGGCGCGCAACCGCTTCAGGACATCGTTCGTTTTCGTCATACTATTCGAGAGCCAGTATAATCGCTCCCGCCATAATCAGCAGTCCGCCGACGCCCCGGACCAGCGTGAGGCGTTCGCCGAGAAAGAGCGCCGAAAACAGGATCACGAACGCGACACTCAACTTGTCGACGGGTGCCACGCGGGAGGCTTCGCCGAGCTGCAGCGCGCGGAAATAGCTCAGCCACGACAAGCCTGTGGCCAGGCCGGAAAGCACCAGAAAAATCCAGGTGCGCGACGTCAGGTGGCGCAGCGCAGACGGCTGTGCGGTGGCGCAGGCCACGATCCAACTGAAGATCAGAATCACCAAGGTCCGGATCGCGGTTGCCAGCTTCGAATCGACGCCCGCGACGCCGATCTTGGCCAGAACGGCGGTAGAGCCGGCGAAGAGCGCGGATAGCAACGACCAATAAATCCAGTTCATGGCAGCCCTTATTGCATCTTACTGATAAACTGATCCGATGCGAATCGTACGGAAGCTACCGATAGGACTGCTAAGCCTGACGCTGGGCATTTTGCTGACGGGCGCGGCGCTCGGTCAGCCGCTCCCGGTCGCGAGCAAGCCGGAGGCCGTCGGCATATCTTCGCAGCGGCTCGACCGGGTGCGCCGGCAGATGCAGGCGGACGTCGCGAGCGGACGGATTCCGGGGGCCGTGCTGCTGATCGCGCGTCACGGGAAAATCGCCCATCTGGACGCCGTCGGATTTCAGGAGCGCAAGTCGCCGGCGCTCATGAAGCGCGATTCCATCTTCCGCATCGCGTCGATGTCGAAGCCGATCACGTCGGTCGCCGTCATGATCCTGGCGGAAGAAGGCAAGCTCGATATCGGCGCGCCAGTGGCGCAGTATCTCCCCGAATTCAAGGAAGTAACGGTGGGTGCGGAGAAGGCCGCGCCCAAGCGGACGATGACCGTGCAAGATCTGCTGCGCCACACTTCCGGGCTTACCTACGGCTTCTTCGGCAGCTCGGCGGTGGATGAACTTTACAAGAAGAGCGGCATCTTCGCCAGCAAATCGCTGGCCGACATGGTGGCCGGCATCGCGCGCTTGCCGCTCGCGCACCAGCCCGGCGAATTCTGGGAATACAGCGTGTCCACGGACGTTCTGGGCCGCATCGTGGAAGTCGTCAGCGGCATGGACCTGGACCGCTTCGTGGCCGAACGCATCACCGGCCCGCTCAAGATGAGGGACAGCGGCTTCTATCTGAATGCGTCGCAGGCGGCCCGTCTGGCGCGCCCGGAATCCGCGGCCACCGTAAGTGGCGGCGATCCGACCGCCAGGCCCGCGGTGTTGTCGGGCGGGGGTGGCATGCTCTCGACCGCGGGAGACTATGCGCGCTTCTGCCAGATGATGCTCAACGGCGGTGAGCTTGACGGCGTGCGTATTCTCGCTCCCAAGACCGTGGCGCTAATGACCTCCGACCAGCTTCCGCCTGGGACGGAGCGGCATACTGCCGTCGCGGCGTTGCTGGAATCGTTCGGCCCCACGCCCGAAATGGGCACCAGTTTCGGCCTGGGCTTCGCGGTGCGCACGGACGCGGGCCGCAATCCGTCGCCAGGGTCGGTAGGGGACTTCTCGTGGGCGGGGATCTATGGCACATACTTCTGGGTCGATCCGCAGGAGAAACTGGTCGCGGTGCTGATGATGCAGGTTCCGAGGGCTATCAACGTGCCGTATTGGCGGCAGACGCGAATGTTGGTGTATCAGGCGCTGATCAACTAGCGCCAATACCATTCACTTAACACATTGAGCGGGCCGACGGCTCTTTCCGAGTAATGCGTTTATCTGGCCGGAATCGCCCGACACAAGGCGACTTCCCAGTAACAACCCGGCCCAATGTCCGGATTCCCGACATCAGGCGCTTAGATTCAAGTCCGCAGAATTGCTAGGCCGATCACGTTCTTGTCGGCTAGGGTGAGACCTCGGTCCCAACATTTTGTGCTAGTATGCATCGCATCCCTGAAAGGAGCGTAGAATGCGTTATCTCACAACGTTGCTCTCATTTGTGCTGGCATGCGCTTCGAGCGTGATCGTGGCTCGCGCTCAGTCTCAGACAACGCCTGGCCCGGAAGTGAAGAAGCTGGCAGTAATGGTCGGCAAGTTCACGGTCGAAGACGAAGTGAAAGCCGGGGCAATGGGGCCGAACTCGCCAGCGACGAAATTCAGTGGCACTGACGATTGCAGATGGACGGCAGGCGGCTTCGCTGTGATTTGCGAGGCAGCACTCTATAGACCCGGAAGGAAATACTCGGAGGCTTCCTTCGTTTACTACGATCCGGCCTCCAAGACATACCGATACCACGCAGTCGACAGTTCAGGAGGAGTAGAAAACAAGACTGGTACGGTGAGCGGCGACGTATGGACTTGGCTTGGGGAGAGCATTTTTGGCGGGAAGATGTATCACACCCGGTACATCATGAGGGTTGTTTCAGCGGACTCCTACGAATACACCGACGAGTCGGGCGAAACCGAGAACTCCATGAAGGTGTTCGTGAGCGGGAGGGAGACTCGCGTCGCGGCCACCAAGCCCGCGACATCGAAACCGGGGCAGTGACGGCGTTTCACGCATGAAGGCCAGATCAGCGACTAGGCCGTTAGATCGGCATAGGGGCGGCGGTTGCCCACCGACCCCTGCCACACCACCGTGCGTACGGGTCCGTACACGGCGGTTCGAGAAGTTACGCTGTTACTCGTCGACCAGCGAAGGTAGACCGAGCGATTTGAAGTAGGCATTGGAAAGCCCGACAGAAAGGGCCTTGGCCTTGGCGAGATACCAGGGTCCGAGTCCGCTGCCGGCAGTATTGTTTGCCAGCCGCTCGCGCACCCCCAGTTTAATCAGGGCCTCACGTCGGCGGCGGGGTGTTTTCCACTGCCGCCACATGGCAGCCCTGAGTCGCAGCCGGACCCAGCGAGTGAGCGATAACAACACTTCAGGCGTTTCGCAGAATCCGAAATAGCCGCGCCAACCCCGCATATACGGGGCCAACTCCTCTATCGTGGTTGTCATGCTGACGCCCTTGGCTCGTCGCGTGATCTCCCGGACTCGTC
>Ga0302326_10003644_pt1 | contig 36138 bp, 30 predicted proteins | sample Palsa_T0_3_FD_202264 | JGI IMG/M metagenome (GOLD analysis project Ga0302326, IMG submission 202264) | Peat permafrost microbial communities from Stordalen Mire near Abisko, Sweden - Palsa_T0_3 | ecosystem: Environmental > Terrestrial > Soil > Palsa > Peat permafrost | place: Sweden: Abisko... | reverse complement strand
CGCCTTCAGGTCTTCGTTTACTGGGTACGGATTACGTCAAGGAACTAGTCGCACAGTACCATGCCGCAAAGGAGCACAAGGAGGCCCTTCGGAAAGGTCTCATCGAACTGGGGGAGCCTGACCCCGATCCCGAGTAGCAGCCAAGGCACGGTCTGCATTTCCGACACAACAAATTTATTAAGTGCGTTTCGGATACGCAACACCATGCGGTGCGAGATAAAAGGCCGCAGTGACTCAAGCTTTAGCGACAGGCCAAACTCGTTAATACTCCCAGGCGCCCGCCTGGCGACTCTGTTGAGCACAGGGGAAGGCATTGTTCATGTCATCCAATAGGAACAGAGTGGCGGCAAGTGCAGCTCTTCGGGATGGTCCTCGGCTCAATCACTAGGCGGGAGAACATACATGATCCATTCCGAGATGTTAACTCCACTGGGCGAGGTATAGCGCTTGATTGCCGTACCTTGCGAATACGCCCACGCCAATCCTGTTCGGACGGTCGTAGCGGGACAAGGTGCGACCACTTTAAGGCGAACAAAAGGAGAAATTAATCCACAGATAAAGATCATATACCTGACACAAGGTAGTACCCCTTGCTATGCTTTCTTTGTTAGCCGCTTCTTTGGTTTATCTTTATCATTCTTAAGGTGTTCTACAACCTTAGGATGGAAGAGGTGGTTAACGGCTTCCTCTGTCGTCATCTCGCGAGGGTGTTTAGCGGTTTTAGGGGGGTTAGACATGGCAGAATCCGTTAACGTTTGCAGTCTTATCGAACAGTTCGGAAGCGAAGATCGCTGCCGAGCTTATCTTGAGGCGCTTCGTTGGCCCGATGAGGTTGCCTGTCCCCGTTGTGATTCCAAGAAGATTTCGCAGATAGTGAAGCGAAACCAATTTGACTGCGATGAATGCCGCTATCAGTTCTCTGTGACTGCTGGCACGATCTTCAATGATTCCCACCTCCCCCTGTGGAAGTGGTTCCTGTGCGTCTACCTGCTCTGCGAGTCTCGCAAGGAAATGAGTGCCAACCAGCTCAAGCGCACCCTTGGAATCAGCTATAAGACGGCATGGTATCTCTGTCACCGCGTCCGGGCCGCTATGAAACATGCCAGCCCCGAACCTCTTACCGGCATAGTGGAGGTGGACGAAACTGACGTGGGAGGAAAAGTGCACGGCAAGGGAGCGCAGGGGCGCTCCTCGACGAGCAAGGAGATTGTAATCGGAATCAAACAGCGCGGTGGCCAACTGCGTTTCTTTCATGCCGCCGACGTGAAGTCCGGCACGCTTGCAAAGTACATCAAGGAAAACGTCAGCGAAGACGTTCACGTGGTTGTGACCGATGACTTTCCTAGCTATCCGAAGGCGATGATCGAAGCCGGAATTCATGGCAAGAAGCACGAAACTATTAAACACTCCGAGGGCGTTTATGTTGACGGCGATATCACCACCAACGGGATCGAGTCTGCCTTCTCCCTGCTGAAGCGCGGCATCATTGGTTCGTGGCATAAGGTCTCCGCTAAACATCTACAGGCTTACCTCGATGAAATGACTTGGCGCTTCGACAACCGAAATAATCCCTATCTATTTCGCGACGCCATGCTTAAACTGATCGCCGCCGATGCTTTGGAGTACAGCGGCATAACGGATCTACACTTTGGCGCAACCAACTAAAGCATTCAAATGGTGGCTACACGACCGTTGGGCTGCCCTGACCAAGAAATCGAACACGCCCGAGCCTAAGACTGTTTGCGTGTTTCATTGTCGAGCCTGTGGGGGTCTGCATCATCTAAAATTCCAGAAGATTGGTTCAATCGAAATAGACTTTGCAGAAGTTATACCAGCCGGGATAACAATCCAATGCCCCAACACCGGTGAAATGGCGCATCCAGCCTCGGATGACTTCGAGTTTCTAAACCAGCGGGAACTCGACTTGGGCGATTACAGACGTAAGTAGTCGTATCTTCAAACCGCCAAACTCCATCCCCCCAAGCGAAATTCCCTGTCCCTTGACGCCAATCCGTCTCACGGCGGGCAGACTTCTACTCTTGGTCACTCTGTGCAGCATGTAGCAATTCACGCGCCTTTCTCTGTAGCTCGGCATCCTTGACCAAACAGGCGATGCTTTGCAGGTAGCGTGCTTTTCTTTCCAAATCCCTTGGCTCGATCACTTCTTTGACCTCTGGTACGTAATTCCCCTCACGTAATCCATCCCGAATCCTTAACGGGGGGCATAAACGGCTTGCCAGGTCTATGGCTATCTACAACCGCCTCATACGTATCTACTTCGTAATGCCAAACAGCTTTCCAGCCATTTCCCATATAGTCCGTATAGCTCCCCGAAGCTAGTACCGATACGACGCTATTCTCTATGCCAACCTCTCCAAGTAGTAGATCTCGAAGATTTCTCATATTTCTTGTCTCTGGCCCCTGGGGCAGTAGTTTTGGTCCATATCCTCCAGCAGCAACCACGGGTATGTTTTCTGGGAATTTAACTAGCCCGCGCCTGAGACGCAAGGGGTCCAAGCGAATGTTGTGATCTCGGTTTTTCCCGCGTTCATAATCCGGACGTAAACCGGTGCCTCTCGGTGTTGAGGAGAAGCCGGTTCGACTCGTGGTCTTGTTGCTGTGACTCGTGCCAGCGTTTTGCTCGCGCCCCTCACATCCAACTGATCGAAGCAATTTGCCGGGTGTGGTGCGCGACGGCATGCGCCGGGCACCCGGCCCCGTCGCATTTTGATTCGCGAAGAACCTAAAGTACCCGGTCCGAACGCCGATAGGCCTATTGAGGCTCATCATGGAAAACATCACGCTCTTGCAGGAGAGCAACATGCAGACCGACGACCAAGACAATACTGGAAACGATCCGATCTACCTCGATTGGACTTGGGTCCCAACCCACAGCAGATCCCGAACCTGATCGCGCAGCGTACGAGCCAGCCCGGCGGGCTGAACTCGACGACGTCCGCCGAACTCGATCTGCGCTCTCGTACGTATGAGTGATCCAACATTGACTCAGCTACATGCGGTTCAACGAGGAGCGGGCCGTCCGGGCGGCGGTCGAGTGCCTTGTAAGATACCTCGCGCTGCGAGGTGCCAAGGTGAGACCGCCCAAGGTGTGGCTGCAAACCCCGGTCGACGACGAGCAGGGGTTGGATTCAGGCATTTTTCGTGCAACAGAGAAGGAAGGTTCCCGTGGAAAAGCAATCGCTCGATGCTTCGTTGAAGTCAGAAAATCCTATTGGGGGGGGTATTACCGTTATCCTCCTGCTCAGTCTTGTGGGTTTCAATGAGTACGCTTGCAACTCCACGACGGAACCGGTGAAACATGAAAAAACGATTCTGCCGAGTGATCGTGCGCAATTCAAAGGAGGTTTTACCTGCCCGAGCGATACCGTCCTCAACACCTTCATGGATACCCTCGCGCATGCGGGCAGCGTCCATGATGAAACGGGTGAACTGAATGCTTTGCAACAGGCTCATCAAGCTGGTTGCAGTGATCTACCGTTGCAGCATGTGCTGGTTATAGACGTTGGCGCGTACAGGACGATGTCCGCCGATTTGCCCATACCAGCGGTTGCTCCAGCAGCTTTGCCTAGTGAACCATCGGCTGGGCGTCACCAGCATACGAAGAAGGTTGAATTGGATGACGAGCCGGTGGTGGACTACAAGGCAGCGGCGCTGCTGGCCACGCACGCTACCTATGAATTTAACGAACTCAAACGGCAAAACAATGCTGCTGTCGTGAAAACGCAGTTAGCTATGCAACCGCAATCCATGTCCACCTGCGGGGTGGCTTGCCTGTTTGCTGCGCTTGATTTTGAGGACAACGTGGTGGCGTACCATCACCGGATTGATGCCAGGTACGTACCGGAACTGACCAAGCTCCGCACGCAGATTCAAGCACAGCGGCAATGGCTGGTGGCGCATGGTCAAAGCGTGGAGCAAGTGGATCAGACGCTAGCTTACGTGCAGGACAGCATGGACGAGATTGCAAACATGGACCAGGCGGTCGACGAAGTTCGTGGCGCGTTGCCGGGGTTGCGGCAGCAGCTAATGTCCATAGCCGAATACCGTTAACGCACTGTTCACCTGTCTCTGGCCGCCGACATCGAGGGCAACCTAGCGGACCAGGTATCACCATCACCACGGACAGCAAGAGCGACAGCAAAGAGGATGAGGAATCGGAGGAAATCTCAACATAACGACTTCTTCATCGGAGCATTTCCTCCACTGCTTGCTCTACGACCACTGGAGGTCTGCCCAGTGGCTGAAAGTCCTATCTAAACATTTTTTGCTAGGATGGCAGGCGAACCGGGCAATCTTGTGACAAGCGCTTTTAGCCCATTGGCGTCGCCAATACCCTAACGTTTCCCTGACCGCTCATTTCCCTCAAAAAGTTCACTGGTTCGGCTTTTTCCAAGCCTCCCGATTCCGGGCGGATGTCGGACCACCCGGAAGTGACCCTCCGTGCAGCCCGAGAAGTCGCATTTTCAGGCACTTGTCCGAGATGCCGGTTTTTCGTCTTAAGTGGATAGTTTCCGGATTGTCCGACATCCGCCCAGAATCTCCGTGCATCGTTCGCGTCGGCTGCCACCCGGCCGGCCCACAGGATGGGACCGGAGTTTAAGAAGTAAAATTAATGAATGCAGGCCAAAGCAAGAGTCCCTACATCCTTTCACGTGCTTTAGGCGAGCTCGGATGGAACCAGCTCCTCTCTGGACAGATCGACGAAGCGCAGCATGCCATACAGAAGGCACTCGAAATCGACCAACTCAATCATTACCGCTCCGAACCGTTACATCTCGCCTACTTTGGGTGTGTACTTATTGCGCGAAATCAAATCGATCCGGCCAAGGAGACTCTAGAGCGAGCAAAAAGCTTGTCAATTGCCCAATCAGATTTCTGGTCCTATGTTCTCGTGGAACGTGCACTTGCACTTATACACGTTCAGAGAAAAGAGATGGAGCTAGCCACCGAGATATTTTTGCGTCATGCCGGACTCAACCAGGGGATCTGGCTTGACGCCACCGGTTCGCCTTTGATTGATAAGGACGGAATGATGCGTGGTGCCGTGGTTGCTTTCCGTGATATTACGCGGAGAAAAACAGATGAACTGGAGATCCGCAAGCTCAACGAACACCTGGAAGAGAAGATAGCCAAACGTACCGAGCAACTGGAGTCCACCAACCATGAATTGGAGGCCTTTTCCTACTCCGTTTCCCATGACCTGCGTACCCCGCTCCGCCACATCGCCGGTTTTGCCAGGATCCTGGTGAATGACTTTGGCCCGGTGATGGCGGTGGGAAGCACGAGAGCATTTGCAGCGCATCGAAGACGCCGTTAGCCGGATGGGGCTGCTGATCGATGCTTTGCTGAAGATGGCGGTAATCCGCCGACAATCCTTGCGGCCACGCCGCAGCGAACTAAATCCCATCGCCGATGATGTGATCTCGATGCTGCAGCCAGAGTGCGATGGACGTGATGTGGATTGGCGCATTGCGAAGCTGCCGCGCTGGACTGCGACCCAATCTTGATGGCCCAGGTCTTCCAAAACCTATTGGGGAATGCTCTGAAGTACTCCCGTGGCCGGGCCAAGGCCGTGATCGAAGTCGACAGCATCCAGCGACCGGGTAAACCGGCAATCATCTTCGTGCGAGATAATGGCGCGGGCTTCAATATGAAATATGCCGAGAGACTGTTCGGCGTGTTTCAGCGCTTCCACACCGACTCGGAATTTGAAGGAACCGGAGTGGGTCTGGCCACCGTGCACAGGATCATTCAAAAACACGGGGGGACGATCTGGGCTGAGGCCGAGGTCGATCACGGAGCCACTTTCTATTTCGCTCTGCAAATGACCGAGCAAATCGGGACGATACCAAAGGCAACCGCAGCTTCATGACCAGGTACCCTCATCCAGTGGGCCGACATGGTCTTTGCAATGGAAGCCGTGCATCGGCGAAGGCTAAACCAGCGATTCTCAGGACTGGTGCGAACCAATCGAATCATCGTGCTTGGCATACCGGACGATTACGGCTACATGGACCAGAAACCGATCGATCTCCTCAGAGCAAAGGTCTCTCAGCATCTCGCTTCTGAACGTATGTGATACGCCGCTGTCGCGACCGGCCTATCATGCTCGCCCTATGAAGAGGGGGGATCTCCCCTACAGCTTGGGCCACGGTGGCAGGGTCTCCCGTGGTGGCTTGTTGTGTGAAGCGACAGACCCCGGTCCAGGACGTTTAACCCCGATTGCTACCTCCGTGGCCAACAAATACCTGCCACCATGTATGGGGGAACTGTAGCTGCTGCACTACTGCGTATTACGTACCGGCAAGGTTTTGTCGGGTCAGGAGAGAAGAGGGGGTAGAAGAGGGTATGTGGTTCCTTAACGTCAGCTCGAGACTCCACTTCTTTAGCGGAGAACGATAACGGGGGAAAAATACCTTCAGGTTCACAATGAATACCTCGCGGACCTATTCAGAGGCTGACTGCGATTGTGACCACTGCATCGGTCTTTCAGGAAGTGTTGCAACCCTGAAGGGTCTTCTAGCGTCTCTCGCATTAGGAGTTGAGCCTGAGTAGGCTTACCCTATGGCAAGAGTTGGAGCAAAGCTACGGACGATTCGAGAGCAATGGCGGCTCTCATTGCGCGAGGTCGAACAACGGAGTCGCCGAATAGCTCAAGAACGAGGCGATCTGTCCTATCAAGTCTCTGCCAGTTGGCTCGCCCGGCTGGAGAGCGATGAACACGAATTGACGGTCAACAAGCTGATAGCTTTGGCAGAAATCTACAGTATCCCCACAGAGCGACTCATACGCTCCATTTATCCAGGAAAAGAGCAGCCCCTAATTCTCAATCAGCTTTCCAGCCCGAACGCAACCATATTGCTGACCGGAGGCTCACGCAATTCCCAGGCAAAACGTTCAAGTCCGGCTACACCATTTCCTGATCGATCGCCCGACGAGACCACTCTGCTCCCAACTGATAATGCACCATCCCGCACACCATATAGGTGTGGGATCATCGGCAAACTCGACCTGACCTTGGATCCCATGATCCCGGCTGGCTCAATAGTTCAGATTGATACTAGGAAGCGTGAAATCTCACTGAAGAAAAACTGGACCCATGAATTTCAGCGGCCCCTCTACTTCCTCAGGACCCAGCACGGGTATGTCTGCGGCTGGTGCGAATTGGATGAGGATTCGCAGTGGCTGACCTTGATCCCCCATGCGCTATCGCCTGCTTCCAGCCGGAGATTGAGGTATCCGACAGAAATCGAAAACCTCGGGAGAGTAATGAGTGTTGTCATTCGGTTAGCAGAATGAGTTTAGCTGGTCGAGTAGATTATGCAACAGTGGCAGTAGCAGGGACTCAACCTGGTGGTAAGCGCTAGCTAGAGCTTTACTTTAGACCAACTTTCAACGATCTCCAAGACGAACAGCGCAGCCAGGGAACCGTCCGATCTTAGGAGAACTAAATGTTCCCTATGGAACTCGATAGTCTCAGCTATCACAAGTTCGGGCGGTAGGTCTGCCCCTTTGAACCGAACTAGATATGCTCTATCAGCCATAGGATGTAGCGGCGTTTATACTTAGATCGTCTGAAGCTGATTGGAGCATGTGGGCCTGCCTGTGTCCTACGATTTCCTACATTCTCAAGTTCCCCATGGAACTCGACATCCGCAGCAGCCACACGGTTGCGAGAGGTATGTTCCCCTTCAACCAAGTTGGGTACCCAGGTTCCCGTGCGCGGTTGTTGTTTTCGATGGAACGGAGTCACTGGTGTCACGCGGCGAGTTCTATGAGATTTCGACCTGCCTGTGAGGAGAGATATTGATTCTGCATGCCCCGGCGCTTCGGTGGCGGAGTATTTCCGCTCGATGCGCGGCTCGCCCTGTCACTACCCGATGCTCGCCCAGCGCAGCGCCAAAGACGTGCAATCATTGCAATCTATTGACGTTTAATAGCCTCGTCGTACAAGGAGTCCTTACGGAGTCAGCGACGCCGGATTCGTTGGTTCAAGAAACGGGTCTGCGGTGGTTGTCATCGCGTCCATAAGAACACGGTGGCCCTGTATAGCCCTACGCCGATGGCTGCGATGCCAACCACCCTCAAAGCCCAGACCTTGCTCCTTCGATTTCGGAGGTAGCCCCCTTCCAGTGACTAGCCATAGAAGCCAATAAAGCAAGTATGGCAGCGACGATAGGGCGAGGAGAGCAGCAGGATCAGACCGATAATCTCGTGCATCCAGCCTCTCCTGACGGCCCCGAATAATTTCGTGAATGATTTCGCTACCGCGACGCTCCACGATCCATTCTTTGAACATCATGTTGTCTCTATCCAGGAAGATGAGCATCACCGTTGCGACATCTTGAATACTCGGGGGTGTGTCTGGATTACACTGCAGTAATCGTAAACCGGCCCTGACGGCAAACAATTCGTCACGATCTAGTCCGTCGGGCTGGTCTATCAGATCGATCCGGTGCATCTTCCCTGCAACGTGCGCCCACACATCAAAGACGGTAGCCGACATGCCGGGTGTCAGCTGTATCGCCCGCGCTTCGTGGGCCGCCTCCTTTGGACTGGTGGCTTCTATCTCAATCTCCCATATCACTCGAAATTCCACTAGCCATGCCTCCTGGACGACTGTTGTTCAAGGATCAGTTGGCCATCGCAGTGTGCGCCTACTTCTCACGCTCGTGCGACTCCTTGCTGACGCGCCTCACCTGACCTCAGTGTTGTTACGGAGGTCAATGGACCTGTGATGTGACTGCTCTTTGGATACGGGCGTCGGTGGTGTTACGCGAAGAATATCAATAGCTGGCGCTATGAATTTCAGCCAATAGTTCACTTCCTCTCCAACGAGTCGCGAGAGTGGCACTTCCATTTCTGACTTGCACTCGCGTAGTTGCTCCATCTCCTCGTAGCCAATCCGAACCGTTCCCATGTTAATAACCTCCACGTCGTGAAACGTGTCTTAGCACCTTTCGCCGTTCACTTGCAAACGCAGTAAGTGTGCGCTGCCCAACTCCTTTGGGACGGAAGTCATTGATCTGTCGGCTACCCCCTCATGCAAACGTGAAAGGCGCGAGGGAAAAGCGTGAGTAATAAGCAAGAGGTTCCTGAATGAGTGAATGGCGCGAGTGAACTATGACCATAAGTGCCCCGAAAATGGTCAATCCAGTTAGCATCGATCCGGGCTCGTGTGGAGAAGAACCCAGATGGAGCTACTAAGCTGCAGGGGATTCAAACCGTGCTTCATGAGGAAGGTGATCTTATCTGCCAGGTCAGCGGCGCTCACATAATATGCTTCGTCTGTTGGTACTTTCTTTTTCTTGGGCAAGGATTAACGGGCTCATCTAAGTGCCGCCATCCCGCCTGTTTCGTTCGGCCTGGCAGCGCCTTCTAAACGGAGGTGTTGATCAAACTCCCCGTACCTTGTCCGTTCTCCACCAGGAAGTTAGCTAGATCGTGCTGTGCGCCATCCTGCGGTGCGCCCTGGACAATGCCCGAATTGAGCGAGTCTGATATTTTGCCAATCAGGGTATCGATCGGGCTTTCGGTCGGAGCGCCGGCAACGGAAGAGGCGCCCTGAGTCTGCAGATCCGCCTGAACCTTGCTGACATCTGCCTTTGCTGCGGAGGTATTTCCAGAAGTCAGGTCTTTGAGCAGGGAGGTCAAATCGTTGCCCAGGTCGCTAGGCAAGGTTGGATCAGCCTGAACCTTCAGATCTGCGTTGAACTTATCAAGGTCGGTCTTTGCTCCGGAAACGTCTTCAGAAGGCAGCGCCTTCTGCTGGGGGGTGTCCCGCGGGTTGCCAGAGGTGTTGTTGTCCAGACTGGACGTGATTGCGGTGATCGGAGTTACGCTCGTCAATTCCGTCGCGAGCGAGCTATCGAAAAGTGAGGGGGATGAAATATCGTCGATGGACAAGGTAACCCTTTCAGAACCTAAGTGACCTTCGAACACTCGAAGATCAATTCTCTATCGGCGGCGGGCCAGAAAGCGTTCAGGGAAACTTCGCTTTTTCGGACAGCCTCAGGCATTTTTCCGCGAATTAGCACTTTTCCTGCCGCTACAACCCGGCTAGGCACTCGATGGGGCGCAATATGGCTGGATTTGACCGAAGCACGATTGGCGGAAATGAATAAACGACGACCAAACAAAGCAAAAGGGCGACCTCTCTCGCGAGAAGATCGCCCTCTGCCCGATTTTTTGAAGATCTGGTTCGGTCTCCAGACCACAACAAAGTTATTCCGAAATCGGTCGTATCCCGCGAGCGAGGCCCGCGTTTCCCCTCACTCTTCCAGTATTACTCGTTGTGAGAATCTCCCCGGTACAATTCTCGATTCTCGTTGCCGAGTCTCGTGAAGGCCGCAGGCTACTCTCTTCTGCTGGAAGATTGCTCTTCCGTTGAAGAAATAGTAGTCCATAGTTTCCCGGGGAAACGCAGGCTCCAAAACATTTTCTGCTGTGGAATTGATGTACTTTTTGTGGAAGTAGGTGCTCCGAGAAGCCGCCCCGGCACAGCCTTTTGGATCGCAGGAAGATGGAGGCTTTTCGGAGCATTCGGGTCAGTGGCCCCATCTCGCATCGTGAAGATCCAGCGCGGTCGCTAGGACGCGGCGCTAGACCGCGGATGGGCCGGTAGCTCAGACCATGATTCGACAATTTCAGAGAGGAACATGGCGACCAGTTTGGCCTGGCTGTTCTTCAGAATCAAGTGCTCGCCGTGAATTTCAGCCGCGGACGCCGTAAAGCTTTGAGGCTTCATGTCCAGCGGCACGAAGCGGACAAGGAACAACTTTTCCTGTTCGAGTGTTTCGAGCATCCCACAAAGTTAGGCACCCCAGCAATTGGGCGGCAATCCCCCAAGGGAGGTACGAGGAGCAAATGATCCTCAATTTGCCCAGACAGGGTCGGTTTCCCACTTTGTGATTGCGGCTTGGACTGTTTCAAGGCGCTTCCCGGAAAGACGTTCCTCCGGTTTATTGCCGCACCCCAACAATAGCGGCGCTCTCCTTTCGCGAAACCTCCGTCCCCCCTGGTCCCGAAATCAAAGATCGTAAAGATGGCCGAGCGATACCGAAGAAGCTGGAGTGACGCCTAAAACCATTGTTTATATAGGGTTAGTTCCCCGGCTGGCTTTGACGTGTGACTGGCCGACACTGCACAAGACTGGCCGATACTGGTAAGGAGGGTAGGGTTACGACACAAACAACGACACAAATCCTATGCCAAGCAGTCCGAGGTCAGATGGGCCCCATCAAGAGGTTGCGTGATGCCGGCACTTAATCCGCGCTATCCCGATCCTGCGAGCGTGCGCCAATGACTCTGCACTTCGCACAGCTCCCGGCTCCTCAAAGGGTTTCAATAAGTCCCGCGATGGCTTTTGGGGCTTCGTGGTCGCTGATCATGACGTAGCGTATCGCGGACCCCAATCGGGACGTTTCAAAAGAAAGTCACCGACACCGAGAATTGACGGGGCCGTAGGACACACTTAAATGTCACAGGACGACGAGCAGTTGTTATTGGATTTCGTAAACACCCCAAGACTCTCGCCCACCGAGTGGCTTATCATTCGTTCCTATCCTGGCGGTCTACGTAGTTTTATTAGCGGATCAGACGCGGGAGCCACCAGAACGACGAAATGGCGATCACTAACGCTCCCTCAAAGAGGGCGGCCCACACCAAAACTCGAACACAGTCAAAGCGATTACAATCAGAGGCATTGTCAATGTCCTCGCGTCGAACAAACGCCAGATTTCTGGAATCTATGGCCTCACTCAAGCTCTGGGGGAGAGTATCTGGCTTCGTCGAATGCCGGAACGGCGTTGAAGGCTGAGGGGCAAAACTATGGACTACGAATTGTGAGCGTTGATGCATGATCTAACGAAATCTAGCAGGCGAACCTGAACATCCTCCAAGGTGTGACGTTAAGAATACTTAACCTGCACCGAGCGGGATGGTGCGATTTGAGGTGGCGCCTTCTGCTCTCTGGTGGTGATACAGTATCCTCCGTCACGACGAAGCGAGAGTGCAGGCATGGCACGTCGAATCAACCTTTGGATTGCAGGCTGTGCAAGAGAGCGCGTGAGCACCCAAGCGTTCCTTGGCTGCATTCCTCTCATCAAACTCATATTGCTGTCGCAGGCGATTGTTTTCCGGGCAATGCACGATTCTGGTTAGATGCCGCCAGTAGCTTGCGCGAGGAGCTGGCCATATTGCGCCATCCTCACGGAACCCTGCGGAGGGGGCCTACGACGCCTTCCGGAGACTTGGCTTGCCGGCTGCAGCAATAACGGTTAACGAGGCAGGGATTAGCAGGAGCCGCGTGCGAATGTCTCGACGTAGCTTGGGTCTGACTGGGCTAGGAGCGATTTGAGCCAGTAAACTGCCCAGAATACGAGGGCAGGGGGTCGAACTGACGAGATATAGTGCCTATCCCGAAGTCTGAAAGCGTCCGGAGAGGTTCGGGGAAAGCCGAGCCTAAGTTTGAAAAATCGGAAGGAGAGCTGGATTTTAAGGGGATACAAGTGAGGATATCCGAAATACAGAGCGACCATATCTCTTGTGTTTTCAGCTGATGTGAATCCCTGGGGGGCAACCAATGTTTTCTGAGGTTTACACTAACATTCCCAAAAAATCGAACGCTGTGTCCGCACGGTCCGCATTTTCAGGCAGGCTGAGCAACCCCCCTGCCTGAGAACGTTTGGATGAGCGATCTGGACTCCCGTCAACTCCGCATTATGTTGGCCGGCGTCATTCATCTGTCCATCTGGAAGTGTCGGGAATCGCTTAACGGGTAAGTACAGAAAATTCCCGCAGCTTCACAGCGGTCAGCGTGACCTTCCGTGGCACTAGTCTTTACTCGCCATTGCCTTCACCGTCCATCTGTTTCCGACACGCGCCGCAATAGACAGCTCCACCGGTAGTGACAGCGAAATTGTCGAAGCCCACATCGCTCTTTGATCCAGGCGTGCGGGAACTCGGCGATCTGTGGACAAACCCGGTGACAGGAAGATGTGAAAAAAATCATTTTAGAATTTGCAGCGAACTCGGCGTTAACAAAATCGCTCTAGGATGCCGTATAAACGATCGCTGGGGTGTCGGCAAGCATTTGGGATCAAAAATAAAATCGCGAAAAACTCGAGCAAATCATTTTTGACATCCTCCAGACGGGTCGTAATCCGCGCGAAAAAATAACGACAGTTACAAAGATGGATTCACGCCGGAGAGGCGGACGAAAACAGCCTGGGCCAGAGCGCCTAAATCTATTCCGCCTTTATCCTCGTTGGCCAATAATGGTCAGCGAAGCGGTTCTGCTGGTTCTAGCCATGTATTGGTGGCGATGGGTTGCTTAACCTGGTGACCAGGATAATTCCGGCCCGGAGATAGGCCCAGGTGACTGTCTCTATGACTACCGCTATGTGATGCGGCAGCTTCTATCAGGCGCTTGAGTACGTGTAGGTCAAAACTCACAGTAAATCCGGTTTCGGCGTTAAGATTCCACAATAGCCGGCTCGAATTCCAAGACGGACTCTCATCTTGGGGGAGCCGCCGCGTAAGTTCCGGAGAGTAGAGCTATGCGTTCGCAAAGGCTGGATGAGCAGTGCCGGTGGCAAACCGAGATTTGCTTGGCAAGCTTCGTCAAGACCCTGGCTTTCGGCTTTCTCTTGTCTGTGATCTGCATCTCTTCCATGCCGGCGCAGGAACGTGTGCGGCTAATGCCGCAGCTTGGATCGGACATTACTGCTGTGGCCTTTTCGCCGGATGGCCGCTTCGTGCTCACGGGGGCAGAGCGCGCAGACTTTACGGCGCGGTTGTGGGATTTTGCCACCGGACTGCAAGTTCTCTCTCTGGAAGGGCATAAGGAGCCGGTTCGGGCTGTGGCTTTTTCCCGTGACGGCCGATTCGTGGTGACAGGCAGTGCGGACGACCGTACAGCGCGGCTGTGGGATCCAGTGACCGGGAAACAACTCCGTTCCCTCGAGCATCCCAGCGACCTTTGGTCAGTAGCTGTTTCACCCGACAGTCGTTTCGTACTAACCGGAAGCGGGGACAACACAGCGCGTCTCTGGGACGTGGCCACCGGGCGGCAGCTTCGTTCCTTCAAGCACACAGGTCCCTGGCACGGGAACGCGGTCTCAGCCGTGGCCTTCTCCCCGGACGGCCGATTCTTACTCACGGGAAGTTGGGATAGGACAGCACGGCTCTGGGATGCGGCGACCGGCCAACAGCTTCGTTCCTTCAAGGTCCCTCCAGCATGGGTTACATCTGCTGCTTTTTCTCCAGATGGCCATTTTGTGGTGACCGGGAGCGACGATGGGATAGCGCGGCTGTGGGACGCAGCGACAGGGAAGAACGTTCATTCCTTTGACGCACATATTGGCGCTTCTCCCAACATCCCGGTGCACGTTGCCTATTCACCGGATGGCCACTTCCTGTTGACTGGAAGCGACGACCTTACTGGAAGTGGCAATCAAACTTTGCGGTTGTGGGATCCGGTAACCGGCCAGAAGCTTCGTTCCTTCGAGGGATACGCAGCCGGAACGGACCACACCGTTGTTTTTTCCCCTGATAGCCGCTACATACTCGCCAGCAGTTGGGGGGATGAAACAGCGCGCCTGTGGGACCGGGTCACGGGGCAGGAACTTCGCTCCTTTAAGGGGCATACCAGTGCGGCCGGTCCGCTTGCCATCTCTTCGGACGGCCGTTACCTGCTAGTGGGGGAAACGATGACAAAGTAGCACGCCTCTGGGATCTGTCTACCGGCCAGCAGCTTCGCACCTTCGTAGGACATACCGGCTACATTTCGGCGGTTGCTATTTCACCCGATGGCCGTTTCGTATTGACAGGCAGTGCGGGCTTCGGGGATACGACAGTGCGGCTTTGGGATCGAGCGACCGGAAAACAGCTGCATTCCTTTGAAGGAGTGAAGGGGCGCCCCGACACTCGACAGATAGATCTGCCGGAAGACTACGTCAGGACTGTGGGCTTTTCACCGGATGGCCGTTTCGTGCTGACCTGCAGTTGGAATCATGCGCGACTTTGGGATCGAGCAACCGGGGAGCAGCTGCGCTCCTTCGATGATGGAACGCAAACTTCTGCTGTCGTCAACGCGGCGTCGTTCTCCCCGGATGGCCGGTTCGTACTAACCGGCGGTTTCCACGACAAAGCCGAGCTGTGGGATGCAGCCACTGGGCGGTTGGTGCGTTCCTTTGCCGGACATAGAAGCGAAATTAATGCCGTCGCCTTTTCGCCGGATGGGAGCCTGGTTTTGACCGGCGACGCAGATGGTACAGCGAGTTTGTGGAATGTGGCCACCGGTCAGCAGGTTCGTTCGCTTGATGTCTCTGCCAAAAGTGTCGATGCGGTCGCCTTTTCGCCGGATGGCCGCCTGGTATGGACTGTGAGCCGGGATGGATCAGTAGGAATGTGGGATGCAAGGACCGGCCAGCAGCTCCGCAGGCTCGTGGAGCATATGGACGGGGTCTTCTCCATAGCCTTGTCGCTCGACGGCCGTCTCCTGCTAACGGGCAGCCTGGACGGTACCGCGCGCATCTGGCAAGCAGCTACCGGACGCGAGCTTGCCGCACTGATCGGTTTTGACGCCGGAGGTTGGGCGGTGACCGATCCGGAGGGGCGCTATGACGCTTCCGATCCCGATAGTTCTCCCGGACTCATCTGGGTAAGCGACAAGCTGCGCTTCATCGAGCTAAGACAACTCAAAAAGCGCTACTACACCCCGAATCTTCTCGCCCGCACGTTACAGGGCGAACGTCTGCCGGAGGTCACCGGGCTGGACCAAGTTCCGGCTCCGCCCATCGTTTCCATCGCCTCTGGGCTCCAATCTGGCAAGCGCACACTCAGGCTTACAATTCAAAATGACGGCGACGGCGTTGGGCAGGTTCTTATCAAAGTTAATCACCGTCTGGTGCGCGCCCTGGAGCACCCCGTCGCCCCCCGCCCCTGGTAGGCAGGAGACCATGGCCGTGGACCTCAGCGACGCCCCACTCATCACTGGGACGAATAACATCACAGCTACTGCCTATGACGTCGGCAACCAGATCGAAAGCCACCCCGCCACATTGACCTGGGAGATTGCTGCCACGGAAAAGGGGTTCGTGCGCGAGTCTCCTCTCCAGGAGCAAGCCGCACCGCCGCCTCACTTTTTCGCCGTCGTAACTGGCACGGCGGCGTATGCAAATGCAAACCTTGACCTGCAGTTCTCCGCCGAAGATGCGGAAAGCATGGCCGCAAGCTTGCGCTTGGGAGCGACGCGCCTTTTCGGGCGTGAGAACATCTCTGTGCGGCTGCTCTCCAGCACCGCCCTCAATCCATCCGATCAACCCACCAAGAAGAACATTTCCGCCGCCTTTGCAGACGTGCGGCGGCAAGCTCGAACCGAGGATGTTCTCCTGGTTTACTTTTCCGGTCACGGCATCAACGCGCACGCTGAGCACGACAGCTACTACTACCTGACCGCGGATGCCCGCAGTTTCGATATCGAACAGGACCCCGCCTTGCGCAATCTTTCCACCGTTAGCAGCGCTGAGCTGCGCACCTGGCTAGGCGCGCCAGGCATGCCCCTGAAAGAAGTGCTGATCCTCGACACCTGTGCTGCCGGCGCGGCAAACGCGGAGATGATCCGTCTGGCTGAAAGGCGCGATGTTCCGCCTGACCAGCGCCGCGCGGTGGAGTTGCTGAAGGATGCGACGGGCAGTTTCATCCTGATGGGCAGCACCGCGGACGCAGTCAGCTACGAGGCCAGCCGCTTCGGCCGGGGCCTGTTGACCTGGTCGCTCCTGCAGGGCATGCGTGGACCGGCGCTGGATGAAGGCTCACGCCTGAACGTAAGTCACTGGTTCCAGTATGCGGCAGAGGAAGTTCCGGATTTGGCGCAGAGCATCGGTGGAATTCAGAGGCCGGTGATTTCCGCCCCGCAAGGAACTGGCTTCCCGGTTGCCATGCTCACCACCGAAGACCGGGCCAGTATCCCGGTGGCCGCCGTCAAGCCCGAACTGCTCCGGGTGTCGTGCCTTGACGAAAACGATCTGGATCATCTTGACCTGGAGTCCGCCATCCGCCAACGCCTGCGCGATCTTAGCCACCCGCAGGGCCGTGGAGAAGCAGCCCATGAAGCGCCCATTGTCTATCTTGATCAGGTGACAGATGATTTGCCCGGTGCTTTACGTCCGCAGATCCGGTACGAGGTTGCCGGCAGCACCGTCATCATGCATGTCAGGATGATTCTCAATGGCAAACGAGTGAGCGAGGAAACTGTTACGGCCTCCGCCATAGATAAGGGCACACTCGTGAATGTCGCGGCCTCGAATCTGCTGGCGATGGCTGGATCGATGCATGAAGACACTAAGAACAACTAGAAACGGCTGTGTTTCTGGCGCCAAGCGAACGCTTATGCGTTCGACGCTTTTGTCTTGTGCCCGAAGGCCACCATGCCGCGCCACTCGTCCAATTGGCTCCGCGCAATGTCGTCGATCATTGCATACGCGTTACAGGACTTCCTTTTGGGATGCGCTGATTCTTCAAGCTGCTGAGAGTGCCGGCGCATCGACTCTCTACTCTGAAGACTTGGCGGCCGCACAACACTACGGGTCCATCCAGATTGTGAACCCATTGATCGCTATGTAGCCCCATAGTTGACATCTCCATTTGGGCATCCACCAATCCCCAGGAGTTTCAGGAGTTTCGTGAGGAGTTTTCGTATCCACGAAACTCTTGTCCACGAAACTCTGTCCACGAAACTCTGTCCACGAAACTCTGTCCACGAAACTCTGTCCACGAAACTCTGTCCACGAAACTCTCCCATCTTCCTGTCACTGGGTTTTATTGGGCTTTTTTGCCGCCACGATAGACACCGCAGGCTACTCCAGTCAGTCCCCTGGCGGTGTCATTCCCCTCCTTTCCTCGGCGTGGGTTGCTTTGTCTATCGCACAAGCCTCCGCATCCCGCAAACTTCCCGACGCGGTACCTATCCCTCGAGTGGAAGGTGTTTACTCCCAGTTAACCTCCCCTTCTTCCTCATCTTTTTGCGTGAGCACTCTGGACGCGAGCGGTGCGGCGGGATAGCGTCCTATCAGATGACGAAGCGGGTTCTATCCTGACCCACTCAGCAGCCTGTTACACAGACACACAGATTTACAGTTACCCAAGAGATACAAGGGTAATGAAAGAGACACATGGCTTCCTGAGCTAACGAAAGATCAGCGTTAAATCAAAACCGTGAGAGTTCCATATCATGACACTCGGACAAAACCCATTCAACCCTTCCCGCTCGCTGCCAACCCTCGCCGCCATAAACCGCCGCCGTAGAGAGCTGCTTGCTTACCTGGCCCGCCAGGAGGCGGCGCAACCAACTACCGCACCTGGCGAGCTTCTCCCCGAGGACCAGGCTTACCTTCCAGAAGAATCCCGTCCTTTCCAAGAGCATGAAGAAGAGCAGGAAGAGCCTCAGGGACTCCAGCACCCGTACCCAGATGACTCGTACCCCGATGAAGACTCCGAGCCATCGATGCCGCTTCCACCCGGATCCACCGCGCCCCCTCCACTCGCATTAGCCGTCCCGGCTCTCTACGGCATCGCGGGTCGCATCGCTAATAGCCTCACCCCACACACAGAAGCCGACCCGGCCGCCGTCCTCCTCCAGTTCCTGGCCGCCTTCGGCAACCTCGTCGGCCCAGCCCCTCACTGCCGTGTCGGTGCCACGCGCCACGGCCTCAATCTCTTCGTTGTCCTCGTGGGCGAATCGAGCAAGGCCCGCAAAGGGACCAGCTGGCGCCAGATCTCCAGCCTCCTCGCCGAGGCAGACCCGCTCTGGTCTGCGCGCAACGTCACCAGTGCCCGCCCCACACCGGGCACCATCCTCCATGCACTGCGCGACCAACAAGCGGTCGCGGATTCCCGTTTGTTCCTGCTCTCTGAGGAGTTCGCGTCCGTGCTCCATGCCCTCGGCCGCGAAACCAGCCAACTCTCCCCTCTGCTCCGCTGCGCCTGGGACGGCGGCGATCTTTGCGCCCACGACGGCCGCCGGCCCGTTCAAGCCACTGCGGCTCATATCAGTCTGGTGGGTCACGTCACAAAAGCCGAGCTCGTCCATCATCTCAGCCGCACCGAATCAGCCAACGGCTTCGCCAATCGCTGTCTGTGGACCAGCGTGCGTCGCAGCAAATCTTTACCCGATGGCGGCAGCCTTCCTTCCGAACAGCAGTCCGCCCTGGCGGCCGAGCTGCGCCGTTCCCTCGACTGGGTGCACGGCCAAAATGAAATCCTTTTCTCGCGCACCTCAGCCGCGCGAGAGCTATGGAACGATCGTTATGCTGCCTTGAGCCAGGGTCGCGAAGATGCATACGGCGCCGCCACCAGCCGCGCCGAAGCCCAGGTCCTGCGCCTCAGCGCCATCTATGCTGCACTCGATAGCAGCTCGCTGATCGACGCTTGCCATCTCCAGGCCGCCTTCGCCGTGTGGGACTACTGTTGTGCCAGTGCCTGCCTCCTTTTCGACACTACTCCCATCGATCCCACCGCCCAGCGCATCAGCCAGGCCCTCGACGTCACCCCGGATGGCTTATCCAGGGTCCAAATCAGGGCCCTCTTCAATCGCCATGTAAGCAAAGAGCGCATCGACCTCGCTCTCGAACAACTGATGACCCTCGGCCTCATCAATTGCGGAACCTCCGCCGGACGGGGACGGCCAGCAACCCGATGGGCCAAAGTCGAAGACCCAAAAGTCGTCGGCTCGGAGACTTATGGCGCATAGGGCGCTTAAGGCGCACACTTTCCCCGGGGCTTATGGCGCATAGGGCGCTTAAGGCGCACACTTCCCCCGAGGCTTATGGCGCATAGGGCGCTTAAGGCGCACACTTTCCCCGGAGACTTATGGCGCATAGGGCGCTTAAGGCGCACACTTCCCGGAGGCTTATGGCATTTATCTGGCGACAAGAGGCCAAAGACCTCGCCAGTGCAACAGCAGCTACAAGCATCAGTTGCTGCGCGACTTGCCATCGCGGGACAGATCGGAGTGGACCGCTCAATTGGGGAAAGCAAAAATGGGAATTGAGATTGGATTTAAGTCAATATTTGGTTTTACTTTGCCGTAGATTAGCTCATAAGGGAGAAGGCCATGCCCCAGAGTGAAGATTTGCCTCGCCCCGATCTTGCCGCTGATCGAGAGGCCCAATCCCTTGCTTGGCCTGAAATAGTCAAACGTCTTACAGAGATTATCGGAAGGAAACTCACCGCGTAAATTGCCGGCGCAGAGGAGGTTCGCGCGCTTGATCGACGGATTAACGGGACCGAACTCTATGGAGATGTAGAAGAACGCCTGCGCTTCGCCTATCAAGTGGTGCGTACATTGAGCCAACACGACTCCCCCAAAGTAGTGCAAGCATGGTTGAACGGCCACTCAGTCAAGGCGAAACCTGGTGCATGGGCAAGGATCCACGCAACGCATTCCTTGCCTGCTTCGAAGGTCACGGCCTGGCGCTATGAAGGGAGGTGGGAACGGGTCAGGGCGCCCGGACTTCCGCAGGAATCCCCTCTGTCATTGGTAAAAGGCGAAGGAGGCCGAGTCTGGCTGGCCTGCGCTCACAATCGAATCGTCCGGGAAGATGCCGATGTCTTCCATGTTTACGGTCAGCAGGACGGTTTGGAATTGAACACCGTCTTCACGTTTTACGATGCTGACGGCTTGGCTCTTACCGGCGGTTCGGATGGTCTGGCGCTCGAGAGAAGCACCCGATCAAATGGTCAAAGCGAGCTAAGACGAGAATCGATTCGATGTGCGGGGAACAGAGGCAAGCATGGAGCAACAGATGCAGAATTCTTCCTTCCAAGTAATCAGTCTCTCAGTCGAGTCAGCAGCGGCGGAGAGCTACAACAACCATCCAATTGCCAATGTCAACGATCATGAAGTTCGTATAAGCACCATGACGGAGGCTTACCACTGGCACCGTCATCCCGATTCCGATGAGATGTTTCTGGCATTGGAAGGTGGCCTGTTCATCGATTTCGATGACCAGACTGTCGCGCTCTTGCCGGGGCATATGATCACTGTTAATCGAGGCGTTCGTCATCGCACTAGACCAATCGGCGAACGTTCGGTCAATCTTACGTTCGAGCGGGCTGGCACACGCAGCGAGACGCTTACTTAGCCATCACCTCAAGCGGCGGGAAGTGATTCGTCTCCCAGGTGCCCGTTGTTCTGCGCTGCGCATCTAAACAAGGAGCGGTGCAAAAAGAGGTTAACGATGCAACTAACGAAATTCTTTACGGACCAGTTAGAGCGTGAGGTCGCAGCCAGCCGTAAGGTGTTGGAAAGAGTGCCGGAAGGCCGCAACGATTGGAGGCCACATGAGCGATCCATGCCGATGGGTTACCTCGCGGCACTTGTGGCACAAATGCCTGCATGGATTGCGATGATGCTGACTACCACGGAGTTGAACCTCGACGACAAGGCTACGAGCGGGAAGTTCCAATCCAAGGCCTCAGAATCACGCGCAGCCCTCCTGAAATTGGCTGACGATGCTGCAGAGAAGGCTAAGTTGGCGTTATCGAATGCGACAGCAGATCACTTGAACGTCATCTGGAGCTTCAAAATGCATGGCAAGACGTTGAACAGTGGGCCACGGCATCAGCAAATAGCGGACACCTTCACGCATCTTGCGCATCATCGTGGACAGCTGACCGTTTATCTTCGGCTCAACGACGTACCTGTGCCCGCTATTTTTGGGCCGAGCGCCGATGAACCAGTCGCATGAGCCGCCTGCCGGCACCCAAGATCGCGATAACTGAAGTGGTGTGACAGAAAAGAATGGATAGACCTCCGGCAGAGATTCAGCTTGAACTTGCGCTGCGCGAGCAGTCACCGATCCTTGCCAATCTGCTTGAGTTGTATGCACACGACTTCAGTGAATTTCAGCCTTTGGATATCGGCCCGGACGGTAGGTTCGACTACAAGTCACTTCCACTGTACTGGAGTGAACTCAATCGACATCCGTTCCTCATCCGCATCGATGGCAAGCTTGCAGGGCTTGCTCTGGTGAAGATGGGTTCGGAGATTTCTGATAATCAGGAAGTGTGGGACATGGCGGAATTCTTTGTTCTCCGTGGTTACCGCAGACACAGGATAGGAACACTCGCCGCGCAGGAGGTGTGGAGGCGTTTTCCAGGACTTTGGGAGGTTCGAGTGATGCGATCCAATCCGCCCGCGATCTCCTGCTGGAATCGGGCGATTTCAACCTTTATTCGTGACTCGATCCAGCCTGTCGGCATCGAGAAGGATGGCAGATCCTGGCAACTCTACTCGTTCAAAAGTACGAACCGTGAATCGGAAACACGCTAGTCGGTGGTGGCGCGCGCGGATCTGCCCAGCAGATCGATCTGTCCTGTTAGCACGTGCGCATGTAGCGAAAACTCGCCGTTTGCGTTTTCCTTCGTAATGCCGCGGAAGAAACCGCCTTTCTGGGCGCCGTAAACCGGAGCGTTCACTTCTCCAATGGTTACCGACACGTCGACCTTCCGGTAGTCCCACGCGCGAGTCGAAGAAATCGTAATCTGGCCCGCATACAGATTGATCTCCTTATCGCCCGCAATCTCCTCCACCTTCACCTCTCCTGCGGACATCTCGACCCGCAGGCTCGTCTTTCGCGGCACTTCAATGCGGACCCTGACATTGTCTTCTTTATGCAGATCGCCCGCGATGGTCAAGGTTTCGTCATCCTGATTTCCCTTGAATCGGATGCGGATATGCTGGGCGCCACCCTCGTCGCCCGACGTGCAAGAAACATGAATGGCCGCCTGATCCGTGCCCACAATCTCGAGACCCGCGGGTCGTGAATGGACCGTCAGCACGGCCCCCGGCCGCAGGGGAGCATCCAGCGTTTGCCCGCAAGGGACCTCCGCTCGCGCCAAACCCGCCAGGTTCCAAACCAGCACGGCCGCGCCCGCGACTGCAGAAAGAGTCCTCATGCAGATCCTTACGGAGCCGGCCGAACAAATGTTCCCGAAAAATATCGCGCCTCTCTTAGACAGCGGTTCGCTGGCGCCAATCGCGGCGAATGCTTCGCTGGAGCAGGCAACCTTACTGCGATGGGGCGGTTCGTGCGTCCAACACCGGCTCCCCCAGGGGAAATCGAACCAGGTCTTCGATCGCCTGAGGAATATTGTCGGACTTGATTTCGTCTGCGCCACTGTCTGCCGTGATGTAGGGTGACGAGGCCCTTGCCATAGTTAGGCGCCAAGTCTTCTGAAGTTGTGGTGGTCATGACCACATCGTCCGTGGGAATGAGGGCATCCGGTGGGTATTGAGGGAAGGGCCCCTGGTTGAGGCGATCAGCTACGGGCGGACCCGAACCGAAGTCGTAGTTTATCCAGTTGTGGGCGGCAACTTTCCCCTGCGCTTTGCCAATTCCAAGTTCCGCAGCTACGGCAACCGCGACAGTACTTTTTAGAAAATCTCTACGCTGCATCGGGATGATCTCCTCCGTACCGGTCGATTAGGCTCTGGGCGACTCGGCTGAAACTTCAGTTCCAAGACAAATAGAGACCAATTACATCGGACCGCGCGCGGCATCGAACTCTTACCATTGTTAGCGTTTTGTTTCGTTTATCCAGCAAGGTAACACATATTTTTCGGATGAAAAACTTGCGAATCCTTGATGACCTACGTCCGACCCTGAATCGCGGCTCCGTCGCTGAGGAGTCTGTGTCATAGCAAAGTCCGAAGGAACAGGACGGGTGCCCCTCGATAAGGCCTGCCCCGGCGTGCCGTGTGGGGCGTACCTGGGCCGAAGACGATGGGCGTAGCCCACGATGAGTTTGCTGAATCCTGCAAATCAGACTTTGGACAGAAAAGCATTCATCAATCCGCAGGGATTGGCTCAAGTCTCGCCGGCGGTTGATCCACTTCGAGGGCGCCGAAATCATTTGACTTTGCAAGTCTTTCCTTGTATTACGAATGCTTGCGTTCGATTCCATGCTCTTCTTCGATTCCATCTCCTTCATGGGTGGAAAAGGCTATGTTTCCAACCACAAGAAAGGCTTTGCGCATGGACAGCTACCTCCTTCGAACGCTGCGAGCTTTGAGTGCGATCTGCTCTGGGATCGTTTTCATCGCTGTGTTTACCTCTTGTTCACCCGCAGTCGCTGCGGACAGTCCTGCCGCTAACCCTCAGATTCAGGCCGGCAATCTCCGCGTTGATTTTGATCACCGCCTGCGCAGCCGGGTGGTTGCCCGCTTCGACAAGACGGAGACGGTATTGGGGCCGTTCACTGCCTCCGAGACTTTGACCACCGCCGGCAAGGTCTGGACCGAATTCCTGCTGACCTCGCAGAAACAGGGGCGGGTAAAAGACGCCTTCGGGGAAGGAAAGCGGCTCACTCTGGAAGGAAAGGAGGGAACGCTCATCAAGAGGGTCTCGGTCACCGTATACGACGACTTCCCCGCGATGGCGTTTTTCGATGTCCAGTACACCAATACGGGGAGAACCGGGCTCGCGGTCAAGAGTTGGGCGAACAACGCCTACACCATGGACGCGCAACGCGGTGCGGGCCAGCCGGAATTCTGGTCTTACCAGAGTGGCTCCTACGAGAAACGTCCCAACTGGGTCTTACCGCTGCACACCAATTTTCAGCAGGAGAACTACCAGGGGATGAACGCCAGCGACTATGGCGGTGGTACGCCCATCGTCGACGTCTGGCGGCGTGACGTGGGTATGGCCGTGGGACACGTCGAAACGCGGCCCAAGCTGGTTTCTCTCCCCGTCTCCATGCCCGATCCCGCACACGCCAGGATCGCTGTGAGCTTTGCCAAAGAAGTCTCCTTGAGCCCCGGTGAAAGCTTTCATACATTTCGCACCTTCGTTGCCGTCCACCAGGGAGACTACTTCCGCACGCTCACCAGCTACCGCCGCTTCATGGTGAAACAAGGGTTCCAAATGGCCGCTGCTCCCGAAGACGGTTTCGGGGCCATCTGGTGCGCCTGGGGATATGGCCGATCGGTGCAGCCTAAGCAGGTATATGACACCCTTCCGACGGCAAAGCGATTGGGATTCAAGTGGGTCACCCTCGACGACGGTTGGCAGAACGATGTGGGCGATTGGGCGCTCGATCCCAAGAAATTCCCCCACGGAGACGCGGACATGAAGGCCCTGGTGGACCGCATTCACCAGGAAGGATTCAAGGCTCAGCTCTGGTGGTCACCGCTCAGCGCCGTGCCCAACTCGGAACTGCTCCGCGATCATGCTGACTACGCGTTGCTGAACCGTGACGGCTCCAGGAGAAAAGTCTCCTGGTGGAACTCCGACTATTTGTGCCCAGCGGACCGCCGCGTCGTGGAGTACCACAAGGCGTTGGTGCGCCAGATCCTGGTGGATTGGGGATTCGACGGGCTGAAGCTCGATGGGCAAGACATGAACGGAGTTCCAGCCTGCTACAACCCTGCTCACCATCATGCGCAGCCGGAGGACTCGGTCGAGGCTCTGCCCGATTTCTTCCGCGCCATTTACGAAACTGCACAATCGGTAAAGCCAGGGGCACTGGTGGAGTTCTGCCCTTGCGGTACGGGGTTCTCCTTTTTCACCATGCCGCATTTCAATATGTCGGTAGCTTCCGACCCGGAAAGTTCCTTCCAGGTTCGCTCCAAGGCGAAGACCTTGAAGGCTCTCATGGGAGACAACATTCCTTTCTTCGGCGATCACGTGGAACTCAGCGATGGTGGCAACGACTTTGCTTCTACTGTGGGAGTCGGCGGCGTCGTCGGAACGCAGTTTGTTCTTCCGTCTCTGGTTCAGAAGAGGAGTAAATCTGACCTGACCCCGGAGCGGGAGAAGGAATTCGAAAAGTGGCTTGGCATTTATCGCGACAAGATGTTGTCGAGAGGGCAATATCTCGGGCAGCTCTACGACATCGGCTTCGATGTGCCCGAGACGCATGTAATCCGCAAGGACCAGACCATGTACTACGCCTTTTTTGCCAAGCAGTGGAAGGGAACTGTGGAACTGCGCGGTCTCGAAAGCCGCAACTACAGTGTCGTGGACTACGTCACAGGAAAAAGCCTGGGGACGGTGGCTGGACACAGTGCAAATCTGCCGGTTGCTTTCGACGGAAGTCTGCTGCTGGAAGTGCGGCCACAATGAACAGGTGAACGCTGAGCAGTCGCGGCCAGACCGAGGACTACCGCAAGCAGGCCCGCCAGATGGCTGAGAGGCCCGACCGCTTCATCTCGCCGCTCAGATCAACGGCCCTTATACTAAATGAACCGATCGGCGCCTTCGCAGGCCCTTGCTCGTTCCTATGTTCTGCAACGGCAGCCGGAAAAGGCCCGGGCTCAGGCGTAAGGGGTTTAATCTTGAGGATCCTGACGGCAACCAGATTTTTGTGGTACAGGCCTAGTCACCGAACTGGTTTGTCAGTTTCCAACTCGCGAAGAAACCGGACGGCAGGTGTGCGATCTGGGTCTTCGCAATTGCGGAGCAAAATGTCCCCCTCATCTTCCGAATCTGATCACTTTGGCGCCATCCAGGTCCGGGGCGCCCGCGAGAACAACCTCCAGAACATCTCCGTCGACATTCCTCGACGGAGAATCACCGTTTTCACGGGCGTCTCGGGTTCGGGGAAATCGTCGCTGGTGTTTGACACCATAGCCGCGGAATCCCAACGTCTGCTCAATGAGACGTTCCCGGCCTTCGTGCAGAATTTTCTGCCACGATATGGTCAGCCTGACGTCGACATGCTCGCGAATCTCTCGACGGCCATCATTGTCGATCAGCAACGCATCGGCGGAAATCCGCGCTCGACATTGGGAACAGTGACCGACATCTACACCTTGCTACGCATCTTGTTTTCTCGTCTTGGAAAGCCCACGGTTCCGCACGCCCTGGCGCTTTCATTCAACGATCCCATGGGCATGTGTCCCGAGTGCGAGGGGCTCGGGCGCGGATCCCAGATCGATATCGATGCACTGGTCGATAAGAGCAAGTCCCTGGAAGAAGGCCCGGTCCGTTTTCCAACCTTCAACGTGGGTGGCTACAACCTGCACACCTTCGTCAAGTCGGGATTCTTCGACGTCAAAAAGCCGCTCAAGAAGTATACGAAAGAGGAGTGGCACGACTTTCTTCATCGCGACGACACGACGGTCAAAGTCAACAAGCAAGGGCAAAAATTCAGCTCGGGGTTTGACGCCCTGATTCCGAAATTCAAGCGCCTCTACCTGAGCAAAGACGCGGAGAAGATGCCGGCGCATCTTCGTGAGGCGTTTGAGAAGATTGTGACCCAGGGACCGTGCAGCGCGTGCGGCGGAACACGTTTGTCTGAAGTCGCGCGCGCCTGCCGCGTCAACGGAAAGAACATCGCAGAATGCTCAGCGATGCAGGTAAGCGAGCTTGCTGAGTTCATTCATTCGTTTCGCGCGCCGAATGTCGCTCCGCTGGTGGCTCGTCTGGCAGAAAAGCTCGATCATCTCGTCCAGATCGGACTTGGTTATCTAACTTTGAGCCGTGAGACTGCAACTCTCTCCGGTGGAGAATCGCAACGGGTCAAGATGGTGCGCCATCTATCGTCAAGCCTGACGGAGGCGCTCTACATCTTCGACGAGCCGACGATCGGTTTGCACCCGCACGACATCCAAAAACTCAACAGTACACTGACCAAGCTTCGCGATGCCGGAAACACAGTTCTCGTCGTAGAACACGAGCCTGAAGTGATGGCGATTGCCGATCACATCGTCGATATGGGGCCAGGCGCCGGAAGGGCGGGTGGGACCGTTGTGTTCGAAGGTCCCTTCAAAGAGCTCAAAAAGAGCGACACGCTGACGGGAAACCACCTTTCCAGGCATCAGGCGTTGAAAGAGAAACCGCGAGCCGCAAAAGGACATCTTCTCGTCGAGAACGCGACACTCAACAATCTCCGCAACATCACGGTGAAGATTCCCAAGGGCGTTCTTACCGTTGTCACCGGCGTCGCGGGCAGTGGGAAGAGCTCCTTGATTCACGGCTATCTTGCCAAACATTACGCGGATACCGTCTACGTCGATCAATCGCTGGCGCCGGGGTCCCGACGATCGAACCTGGCCACCTACTCAGGAATGGCGGATGCAATTCGCAAGGCATTTGCCACAGCCAACAAAGTTGAGCCGGCCCTCTTCAGCGCGAACTCCAAGGGAGCCTGCCCGGCATGCGTAGGTCTGGGTGCCATCTACACGGATTTGCAGCACCTCGATCCTGTCGCCATTCGCTGTGAAACATGTGAGGGACGCTGTTTCACCGATGCGGTTCTTGCCCTGACACTGCGAGGGAAGAACATCAACGAAGTGTTGAATTTCTCCGTCGTGGACGCGTTGTCTTATTTCACCGAGAAGCCGGTTCTCGCGACGCTGAAGGCACTCAAAGAGGTGGGACTCGGTTACATCACGCTCGGGCAAAGACTCAACACGCTGTCGGGCGGTGAACGTCAACGTTTGAAACTGGCGGGTGAGCTCGAGAAGCCTTCGCAAATCGTAGTTCTCGACGAGCCGACGACCGGTCTGCACATGGCCGACGTGGCGAACCTGCTCGCGCTGCTCGACGCGATGGTCAACAACGGAACGACCTTGATCGTGATTGAGCACAACCTGGATGTGGTGGCGCGTGCCGATTGGATCATCGACATGGGGCCCGGCGCCGGCGCCGAAGGTGGCAAAATTGTGTTCGAGGGAACACCGCCCCAGCTGCTGAAAGCGAGCAAGTCGCTGACTGGGAAACACCTCGCTGCGCGATTTGAAGTCGGACGGGTCGTCCGCTAACCCCGAATTGTGCGCCGCCGCTCATAGTGGCAATTCGTGAATGTCCTTTGGCTCGAGACGCGTCTGCGCGTTCATCTGGTGACGAAAGCTGCTCGACATCTCATAGGCCTTGATCCGGATCCGCATGATGGAACCCAGTGGCTGGTGTTCTTCAATGCAGTGCCAGGGATTGAAACTGAGCACATCGTCGCCGTAGACGCGTCGTTCGGGACTATAGGGGTTTTGTGCCGGGAACGTCAGCTTCCCGACGGGCTGGTGAGGAGAAAGTCTCTCGGGCCACAGGACGGAAGCATCCTCAACTGGCATTTGTTGCAGGTCAGTCAGTAACTGGGCACGCAGCTCATATTCCGCCGAATGGTTGCGAAAGAAATCGACGACAAGATCACGGACCGCCGAGTCCGCATCCGGAACAGGCGTTCCGGTAAGGGAGCGAACCGGCTCGGAGAGCGGTGCAGCACTGAGCTTCGCAACGTAGGACCCGAAGCGGAGTGCCGCCATCGAGTGAAAGGTCTCGCCAAGGATGTGCGAATAGGGAACCGCCGCTACTGCGCGAAGAGACGCTGGTAGGGCTTCTCCTGTATCGGCCACGCCGGCCGCATCGCTCGGCTTCTCCGCGGCGGCAGGCCGAATCTCCGAAGGGCTCTCGGCTAGCTTCTCCATCATCTGCTGAAAGGCCCAGTAGGCAGCCACGTTGCCGAACGGCATGACTGGGTGGTTGACCATCAGGAAATCCTGGTTATGGGCCTCATCTTCGGAGAGAACTTTGTTCCCGATGACCCCAAGCACCTTCATCGCCATGCCGTATAGGGCTGGCATGCGGTCGCTCTGCAAATCGCCGGGCGCAGTCGAAAGGCGCACGATCACTGGATACCGCTTTGGCATTGCAAAAATTCCCTGGCGGAGGTGCAGCGGCAGATCCGGATAAACTTCGAACTCGCCCTTGAGGATGCCGTGACTCTTTGCGTGGGCGTCACGTACCGCGTGACGGTGCTTGTCGAAGATCTTCCGGTTTACGCGGCCCATGGAGGCAACGATCTTCTCTATGAGTTCAGTCTCATCCGGTTGTATATGTTCGATCGAGCTGCTATACCGGAGATAATTTAAGTCACCCATCACGTTCCTCCTCGAAAATCCTTGGGCCCGCAGGATGGGATGCACTCAGACACTACGAGGCGGTGCCGAAGTCGTTGCTCGTTCAGCGGGAGAGCTTGCCAGCCAACGCAACGCAGATAAGCTCGGCACAAAGCCGTACTCTCCTCCGCGTGTGATGGTAAATCGCTCCATGCCTTGAAGACGCCGCCGAATGGGCTTCATAGGGATGGTAAACATGCCCGCCCCAGCGTGTTCTCCCGCGATCGGATCTTCCTCTGTTCCCAGTCCGAGGAAGTTCCCGGTATTGATCCACTCCCTCTTCAAAAACTCGAATGTCTCTGGAGCTTTCGCACTGAGAAAGATAAAGAAGATGCCGCGCTCTTTGCCATCATCGTCCATGACGTTCTCGGGGAGCGGAGGGCCGTAGCTGGTTCCATGCCGGATGATGCGGTGGATCTTCACATTCGTCATAACCTCCAGCGCAGTGTCTCGTGGATTCATCCTGCGGATGTGCGCTCCGATAGGACACCGCAATCCTTTTGGGTCTTGCGCATACGTGAAGTTGTTCATCTGCTTCAGGTCCGAGCCGAGCTCCGGGGCGTCCTCCTCCGGAGCCAGCATGAGTGGAGCACCACTGGGCCACCGTCCAACCATTTTTGCTGCCACAAGCTCAGCGCTCATTTTCGAAGTGGCGTTAGCACTCAGGAAACGACGAAATGCTGCAACCTTCGAATGTAACTTGCGGAAGCTCACAAAGGTTCCGTTGCGTCCTAACAAAGCAGGCTGCGGCATTGCCAGCATCCGTCCCGCTTCGCCCGGATAGCCCAGGATAAATTCTCCTGCGGCGATTGGTTCTTCCTGATCCACGATGGGATTGACGCTGTTGCCGATGATATTCGGAAAGCTGATGCCATCCTTGTACCCAAAGGGTGTTCGCTCCCCAGGCCGTTGCTCGAAATCTTCGCGCACTAGCAGCGTTACACCGGGTAGTGAGCCTAATACCGCACGCGCTTTTTCAAGATTGGCCCGCCAGACTTCATCGGTCGTGGAGAGGAGGGTGACTGCGATGTGGATGTCGCCGGTGCCGTATGGCCGATCCCAGTGTTCCGGAGAGCTCTCGCCCGTGTCGCCTACGTTGGAGGCGCGTGCGGCCATTCCGTCTCGGAAAGCTGCTGGAAACGACCCGAGGGAGGATTCCGGAACCTCAAGGGCAACCAGGCCCGCGTAGGTGATGACGACAGCCATCCACGTATCCTGCCTGCGGTACTCGGCTGCCGACAGGACATAGGGCCGAAGTTTGTTGAGGAGTTCGCGACCCTGTGACGCATCCTCGATCTTCAACAGAACGTGGCATCCGCGGTAGGGACTAGGGCGGCGTCTCAGAATGATGCTCTGGATGTCTTCAAGTTCCAGCTTAGGCGCCGCTTGATCGGTCCCCATTGTTTTTCCTTGTCCTCTGGGCTCAAGCGGACGACTCGTATCAGTTTGCCGCGTCGAGCAGCCCGTCCACAGCAGCCGCGACCTTCAACGCGCGCCGAATGGTGGGCACCGTCGCATCAGGATATGCGACAAACCAGGCGGAGGCGGTGAGCTGATACTTAGCGATAAACTCCTTTACCTGTGGCGAGCGGGTTCCGGGCCAACCGTCCACCTCTGAAAAGACCACATCGAGCGCATCGGGAATCAGCGTGGCGAAATCATTGATATAGCTATCCCAGTCGCCGTCGTAGGTGGAAGCGAAGAGCAGCTTGGTATCGTTGTCCAGAAAGACAAAGCGCATATCATGTACCGAGCCGACCTTACTTGTGGCGGCAAACCGTCCACCCGCCCCGGCGAAGATGGCGCGCAGCCTGGCCCCACCGCCCTCTTTCAGAGGAGCGATGACAGTAAGCTCGGATACTTGGCCATCTCGAATTCCAGCACGATTGACGGGAACGGCGGCAGCTGTCGATGCGGTGGAAGCAGACATGTGTGCTCCTCGAAAAGCGTCACAAGGTTACCACAAGTGCAAGATCCGCAAAGTCAAATGCTGGTTACTCGTCCATGGTTCACTTCCGTATCACGAAGTGATCTACTAGGATCAGGACCTCCGCGTATCCGGAAGGTGATGCTGGACGCGAGCTACTGCCAAGGTGTCATCATGATCGAATCGTCTGCTTTTCGGAATACGAGCATGCCGCTCAACCACGGAGGCGGCCATATGCCCGTACTCGGGTTTGGCACCCTGATTTCCGATGCAGCCGAGACGATAAGTGCTACCAGAGGCGCGCTGGAAGCTGGATTTCGGCACTTCGATTGTGCGGAACGATACCGCAACGAGCGTGAGGTGGGTGAGGCCTTGCAGGCAGGACTTGCCGCTGGGGGGATTGCGCGAGAAGACATCTTTGTTACCACAAAGTTGTGGAACACCAATCATCGGCCAGAGCGCGTCGAACCGGCTTTCGAGGCGAGTCTGGAGAGACTCAGGCTCAACTATCTGGATCTCTATCTCATTCACACTCCATTTGCTTTTCAACCGGGGGACGATCAGGATCCGCGAGATCAAGACGGCAATATCCTTTATGACCGCGACGTGACTTTGCTCGAGACCTGGGGGGCGATGGAGAGTCTCGTGGACCGTGGCAAATGCCGGGCCATCGGACTGGCTGACCTCAGCTTAAAGCGACTGCTGCCCATCTACGAATCTGCGAGAATCAAGCCAGCCGTGGTTCAAGTCGAAGCGCATCCATATCAGCCGGGAACGGAGCTTCTGGAATTTTGCCAGGAGAAGGACATTGTATTTTTGGCTTTTGCGCCATTGGGTCACGGAATAAGGCCGGGGCTGCTCGAAGATCCAGTCATTTTGGCAATTGCGGCACGCATTGGCAGGACGCCGGCACAGGTGCTGTTGGCTTGGGCGGCGCAGCGTGGCACGGCTTTGCTTACCACGCCCAAGACTGCGGCTCGCGCCTGGGAGAATCTCAACATCTCGGCCCTTCCGGAAGACGCGTTTGACGAAATCAATCGAATTCAGACTAGACAGAGGTTCAATGACGTGGTGAAGACCGGCAGCCCGGGCTTCATTCCACGAGGTAGATGATTATGCAACCCAAACCGCACCCGGAGCAGTCCATGCAAGAGGAACAAATACGTGAAGCCCTGAACACGCACTGGAACGCGTCGGCAGCCGGCGATGCAAACGCGGAACATGATATTTACGCTGACGATGCCATTTGTGATTATCCTCAGTCAGGCGAACGAATCCTCGGGCGTAGCAATTTGCAGGCCTTGCGGAGTCATCATCCAGGCAAGCCGTCGGGTTTCAAGGTCAAGCGAATTCTCGGAAAAGGTGATCTCTGGATCACGGAATACACAATCACCTACCAGGGGCGACCAGCATACACAGTGAGCATTATGGAATTCCGCAACGGTAAGGTTGTGCACGAGACACAGTATTTCGCGGATCCCTTCGAGGCACCGGCCTGGCGGAGCCAATGGGTTCAGCAAATCTCGTGATCGTCTAGCTGCTCCGAATGGAGTGGCGATGAAGAAGCAGCGCTGCAGCGCCGCGAAGCCGGGCAACGTCGCCTTCATGCGTAGGCAAAAGGCGTGGTGCACTGCGTTTCAGTGTCAACTGGTCAAGCTCGGCTTGTATCACAGGCGCGTACTTGTCCCAGGCTGAAGTGACATCGCCCGCGATCAGGATAATCTCCGGTGACAGGGCGGCGGTAACCATCCGCAAACCCCTCCCAATATATTTAGCCTGCTTTGCAATCGCAGCCAGCGCGTGCGCGCTACCTTCTTCAGCCAGGTTGAGCAGTTCGTGAAAGGTCAGGCGTTTTGCCTTGGGTTCCGACTCCGCGTAATAACGCAGGGCGGCGTTACAGGATCCAAAAACCTCCCAACATCCGTTCTGTTTACAAGCGCAGCGCGGGCCGGAGGGGTCGATAGAGATATGCCCAAACTCGCCCGCCATTCCGCCCTGGCCGGAAATAAGCTGTCCATTGGCCAGGATTCCTGCTCCGATGCCTTCTGAAACCGTGATCAAGACCGCATCCCGCACGCCATCCATTCTGCCAAACCAGAGCTCGGACATCAGACAGGCGGTGGCCGCATTCTCCATTTCAGTGGGCAGCCCCATCCGTCGCTCAATGGTTTGCTTAATATCGTATTTCGGCCAATTCAAATTGGGAGCAAAAATAAGACACTGCGATTCTTTATCGACGCGGCCCGGAACGCTCACGCCAATTCCTTCCAGAGACTTTTTGGGATAGCTGTCCCTGATCCGCTGCATGCAGTCAATCATGGCGGCAACCGCCTTGGACGGATCCGAACCAAGCGGGAGCGTAGACCGGGAAAGAAGGCGGCCATTCAGGTCGAGCATGGCAACGGTGACTTGCCGGGGATGGATGTCGGCTGCCAGTACGACCAGGTCATCATTCAGAATCAGCATCGTTGGATGCCGTCCGCGCGGCAACTGTGCTATGGACCCTTCGCGAATCCATCGCTCGCGGATGAGTTGCTCGATGATCTGTGAAACGGTGCTGCGCTGCAATCCCGACACGCGCGCGAGATCGGCCCGGGAAATTGGTTGGCGCGCATGTATCAACTGCAGAACTATCTCGCGATTAATGTGTCGTGCAGTCTCACTGGAGGCCGACTCAATCGCGTTCGGGTCGACGCGGCCTATCCCTTTCGTTGCTTGCCAGGAATTCTTCAAAACAGTGCCCTTATTTTACGCACCTCCCGGGAAGCCGCGACACCATCGCCGCCAAAAACACGAAACGCCCCAAGAGAAATGTTCCGAACCCATCCCACGCAAGATCCTCCCGCCAACGAAACCGGCCAATGGCGGTTTCGTTGCTATCACGAACAATTGAACAAGAGTGTTGGATTTTACTCCTTCGCCATGGTTTCTGTTCTCTTACGGGCAGAAAAATTTGCGTTGCAACACTGACACTCCAGGCCACAAACCACGGGACGTTGGCGATTCGGTGGCGCTTTTAGGCGCATCGCTTACCCTTGACAATTGCCGAAACCACCTCTTATAGTTCGGGTCGCCTATTAACGCGACCGGGAATCGATCGGAGCCCCGGTTTGCGTTTCGTCTCAAAGATGGATGGTGGCGGAAAAGACCGGATCTAAGAACAGACAGGGCCGCGCAAGACAGTAAGAGATTAATTTGACGTCAAAACAAGACTTCACTTTTAGGGGGCAGTATGACAGCCAGGCCAGACGCGCAACGTCTTACAGGATCAGAACCGGCCATCAGGTGGCTGATGGCAACGGTGCTGATTGTAATGCTGATAGGGACGCTAACGGCAAATGCGCAGGTACTCTACGGCACACTCACCGGCACAATCACGGATAAGACTGGCGCGGTCATTCCGAGTGCAGCCGTGACGCTGACCGACCAAGCCACAGGGCAGGTGCGCTCAGCAACCGCCGACGCCCAGGGCGACTACCAACTGACCAACCTGCTCCCAGGTACTTACACCCTATCGTTGCAGCAGACCGGATTCGCGGCCTTCACGGAGAAGGACATCGCTATCGAGATCAACCGGCAAGCACGTGTCGATGTCACCCTGCAACCGGCGGGTGTAACCCAGGTGGTAACAGTCACCCAATCTGCTCCCATACTGCAGACGGAAACCGCCGAAGTGAACCATGAGATCAGCGAGGAACAGATTGCCCAGCTCCCCATCACATCCAGCCAGGGGCGCAACTATCAGTCCCTTTACACCCTCGTCCCGGGGGCAGCTGCTGTCGCCGAACAAAACTCGACTGCTTCTAACCCGTCGCGCGCCATGTCGCTGAACGTGAACGGCGTCGAAGACATGAGCAACACAACCCGCATCGACGGCGCGGTGAATACATACGGCTGGCTACCTTACCTGGTTGCCTACGTTCCGCCGGCGGATTCCATCCAGACGGTCAATATCGTGACCAACTCCTTCAACGCCGAGCAGGGCGTGGCCGGAGGTGCTTCGATCAATGTCATTACCAGGAGCGGCACCAGGAACTTCCACGGCAGCTTGTGGGAGTACTACCAGGACGCCGCCATCAGTGCGCGCCCTTATACGGCGACCCCGCAGTCGCAGCCCACCCTGCCCAAGAACATCTTCAACGAATACGGCTTTTCCATCGGCGGCCCTGTCTACATACCCAGGATACTGACCCGCAAGGACAAGCTTTTCTTTTTCCAGGATTTCGATCGGACTACGCGCCGTCAATTAATTACCGGCACGCAAACAGTGCCGACCACCGCAATGCTA
>Ga0302326_10003643_pt1 | contig 36143 bp, 23 predicted proteins | sample Palsa_T0_3_FD_202264 | JGI IMG/M metagenome (GOLD analysis project Ga0302326, IMG submission 202264) | Peat permafrost microbial communities from Stordalen Mire near Abisko, Sweden - Palsa_T0_3 | ecosystem: Environmental > Terrestrial > Soil > Palsa > Peat permafrost | place: Sweden: Abisko... | reverse complement strand
TTTGAATCATGAGGTATCTGAGAATGATTATAGGGTCGTCGGTCGTTGGTCGCTAGTCGTTGGTCGTTGGCAAACCTTTAGCTGGTTATTGCTCACAGGCTCCGGATGGGGGCGACGAATAGCGAACGACGAACGACTAGCGACCAACGACTGACTTACGTCCGCGTGGTTTCGACGGTGAGCGCGTCGGCGGGATGGAGTGCTGCCTGGGGCGGCGGGGTGGGCGATTCCAGCGGGATGGTCTGCGCCACCAGCTTCTGAATGCGAATTTCTCCGCGTTGAAACACCGCCAACAGCGCGTTCACAGCCTTGGGGTCGAGGCGCTGTCCGGAAAGATTCTGAATGATACGCAGAGCGTCCGCGGGATCGTGCGCTTGCTGGTAAGGACGGTTGGTAGTAAGAGCGTCAAAGGTGTCCGCGACCGCAATGACTCGCGCCAGCAAAGGGATCTCGTCGCTTTTCAGGCCGTAGGGATAACCGCGTCCGTTGAGAGCCTCGTGATGCAGTTCGATTCCGGGCAGCATCTCGCGCAACTGGGGAACGGGGCGCAGGATGTTCGCGCCCTTGGTGGTGTGGGTCTTCATGATCTCGAATTCTTCCGGAGTCAGAGCGCCGGGTTTTTTCAGGATGCGGTCTTCAATGCCGATTTTGCCGACATCGTGCAACTGGGCGGAAACCCGGAGGATTTCCAGGAAGCCGGGATCCAGGCCCATTTCGGCGGCAATCATCATCGAGTATTTCGTAACCCGGTCGGAATGGCCGCGGGTGTAGGGGTCTTTTTCGTCGACCGCGCCAGCCAGCATCTGGATGGAGCCCATGAACAGATTCTTGTTCTCCTCGGCGGCTCTCTTTAAGTCTTCGACGAATTGTTCCAGCTCTTCCGACATGGTGTTGAAGGTGTCGGCCAGTTCGCCGATCTCGGTGCGGGTCTTAATGTGCACGCGCTGAGAGAAATCGCCGCGCGCGATGGCCCGGCTGGATTGCGCCAGCACCTGCAGGGGGCTGGTGATGCGCCGCGCCGAAATAATACTGAGACCAACGCTGACAAATACCGCAAGCCAAGCCAGCAAGCGGCCGGTGCGCTGCATTTCATAGATTCCGCGATAGGCGTCATCGCGCGGCTTCTGCACCACTACCGCCCAGCCCAGCGAGGTTACCGGACTGTAGGTGCCGAGCATCTGGGTGGCGCTTTTGCCGTCGGGGACAGTGAATTCAAGAGTCGCGCGCAAGGGGGCCTTGGAGCCTTCGCCGACGAAACTGCGGACAATCTCGAAGTGGCTCATGTCCTGTCCGGTAGCATATTGGCCGGTCGCGGCGGCCACGAGTCTTCCCCGGCTATCCACGACGTAGGGCATTAAACCGCTAAGACTGACTTGTTGCAGGCGGCGGATCAGGTAGTCCATATCTACGACCGACCCGATCATTCCCAGAAAGCGTCCGCCATACATGATCGGCGAACTGACTAACATGACAGTACGCGCCGATTTTCCATTGCCCAACATCAAGGGCTGGCCACTGTAGACGCGACCTTCGCGAGCCGCCTGATAGGCACGCTCCAGTTCGCGCTGCAGAAAGGCGTCGGGCTCAATCCGTCCGGCGGAGACTCCCTTGGCTTCGGCATTGAGGAGTGTGGCATAGGCAATGTCGTTCGACGACGAAACGAAATTCTCGAGCATGGCCCGGAGCTCGGGGGTGAGAAGTTTCTGAGCGCTAAGGTCGCTGCCGTTGGGATTGGCCAGCATCATTACCTGAACCGACGATGACAAATTGGCCAGCATCATACGGAGCGCGTCCTGATGCTGCGAAATGTCATCGGCCAGGGAACGCGTGACCGTGTTCTGCAACAGCATTTCGTTGGTTTTCAGGCGCTCGCGATTCATGGTCTCGATCTGCGCCGAGTAGAAGTACATGGGGAGGACGCTGATGGCCAGGAGCACGCCAAGGATGACGTACAAGAGCGGAATGCGCGCGGGAATGGACAGCTTCAACGGCAAAAGGCACACCCTGTCGGCCCAAGCGCGGGGATGAGCTGGTCCGGTCCTTGCTGTCATTTTAGGGTGATTTGCGGTGGCGACCTCAGATGCTTAAGGTACAGCTCACCGTTACCGAAGTACTCACGCCGTGGGTCACTGGTGTCATAAGCTCTTGACAGCGACCCATGGGGTTGCTCAGGCTGGAGGGGGACGCAGTCCGGCCAAAACAGGTTCTGAACGCGCCCTGCCTTGCCGGCCTTCGGATATTGTGTGCTGGATCGCGCGCGCCCAGGATCGGCGGGTCGTCGGGGCAATGGCGAAGTGCATTGGTTCTTATTGATTCCACGGAATCGGGTTACGGCGTGAATCAGAAGCGTGTCCCCACCATGATCGAGATGCTGGTCCCAATCTGGCAGCGCGTGCTGCAACGGTCATCGCTTCGGATCGACGATAATTTTTTTGATCTGGGGGGCAGTCTTCGGTCGGCGGACATCCTGTTTGCCGAGATCGCGCGGGCATGCGGCCGGGAGCTGCCGAGCGCCATGATCTACCATGCTCCGACGATCGCGGCGTTAGCTCGCTTGCTGGAGCAGCCCACGCTTCCGCGATTCTCTCCGTTTGTCCAGATCAAGGCGGGTGACCAGCAATCTCCGATTCTGATTGTGCACGGACTGGCCGGAACCTTGCCGTTCTATGGCCTGGCCCAACATATTCGAACGGGACACTCAATCTATGGGATCCAGGGGAAGGGTGTAGACGGGATGGAGGAACCGCTGGAGAGTGTTGAGGATATGGCGGCGTTTTATCTTGATTCGATCCAGGATGTTCAACCCCATGGTCCTTACATTCTGATCGGGTACTCCTTCGGTGGGCTGGTGGCACTGGAGATGGCGCAGCGTTTGACCAAGAGCGGAGAAGAGGTCGCGCTGCTGGTACTGATCGATGCGTACCCACATCTGCGCTATCTTTCGCCGGGCCAGCGCCTGCGGCTCATCGGACGGCGGGCACTGCGGCGGACCGGCATGAAGCAGAGGTTGGCCCGTGCAGCTTCGTACCTCACTCCCCGCTTGGGAGGACTGCGCAACCGCGGGAATCGTCTGGCAGAAGCCTCCCGGCTATCGTTTGAGGAGACGGCTTTGCGGGTCAAGGCGAAGGCTTACGTAGCCCTGGCGCACTATCGGCCGCTTTTTTACGACGGCAAAGTGAAATTCGTAAAGAGCGAGAGCGATTCCTACTACCCCTCTGATCCGGTTGCGGTTTGGGTTAAGCTGGCGGCGGAGTTTGAATTCGAGACTGTGCCCGGAGGCCACCTGGACATGGTCACGACCGACTTCGAGGGGCTGGCCGCCGTGCTTACGCGATATGTGAAAGAGACGCTCAGTCAGGAATTGGGCGGGCTGGAATCAATTGGCCAGATTAGGGGCTAAGGGCCTGGTGGGTGATGGCTCACGTGTATGATTGCGACCGGCAAAAAGCAGGTCCTTCGCTTAAGATGACAACTTTTTTATTTGGTCAGGATCACGGCCGAACTGGGCGAACCCCCCTTGGTTTCAGGGCAGGGAGAAGTTTGATAGTCCGGGTATAATAAGCCAGTCGGCCCGGGGTGCAGGATGCGGTCCTTCCAGGTTTTCTTCCGTAGCTATCGGCTGTTGGCAGTCCTGCTGTTCCTCTGCTCGTGGATGCTCGCGGGGAATGCTCCGCCGCCCAAAATGTCCAAGAAGACACGCGAAGAAATTGTCCACGCCTTCAATGAAGAACTGATCTTCATCCGCGCAAGTTTTCCGATGGGGAATACTGGACTGAAACTCAGAGACGGAAAAGTAACTCCCAGTGGTCAGGATCTGCAGCAGTTGATCGCGCTCTGGGGACCCGCGGCGAAACCGGGCGACCGGGCACGCATCAGCGACGTTGTCATCAAAGACGACCATATCCGCTTTGAGATCAATGGCGGACCAATCAAGAAGCAGAAGTGGTATCAACACATCACGATTGCGGGCGGCGCGAATTCGACGGTTCCGGTTTCACCGTCGGACGCCTCCGCCAACCCGCGCGGTACCTTCGTTGACCTCTACTTTGACAAGTATGTTCCGGAGACGACCGGGCCGGAGCTGAAGCGGTTGCTGCGTCCGGTGTTTGATTTCGATTCCAAGACCGCGCGCGAGGCATACCTGGAAGCCGTTTCTCCCCAGATCCGAGACGCCATCAAGAACCAGCACGTGCTGGTGGGAATGAACCACGAGATGGTGATCTATGCCAAAGGACGTCCGCCAAACAAGGTGCGCGAACGTGACAACGAAATTGAATATGAGGAATGGATCTATGGCGCGCCTCCGCAGGATGTAGATTTTGTGCGCTTCGTCGGCGACGAAGTCATACGGGTCGAGACCATGAAGATGGGCGGCGAGAAAATCGTTCGCGTGGAAAAGGAAATCGATCTCGGTACTACACCCACGGTTGCGAGAAAACAGGAAGAACGCCCCGCGAACGCGCCGACGTTGCGGCGTCCCGGGGAACAGATGCCGGATTCCACTCCGGCGAATCCTTCTGGCACGCCACCGGTTAGCGTTCCGCCACCGGGCGCCCCCGGGAGTGACCCCGGGCCCCAGTGGACTTCTTCACCTGCCCCGGCGTTGGAGTCTTTCTTGAATTAGATTGTTCCGCAAGCTCACGCGTCTGAGTGACAAGATGCAAAGGAGCCGTCCAAGCTCGATGCTTGGAGGCGGCTGGGTCCTGTGGTAGGATTTCCATACCACCATGTCTACCAATCACCCATCCCTTGAATACATGACAACGACCAAGATCGGAGAGAAGGGACAGCTCACGGTTCCCAAGCAGTTCCGCGACGACCTTGGGTTGGGGATGGGCTCGCCCTTTGCCGTTCTACGCTTGGGTGATGGCCTCATTCTGCTGCCGGAACAGCGGCGTTTTGAACGTCTTTGCGAGCGGGTGAGTTCGAGCCTTACAGCTGTCGGACTGACGGCGAAGGACATTCTCGCGACCATTCCGGAGGCCCGCAATCGTGTTTACGCCCGTCGCTATGGCAAGAAGCGTGGCAGCGTTTCGCGGCGCCGCTCTCGCAGCCAGCGTGGGGAGTGACCGGTCCCCGGCGTGACCCGCCAACGCAGAATCCGATTGTTTCTGGATTCGAATGTTCTGACCGGAGGGATTGTCTCCCCCTGGGGCCTGGACAAAGCCACGCTGTCGCTTTGCGCCGCCAAGGTCTGCAAGTTGGTGCTGGCGGATGTGGTTCGCGATGAAGTGGAGGAAAACCTTCTCCTTCACGCGCAACGCTTGCCGACGCTCGATGCCGAACAGTTGATCGAGGACTACCGCCGCCTCATTAAGTTAACCAATCCCGAGCTAGTTCCGTATCCGGATAAAGATCTGGTGCATTCGAGTCGACACCTGATCCGACATGAGGCGGATGTACCGGTGTTACTGTCCGTGATCGCGAGCAAGCCCGACTGGTTGCTGACGCACAACACCAGGCATTTCACAAAAGCCGTAGCGCAGCGGACCTCGCTTCGCATTGCAACGCCGGCAGTGTTCTTTCGCACGCTTTCGGCCCTGTTCCGTTAGAGCGTCGTTCGGCTCCACTTTCGGCTACGATCAGGGATGGACGGGCGGGGCGCCCGTCGCTCCACCGGCATGCGGTCTCGACCTTCTGCGCCTCGACCTTCTACACTAGAAGCGTGAAGATTGCCCTGGGCCAGATTAATCCCACGGTGGGAGATTTTTCTGGCAACGCCGCCAAGATCATAGAGTTTGCGCTTCAGGCGCGGAGTGCTGGTGCCGGCCTGATTTTATTTCCGGAACTTGCCGTCTCCGGTTATCCGCCGCGCGATCTAGTGGAAAGGCCGTCATTTGTGGCGAGCAGCCTCGCAACCGTCGAGAAGATCGCGGGCGCAACGCAGGGAATTGCCGTGATCTGCGGGACGGTAACCCCGGCCGAGGCGGAGTCTGGCAAGAAGGTGATGAATTCCGCGGCGCTGTTGCGCGATGGGCGCATCGAGTTTATCCAGTCGAAGATGCTGCTGCCCACCTATGACGTCTTCGACGAGGCGCGCAACTTCGCTCCCGCCAAGAGTCAGCAACTGTTCAGTTTCTGCGGCAACCAGATGGCTTTGACCATTTGTGAGGATGCCTGGAACGACAAGCGTTTCTGGAACCGGCGACTGTATGGCGTTGATCCCGTCGAAGAATTGGTTCGGGCCGGCGGGAACTTCGTGCTCAACATCTCCGCGTCGCCGTTTTGGCTGGGCAAGCGCGAGTTTCGCCGGGACATGCTGGCGGCGATTGCGCGGAATCAGAAAGTTCCGGTGGCGATGGTGAATCAGGTGGGGGGCAACGACAGCCTTGTCTTCGACGGATCGAGCGTGGTGATCGCGCCCGACGGGCATGTAATTGCGCAAGGCAAATCTTTCGAGGAAGACCTGATCTATTTCGACTCCCAGAAGCTGACGGGAGATATGCATCCGCAAGTGGCGGGGGAAGAAGGCAGCGCGTATGAGGCGCTGGTACTGGGCACGCGCGATTACGTGCACAAATGCGGCTTTCAGAAGGCAATCATCGGACTCAGCGGGGGCATCGATTCCGCGCTGACTGCGTCGATTGCAGCCGACGCTCTCGGGTCCGAGAACGTGATCGGCGTCGGAATGCCGGGGCCGTACTCGTCGACAGGGTCGATTGACGATGCGCGGGAGCTGGCCGGCAACCTGAAGATTCGCTTCGAACTGCTCTCGATCAATGAAATCTACGAAGCCGCACGGCAGACGCTGTCGCCAGTGTTTTCAGGAATGCCGGAAGACGTCACCGAGGAAAACATTCAATCGCGCGCGCGCGGACTGCTGCTGATGGCGCTATCCAATAAATTCGGCGCGCTGGTGCTTTCGACCGGCAACAAAAGTGAATTGGCGGTTGGCTATTGCACGCTCTATGGCGACATGGTGGGCGGGTTGGCGGTGATCTCGGACGTGCCGAAGACGCTGGTGTACCGCCTGAGCGCCTACCTGAACTCGAAGCGCACGGTGATTCCGGAGGCGACAATCGAGAAGCCGCCGTCGGCGGAATTGCGTCCGGATCAGAAGGATTCCGACTCACTGCCGCCGTACGAGGTGCTGGATGCGATTCTCGAAGACTATGTGGAGGAGTCGTACTCGGCGGAGCAGATCGCTCGCGTTCACAATTTCGAGCTGGGGCTGGTGCGCCGGGTGATCCGGATGGTGGAACGCAGCGAATACAAGCGGCAACAGGCAGCACCCGGAATCAAGATTTCCGCCAAGGCGTTCGGGTATGGGCGGAGATTTCCTATCGCGGCGAAGGCGGAGCAGTAGCTGCGACCGCGTGATGGGCCATAACTCCGGCAGTTGGGCGGCTGCCGAGCTTCGCTCGGCTGGACGGACGAGGCGCCCGCGTCTCCACACGGGCGGCTCTCCACGGGCCACGCTTCAAGAATGACAACGGCGCTGGATTTTGTAACAATCGAAATTCAAATCGAACTCGCGTCGAGCTTTAACTTTACAAGTTGAACTTCACAAGTCGAAATTCACATATGACATGCATGCATCGTAGGTTGCTCGCTGCTTTCCTGTTTTCCGGCATCGCTATCGCTCAAACTGCGCCGTCTCTGCAAACGAGACCGGCCGCCAAGGCAGCGGCGCCTTCGACCGCCGTCGAAGGCGCAACCGGCTTGCCCACCGAAGACACGGTCAACTCCTTTCTGTTCCAGATGTTTGGTTACGATCCCACGGTGACGTGGAAGATTGCCGATATTCGTCCCTCCGAAGTGCCGGGATTGGCTGAGGTGCTGGTTGTAATCACGAACCCGCAAGGCTCGAATTCGAACAAGCTGCTGGTCAGTTCCGACGGCAAACATGCGGTTTCGGGGGACATCCTGCCGTTCGGAGCCAAGCCATTTGAGGATGCCCGCGCCAAGCTGGAAAAAGGCGTGAACGGCCCGGCCAAGGGACCGGCGAAGGCTCCGGTAACGATCGTCGAGTTCAGCGATATGCAGTGCCCGCATTGTCAAAAGGCGTCGTCAGCGATAGAACAGTTGCTGGCGCAGGAGCCGGAAGCGCATTTTGTTTTTCAGAATTATCCGCTGCCCATGCATAACTGGGCGGAAAAAGCGGCCGGCTATGTCGATTGCCTGGGACGCGCTTCGAATGATGCGGTGTGGAAATTTATCCAGCAGACGTTTGACGAGCAGGCCAACATCACGGAAGCCAACACCGATGAAAAGCTGAAAGCCATCGCGACCGCGGCGGGCGCGAAAGGGGATGAGATCGCGGCCTGCGCAGTGAAGCCGGATACGAAAGCCAGAATCGAGGCCTCCCTGGCGCTGGGAAAGTCGGTGGGCGTAAATGGCACTCCCACTCTGTTCGTCAATGGACGAAGCGTCAACGCCGGATTGCCCATCGACGTGCTGAAGAAGATTGTGGATTTTCAGGCTAGCCAGGAAAAAGGCGGGAAGTAAGCTTCATTCAACGTCTCAATGACTCGATCTGTCTGGCGCCAGCCAGATCTCCGGCGCCTCGGCGCGCTCCTGGCTACGGATCACGTACGGGGTGATCAAAATCAGCAGTTCGTCGCGCTCTTGCTGTTTTGTAGCCTGTGAGGTGAGGAGGCCGAGCGCTGGTATTGAGGAGAACAAAGGCAGACCGCTCAGGCTTCTCTCATCGGATTCCGTGACCATCGCCGCTACAGCCGCCGGTTCCCCTGCCTTCAGCATGATTCCCCCCTTGTACTCACGATTCAAGATGTCAGGAATACAGTTGGTGTTTGTGCTGCCCAAGGTGCGGATCTGTATCTCCAGCTCAAGCGCCACATCCGAATTGCTATGAACCGCGGGTTTCGCCTTCAGCGTGACCCCGATGTCCTCATAATTGACGGAAGGAAAGGGCGCCGTATAAGACTGGTTGCCGACGACTGCCGCTATGGCCGCGGTGTTATAGATCGGGGCAAAACTGGCGTTGAGAATGGGATAGCGCTCCCCGAGCTTAAAGGTAGCGTCTTTCTGCTGGGAAGCGAGCAGCTGGACGTGATTGAGTTGCTGGACGGAACTCTGATTCATGGTGAGCGCGGCGGACAACTGACCGAGGGTAAGTCCCATGAACGTGAGGCCGCCGCCGAAGGTTGCAACCGGCTGGCTGAAAATGGAATTCGGCTGGCTCTGCAATTGGGCGATAAGCGCAGCGATGCTCGAATTGCCAGCCTGGTTGATGCCGCCGGAGGCAATCAGCTGATTGATGAGGGTCTGGATGTTCTGTCCGCCGAGAGCCGCAAGCGCGGATACCGGTATGTTGAATAGCTTGAAACTGTCGGGGACTTGCAATCCGATATTGCGCATATAGGTGTGGCTCACCTGAAAGACTTTGAGGTCGAGCATCACTTCCGGCTGGTCGCTATTCATCTGCGCGAGAAACTGGGTGGCGCCATCCAATGCCGCTTGCGGCCCGCGTAGCGTGATCATGCTCGCGGCCGCGCTGGGGCTGACAAACTTGAGATCGAATATCGTCCGCAGGGAGTTCACCAGATCGGTCATATCCTGTGGAGAATTGCTGCTGGGGATGTAGAACGAGCGCATGCCCATGCGGTCGAAGAGGCGATGGTTCTCGGTGGTGTCAGCCGCAGTGAAAAGAACTTTGTCTTCCAGCGCCACGCTGAAGCTTTTGGTGATGGCGGAGACGGCTTGCATGGCGGTGGCAAAATCAACGTTATCGAGATCGAATGTCACGCGGCGGCTGGGGAAGCTATCGTCGAAAACAATCGTCAGACCGTAACTGGTGGCGACCGCCGTTAGCAGACCACGCGAATCGCCGCGGTAGTGGAAGACATGAGGCTGGTCGATCGGTGTGACGGTGAGCCGGTCGACGCTGTCGACCACCTGCGCTGGGACGGCGGCGCGCACCGGCAAAGGCCCCAAGGCATCGCTTAAGCGCTGCTGGGCAAATTCGTTTTGGGGATCGAGGTTCAGCGCGGTTCGGAATTCCGCCAGCGCCTCGACGGGCTGGCCGCTGAGCAGGTCGTTGTTTCCACTTTCCAGATGCAGGCCGACCAGGTGCTGTCGCGTAACCTCGCGGGCCGTCACATACTCAACGTTTTGTGGGACCAGACGAGCGGCTTCCTCAAATTCGTAAAGAGCCTGTTCCAGATTGCGAGATTTCTCGAGTTTGAGGCCGTGCGCGAAAGCCTTGCGGCCGGCCTTCAGATCGTTCACCGAACCCTGGCAGGCGGTTGAGCCCACGGCATTCGAGCAAAGGGGTGGTGGGGCGGGCGCGGGAGTGTCTGCCGCGAGGATTGTTCCTACTGTCAAGAATAAAACGAGCCCCGCGGACAGCGATCGCATATGACTAATATAGAATGCTCGGCGGGTCCTGTCTTGCAAGAGAAATCCGGGGTTGGGAGCTACGGTCGTAACGCTTTCGTGCCTTGCGCGGTCTCTGCGGTGGCGATGAGACGAGGCTAGCCGCGTCTCTACTCGAAATCAGAAGGACTTCAGTGTCAGGCGTTCCATCCGCGTGGCTCGGCCGGTTTGGTCGTCGCATTCGACCAGCACGGCGCACAGGCGGACATCTCCATTTGCCGCCTCGAAGCGCGCAGGCATCCCACTGAGAAACTTCTCAATCACTAATTCTTTCTTCACTCCGATGACGCTGTCGTAGGGGCCGGTCATGCCGACGTCTGTTATGTAGGCGGTGCCGTTGGGCAGGACCGTTTCATCCGCGGTCGGAATGTGCGTGTGCGTACCGACGACGGCGGTTACACGGCCATCGAGGTACCAGCCGAAGGCAACTTTCTCGGAAGTGGCCTCGGCATGAAAATCGACAAACACGATCTTCGATTTGATCTGTTCCAGAAGCCGATCCACGTAGCGAAAGGGATCGTCGGACGAGCCCATGAATACGCGTCCCTGAAGATTCAAGACGGCATAGCTGAGGTTGTTTTTCTGACCTTCATACACTCCCCAGCCGGGGAGGTTCTGAGGAAAATTTGCCGGCCGCAACAAACGGCGCGCCGGGCTGTGCGGATTGCCGTCCGCCATCTGAAAATATTCGATGATCTCGCGTTTATCCCAGACGTGATTTCCGGTGGTCATCACGTCGATGCCCAGGTCGAAGAGCTCCTCTGCCAGCGAGGGCGTGATTCCGAAGCCGGCCGCGGCATTTTCGCAGTTCGCAATGATCAGATCCGGGGCGTGTTTTTTGCGCAGTTCAGGCAGGCGATCTTTTACGATCATGCGCCCGGGGCGCCCAAAGATGTCGCCGATAAAAAGAATTTTCAAGATCAGGTCTCGGGTGTCAGGTCTCAGGAGGAACACCCACACGGGTGCTCAATGGTTTCAAGCTGCCGGTTCGATGGTATCACGCTGAAAATCGCACCGGTCGCGTACTCGCAACCAGTTACCGGCTGCCGATCTCGACCGTCTTCAGAAAATCGTAATTCCCAGACGGATTCAGCGTCACATTCCTTACACGTCGCGTGTGCACCAGCACGTTGTCGAAGTACCAGAGGTTTATATACGGCTCCTGCTGCGCCAGGATTTCCTGCACTTCGGCATAGAGCGGCTTGCGGACATTCTGATCGGGCTCGCGGCGCGCCTCGTCGATCAGGCTATCGATTCGCGGATTGGAATAAAAACCGCGGTTTGCGCCTTTGGGTGGGAAGCGGTTGGAGTGAAAGCATAACTCAAATATATCCGGGTCTTCGTTGCCGCCGATCCAGCGCAAGGAATAGAGCTGAAAAGCACCGCTGGTGACGTCGGCAAAAAATGTAGCAAACTCGAAGGTGCGAATGTCGAGCCCAATACCGACATCGCGCAATTGCTGTTGCAACACTGCCGCCAGCAGTCGCGTGGACTCCTCGGTCGACGTCTTCATGGTCAGGTGGAAGCGCACGCCGTTCCGAGGCCGGTAGCCGGCCGCATCGAGCATCTCGCGGGCTTTTTCGGGATCGTGAGGGTAGGCCGTCACGTTCGAGTCATAGGCCCAGCTTTGCGGCGGAAGCACGCTTAACGCCGGCTGCGCGAAGCCGCGCCAGATGTATTGCAGAAGAGGAGCGCGGTCGATGGCATAAGCGATTGCCTGGCGAACCCGGACATCCTGCAGGGTGGGATCGCGCAAATTGAACGCCAGATAGGAAAGCACCGTTCCCGGCGCGCGCTCAATCTGCAGGTTCGGCTCGCGCTCGAGCGCCACGATCGTGTCCGACGTAAGAGCGTTGATCGCGACATCGGCGCTGCCCTTGCGCAATTCAAGCGCCCGCGTCGTCGCATCCGGCACGACAATGAAGCGTACGCGAGCAAGGCGTGCCCGGGTTCCCCAGTAGTTATCGTTGCGTTCGACGACGATTTCCTTGTCCTGCTCGGCGCTCAAAAACTTGAATGGTCCCGAGCCCATCGGCTGGCGCGTGATCTCGTCGAGCGACCCATAGGGCACAATCCCACTGGCTCCCTCGGAGAGATTCCATAACAAGTTCGCATTCGGCTCCTTCAAGTGAAATGCCACGGTGAACTCGTCGAGCGTGTCGATGTGATCCACGGAACTGTATGAGGCAGATTTGGTGCTGCGAATCTTGCCCTCGAGCAGGGAATCGAACGTCCACTTCACGTCGCGCGAAGTAAGCGGCCGTCCGTCGTGAAAGGTGACACCGCGATGCAGGTGGAAAATATAGGTCAATGGATCTGGATTGTCCCAATGTTCGGCCAACCCCGGCTGAACATTGAAGTGCTCGTCGCGTGTCAGCAGCGCGTCGAAGAGAAGTTGGTCAATGCGCTCGGATTGACCGTCGACGCCGACTCGCGGATCGAGGTTGGCTGGGCTGCTTTCAATAATCATCACTAGCGTGTTAGGGTCGGGAGCCTGCGAACAGGAGAGAAGAGGCAGCAGAATTCCGCCAACAATTAACAACAAAATCGTCATTCGGATCGGAGCGAAGGACCGGTTGTTTGCGCGCGCCGCATCACGCATAAGAAATCTTTCCCAGGATGGCCGGCCGGTTCGCTCCGGTTGCGGATGGCACATTGCCTGGCTTGCGAAGCCACGTCTGATGCGCCAGCAGGGCAAACGCCAATGCCTCCTTGGCTTCCGCAGGAAGGCCGAAGGCATCGGAGAGATGCACGCTTGTTCCCATAGGCGCAAGTTCGCGGTGGAGCATCGCCATCAGCGTTCGGTTCTTCGCGCCTCCGCCGGAGACGATCATCATCGTTTCGCGATCGCGTGGCTGTCGGCCTCCCGGTGGGGCGAATCGGGGTATGACGAAGCGTTTCACCGCGTCCGCAATTGATCGTGCCGTCAGAGCGGTTGCCGTTGCAACCACGTCGGTCTTGGCGGCGCCGCGGCAGAACTGAAGGAATTGGCCGACATATTCGCGACCGAATTCCTCGCGGCCCGCCGTCCGCGGAGGCTTCTGCCGGAAAAAGTGCGCACGGATCAACTGTGCAACCACGGCATCCAGCGCGCGTCCCGATGCTGCGACCCTTCCATCGCGGTCGTAGCGTTTGCCAAAAAGCTTCTCCATCACCGCATCGATCACCATGTTGCCGGGACCGGTGTCAAAAGCGATCACCTGGCGCAGCGATGCGCCGGCCGGAATCGCAGTCAGGTTGGCAATGCCTCCAATGTTCTGCGCGATACGGTTCTGCGCAAGGCGCGCGCCGCGCCGGTCGCAATATAGAAAATAATCGAGAAAAGGAACCAGCGGCGCACCCTTGCCTCCGGCGGCCATGTCGGCGGGACGAAAATCGGAAACTACAGGCACGCCGAGTCGCGCCGCGATCACCGCGCCTTCCCCGGTCTGCCATGTCACCGCCAATTTGCGTCCGAGGAATTTCTCAGGTGTTCCCTGGTGGTAGAGCGTTTGTCCGTGACATCCGACCAGGTCAAGTTTTACGCGATGCTTGCGCGCGGTTTTCGCTACCGCGTCGGCGTACAACTCGCCAAGAAGAAAGTTCAGCCGGGCCAGATCGGCAACGGAGGCCAATTCGGCATTCATCATCCCTAAAATTGCGCGTCGAACCGGAGCAGGGAAGGGATACTCCTCGTGACCGAGAAGCGTGTGGCGCGGACACTCCTGTCCGCGTGCCGAAAGCTGCACCAGCGCCACGTTAATTCCGTCCGCCGACGTGCCGCTCATTACACCCGCAACGATCATGCGCGATCCTCGCGAGCGAACGTCGCCAGCCTGATCTCTTCGCCGAACTCCCAGAGCTGCCGCGTCAACTTGTCGACTTGCGCGGACGTGGGAGCGGGTGTGGGGCGATTCGCTCCTGATATGTTTGGGAACGCTTTCTTCTTGAACGCCAGCACGCGCGCCCCCGACTCCCGGACGCGGCGGGCAAACTTGGCATCGCGCTGCGCTTCGCGGACCATGGCTTCATGCGCCCGCAGAATGAAATCTTCCTGATGGCAGATCAGCGCGAGATCGCCTCCGGCACGGATGTGTGCGATGGTTACTTGTTCGATCGCGGCCTGCCTGGCCGCGACTTGCTTGATCGGCGCGGCCGCCAGTACGGCGCCCATCTCCAGATCGTCGGAACAGATGAGGCCGCGGTAGCCGATCTTCTTGCGCAGAATGTCGGTGATCCACTTCTTCGAGAGCGATGCCGGCGTGCGACTCTTCGTTACGGATGGAAACGCGGCGTGCGAAATCATGACCATCGGTAATTCGCGGCGCAGCAAGCGATAGGGAACCAGATCCTCGTTCCACAATTTGCGCAGCGGCTTTTCGACGCTGGGAAGTTCATGATGGGTATCGAGCGTGGCCTCGCCCAGTCCGGGGAAGTGCTTGCCGCAGCCGAGCACTCCGGCATCGCGCAATCCGCGGAGAAACTCGCGCGCATAGACAACGATCTGCTTGGGATCGTCTGAAACCGCCCGTGAACTCATCACCGAGCGCGACGCCTCGAAAGCTAAGTCGAGTACCGGGGCAAAATCCAGATTGAAGCCAAGGGCTCGGCAGTTTTCGGCGATCACGCGACCATGTTTGCGGAAAAGCGCACGGCTGCCCGTGGCAAAAACCTCCGCCGCAGAGGGCGCTGCATCGATCACGTTGCGGAAGCGGTCTACTGTGCCGCCTTCGAGGTCGACGCAAGTGAAAAGAGGTGTGGTGACATGCTTCTGACATTCGCGCAAGAGAGTATGAGTCTGCGCAGCACCGGTAATGTTACGGGCAAACAGAATCACGCCCGCCGGCTGAGTCTTCGTGAGCAGGGAAGCCAGGCGCGGAGACATCTCGGTGCCGTCGAAGCCGATGATTAGGAGTTGACCTATGTCCAGTGTCAAATTACGCATCGTTATGTTCTGAGGTTATGAGCAAGATCCTAACCGGTGTTCTCAGCGAACTCCGCGTCTTGGCGGTTAAATTTCTTTCTTCAACTCCGCCAGCAAGTTTAGCGCTTCGAGCGGCGTCAGGCGGTTCAAATCGACTTCGCGAAGCTTTTCGAGCACGGGCTGCGAGAGTGGCGTGAAGATGGTTAGCTGCGTGGGGCGTTCCGGTTCGGTGGATGAGCCCGGAGTCAGATGCTCGGAAAGCTGGCGCTCCGCGGATTCGTGCTCGGCCAGCACCTCGCGCGCACGCACTACGACTTCGTTGGGCAATCCGGCGAGCTTGGCCACTTCGATTCCGTAGCTGCGGTCGGCTGCTCCCGGTTCGACTTTCCGTAGAAAAACTACGCTTCCGCCGGTTTCTTTGACGGACACGTGATAGTTCTTTACGCCGCTTAATTGCTCGGCCAATTCGGTCAGTTCGAAATAGTGCGTGGCGAATAGAGTCTTGGCCCGCACTCGCGCATGCAGATACTCGACGGCGGCCCATGCGATCGCGAGGCCATCATAGGTCGAGGTGCCCCGCCCTACTTCATCCAATAAGATCAAGGACCGCGCCGTCGCCGTGTGCAGAATAGCGGCCGTTTCCGTCATCTCTACCATGAATGTCGAGCGGCCGCGAGCCACGTTGTCGCTGGCGCCGATGCGGGTGAAGACGCGATCGACTATGCCGAGGCGCACGGCGCGCGCGGGAACGAACGAGCCCATCTGCGCCATGATCACGATCAGCGCGGCCTGCCGCAGATAGGTGCTCTTGCCTCCCATATTCGGACCGGTCAGCACTATGATGTTGTGGGTGGAGGAATCCAGAAAAAGCTCGTTGGGGACGAAGCGCTCACTGCCTGCCGCCAGTTCCTGCAGTTCGATCACCGGATGACGGCCTTCGACAATTTCCAAGTCACCCACGTCGCTGGGCTTTTCAGCCTCGTCGAAGCGCGGCCGGCAGTAATTCCGCAGCGCCGCGATGTGTGCCAGGCAGCCGAGCACATCGACTTCAGCCAGAGCCAGCGCGGTTTGCCGGATGCGTCTCGCCTCGGCCGCAATGGCGGAACGCAACTCGGCAAAGAGCCGGCGCTCGATTTCGACGATCTTCTCCTGGGCATCGAGAATCTTCGACTCATATTCTTTCAGCTCCGGAGTCGTGAAGCGCTCGGCATTCACCAGCGTCTGTTTGCGTTCGTAGTCGGCGGGCGAGAGATGCAGATTCGCTTTCGAAATCTCGATGTAGTAGCCAAAGATCGAATTGAACTTTACCTTGAGCGAGCCAATGCCGGTGCGCTCGCGTTCCCGCGTCTCTACTTGCGCGAGATATTGCTTCGAGTTGCGGCTCAGGTCGCGCAGTTCGTCGAGATCTTTGTCGATGCCGGCGGCGATTACGCCGCCATCGCTTAGCGTGAGCGGGGGCTCTGGAACGAGAGTGCGATCGATCTTCTCTCGCAGGTCGCTTAGTTCGTCGATGATTCCGTGCAGCACTCCCAGTCGCTGAGCAGGAAGCCCGGCCAACACCATCCGCACCCTGGGAATTCGCGCGAGCGAAGCCGCCAGGGCGAGGACGTCGCGTGGATTCGCTGTCTCAAGCGTGACCCGGCTCAACAGACGTTCGAGATCGAGAATTCCTTCGAGCGCTCGCCGCAATTCTTCGTGCCGCACCGTATCTTTGATCTGGACTTCGACGGAATCGAGTCTGCGGTCAATCTCCACCCGATCCAAAGACGGGCGCAGCATCCAAGTGCGCAACAGGCGCTTGCCCATTGGGGTCACGGTTGCATCGAGGCAGCGGAAGAGGGTCACTCCGGCATCGGTGCCAGCAAATAGGGGATCGATCAACTCCAGATTGCGCACCGTGACCGCATCGAGAACCAGGCAATTCTGGCGCTCGTAGAAGCCGATGCGGTCGACATGATCGAGTGAGCCGCGCTGCGTCGAGCGGATGTAATACAGAATCGCTCCCGCCGCCGAAGCCGCTGCCGGTTTGCCGGCCAGGCCGAAGCCCTCGAGCGAGAGCACGCCGAAGTGATTTTCTAGTAGAGGAATGCCATGGTCGGGAGCAAAGATCCAGTCGTCCAGCGGGGTCTCTGCCCAGCCGGAACTGGAAACGCGAGCGACGGGCGCAGTGCCTGCGCCAGTTGCATTGCTCGGGCGGACGGGCGAGTCGCCCGCCCCCACACTCTGCCTCTCCACACGGGTTTCTGCGGGACGGGCGTGGGCGCCCGTGTCTCCACTGTTTCTCGTTTCAAACAGCGGTGCCGAAGATCCATACAGCATTTCTTTTGGCCGCAACTGTTCAAGTTCTTCTTGAATACGGCGTCCGGCCGACTCGCCCGCGAACTCCGTGGCTCGAAACTCGCCCGTCGAAAGATCGAGCGCCGCGAAACCTACACGATCCGCGACTGTGGCCACCGCTGCCAGAAAGTTATTTTCCTCCGGGTTCAGCGACGAATCGGCGGCAGTACCCGGAGTGACGACTCGCGTCACCTCGCGACGCACGAGCTTGGTCACGAGCCGCGGGTCTTCGACTTGCTCGCAGACCGCGACCTTGAAGCCGCGCCGGATCAGCTTTGAAATGTAGCCCTCGGCGGCGTGGTAAGGGACGCCGCACATTGGAATGGCGATACCCTTTTCTTTATTGCGCGAGGTTAACGTGATCTGCAACTCGCGCGCGGCCAGCACCGCGTCGTCGAAGAAAAGCTCGTAGAAATCCCCGAGGCGAAAAAAAAGGAGAGCGTTCGGATGCTCTTTCTTGATCGCGGCGTACTGCCGCATCAGCGGGGTCGAAGGTTCAGACATGGGGCAGGTTGTGATTGGCAATTGATCGTCAGTAATTTTGTACTTAGCAATTCTATGCTGGAACGGCTTCCAGTGTCGGCAGTTGAATCGCGGAACCGTTCCAAATTAATAATCACCAATTGCAAATTACAAGTTCTTTTGTTCTCCTTACTGCCATGGAACTCCGTAAAGATCCCATCACCCGTTCCTGGGTGATCACGGGCGACGAGGTCGTCGACCCCACGCCACCTTCCGGGGCTTGCCGTTTTTGCGGGCCTTCGGCCGAAACGGATCAGGTCATTGCCAACATGCCGGGACTGGATGGAGTCGCATGGTCGGCACGTTCGGTCGTCCATCCGCATGCGCTTTACCACATCGAGGGCGAAGCGACGCGCCGGGGCGACGGCCTCTATGACCGCATGGGATCGGTTGGCGCTCACGAAGTTCTGCTCGAAAATCCGCGCCATGACGGCCATCTGTGGAATGCGAGCGACGCGGAAGTGGAACAGTTCCTGCGTCTGGCCGCGCGGCGGCTTCAGGATTTAAAGGGCGACAGCCGCTTCAAGTACATCAGCATTTTCAAGAATCACGGCGAGGGAGCGGGACAGGAATTCGAGCATCCCACTTCGCAACTGACCGCGACCACTTTCGTTCCGCGCCGCGTGCTCTATGAGCTGCGCGCCGGACGCGACTATTACGAGAGCAAAGAGCGCTGCGTCTTCTGCGACATTCTGGCGCAAGAGGAGCGACAGAGCCTGCGCATCGTAGAAATTCGTGGAGACTATGTAGCGTTCTGCCCCTACGCTCCGCGGGTACCATACGAAACCTGGATCATACCGCGAAGCCATGAGTCTTCCTTCGAGCGCACCGGTTCATCGCGTATCGGCAGCATGACCGACCTTGCGGGACTGCTGCGGCGCACCCTGCAGCGCATTCGCACGGTGACCGAAGCGTTCCACCTCGTGCTCCACACGTCGCCGAACAGCCGACATCCCTCGGCCACGCTCGGATACTGGAAAACTCTGGATGATGATTATCACTGGCACATTGAAATTCTGCCGATTCTTGCGGCCAAGGCCAGGTCCTACACTTTCAAAGAAATTTATTATTCTCCCGTGACCTCGGAGACGGCGGTGAAACGGCTGCGAGAGGCGAAAATCTAGGATCAGTCGATGGTCGTTTGTCGCTGGTCGTTTGCCAGTCCTTGCTAACGACTAACGACCATCGACTAACGACCAGCTTTGCTAACAACCATCGACTAACGACTATCGACCAGCTTTATTCAAGTAGTGATCGAACCAGCCCATCATGCGTTCCATGATGTCGCGCTGATGAGCGGGCTGAGAAATCGAGTGGCCTTCGCCGGCGTAGACCACCAACTGGGTTTCCACACCGAAGGTCTTCAGCGCATGCCAGAACTCGCGCGATTGCGGCTCTGGCACCTCGCCATCGCGTTCCCCGACTAACATCAGTGTGGGCGTTTTCACATTCTTGATGAAGGTCATGGGCGCGCTCCTCGCGTAAACCGCGGGATCGTCATAGACGGACGCGCCGAAATAAGGAATCATCCACTCGTCAATGTCGTTCTCACCGTAATAACTCAGCCAGTTCGACAGTCCGGCGCCGGACACCGCTGCAGCGAAACGGTTGGTCTGTGTTACCGCCCACATGGTCATATATCCACCATAGCTCCAGCCGAAGATGCCAAGGCGCTGATTGTCGACCGGCAAAGTTTTTACCACCTCATCCACGCCGGCCATGATGTCGCGAAAGTCTCCGTAGCCGAAGTCCTTGATGTTTCCCTGGGTAAATTTCTCGCCCTGCCCGTAGCTGCCGCGCGGGTTGGGATAGAGCACGAAGTATCCGCGAACGGAAAGATCGAACGTGTTGAAGCCACGGTTCGGCCATCCGGGGCGGACACCGGCTGCTGGCCCGCCGTGCGGAATCACGACCATGGGATAGCGGCGGCTGGGATCGTAATCCCGGGGATAGAGCAGCCAACCTTGAATTGGCATGCCATCGTTTGTCCAATGGAGGCTTTTCATCTCGCCCCACGACGGACGAACGTCATCGTTGTAGTGAGTCAGTTGCTGCCAGTTACCGACAGGCCCGACCCAGACTTCAGGAGGATGCGCGGGCGAATTTCGCAGCGCGGCGGAGTTTTCGCGATCCGCTGAAAACGATACCGCGACGGATTCAGGCCCTGACCAGAGCTTCGAAATCCTTCCGCTGCCGAGATCGACGGAAGAAATACCCGACTCGCCGTCGATGTCTTCGGTAAACAAGATCTTGTCGCCGCCTTTGGATGTCCAAAAAATTCCGTTGGGGGAAGCTGCGATTCCAGGAGTCACATCGTGGGCATTTCCTCCAACTGCGGGCACGACAAAAATGTCGCCACCGGTTGAGCCTTCGTCGCTCATCAACCCTTCGATGAAGGCAATACTTTTGCCATCGGGCGACCAGCGTGGTTCTGCGATCTGCCAATGAGGCTTGTAGACCTGCGTCAGTTTCGCCTCCGACAGACCGAGGGTGTAAATCTGGGCGACGTACCAATTGGCGTCGCCGGCACCGTGCGCCGCAGTTACGGCGAAGCTTTTGCTGTCGGGCGACCAGTCGTATTCGTAAACGTACATATCGGCGGGCGAGCATTGCCGGACATTCCCCGACGCAACGTCTATAACGGTGAGGCGCTGCTCGTAAATTCTGTTGTCGACTTGTCCGGTCTCGGGCGTCATCGGCTGCAAAGGACCGGCGGCGCGCGGCGCATCTTCGGTAAACAGAATGGCCACCGTTCTTCCGTCGGGCGACCATGTCGGATCCGCCAGGAAGCCCCTGAGGTCGGTCAGTTTGTGCGGGTTCCCGCCGTCGACGTCGGCTACGTAGAGTTGGTTTTGGCCGGAGCTGTCCGCATCAGAAATAAAGGCCAGCCGTTTGCTGTCGGGCGCCCAAGCGATGCTCTCTTCCGTTCGGGCACCGCTGGCGGCGGAAATACGCTGCGGTTTTGAGCGGGGTGACTTTGAATCTTGAACCTTTAAATCCTGGACATAGATGGCCGTCCCGGCTCGCGCTCCGGCTTCACCCACGGTCGGTTCGACCCAGGAGACTCGATTTCCATCGGGAGAAATCGCTACTTCGCGGAAGTTACGCGCGGAATGGTCCGTGGTTTGCGCGAAAGCCATCGCCGTGCAACAGACGACAACGTGGAATGAGAAAACAAGCAGTCCAGTTCGGTTAGGGGTCATTATGTTTCCGAAATCTCCTGTAGCTCTTTTGCTCTGTGGAGCCTGAGCGCCTACTTCGGGACGGAAGGGCGAGGGCGCCCGTCTCTCCACGGCTAACTCTCCACCGGCTCAGTTCGATCGCCTCGCGAGTGGCCATTCTCTACGAACAGCGTCTGGATTACAAACCCGCTATCCCCCGACTAATCTGATGGCAGCGTGGCGGCGGCGCCATCCCTGCGGCTCCGGCTCTCATGCTAGACTCGCAGAGAGCCAACCACCCTTGCGGATGCGCATCCTCACCCGCTACATTCTGGGAGAAGTCGTTTCCCACGCCCTGATCGGCGCCGCGGTCTTCACCTTTGTTCTTTTCACCCGCGACCTCGGCCGCATCCTCGAACTGGTGGTTCGCAACAGTGCTCCGCTGCCGAGCGTTGCTGAAATCTTTTTCTTTACCGTCCCGGTTGCGCTCACCTACACCATTCCCATGGGTGTGCTCGTCGGCATCCTGATCGGACTCAGCCGTCTCGCCGCGGACAGCGAAATCACCGCCATGCGCGCCAGCGGACTGGGCGTATGGACCTTCCTGCGCGTGATTTCGATCTTCGTATTTGTGGCCTGGCTGCTGGCTCTCGGCAATAGTGTCTATCTTGCGCCCCGGTCGCTCGCCGCGCTGGGACAACTCCAGGACAACCTCAAGTCTTCCCAAGCCTCTTTTGAAGTTCAGCCGCGCGTGTTTTACGAAGGATTCCCGAAGATCATTCTCTACGTGCAGGACGTCAAGGCGATGTCTGGTGGAGCCTTGTGGAAAGGCGTTTTCCTTGCCGATTTGACCGATCCATCCGCGCCGCGCATCAGCCTGGCGCGCCAGGGACTGCTCGTCAGCCAGGGGGCTGACACGCTGGATTTGCATCTCATCAATGGTTCCACGCACGAAACCGATCCCAAGAATCCCGACCAGTACCAGATCTCCACCTTCCAGACCACGGACATCCCGCTCCAGGTTCCAACGACACAAAATGGCCAGGAACACGAACCGACATCGCTGGGTGAGATCAAGTTTGCGGACCTACTTCGTGCGGCCCGAAGCGCGGACCCCGTCACTCGCCGCTGGGACATGATTGAATACCATCGACGTCTGGCATTGCCGACGGCGTGCATCGTCCTGGCATTGGTCGGCATTCCACTCGGCCTCTCGTCGAAGAAAGGCGGCAAATCCAGCGGATTTGTCCTGACCATTCTGCTGGTCTTTCTCTACTATTCGATTTCTTTGATCGGAGTTTCGTTCGCGCGCCAGGGACGCGTGTCTCCTGCGGCCGGTGTCTGGCTGGCCGACCTGGTGTTCTTGGTCGGAGGAATTTTTCTGCTGTGGCAATCGGAACGCCGCCCGATTGAACTGGCCGCATTCCGCTCGTGGTTTAGAACATCATGGTTTAGAACATCATGGTTCAGAGCTGCGTCGAGCGTCGGATCGGTCACAGCCGGCAATGGCGAGTCGCCCCGCGCAACCCCTCGCGGGCTGCCGAGGCGCAGACGCCTGTTCAATCTTCGTTTCCCGACGATTCTCGACGATTATGTCCTGCGCGGCTTTGCGCTCTACTTCGCCATGATCGTCGCCGCTTTCCTGCTGCTGCTGCTGGTGTTCACCCTGTTTGAGTTGTTGAGCGACATTCTACGCAATCAGATCTCGCCGCTCACCGTGGGCGAATACCTGCTGAACGTGGCGCCTTATTTTCTTTACAGCACCACTCCTCTCAGCATGCTGCTGGCGGTGCTGGTGACCTTCGGACTGCTGCAGCGCACCAATGAAATCACGGCCATCAAGGCCACCGGCATCAGCCTGTACCGCATCATCGTCCCGGTGCTGATCGCCTCCATGCTGGTCGCGGGCGGGCTCTTTCTCTCGGATCAGTTTTATCTTCCCTATACCAACAAGCGGCAGGACGCGCTGCGGAATCAAATCAAGGGCAAACCCGCACAAACCTATCTTCGCCCCGACCGCAAGTGGATCTTCGGCCAGCACTCCGACATTTATTACTATCAATTCTTCGATCCCGACCGCGATGTGTTCGGCGGGGTTTCCGTGTTCCAGTTCGACCCGCACACTTTCCAGATCACGCACCGCATCGTTGCCGACCGCGCGCACTGGTCGAACCAGATGAACCGGTGGGTTTACGAGGAGGGATGGGAACGCAGCCTGAACGGGTCGGCCATCGACAGCTATCACAAGTTCGATGCCGCCACTTATCCCGAGCTGGCGGAAGCGCCGGCATATTTCAAAAAAGAGATCAAACAATCGTCGGAAATGAACTACGAAGAATTGCGCCGCTACATTTACGACCTCGAACAGAGCGGTTTTGACGTGGTTCGCCTGCGGGTGCAACTGCAAAAAAAGATTGCCTACCCGCTGATCACGCTGGTGATGGCGGTTCTGGCCGTTCCTTTTGCGCTTTCCGCGGGCAAGCGCTCCGCGGTGGCAGGGGTTGCGACCGCGATCGGCATCGGCGTTGTCTATTGGACGATCAATGGCCTCTTCGAGGCAATGGGCAATCTGAGTCAACTCCCGCCCGCGGTCGCCGCCTGGTCTCCAGATCTGGTCTTCGGCTTTATTGGCGGCTATCTAATTCTTCGGATGCCGACGTAACTCACCCGGCAGGCCTCTAGTTTGCTGCCAAGCCACTGGGCGAAGCCGGGGCGATCACTGTGATCGCATTGCCCATTGATCCGTCCGTCGTACCCAGCGTAAAGCCGGTAATGTTATCCGAGCTGCTGTTCGACACATAGAGAAACTGACCCGAATTGTTTAAGCTCGGGTATAACGACATCGACACCGGCTCCGAGCCGGTGGGTTGGCTTGGCGGCGCTAGCTTCCCCAACGTACCGCCGGTTGTCGCGATTTTGAATCCGGCAACCTGGTTCGAACCTTCACTTAGAACGTACAAAAAATTGTTGGTCGGATCCACCAGCATGGCCACCGGGTCCGATCCGACTGCGGATGGCGGTATGTTGCAAGACTGTGAGGGACAGGTGGTCAAAGGAACCATCAGGTTATTGTTCACATCCGCAGCCGTGCAGCCCGCGTTCTGCAACACACATAGCTGGAACGGATAGATCTGGCCGACTCCTCCGCCCTGGCCCACGTACACAAAGATGCCACCCTGAGTCTGCTGCGGAAGGAAAGTATTGACCGCGAGCACCGATACCGGATCGGCTGCGGGGACGGTGTAAGGAGAATATGCCTGTTCGGTAAGCACGCCCGATGAGCTCACGTTATACACGCTGACGGTATTGTCCTGGGGAGCGGATTGAGGAAGGCACGCGATCGTACAAAGATCATAATTGTTGGTTACGAAGAGAAGTTCCTGGGAGGCGCTGGCTCCGGGCGCGGTAAACGTAAGGGGCGAGAGCGCGCTCGGAACTTTGCTGAGGAAGAACGGACTCTGGTAAGTCGCACTCTGACTTACGAGTGTCAGAGCGGTGGAATTGTTCGTCATGGCAAACACCGAAATTGAGGGACAACCCACAAAATTCGTAGCGTCCCCGGCACTGGAAACACCTCTGCCCACCAGCGGACAGGTCGTCGGCGAAGGAAACACACCCTCATCGATTACGAACAGGAACTGTCCCGCGGCATCTCGAACCATGGTGGACGCGGTGTCGGGGTAGGCGTTGCTCGAGCTGCAGGCGGTTCCAGTGGGACCGATGCAGGTCCAATTCACCGCCGTGCCCGGTGAGGACAGGCTGCCATCCGAGTTCACCGTATATGGATAAATCGAGGGCGCAACCCCATTGGGAGAAGACCCGCACTGCCCACTCTGCACCACGCAGGGCACGCCCTGATCCAGAACGAAAGCCTGAGAGTCTGACGGGCTGAGCAAAATGTCCACGGGAAGGCCGCACGGGTTGGTATTGGTGACGGTGGCCGCCGTAGGGCAGGTTGTTGCATTGGAATTGATCAGCGTCAGATTCCCGGTATAGAAATTGATCGCGAACGAACTCACGTTGTTCCCCAAACCATTGCTTCCCTGGGTGAGCACGTAGAGCAGACCCGAGGGCCGGGACGAGGAACTGCCGCAATTGAGCAGAAACAAACTCAGGGCACACAGGGCCACGAGCGCGAGGACTCCGCCGATTTTCTTCAACATCTGTTCTCCAAGGGGTCCCCAACTGGCGCGCATTTCGCCGATTGAGGTAGTCAGCTGCTTCCCGTGCGCCGGCGATTCCTGCCAGCCGTCACGGAGACTGAAGCTTTTGGCCGAAATATATTTGTATTAGGAATGAGCGGGAAGAGCAAACCCGGGAACCGCCGGAATCCGAATTTCAAGCTCTAACCCACCCTCTTTGCGGTTGGATGCACGAAGTTGCCCGCCATGCAGTTTAATGGCGCGATCCGCGATCGCCAGGCCCAGACCGGCGCCCCCGGTCTGCCGGTTGCGGGCATCGTCGAGCCGGTAAAACGGTTCAAATATCTTTTGCAGCGCTTCCCCCGGAACACCGGGGCCGGAATCAAGCACGCGGACAATAATTTCCTCTTCGCCATTCGCGGTCCGCTGCCTCTCCAGTCGCACCTCCACGGTGGTGCCTTCGGCAGTATAGCGCGTGGCGTTGCGCACCGCATTCTCGATCGCGCTCCGCAGCAGATCAGGATCGGCTTCCACCAGGAATTCGTCCTCTGGGTCGGCCGTCGACGTCACGCGGCAGCCGCGCCCTGGAGTTTCGTACTCGGCGTCGTGCGCGATGTGCTCCACTAATTCGCGGAGTGACAACGTGGTTTTTCGCAGGCCGTCCGCCCCCGACTCCAGCCGGGAAATTGTCAGCAGCCGCTGGATGAGCTGATTGAGCCGGTCGGCCTCGACTTCGATACGGTTGAGCGGACCCTCAACTTCCGGCGTGGAGCGCTGCCGTGCCAGCCCAAGTGCGACGCTCAGACGGGCCAGCGGAGATCGCAGTTCATGGGAAACATCCTTCAGGAGGCGTGATTGCGATTCCACCAGGCCTTCGATCCGGTCGGCCATGCGGTCGAAATCACGCATCAACCCCGTCAGTTCGTCGCGTCCTCCGCTGACCGGCGCGCCCGTGCGCGCGCTCAAGTCGCCTGCCGCCAGGCTCTGTGCCGCTTTCCGCAAACGCGTCACCGGACTGGTCATCGACCACGCCAGCAGGTAGCAAATTAGTCCCGACGAGAGTATGGCGATGGTGATTCCCAGCAACGGAATGTCATGCCCGAAGGACCCTCTGTTTTCCGGCGGCAGCTCCAACACCAGCGTGTACCTCTTGCCGTCGAGCGTCAGGGCTTGCCGGACGACGCGGTCGGGCAGCAGCTTGTCGAGCCAGGTACGGTGACGCATGGGGCCGCCGCGGGGTGGTACACCCTGACGGACATCTTCGATCCAGGGTGGCACGGGGCGTCCCGCGAGCTCATGGCCCGACGGATCAAAAACGAAGGCCCGCATGTGCTGCGCGTGCCAAACTTCTTCCAGATATTCGTGCGCGGCGTGCTCACCACCACTCTGGTACGCGTTCACCGCTTCCGCCAAAGTCTGGAGGCCCTGGCTCTCGATTCCGCGGCGCGCCGGACGCATGGCAATGGTCACCAGAATTGCCAGCACCAGCGACAACGCCAAGGCTGCCCAGAATGACAAAAAAATCTTGAGGAAAAGACTTTTCATTTTCTTTTATTTTTTTGCCTTCGCTGCGGGCCGCGCAAACATGTACCCCACTCCGCGAATCGTCTTAATGTGATCTCCGTCCTCTTCGGAATCGCCCAGTTTCCGGCGCACCTTGCTGACGTGCATGTCGATGCTGCGATCGAAGGGCATGAACTTACGGCTGAGCACCGCGTTCACCAGGCGCTCCCGCGTCACCACTCTGCCCGCCTCGCGCAGCAATACTTCCAACAGATTGAATTCCACCGAAGTGAGATCGACCGGTTGCCCAGCTCGCTGTACGCTGCGCGTGGCCGGATCCAGTTCCACGTCGCCCACAGTCAGCACCTCCGGCACGGCGTCGGCCGCCTTCACTGGGCTGGTGCGGCGCAGGATGGCGCGGATTCGCGCCACCAGCTCGCGCGGATTAAACGGCTTCGGAAGATAATCGTCGGCGCCGATTTCCAGCCCGACGATGCGATCCACGTCCTCGCCGCGCGCCGTCAGCAGTAGCACCGGAATCTTCGACACGCTGCGAATTCGCCGCAACACTTCGAAGCCATTGATCCCCGGCAGCATGACATCCAGCACCACCAGCGCGTACTCGTTGGTGAGCGCCTGCTGCAGCCCCTGTTCGCCGTCGTGAACCGCCTTCAGGCTGAAGCCTTCGGCGGTCAGGTACTCCTGCACCAGGCTGCACAGTTCGACGTCGTCATCCACCACTAAGACTTGATCCATTCTCTTAATCATCTAACACCTTCGCTTGCCTCGACGCGGTAAAGATTTGTGATTACAGGCTGTTGCCCATCTTGACCCGCGTTTACAAAACTTTACCGCGATTGACCGATTCTTTACCCCATATTTCGGAAAATAGTGTTCTTATTTGCATAAATGTTCGGGCTGCCACCCGAACCGCAGTGAGTTCCAGAAGTCCAAGGTTCTAAGAAGCAAGTCAAAAGGAGTTCCAATGAAATCAGCTCGTACACGCATTCTGACCATCGGCGCTGCTGTGCTGCTGGCGGCGGCATCCGCGATTGCGCAAGGCCCGCACCCGGGTTTTGGCGATGACTTCCACCACATGCTCCACCAGCTCGATCTGACCAGCGATCAACACGCTCAGGTCAAGGCGATCTTTGAGAAAGAGAAGCCAACCCTGGAGCCGCTGATGCAGCAGATGCATCAGAACCACGCTGCCATGAGCGCTCTTGAGGCTGCCGGTCCGTTCGACGAAGTCAAGACGCGCGCACTGGCGACGCAAAATTCGCAGACCATGGTCGAACTTGAGGTCGAGCATTCGCGCATCAAGTCCGAAATCATGCAGATTCTGACCCCGGAGCAGAAAACCAAACTGGCTCAAATCGAAGCCAATCATGCAGCACACATGAGCCAGCACGCGCCGCCGCCGCCCGCGGACTAAATTTTTCTGCGGAGACAGGGACTGCCCCGTCGCCGCTGAAGTCTCTTCTCTCCTCCGGGTGAGAACGGATCCTCCTATTTCCGTTCTCGCCCGGCTTTTTCACCGGTTTTTGAAAGTGGGGAAAACCGAATGGAAAGCGCCGACCTGCTCTACTCGGGATTGATGTTCGCCGCCGGAATGTTGTCGCTCTGGACCGCAGTGCTGCTCACCGCTGCCTTCGTCGCGCTCGCACCTTCGCTGCGAAAATCCGCACCCACCGCTGCTACAATCTCATCTACAGAACGTCGTGATTTAGCACAGCATCGTTTAGCACAGCATCGTTTAGCACAGCATGATTTAGCCCAGCATGGTGCCGAAAAACCTACGCCCGCTCGTTCCTTATCTGAAGCGCTACCGCAGCGGTCTGTTCTGGGGCGGGCTCTGCGTCTTATTCAATAACGGCATCTGGGTACTGTTTCCGCAAGTTCTGCGCCGCGCCGTCAACGATCTCAACTCCGGCGTAACCCGGCACAAACTTCTCATCTACTCGCTGATTGTCATCGCTCTGGCGCTGGCTAAGGGCGTCTTTCAGTTTCTGACCCGCTGGGTGCTCATCGGCATCTCCCGCGACATCGAGTTCGATCTGCGCAACGACTTGTTCGCGCACCTCGAGCGTCTCTCTCACTCGTACTATCAGCGCAACCGCACCGGCGACATCATGGCCCGCGCCACCAACGATCTCAACGCGGTCCGGATGCTGCTTGGCCCGGCCATCATGTACTCGGCCAACACCATCGTGTTCACCGCCGGCGCTCTCGGCTTTATGCTGGCCATCAGTCCGAAGCTTACGCTCTACGCGTTTCTGCCCCTGCCCATCGCGAGCGTCGTGATCCAGTATTTCGGACGCCGCATTCACGAACGCTTCGAACGCATTCAGGCTATGTTCTCCGACATCTCGGCCCGCGCCCAGGAAAACTTTTCCGGCGCCCGCGTCATCCGCGCCTATGTGCAGGAACAGTCGGAGATCGCCGCCTTCGAGGGCGCCAACCAGGAATACATCCGCCGTAGCCTCGGCCTGGTGCGGCTGATGGGAATGCTCTGGCCTACGCTGGAACTCATGCTCGGCGCCGCCGTCGTCATTGTGCTTTGGCTTGGCGGACGCCAAGTGCTGATGGGCAAGATGAATATCGGCGCTTTCGTTGCCTTCAACACCTACATGGTGCAGTTGACGTGGCCGGTGATCGCGCTGGGATGGGTCATCAACATTTTTCAGCGGGGGACAGCGTCGCTGGTGCGCATTCAGGACATTCTTTCGCAGCAGCCTGAGATCGCCGACGAAGAGCAGGCTGCGAGCCACGAGCCACGAGCCGCGAGCGAGCAGGTTGCTCGAAGCCCGCAGCTCGAAGCTCGTAGCCTCGTCGGCGAAATCGAATTCCGCAATCTTAACTTCGCCTATAACGGTGTTTCTGTTCTCAAGGACATTAACCTGCGCATCCCGGCCGGCTCCAGCCTGGCGATCGTCGGTCCCACTGGCTCCGGCAAAACGACGCTCGTCAATCTAATTCCGCGGATTTACGACGCCGAGCCGGGGACTGTCCTTATCGACGGCCGCCCTATCCGCCAATTTCCTCTCGACTCCCTGCGCCGCCAGATCGGCTTTGTTCCTCAGGAAACATTCCTCTTCAGCGACACCATCCGCGAAAACATTGCCTACGGCACGGCGCATGAAAGCACGGCGCACGAGAGCTCGCCCAAAACTGTCGAGACCTCGCTCGACGACATCAAAGCCGCAGCCGCAGCCGCCAACATCGCTCAGGACATCGAGAGCTTCCCGGAAGGCTACAGCACCATGGTCGGCGAACGCGGCATCACGCTCTCCGGAGGCCAGAAGCAACGCACCGCGATCGCCCGCGCCCTGCTGCGCAGTCCCCGCATCCTCATTCTCGATGACGCCCTCTCCAGCGTCGACACCAACACGGAAGATAAGATCCTCAACCATCTGCGCGCGATCATGCGCGGACGCACCACCATCTTCATCTCCCACCGCGTTTCGACCGTCCGCAACGCCGACTGCATCGCCGTTCTTCACCAGGGATGCATCGTCGAGCTCGGCACCCACGACCAACTCATCGCCCGCAACGGCTATTACACCGATCTATATAACAAGCAGTTACTGGAAGAGGAACTGGCCGAGGTGTAGCCGAGGCCTAGCAGAGGTCTAGCCATGTCTGGCGTACACTCCTGTTTGGCAACCGCTTTCGTGCCTTGCACCCGGTCTCCCCGGCGCTGCTGAGACGCGGCAAGCCGCGTCTCTACGAGAAATCAGAGATGCCGTCTGCATTCGGGCAGGACGCCGAATCAATGTAAAGTTTCGTCACAGAAAAGTAACGCTCGTCGTCATAACCGCCCCATTCGGGATAGTGTCCCAAATAGGACACTATCCCAAATGGGGGAATAACTTGATCAGACGAGGAGAAGCATAGATAATGCAACTCAGACCCTTCCATTCTTACTGCGCCACCGGAGTGATCATGCAACGATCCCCTGCCACCTCGCTGTCAGTGTCTGAATTTTCTTTCGCGCCTAAACTTGCGACACTCGTCCTCGCCATCCTGAGTTTCTCCATCTTCAGCTTCGCCGCCCCGCCCGATCGCATCACCGGACCGATCACTTCCCAACATATCATCAGGCTTTCAGCGGGCGTGCCCATGAGGGCTCGTTCGCAGCACGATCAGGGTCCAGTTGATTCCTCGCTCAAACTCAGCTACATGACGTTGCTCACTGCGCCATCAGCAAGCCAACGGGCAGCCCTTATGCAGTTGCTGGCGCAGCAGCAGGATCGTAATTCGCCGCTATATCACAAGTGGCTCACACCCGAGGAATATGCTGACCGCTTCGGCCTGAGCTCCAACGACGTAGCTAAAATCACCGGATGGCTCGAGTCGCAGGGGTTCGCTATCGTGCGCACGGCTCGCGGGCGCAATTTTGTCGTCTTCAGCGGCACCGCCGCGCAGGTTGAAAAAACATTCCAGACCGAGATCCACAGCTTTGAGATCAATGGCCAGCCATCCTTCGCCAATACCAAATCCCCGATGATTCCGGCGGCGTTGTCCGGCATTGTCACCGGCTTCCACGGCCTTAGCAATTTCCGTCCAAAATCCCAGGCCCAGCGCGGCGATCCGGCTTACACAATTGACTACAAAACAAATGATTATTACTTCCTGGCACCAGGCGACATTGCCGCCATGTACGACGTCGGCACCCTTCAGAGTAGTTTGGACGGTACGGGACAAAAAATTGCGGTCATGGGCCAAACCGGAATTTACCAGAGCGACCTGACCAACTTCCGTCTAAACTTCGGTCTTTCGGCAATCAGTTGCACGACCAGCGGCGACATCATCACCTCCTGCAGTACCCCCAACTTTAAATACATCCTGGTGAACGGTACGGCCGAGACTATTTACGACAATCCGAACGGCTCTAATGATTTGCCTGAAGCCGACCTCGATATTGAATGGTCCGGGGCCACCGCCCCCAAGGCCCAGGTGATCTTCGTCGATGCGACCGACCCCAACGGCTTTGGCACTTGGGACTCCTGGTATTATGCGGTCGACAATAATGTCGCGCCAGTCATCACTATGAGCTATACCGCTCCCTGCGAGCTCGCCGAGGCGGAGACTCCCAACGGCCAGGGGACTATCAACCCGGACGAGGGAACCTTCGTTGCCGATGAAGCAGAGCTGAAGGAAGCCAATCTGGAAGGCATCACTTTTTTGAACTCCACCGGCGATACCGGCGCCGCCGAGTGCGACTACGGCGCCAATTCCGCAGTGAACGGCTATGCGACCTCCTACCCAGCCAGCAGCCAGTACATAACGGGCGTGGGTGGCACGTCAATCCCGCGCATTGACCCTGACGAGTACATCCCGACGTTCTGGAACCCGTCGAACGGCACCGGCGATGGGTCTGCGAAAGGTTATATTCAGGAGCAGGCGTGGAACGATGCCGAGGAATTCGGCCTGCTTTGCACGCCCTCGAATTCCTGCGTCCTCAACCATCAAACCGTCACAAGTTGGGCGACTGCGCAAACAGCCATCGGCCTGTCTGCCGGCGGCGGCGGGGTCAGCAACTGTGTCGCGATCGACGCTAACGGGGTTTGTCTGAGTGGCTTTCCGCAACCGCCCTGGCAGTCTGGCATCAGCGCGACAGCAGTAAACCCCAACGGTTTCGGCGTGACGAACACTCCGGCCCGCTACTCACCCGACGTGTCTCTGCTGGCCTCCCCGAACTTTCCCGGTTATCTGGTTTGCACGCAGGTGACGGCGCTCGAAGGGTCCGGCACAGGGAGCGCTTGCGATTCCCCCACCACAGGCATTTCGGATATGCTCAACGGCTGTCTCGCAGGAACCGGACCTTGCTCGATCTTTGGCGGCACCTCAGTGTCCACTCCAGTTTTTGCCGGCATGGTGGCCCTGCTCAACCAGTACCTCGGCGCCAACGGGGGCCTCGGTAATATCAATCCCACTTTGTACACGCTCGCCGCGGCGAACTCCACCAATCATGCTTTCAATCCCGTCACTACCGCGTCAACCGGCGTGTATTCAAACGGCGCGTGGTGTGAGGAAGGTAGCCCTACGTCGGGCGTTACGGGGGACCCGTGGCCGACTGCGCTGCAGTGCCCCAGTACTGGCGCGAATGCCGGCTTCCTGGGCTTCAATTCCTATGACGCTGACCCAATCCTCAATTACAACCTGGTCACCGGCCTCGGCTCGGTCGACGCCAACAACCTGGCCATCGCCTGGGCTGCCAGCTTACTGACCGCAACCACCATCACCATAGAGGCCGCGCCTCACTCAATAATTGCTGGTCAAAGCGTAACCCTTACTGCCACGGTGACGCCTTCGTCTGCCACTGGTACGGTGAGTTTCTTCAATAACGGCTCGACCACCGCCCTCGGAACCGCCCCATTGACCGCCGGTATCGCTACCCTGTCCACAACCAGTTTGCCAGTGGGCACTGACAGTATCAGTGCTTCCTACGGCGGTGACTCCGACGACGCTCCATCTTCAACCACGGTTTCAGCGGTCGTGACGGTCACGGCACCGACCTTCACCCTGTCAACCCCCACAACTCCGGCCCCAGTACTTTCCGGAGAATCCACCACTTCCACTTTCAAAGTGACCCCGGGGGGCGGAACGTTTGCTGACGCTGTTACTTTCGCCTGCAACGGCCTTCCGGACGCGACCGTCAGTTGCGGCTTCAGTCCAACGCAGATCGCCGCAGGCGCCACGGGAGTCCAGACAGTAACCCTCACCATTACCACCGCCGGTCCCAATACGAGCGGAGGGAATGCAAATCGCCGCCGCAGGGCTGACAATCGTTCCCCGTGGCTCCCACTGGCATTGCCGCTCGCGGGCATCGTCATGGCCGGCTTCGCGGGACGGAAAATGTCGAAGTATTCCGCAATCACCGGTCTGTGCGTCTCGCTAGTGCTCCTCGGCCTTCTCGCTGCCTGCGGAGGCGGCAGTAGTCCCGCGCCTCCGATAGCCGTTTCCGTAAGTCTAGCTTCCGGATCGTCAGCGAGCATCTTTCCGAACTATACAGACTGGCCGTCTCAGACAGCGACGTTCAACGCAACAGTCACAAACACCAGTAATACGGCTGTGAACTGGAGCTTGAGCAGTTCGGTGTCATGCGCAGCCACCCCGAGTCCCTGCGGATCAATCAGCTCGTCAGGAGTCTATACGGCTCCCACGGTTGCTACCGGTCTCCCGGGAAGCGTAACCATCACGGCGAGTTCCACAGCTGACTCGAGCAAGTCCGGTTCGGCCACGGAAACGATCACGCCCGCAACTGTCCCCACAGCCATCGTCGGGGCACCGTACAGCATTACGGTGACAGCGACCGAGGGTCCAACATCAAACTCCACGTCCGCTATTGCGCTGACTGTGCAGTAAAGGGCGTCTTGAAGTTGGCTGATTTTTATTCGGGGCGCGGAGAGATTCCGCGGCTTTCATTCGTGAACGGATTCCGGATTCCATACACCTGTTTCAGTCATCGTCCGGGTCCGTCGGCGGCGTTTTGTCATTCAGAAAATGCTGCGCGTCGAGAGCTGCGGGGATGGCCTGAAACTGCAAGGGGGTCTGCGTGTAGTTGAAGCAATCGGAGAAGTCATCCGCCGCCGCATCCGCGTAGCCGAGCGAAGGCAGACCGAATGTGGTTTCAACGAACTTCAGGATGCTGCCAAAATCATGCTGCGTGTGGGAAATGTACTGCGCCTTGGCGTAAGGCGAAACCACGATCAGCGGCACCCGGAAGCCGTACACATAGCCGCATCCCCACTGCTCGCAATCTATCAGCACTTGTGGCGGCGCGACATGGTCGTACCAACCTCCCCAGTCGTCCCACGTGATGAAGATCGCGGTATTCGCCCAATAGGCGCTGTTGCCGATTGCATTCACCACCGACGCTACCCACGATGGCCCCGACCCGTCGTTAATCCCCGCGTGATCCGACGCCTGGCCGCTCGGAATCACCCAACTCACGTCCTGCAACGCGTTGTTGGCAACGTCGGTAAGTATCTGCGTCTGATTGAGAATCACATTGTTAGTCCAGTCTGGGCCGCCGCAGGTGCCATTGGCCGTCAAGGCCCCGCAGATGTGCTGGATCGCTTCCGGACCGACCCAGAGCCCCAAGCCGGTGCCATTCGCGTAACCCGAGGAAGTGTAATAGCGCCAGGTATTGCTGTTTGCCTCCAGCAGATCGCTTAGCGTCTTATGCTCAAAACAGGGAAAGATCGGGGCGTTGGACAATTCGTTGCCGGTCGGATCGATCAGCGCAACCGTGGAACCTGCGGGGGCGTCACATCCCGCGTCCGGCGGGCCGCTCGTCCTCGGATTTTCCGATGCAAACAGATTGCTTCCCGTCGCCGGAGTCGAGGTTCCGGAAAAGATGAACTGATGCGCCGGAAAGCTAGGTCCCTGGTTGGTCTGGAACATGCGGTCGCCGAAAGTGTACTGCTCGGCCAATGCGAAGTAGGGCTGAACGTCGGCTGGATTGACGAACATGAATTGCGGGTTGGGATGCGCGTTGGGAGGGCAGTTGGCGGCGGGACTGCACGTGATCAGGCCTGCCCCGTCCATTTTGCCTCCGTCGTACATGGAAACAAAGGCGGTATGGGAGTGGCTGAGATCGTAATTCTGAGGATTGGAGCCGTTTGTGCCCAGGTCAATCGGGCTGAGCGGAATGGTCTGGCCCAACGAGTTGCCGCTTTGGACAATGTCCGCGCCCCGGTTGACGAGCACCGGATCCTGGAAAAGATTATCTGGAGTGCGGTTCTCCTGGAAGATCACCACCACATGCTGAATCTTTCCCGCCACCGGCGGAGCCTGCGAATTGCCACCACCGCAGCCGTTGAGACTTAGGAGAGTGCCTCCCGTGGCTAGAAGCAAGATTGCGAATACTGAGATGCGAAACTTGATCATTGATTATCTGTAACCTTGCGAGAGTCTCATTACTCTTAGCTACTAACCCCGTCGCCCGGCGTAATACTCGGATAACTCCACAAATCTGCGCGTAAGATCCCAAAGTGGTCGCACTCTTCTTGGATGCGGCTTCGGGTATCGTCTGCAACCTTAAAGTGGTTTTGGGCAGCTCTGAGGGGCCGTCACGGCGCGCCTCTTTATTGCCCCAATCAATTTTCATTATCGCGGAGGGGCGGGTTAGGTGTCTGTGATGGCCGTCACAGGCCTTGGGTAGGGGTGCAAGTTTCACGATGGAGCCGATGAAATCCTGAACCACCAAGGGCACGAAGGATCACGAAG
>Ga0302326_10003639_pt1 | contig 36175 bp, 37 predicted proteins | sample Palsa_T0_3_FD_202264 | JGI IMG/M metagenome (GOLD analysis project Ga0302326, IMG submission 202264) | Peat permafrost microbial communities from Stordalen Mire near Abisko, Sweden - Palsa_T0_3 | ecosystem: Environmental > Terrestrial > Soil > Palsa > Peat permafrost | place: Sweden: Abisko... | reverse complement strand
CAATTTCTCGACGAGGGACGAGCCGACCAGTCACTGCGCCCCGACGTCGCCGCAATGGACGTGGTGGTCTTCAGCACGATGATGGCCACACCCCTGCCGCACGGACCCGACTGGCCAACCACCTCGCAACGCCTCATCAGCATGTTCGTTCGGGGCATACAAACGACACACTCACACCGCAACAGCTGACAGCCCCGCCTCGAACAGCGAGTCAGCCAAGCAGCCAACCTGCCCCCGGCAGTCGCCGCCTAGCAGCTACTAATACGGGACACGCATGCTGATTCCTCAGATGTGCGCCTCCAGGATTTCAGCCGCGAGAGCTCGTGCACACAGGCAGAGCCGCCATTCCTTGTCAGAGGCGTTCCAGGGTGTCAAGAAGCCGATCGACCTCTTTGGCGGGGAGGCCGTTGAGGCGTTCGGCCAGACCAGGTCTGACGCGGGCGGCGATGGCAGCGTTGGTCTCTGCTCCCGTCGATGTCAACGTGATGCGAGATCGGCGCGAATCCACGCCGTCGATGTGTCGCTGGATCATTCCAGCGTGGGTCAGCTTGGTCAGGGTGCGGCTGATCACTGCCGGATTGAGGCCGAGATCGCGGGCCAGATCGCCAGGTGTGTCGACCCCGAGTTCAATGGTCCGCAGGGCCAGGAAGTCGACCAAATCCAGATCACCGGCCGCCGCAACGTGAATACGTACGTCGGCGAGCACCGACTTATTCAACCGAAAGAGCGCATCCAACAGCCGCAGTTCCGGCGGAGTCGTGTCACCCACCACAGGAGCATAACAGTTCGCAATAGTTGACATTCGTCAACTATCCCGTTTCACTGGATGAATGGCAACAGACGCGACGACACCCTCCCGCATTGACTTCCACCACCACCTGTTTCCGGGCCTCGATGTCATGTCACAGTTCGACGTTGACTTCGGAGCCCTGGCCGGCGGCGCCGGATGGCCGATACCCCCAGGCAACGCGCCGTGGACCCCCGAGCTCAGCGTGGCGTTCATGGATAGCCTAAGCATCCAGACCGCGATTCTGTCCTGGCCCGGCGATCTGGAACACGGACTGCCCGCAGCAGAACGTCGGCGCTTCGCCCGAGTGTTGAACACCACCGCCCGCCAAGCGGTCGAGGACCACCCCGGACGGTTCGGCTTCTTCGCTCATTTGCCGACACCGACCGACGTCGACGCCGCACTCGAGGAACTCGCCTACGCACTCGACGAGTTGTCCGCCGACGGTGTCACGTTGACCAACGTCTACGGCACCGGTGCCGACGCCCGATCACTGGGCGACGAAGTCTTCGACCCACTGTGGGCCGAACTGGACCGCCGCCGTGCACTGGTCTTCATCCACGGCGAACAAACCCCGGGCAGCAACCCGTTTCCCAACAAGTTCCTGCCCACACCGGTCAGCGAAGTGCCCAACGAAACCTACAAAGCCGCAGCCGATCTCGTCACCAGCGGAAAAAAGCGCCAGTACCCCAACGCCCGGATCATTTTGTCGCACTCCGGCGGAAGTACGCCCTTCCTCGCCTCCCGAGTCGCCGTGCTCTCCAACTACCTGGGCTGCGGACTGACCCCCGAGGAGATCATCGCCGACTTCCGCACCTTCTACTTCGAGACGGCGCTCTCGGGCTTCGAGACCAACCTCATCGCGTTGGAGAACTTCGTCCCGCCAGAACAGATTCTGTTCGGCACCGACTTCCCGGCGATCAGCCTGGACATGGCGCGCTGGTACACCGATAACGTCGACACCTACTTCGCGTCCAGGCCACTGCTGCACGCACAAGTCATGCACGGTAACGCCCACACTCTCATTCCCCGCCTATCCAGCGCGCCTGCATCGGACAAAGCGGTAGGGGGCGCCCCTAGCAGCACCTAGCCGACGCCTGTACCTCGCGCTACTGGCGCGAGAACGATGCCTGCAGCTGGAGTTGCGACGATTGCTTGTATGACGCCGCGCCCGGTCTCGGATTTGATCGCTGCACTTGGGCTGTTCGGCGAGGTTGTGGCTGATCTCGCCGGTCGAGATTTCGACGTGGTGACGCGTTGTACGCCGTGGTCGGTCTATGACGTCGCCAATCACGTGGCCGCCGTCACCATGAAGTTCACAATGTTTGCGTCAGGTGAAACCGATCTACCACGAACCCCGCGCGGTGATGTTCTCGCGGGAGATCCGGTTTCAGGGTTCGAAGCAGCGGCGAGAGCAAGCCAATTAGCCTGGGAATCCGTCGATCCCACTCGGCGATGCCATTTGCCTTTCGGGGTGTTCCCAGCGCTCGAAGCGGCCACGGCGAGGTCGAGGCTCTGCCGAGCCTGGCAGTCTTCCCCAGTTGTCGAGATGCAGCGAAGACTGACAAGACACGCCTGTCTACTTTGACAGAACATCGGCGTGTCGCGGAGGCTTGCTAATCTCGCTGCAAAACGCCTGTTCAGTGCCGACACGAAGTGGTTTCCGGCCCTCGCCCTCCGTGGCATCGTAGCCGCAACTCGCTCGCGCAGTCGGGCGGAAGGCACGCCGTATCGACGTCTGCCGTTTAGTGCTGCCGTGGGCTGCGCGTCAGTGGCGTTCGACAGCGGGCACCGTGGCGGAACGTCGCGTATCGCTCTTTGCAACGCTGATGACAGCCAGTGCTGCGACGACAAAGCTCGCCGCGGCGTAAGCGACATTGCCGACTGGGGTGCCGTCGGCGGTAATGCCTCTCACCGCCGCGAAGTACGCGGGTAGCGCGCTAGCCCAAAGGGCGGCGAGCACGACGAGGTAGACGGGGCCGAAGACGCGGACGAATTCGTTGGGGCGCCTCGACGCGTCATCACCCGCACAGAGCTTTGACCACTGGCTCACCAGCACCGGTACTGCGATCAGGGCGACGACGACGAGTTCGATGGAGTAAACGATGGCTTGTGCTGTGGTGTTCGGCTTTTCGCCGCCGAACAGCGATGAGGGGATGCTGAGGAGGGCGACGCCGACCGGCACCAATGCCCCGGCGGCCACAGTGCGCCACGTAAGACTTAATCCAGTGAACGATCTGCCACTGTTGGCTTTTCGGCCGACGAGCAGCATCACTAGCACGGTGACCACGATGGGGCCCAACGTGGCGAAGATGTAGACGCTCGACATGGGCACCGACGCCAGCGTCGGGTGGTCGAGCGGGTTGTCGGTGTTCCATGCCCACCAGCGCAGTTGTGGGCCGAGTTGGTCGAAGACTTCGTAGCAGCAGTGGTGGACGAATCCCACGCAGATCGCGCCGACGATGATGCCTCTGTCTCGGAAGACTCCGAGACTGCGGACGATCTCGAAGGCCAGCGTGATGACAGCGGGGTACAAGGCGACGATGTACAGGGGTAGCCGTTCGAACAGGAACTGGACGGTGAAGGCGTTGTGCGCGAACACGACTCCGAGCTGGTCTTGTACTCCGAAGACGTTCGGGAAGTACAGCGGGATCTCGATGAAGAACAGGTAGATGACCGTGGCCAACCACAGCGCCAGGTTGGTCGGATCCCCATCGCTGCGAAGCCGGCGGATCGAGTACACCAGTGCCAACACGGCGCCGGCGACCATCATCAGCTCCAGCACCGGCAGCGTCCAGTTCGATAACTCGAAGGGGTTGCGCAGGTGGATGACGGCGGGCGCGTCCTGGCAGGTAAAGTTCCCGAGAGCCCGGGCGAGGTGGTCGAATGTCGCGTTGCACTGACCGGCCATCAGGCGCGCCTCATCCGGCAAGTTCGCCGGTGTACCAGCGGGTGACGTCGCCGCCGCGATCCCACCGTTCGAACCAGCGGTCGGCGAACTCCGGCAGCGGGTCGTGGGCCGGGTTGTGAAATGGCGTCTGACTCAACAGGACCCGACCGACAGCGACTAGGACTTCCTTCCGCGGCACAGACGAGTACGCGCTCGGCGTCGTCGAGGTTGACCGCCACTTGCCGAAGGCAATCTTCTGCTGCAGTGTCTGTCGCAATCCGAAAGTGGGCAGCAACGTGCGGGCGTCGACCTTGCGATCAGCTTCCGGCACATGGGCATTCACCCCGTCCGCGACGATCGCGATCACGCTCATCAGGTGCTTGACGACTGCCGGCAGCGCCCTGATCCGGTACCAGGGCTTTCCCACCGCCGCGTCATAGATCATCAGAGCCGAGCTGCGGTGCTCGACTTCCTCGACGAAGTGCCACATCAGCAGGGAGGCCACGCGGTCGTCGCCGGGGCGAAACAGCGTTTCTTCATTGTCGAGCATCAACTTGAAGCTCGGTGTGAAGGTCGCCTCGAGGTCGGCGATGTAGGCCAAGCGAAACTGTAGCGACCTCGTCGCCGTCACTTCGTCATAGCTGGCCACCGCGTTGTCGAACGTTTCCTGAAGTCCCGGGTAGCGCTTGATCAACGCGGCGACGTGCTTGCGGTGCGTGCTGGAGTGTTGGGCCTCCTGACGCAGGAACGCCGTTGCCTCCACCGCGACCTCCGGATCGGTGATCAGCGGCTTGGCCTCTTGGACTGCGGCCACGATCATCTGCTCGAAGCAGATCGCGATGATCGACGTGGCGTTCATGAAGAAGGAGAAAGCGGGGTTCAGGGGGTTCCATTCCCACGGGACGTCCTCGGTGAAGTCAAACTTGGGGCGGCGCACTTCGAGGTCAGTCACAGTTACTCCTTCCGTACTCCTGTCGAAAATCACATGACACACGATGCTCAGACGTGTGTCATATGTGTAATCTGAACTCATCCGACCGAAAGAGTCAAGGCATGGGACGCAAGGGGTGGGCTGGGGCACCACCGGCCAACGACGATGAGGCGCGCAAACGCATCATCGACACCACGTTGCGCATCGTGGACAGGCGAGGGGCCGCGCAAACCACGGTGTCCGACGTGGCTGTTGCCCTCGGGATTACCCGGCGGACGGTCTACCGCTACTTCGCGGGCACCGAGGAGTTATTCACTGCCGTCGCCGAAGTTGCGCTCGGGAGTTTCGTCGCGCAGGTCGAGAACGTTACGGCAGACATGGACGTCACCGCACAGTTGGTCGAAGTGGTGGCTTACATAATTGAGCGATTGCCGCAGTCGCCGCAATTGGCGCTGCTGCTGGCCAACGACCGTTCCAATACGTTCAGCCGGACCATGCTGGCCCCCAATGAGATAGCGCGGTGCCGCGCTATCCTCCAACACACCAACATCGACTGGGCTTCCCTCGGTTACGACGACGACACCATCGATGGACTCGTGGAGTTTCTTCTGCGGAACATCCAGTCAATGGTCGTCGCGCCACTCGAACCGCGCCGGTCGAGTGCCGAGCTGCGCGCCTACCTGCGGCGGTGGATCGGGCCGGCGCTGAGTTAGCGTCACTCTGCTTCGCACGATTCAGCGCGACCGTGTGCGCACCGGAACGTTGAAGTAGCCGGCGGCGCTGGTCATCGCCACTCGCTGCAGACCGTCGTAATCGACATCAAATCGGGCATGAAGTCGAGCAAACAATCGAGCGCGGTCACGCTTTCTATGCGCGCGAAGGCCGCGCCCAGACAACTGTGGATCCCGTAACCCGAACCCGAGATTCCAGGCTTGGTTGCGGTCGCGGTCGATGCTGAAACAGTCGGGATCGGTGAAGGCTCGCTCGTCACGGTTGGCGGAGCCTTCGATCAGGAACATTGGCTTGCCGGCGGGAATTTCAACGCCGTGCAATTGTGTCGGCCGCAAGCTATACCGCACCGCGTACTGCGCGGGGGCCCAGTAGCGACACTTCTTCCAACGCCGCCGGTATCTTGCCGCGGTCCGCGCGCAGTTGCGCCCACTGGTCTCGGTGTTTCGAGAACAGGACGAGGGCGTTGCCGATGAGTTTGGTGACGGTCTCGGCGCCGGCGCCGCCGAGGAGTGTGCAGAAACCGGCGATATCGATGTCGTCCAGTTGGGCGGTGGTGCCGTCGGCGCGTTCGACGTCGGCAGCGATGAGATGACTGATCATGTCGTCTTGCGGTTCGGCCCGACGCTGTTGAATCAGATTGTGTTAGAACATCTCTGTCTGCATAAACGCTTCTGCACCGGCCTGACTGGCGCCGACTTGGCCGACCTCATGTTGCAATGTGATGTCCTGCCAGATGCGGAGCTGCTGACGGTCGTCGGGGGGCACACGGCGCATGGTGGTGATGATGTCGACCGGAAAGTACGCCGAGAAGTCAGCGACCATGTCGAAGCCGTTACGGTCGACGCGCGGTGGTCGTCGTCATTGCTTCACTCTCCGTCCACTTCTCGCCATTCGGGTGGGCTGTCGGACTCTCGTTCATCACAGGATCAGGTGATCGGCGGGGTCGGCGCGTGCGGTCATCTGCCAGTAGTCGACGAGGCGCCAGGGGCACAGGATGTAGACGTTGCCGTCGGCGGCCTTGTACCAGGAGTGCTCGATCGAAGGATGCCCCCACATCAGCGTGGCGACTTCGCTGAGCAGATCGTCGCGGTACCGCTCGTAGGCGATGGCGGTTGGTTCGATCGAGCGGTGGCCGCCGTCGATCAGGGTGCGCAGTGCGTCGCCGATGTAGCGCATCTGGCATTCCGACATGACGATGACGCTGCCCGCGTGCGCCAGCCCGGTGCCCGGACCCGACATGACGAAGAGGTTGGGGAACCCGGCGATGGAGACACCGTTGTAGGCCGCCGGCCGCCCATCCCACACCTCTGCGATCGACGGACCTTCGCGCCCGATGATCGTCATCGGCCACAACACCTCACTGGCCCGAAAACCGGTGGCCAGCACGATGATATCGGCCTCGTACCGACCGTCTGCCGTTCTAACCGACGTGGCGTCGATGTCGACGATCGGGTCGTTGACGAGATCGACGTGCGGTTGGGTGAGGCATCGCAGCCAACTGCCGTTGTCTTGCAACATCCGCTTGGCCATCGGCGGATAGGTGGGTGTCACCTTGGCGATGAGTTCGGTGTTATCGCCGAGTTGTCGCTCGATCCACCCCGCGAATAGCTCACGGCGGGCGGCACTCTCGGCGTTCGCGGTGTGGGGAAAGTCCGCCCATTGCGGGTCGGCGCGGACCAGTTCGAGGAGCTTGTCGTTGGACTGCCACATCAACATGAACCGGTACCAACGCGAATACCCGGGCAGGTGACGCATCGCCCATTGTTCGCCAGTCTGCACGGCTGCGTGGTAGCGGGGATTGGGCGCCATCCACTGCGGGGTCCGCTGGAAGACGGTCAGTTGCGCGACGTCGTCGACGATGGCCGGGCCGATCTGAAATCCGCTGGCGCCGGCGCCGATCAGGGCAACGCGCTTGCCCGTCACGTCGACCGAATGGTCCCATTCGGCGGAGTGAAACGCCGGTCCGGCGAATCTGTCGAGGTTGGGGAGTTCAGGAATGTAGGGCCGGTTGAGGATCCCGACTCCGCAGATCACCGCATTCGCCGAGCGGGTCTGCACGGCGCCGTCGGGACCACGCGCGGTGACCTGCCAGCGCGCCGCGTCGTCGTCCCAGATCGCCTGCTGCACTTCGGAGTGCCATTGCACGTGCTCACCGATGCCGTGCTCGTCGAACAGCTCGAGGAAGTAGGTGCGCAATTCCGGCTGTTGGGCGTAGTACTCGCTGAAGTAGTCATTGCGCTCGAACGAGTACGAGTAGTAGTGGCTGGACACGTCGACGCGAGACCCCGGATAGGTGTTCTCCAGCCAGGTGCCGCCGACGTCGTGGTTCTTCTCCAGAATCTCGAAAGGGATGCCGGCTTCCTTGAGCCGGATGCCGGCCAGCAATCCGGCTTCACCGCATCCGATGATGATGACCGAGAAGTCTTGTGGTGACGCGGGTTTGCGCTGCAGCTGGATGGCACGCGGGTTATGTCCCGCGAGATCCATTTCTTCGACGTACATCGCCGCATAGTCATCGGGGATGTGTTCGCAGGCGATCCAGTCCATGGTCTCGCGGATGAGTTCGGTGCTCAGGGGTTCCGGGGGTGGGCAGCCTGCGTCGCGCCAGGAGCAGATCGCTTTGAGCGCATCGCGGCGCAGCTGCGCCTTCTCCTCATCGGACAGCTTGCCCTGAAATTCGTTCTGGATGAATTGGCGCGGCCGGATTGGGCCACGCAGATACGACGGGTCACTAGTGATCTGGACGACCGAGGCGATCAGGGCCGATACCGACACGCTCTCCAGCGCGGCGGCGATGACTTCGTCACCGTCGACGATCGGCTCGGTTCGGATGTGCCGGTCGGCCATCAACTCCCCTGTCCTCGAATCGCATTCGCCACCACGCCCAGCGCCTCTCTGCTGCGCGGCAGGATGCTGGGGTCGAGCGTCAGGAACCCGTGAATCTGTCCGGTGTACAGATGCAGATCGACCGAGACGCCGGCGCCGGCGAGGTGCTCGGCGAAGGCGATGCCTTCAGCCACCAGCGGGTCGCATCCGCCGAGCAACAGCGTCGTCGGCGGCATCCCCTTGACGTCTGCGTTCAACGGCGCGACATCGGGATGTGACCGCATGTCCTTATCGACGTACTGATCGCGGAACCACGCCATGTCTGCGGCGGTGAGCGGCCACTGGTCACCCGATCCGCCTGACGTATCGGCGCTTTCTCCGGTGACGCCAGGGTAGGCAAGAATCTGCCGAGCCACGATGTCCTTGCCCTGAAGCAGCAGACGCCGGACGGCGACGGTGGCAAGATTGCCGCCGGCCGAATCACCCAACACGATGAGCCGGCGTGGATCGCCGCCCGACGCCGCGCCGTTGCTAGCAGACCACTCGATGGCGGCCACGGCATCCTGCACCGCGGCAGGAAATCGGTGCTCGGGTGCCAGCCGATAGTCGATGGAGACCAGCACACACGGCACAGCGTCGACCACGCGGCGACAGAAGGCATCGGATGCGGCCACGCTGCCGACCACCCACCCCCCGCCGTGGAGGTAGACGACAATCGGCATCGGGACCTTCCCGACGGGCCGATAGATCCGTGCCCGGATTGCGCCGCCCTCGCTGGGGATGCTCACGTCCTCGATGCGATCCACCGGCGGCCCGGGCGGCGCAGCGGCCGCACGCTCCTCGATATAGGCGCGCGCACGACGCACCCCTTGCTGGGACAGCGGGAGTAGACCGTTCTTGATCACCTGCGAGACCAGCGCCTCGGCATCGGGATCCCGAGTCAAGCTCTGCGACAATCGCAACTCACCCTCCTCGCATCTGGCACCCTGCAGTGTTACGTATGGCACTGGATAGTGTCAATACTGGCATCGTCTAGGCTCACCCCATGGCGGAACAGGCATCGGCCGCCCTTGGCGAGGCCAAACGGCAAGCGGTCGTCGACCACGTTCTGGTCTCGGCGCGCAAGTACGTCTTGGCCAACGGGTTGGATGCCACCATGGACGACCTGGCCGAAGCGACAGGAGTCAGCAGGCGCACACTCTTCCGACATTTCACCACCAGGGAAAAGCTGCTGGCCGCGGCGTTCGACGCCGGCATGGTCAACTACCGCGAGCAACTGCCCACTTACGCCGGCAACCTCCACGATTGGCTCCGAGCAACCTGCGAGCAGGCACACCGCATGAACTCCACGATCGGCCCCGGCTTCTTCGACCTCGCCTCACGCTCAGACCTACCGCCAGACTTAGCTGCCGTAGAACGCCGACGGCGCAACGAATTTCGCGAAGCAATGAACCAAACAGCGCACATCCTTTGGACAGGTGCCGGTGGACGCGGCCGTACACCGCGAACCGTGAGCGGCGCAGTCTCGGCGCACCTCAGCCCGCACTTCACCGCAGCACTGATGATCGACGCCGGCGAGTCCTGGAAGGTCGCAGCCGACCTGGCATTCGCCGCAATCCTGGCCACAGTCGAGCGCGAAGCTGCTCACGACAAATCGCGAAGGCAGAAAGGGTGACATGCAATTCGACGATGTCTTGCACGTCGATCTGACGGATACGAGCCTCTACAGGGGTGGGTTCCCGCACGACCTCTTTACCGAACTTCGGAAGCAGGGCAGAGTCCTTCGGCATCCGCGAGTTGCGGTGCCGCAGTTCGACACCGAGATCGAATTCTGGGCGGTAGTCAGCCACCCCGAGATTCAGCACGCGAACCGCGACTGGGAAACCTTCTCAGCGCGCGAGGGTCACTCGATCGTCCCGGCGCCGGCAGAACGGCGAGGCAAAATGCTGATCACGATGGATCCACCGGACCACAACCGGATGCGGCGACTCATCAGCGCAGGCTTCACGGCGCGGATGATCGCCGGGCTGGAAAACCGAATCCGCGAGCGCACCACCAAGATCCTCGACGCCGCCGCCCAACTGCACGACATCGACTTTGTGTCCGACATCGCCTTCCAGCTTCCGATGCACGTGATCGCCGACATCGTCGGCATCCCCGAAGACGACCGGCCCGAGGTCTTCCACTATGCCGATGTCGTGATGCGTGCGCTGGACCCGACCGAAGGCATCTCGATGGATGAGCGTCGGCAGGCCGAGATGAGTCTGTTCGCATTCGCCCATCAGCTCACCGCGGCCAAGCGCGCTGAGCCCGCCGACGACGTGTGGACGATCCTCGCTCGTGGTGAGCTCGAGGACCTCGAACTCGATCTCTTCTTCCTCGTCCTCTCCCTGGCAGGCAGCGAGACGACGCGCAATGGGCTGGCCCAAGGCTTGATGGCGTTGCTGGCCCACCCCGATCAAATGGCCGCTCTGCGGGCGAATCCCGAACTTCTGCCGACGGCAACTGAGGAGCTGCTGCGCTGGTCGAGCCCGGTAATCTGCTTCGGTCGCACCGTGACCCGCGATGTGGAACTGGGTGGCCAACAGCTCCGCGCAGGCGAACGGATCGGCATCTTCTATCCATCAGGTAATCGCGACGACACCGTATTCGGAAATCCCTTTCAGTTCGATATCCGTCGCTCGCCGAACCCACATCTCTCCTTCGGAGGCGGGGGTCCGCACTTCTGCCTCGGCGCCAGCCTCGCCCGTACCCAGATCAGAGTGATGATCGGCGAAATCGCCCGGCGATTCCCGTCCGTCGCCATCGTCGGTGAACCGACGTGGATTAGCACAGGACCGGTCAACAACGTCGGCGTCGCCGTAAAGTCGCTGCCGGTCCGGCTCGGCTGAGCGCTGGCATGCGTCAAGACCTGTCCAAGGCAGATGATCACCGGACCCAGAAGTGCCCATAATGCCTTGCCGTGATCGATCCGAAGAGGACCCGCGCCCAGATCAGCCAGCACGTGGGCAAGCGCCAGACAACAACCTCAAGAGAACGTAGTAAACGGCGGCACTTCGTTCGGCGGTCGGTAGCCACCGGCCGAGTTCCGCAGCTGCCATATCAGGTCAGGGCATAGCAGCTGGACCGAGTACGAGACCAGGTAGTTAGCCGCGAACTCGTCGCTGGGGGTGACCTCACTCTTCACCTCACCCATGACCTGCCCGTAGCCTTCACCCCGACGGACCTTGTCGCAGATCCCGTCGCCCTCGGCAAGCGCGTCGCCGTTAGGAAAGCCATAATGCCGGCGCGCCACCACGTCGTAGACATACTCGACCCGAGGGTCTGGGGCGGCGGTCGCTCGCGCAGCCAGAGTTACCGGGATCCCGCCGACGACAACCGCGGCGGCGGCAAGTGAGGCAACCGACTTCCGACCCTTCATGGCTGGCAACTCTTGAGAGCGCCCGCGTCACCGGCGATCGACATAAGTTGGGACGTTAAACTATTTAACGGATGATTTCTAGGCGTTCGCCCAGGAAACGACCAGCTTCCCAGAAGCGGTTCAGTTGCCTGAACGCGTGCTCGATGCCCGCACCGAGGTCTTGCGTCGCGTGACGGCCGGTAATTCGCTGTGACTATGCGTTCAACGAATTAGCGGTGCACCACCACTCCCCGACTGCTTCACCGACAAAACGGTTATTTCTTTGCCAACACCTTCTTTGCTTCCGACGGAAATGCTTATGCACCAACCGTTTCAGCGAGGGGCCCTGGGGTCCGTCGGTCAGCGGCAACTACATTGGCGGGCTGTTGGGTCGAGCCGTCGTGGAAGAAGTCGACGACGGCGACCTTCAGCCAGCGCGTCTGATGGTGGACCTGCTCAGGCCGGTGGCGCTGCAATCTTTGGAGATACATTCGTCGGTGGTGCGCGATGGCGGCCGGCTTCGCCTGGTCGATGCGGCCATGACCCAGAACGATGTCCTTGTGGCGCGGGCCAGTGCGTTATTCCTTCGCCGACGCGAGCGCACCGTCAACACGGTGTGGACGTCGCCGGTTACCATGCCCGCTGTCCCGGCGGAACCCACCGTATTGGCCGATGATCTGCCGATGGTGTTGCACTCCTACGGCCGCGACCCGGTCGCCGGCAGTCCGGGCATCGCCCCCGGCGAATGGCAACACGACGGCCAGAAATTCGCGTGGATGCGGGAAACGAAGCCGCTAGTCGACGACGAGCCTCTGTCGCCCTTCACTCGTGCTGCCATGGCCGGAGACGTCGCCAGTTCGCTGACCCATTGGGGCACTGAGGGACTGCAGTTCATCAACGCCGACTACACGATTACGGTGAGTCGTCTACCGGAAAGCGTTTATATCGGCTTGGCTGCCGTGACGCACTACAGTCACGCAAGGGGTCGCCACGGGCGTTGCCACCCTGTTCGATGAAACGGGACCCATCGGCAGCGGAATGGCAACGGCGTTGTCGAACCCCGGATTCACGCCGCCACCATCGTTGGGGTGACGCTAGATCATCCGTTGCGAATCGCGTCCGCCAGTGCCCCTGGCGCGTCAAGCATGACAAAGGCTGAGCTGTCGGAGATTTCGATCAACGTGGAGTGCGGAAACGCATCGCGTAGTCGACGAGCGTGGTCGAGAGGAAACAGCTGATCCTCGATGCCCCACGCTAGGGTGACGGGTCGGTCGAACGCCTCGATGGCTGCCGCGGCCCGCAACGTCAAAGCCGGGTCGAGTGAAGCGGTCAATGTGACTGCGTCGCGCCGTGCGGCCGCGCTGTTGGCAAAAGCCCCGAAGATCTCGCGCTGTCGGTTCGAATTTGGCGGATGCTTGGACACATTCTTCAGGAAAAAGCGCTGCCCCGGCCCGGTGGCCAGTAGGCGCATGATTCCTCCACCCACTGCGGCGCTGAAACGGCACAACTTCACGATCTGAGCGAAAGAGCCCGGCGGAAAGTGTTCGTAGCTATCGCAATTGGTCAGCACCAAACGGGTAATTCGGGATGTCTCCAGGGTTGGATCACCTAGCGACGCCAGCACAAGGCCACCGCCGGTGTCGTTGGCCACAACCGTGACATTGGTCAAATCGAGGATGTCCGTGAAGTGGACGATGCGCCGCGCGGTCGCTTCAGCGCCCAGATCGGCACCGTCGGTGGGCGTGCTGTGGGCGCCGAGTGGCCAGGTAGGGGCGATGCAGCGGAAGCCCGGCCCCAGTTCGGTCACTACATCGGTCCACAAGGCACCGGTCACATACACGCCGTGAACGAACAGGATCGTCGAACCCGCACCCGTGTCGGTGTAGTCGATGTCCACGCCGTCGACTTGTACCTTGTGGGTCGTCATGTCGCTTGCACCGCCGGAGGCTCGGTCAGGGTCGGTCACTCCTCTTCGAGGATCAGTGCGACTTCCGGGCATGCCGCTACACCGTCCCGGGTAATCTGCTCGTGCTCGGGTGCCACGTCGTGCGCTTCGAGCGTCGAGTAACCGGAGTCATCGATCGGGAACTGGTCCGGGTCGACTGAGTAGCACTGAGCGTGGCCGACGCACTTCGATTGCTCTAGACGAATCTTCATGTGAATCCTTCCACTCAAAGCTGAATCGCAGTCTAACCATTCGGCCGCATAAGACTAAACGATTAAACTATTTCTCGAACTGGGCACACAGACGCTAAGGTGCCTCGCCGACTGGTGCTGGTCGCCGAGCTGCCCATGCTGGCCAGGGGCAAGGTGGACAAGAACAGCCACGCCAACCGGGTCTATTCGACGCCGGTGCTCAACCTCGGCATCGTCGATGAAACCCGACGCGAGCTGTAATACATCCTGGACAACGGCGCTAGGGTCGCGTGATCAAGCCGCCGGCACCGGCGAACGCCTGATTCGATCAGTCGCTGGCCGGCAACGGCTTGGCTTCCTTGACCACCAGCGGCGTAGTACCGACGCTGAGTGACCCGACGCCTGCCTTGGTGACCAGCACCTCGGCGCCGCCGTCGTCGACGTAGCGCTTGCCCATCGTGCTGCCGTCGGAAAAGGTAGCTTCGGGTGCGGCGTCGGCAGGCCGCTCGGCGTCCAGTGGCAGCATCGGCTGGCCTCCGCAACGCAGATCGTCAAGGCTCGCAGCGGTTTTGACGACGATCACCTGGGTGTCACATACCTGGCTTTTGAGGCGTGTGCCATTTTTAATCATCAGACTCCTTGCTGTCTACAGGGCGGGTTCAGTGCTCGGCAGCCGCCGGCGTGAGGTTCTCGAGGATCTCCCGGCGCAGCACCTTGCCGGTCGGCGTCGTCGGCAGCTCCTCGCGGAACACGATCCGATCCGGCGTACGGGACCCGCGCAGCTGGCTGCGGGCGAACTCGCGCAGCTCCTCAGGCGCCAGCACGGCGCCAGTTTCGAGCACGATCACCGCCACGATGATCTGGCCCCACTCGGGGTTAGCCAGCCCGACGACAACGACCTCACGGACATCGGGATGCTCAACGAGCACGTCCTCGATCTCCGACGGGGCGATGTTCTCGCCGCCCCGGATGATGGTGTCGTCGGAACGCCCGCCGATGAACAGATAGCCCTCGGCGTCCAGCATCGCAAGGTCTTTCGTCGGAAACCAGCCCTGGGCGTCGAGTACCGAACCGATCTCGGCGTAGCGGCCCGACACCTGCGGTCCGCGCACGAACAGCTCACCAGTCGCTCCGGGCCCGAGTAAGGCTCCATCCTCGGCGCGGATCTGCACCTCGATGTCGGGGACCGGGCGACCGACCGACGTCAGCCGGCGGGCGACGGCGCCGTCGCGCGCCTCGTGGGCCAGGCGGTGGTCCTCCGGCGTGAGAATTGCAATAGTCGAGCTGGTCTCGGTCAGCCCGTAGGCGTTGACGAAGCCGACCCCCGGCAGCAGGTCGAGCGCCCTTCGGACCAAGGGGCGCGCCACCTTCGATCCGCCGTAGGCAACGTTGCGCAGCGTCGGAAGGTCGGCGGACTGCGCTTCGAGGACCGCGACGATGCGGGACAACATGGTCGGCACCACCGTCGCTGTGGTGACCCGCTCGTCGCGAACCAGCCGCACCCATTGGTGCGGGTTAAACTGGCGCAGGTACACGATCGCCCGTCCGGCATACAGGTTGGACAAAGCGGCGCCGACCCCGGCGATGTGATAGGGCGGGACGCACACCAGCGCCGCGTCAGCGGTATCGGCGGAGCCGAACTCGACGGTGCCGGTGATGTAACTGGTCAGATTGTTGTGAGTCAGCTCAACGGCTTTGGGCCGCGACGTGGTGCCCGAGGTGAACAGCACCACCGCCACGTCGTCGGGGTCGGCGAAGGCCGAGACGGGCTCGGTGGACCGCGCGACCTCGATGAATTCGTCGGACGTCATCAACCGCTCGCCGAAGCCGGCCACGACGTCGCGGTATTCGAGGTCGACCACGATCAGCGGATCGGGTAGCCGATCGATGAGCTGGCGCAGCCCGTCTGGGCTCAGCCGATAGTTCAGCGGCGTGAAAGCCGTATTCGCGCGCGCCGACGAGAACAGCAGCAGCGGAAGCAACACTCCCCCGGTACCCACATAGACGACGTGGGACGCCCCGGACGCGGTTATCAGGCCCGCGCCACCGTCGGCGAGTGCGCTGAGACCCTCGGTGGTCAACCGAATGTCGCCGTCCACGATGGCAACCCGGTCGGGACCGTCAGAAGCCGCCATCTCCAGAAGCAACGAAATACTCAACGCCTTTTGCCTTCACCTGTCGTTGATGCACGAACGCCGTCTCCCAACAGCAATCTGATTCTAGAGGATCAATCAGGTATATTATTGCGCGCTTAGTGGCATCTGCGTCAACGCGCACCTGCAGGCCCGCAACGGTCCGGGCCCTCAGACGAGCCACTCCCTCTCGAATGACGAGGTGGTGAGACTGCGGCTTAGCCGTTCATCGGTGAATTGCAGTCCCAGAGGTGGGCCGATTGAGTGAGGCGATACCGGCGGGACGGGTAGGCTCCTGGGAATGGACTTGCAGCATTACGCCGTACAGTCGTACTTGCGGATACGCAGACGGGTGGGATGGTTACTGCACGCCCGGCCGATAGATTACGTCGTTGCCCTCGGCGACGCCTACGCGTCAATTCCAGTAGTGGGACGACACCTCGAGCCGGTCGGCGCCATGGCCGCGATCGGCGCACTGGGGTGTCGACATGCACCCGAGATGATGTCCGCCGCATGGCGAAAGCGCCTTGCCAAGGAAACGCTCGAGCTGAGAAAGCTGGAGCGGCAACTAACTCACGCACAAGCCGACGAAGCTCTGCGCGGCTTCATCCCCGCGGGGGCCCTCAATATTGACTGGCCCCGCGCCGAACGAACGGCGCCAATGTGGAAGGCGGCCCGGCACCGTCGTCGCTACCTCTATCGAAGCGCTGTGCGCTATGGGAAGGCGCCCACCCAGGTCCTCGACGTGTGGCGGCGCAAAGACCTCCCGCCGGGCCCGGCGCCAGTGCTGGTCTTCATACCCGGTGGCGCGTGGATCCATGGCAGTCGCATCCTGCAGGGCTACGCCCTGATGTCACACCTGGCAGAACTCGGCTGGATCTGTCTGTCCGTGGAATATCGGGTAGCACCGCACCATCCGTGGCCGCGGCACATCCAGGACGTCAAAGCGGCGATCGCGTGGGCACGGTCGAACGTAGACCAACTCGGTGGTGACCCCGCCTTCGTCGCGATCGCGGGGGCGTCGGCCGGCGGTCACCTTGCCTCGCTCGCCGGCCTGACTCCCGGCGATCCCAGCTTCGAGGCCAAGCTGCCCGATGACGCCGACACATCGGTGGATGCCGTCGTGAGTGTTTACGGTCGCTACGACTGGGAGGACCGCTCGACGCCGGATCGACAGCGATTCATCGAATTTCTGGAGAGCGTCGTGGTGAAACGCCGGATCAGCCGTCACCCCGACGTCTATCACGCGGCGTCGCCGATCGCCCGCGTTCATTCCGATGCCCCACCGTTTCTGATCCTGCACGGCACCGCGGACGGGTTGATCCCCGTGGCCCAGGCCCGAGCATTCGTCGAGCGGCTGCGCGCCGTTTCGAATCAACCCGTCGCGTACCTTGAGCTGCCCGGTGCTCACCACGGTTTTGATATGACCGATGGCGCCCGCACTGCCTCGGCCGCGACCGCCATCGGTCTTTTCCTCAACGAAATCCACCGAAACCGTGCAGTCGAAACTGCAGATGGGTATGCGGATCACGGTGCACAGCTATAGCAATGCTCGGGCAATGGGCCGGGTTCGACGATGAAGCGGCTGTCCGGCTGGGACGCGATGATGCTGTACAGCGAAGCACCCAACGTCCCTATGCACACTCTTAAGGTTGCCGTGTTCGACACCGCGCACGTCGACGGCGAGTTCAGCTTCGAGATGTTCCGCGAGACCGTGCGCAAGCGCATGCCCCTGCTTGAGCCGCTTCGATACCAGCTGGTGGACATCCCGTTCAAATTTCATCACCCGATGTGGATGGAAAACGTAGCAGTCGATCTCGACTACCACGTCCGACGGGCACGCGTCCGTAGTCCCGGCGGGCGGCGCGAATTGAATGAACTCATCGGCGAGCTGGCCGGTGCCCGGCTGAATCGGGCTCGACCGCTGTGGGAGTTCTACTTCGTCGAAGGTATGGCCGACGGCCGGTTCGCAGTTATCTGCAAGGTGCATCACGCGTTGGCCGACGGCGTAGCGTCCGCCAACTTGCTCGCCAAGGCGATGGACACGCGCATCACCGGCTACGAAGGCCCCGTCCATACCGACTCGCCACCATCAACTGGCCAACTGCTGCGCGCGGCGGGGCGTGACCATCTTGGTCATCTCGCCCGACTGCCTCGTTTGGTTAAGCACACCGTCGGAGGCATCTCGCGCGTTCGACGCCGCTCGGCCCAACGCGGGCGAAACCCCGGCCTGGCCCGCGCATTTCGCCCACCGGAGACGTTCATCAATCACGTGCTCTCCCCCACCCGCACCTTCGCGACTGCGACCCTGGCTTTAACGGACGTGAAGGAAACCAAGAACGAACTAGGCGTCACCATCAACGATCTCGTGCTCGCCACGGCCGCCGGGGCCCTGCGTGAGCTACGACTGCGTTACGACGCGAATTCCGACGAGCCCATCATTACGTCGGTCGCGGCGGCCACCGACATCTCGCCAGACCGCATCACCGGCAACCGACTCAGCGGCATCTTTGTATCGCTACCCGTTCATGTCAGCGACCCCATGGATTGGGTTCGCCTGACCAAGTTCTCCACCGGCGTGGCAAAGGAGAACTACCAGCTCCTGGGCCCCGAGCTACCCGGACGGTGGGCGGCGTACCTGCCGCCGCCCTTGGCGCCCTTCGCGTTTCGTCGAGTGGCTGCCAGCAATACCCAGAACAAGCTCTTCAACATTCCGATCTCGAATGTTCCAGGGCCCCGCGAACGCGGAAGCATTGGGGGCGCGCCAATGAGCGAGATCTACTCCGTCGGCCCAGTGATGGCCGGAGCGGGAATCAACATCACCGTCTGGAGCTACGTCGACCAGTTGAACATTTCCGTCCTAGCAGACGACGTGACCGTCGCGGATCCCCACGAGGTGACCGATGCGATGATCCGCGCTTTCATCGAGATCCGCACGGCGGCAGGGCTGTCCGCCGAACTCACCGAAGTCGAGTCAGCGATGGCGCAGGCCTAAAAGTCTGACGGCGCTCTGCTCCGCGCTCAGGTGATACCGCTGCTGAGCTTCATACCGTTTTCCCGCAGGAATTCCCGTTTCGTTGCGTCCTCGAGGCCGTCTACTTTGTTCCAGAAATCTGCGGGCTCGCGCAACCCTTCGGCATGCGGCCAGTCCGATCCCATCAGTAGCGTCTCGGTGGAGTCGAGCTTTTCGATGAGCCCGACGGTGTCGTCCTCCGGGTAGGGAACCACCCGGACATGCTTCTTGAAGATCGTGCTGGGCCGTTCGGAGAGCTGGCCACCGAGCCATGGGCCGCCGCGAGCCATACCGCGGCTCTTGTCCATGTGCCGGACGAAGTGCGGCACCCATTCGGCCCCAAACTCACTGACGAGCACCTTGATATTGGGAAACCGGCCGAAGATGTTGTCGAAGATCAACGCCGACAACGTGTCCGTGATCGGCCGCTCGCCATAGGTGTTCTGCCACTGCCACGCCGAGTACTGGAACGGCGGCACCACTCCCCAACCCCAGTCAGACGCAACGTTTTCCTGGTAGTAGAACTCGGCGATGTGGTAGCAGACGACAGCGCGCGCCTCGTTGATGCGCGACCAGATGGGGTCAAAATAAGGGTCGCCGGGCGAACGTCCATATGCTGGGCCCGCTGGCAACACAATGAAGCGCGCGCCGGCGGCCAGCACGCGGTCGAGTTCCTCGACGGCACGGTCCACGTCGCGGAACGACAGCATGGCCGGGGCGTAAATCCGGTCCTGGTAGGCGAATCCCCAGTCCTCGTCGATCCACTTGTTGAACGACTCGAGGTTGTCGTAGAGCGGGTCGATTCCGGTCAGGAATTGTTCGGCCATGAGCGCCCAGCCGCCCGGATACATGATCGTGCGCTCGATCTGCTGCTCGGTCAGCTGCTTGAGACGCGCTTCCTTATCCAGGTACTCCGCCTGAATCGGCTCGTAGAACCGGTCGGCCTCGGTTGCGTCACCGGAGGCCCGCTGCTTGAGCATCTCCACCAGTGAGCCCGGGACGTACGCCTGATCGAGATCGTTCTCCAGAGCCGTCACGATCCGGTCATTCGCCAATAGAATCTTGCGGCCGCTTGGCCCGACGATAGGTCGCACCGCGGTATCAACCTTCGCCTCCGGCATGAACCGGGTGAAACAGTCTTCTGATTCGTACGAATGCTGGTCAAAGTCAGTCAGAAGGTAAGGAAGTTCGCCGACGCTATTTTCGATGATTGCCACGATGCAAGTCCTCTCTTATCGCACCTACTATACATGTAAAGGAGCGTCGATGTCTCGCATCGTGGCAGCCCCATGCCCTGCTGTACCCGTAAAGTTTCGTGTCGGGCTACCGCGTGGAACGGAGGGCGAATGGCGGGCGAGAAATCAATCAGTACCCGTGCTGCGCTCGATCGGGAGCGCATCGCGGCGACCGCGATGGAGCTGATCAACGAGGTCGGCGTGGACAGGCTGACCATGCGCGCAGTGGCGGCGCGCCTCGACGTGTCTGCCATGGCGCTCTACCACCACGTCGAGGACAAAGGTGAGCTACTCCGCCTGGTGGGCGACGACGTCCTGGGCCACATCGAACTCCCCGATCCGGACTCCGGTGACTGGCGCGAGCTGTTCACGTCGATCTCAATGGCGGCGGTCGAGGCGCTGCTCGAAGTGCGTGGGCTCAGTTCGGTGCTGCTGTCTTCTAAGATGCTTCCCAACGCCAGGCGGCTGGTGAGGTTCTGCATCTATCAGTTCGAGCGAGGCGGTATGAGTCATGCTGCCGCCCAAGAGGTCTACGCAGGCGTCCACACCCTGGTACTCGGACGGCTGCTGATCGAAGAAAGTGCGATTTTCCGCGTGGGACCGACGGCGCATCCCGATGACGAAATTCGAGATTACGTTGCGAAGCTGCGTTCTCGGGAGAGCTTCTGCGGGGCGTTGTCCGCGCTGGCGGATCGACACATCACGACGTAGGCGGGGGTGCGTAAGTCTCTTGAGCTAGCTCGGCGGAGTGACGACATTGAGCTCCTCGAACTTCGTGATATCGGCTGCGCTGTAGCCGAGTTCGGTGAGTATCGACGTGTTGTGTTGACCACGTGCGCAAGGCGGAGCTACCCGACCGGGCGTCTCGGAGAAAGAAATTGGCGGCGCCGTCCGAACAATCTCGCCGTACAGAGGATGCTCGATCGTCACCGTCAGGCCCGTCTCACGTAGGACGGGATCGAAGGACGTGAAGACCGGCTGACCGAGGAGGTTGACGTTGACGCAGCCAACCCGGGCGGCGGAGAGGCCTGATTCCCACTCCCCCGCCGGCTTTTCTGCGAATCGGCCACCTAACAAGCTGACCAATTCGTCGTCGTGTTCGGCACGAGACTCTGCGGACGCGAAACGCTCGTCGGCCGCCAGTTCCGGCAGGCCGATGACATTGATCAGCGCCGCGAACTCGGCATCGGTTTTTACCGCCAGGCTGATCCAGCTTCCCTCCGCGGCCTCATAGACCCGGTCGAGTGCGCTGGTGCCGTAATACTCGCTGTCGCACAACGTCGTTGGGGGCTTGCCCGCGTAGCTGCAGAAGTCGTCGGAGTAGGCCCACGCGTTGCCGCCGATCATCGACGTGCCGAGGAATTGGCCCTGCCCGGTCCGCTGCTGGTGGTAGAGCCCGAGTGACAGTGCGGCAAGGAGCGCGAGCGCCGCGTTGCTGTCGCCGTCGACCAGCTGGTTGAGATGCGGGAGCACCACTGCTTGCAGCTCGAGGACGCTGAAGCCGTCACTCTGGGCCGGATCGGTCCAGTATCCGACCTGTCGGCCAAAGCTGCCGGCGACAGACTGGGCGGCCTGTGCGTAGAGCGCTCGATGGGCGTAGGGCCCGTCGGAGCCGTAGCCGGCTGCATGGACGTAGAGCAGGCGCGGATTGAGTTCTTTGAGTTCGTCGTAGCCAAGACCCATTCGCTCCGCAACGCCGGTACGGAAGCCGGTCAGGAACGCGTCGGCGTTCGAGAGGAGCTGCTGGGCAATGGCTTTGCCCTCGGCAGTGCGGAGGTCGAGTGAGATGCTCTCTTTGCCCGCGGTGGTCTTCGTGCTCGCCACGTCCGGGCCGAAGGCATTGCGGTGCGGATCGCCCGCCTTGTCTTCGATCTTGATGACACGGGCACCCAACGCCGCCAGCATCGCTGTTGCGTAGGGCATCGCGTAGAAGTAGCCGAACTCGACCACCGTGATCCCGGCGAACGGATGCTCTGGTGCCGCCTCGCCGCCCGCCGGAAAGTCATGCGCGACAAAGCCACCCGCGTTGGAACCGAGCTCGGGAGCCGATCGCTCGACGACGATCGGAGTCTTCTCGAAGTGACCGATCGGCCCAATCTCACGGACGGCGCCCAGCTTGGCGTCCTCGACGACGATCACATCGCCGTTGTGCACGATCTGGGGGTGATCGAGCCCCTCCTCACTGGTAACCGCAACCTCGAAGGCAACGTCGGGGCTCGCTTGCAGCAGCGGCAGCCAGTGATCGAAGTCCTTGGCGCGGAACGCTTCCAGCAGCATGTCTTCCCACTCCTGGGCATCGGCGGCGTTTGCGAACGTCGGCAGCCCCTGGAACCGCGGATCCTGTTTGACGACTTCACCGATGCCAGCCACATCGCACAGTGCCTTGCCCTGGTGCGGCAACATCGTCGAGGTCTGGATGAAGCGTCCGTCGCGAGTGGCCAATAGCACGCCGAAGCGGCTCGCGCCGGTCAAAGATCGCGAATCACCGCCGGGCGACTCACCTTTCTTGGCCATCAACTGCACGATCGTCGAGACGAAGTAGTCGATCGGGTCGAGCCCGGCCACCAGCGTGGCATCTAGTTGTTGCCCGCGTCCGGTCTTCTCACGTACCAGCAGAGCGCCGAGAATGCCTGCAACGGACTGCATTCCGGCGCCGTAGCTGGCCCACGGGACCGGGAACATAATGGGTCCATCGCGGTGGCCCCAACTCCCTCGGGCCCATAGTCCGACCTTGGCTGCCACCAGCGAGTCGTAGCCTTTGAGATTGGCATAAGCGCCGGTATTGCCGAATCCCGTTATCGAGCAATGGATCAACGCAGGGTTGAGTGCCCGTAGCGCGCCTGGTCCGACCCCCCAGTCATCAGTGACACCCGGCGCGAAACCCTCGATCACAATATCGGCACTGCGAGCGAGTTCACGAAGCTGGTCCTGGCCACCGGCGGTGCGCAGGTCGGCGACGGCGCTGTCCTTGCCGCGGTTCCATACCAGGAAGCCGTTGGGGTTCTCGGTCCGTAGCCGGTCGCCGTTAGGCGACTCGATCTTGATCACCCGGGCACCCGCGTCCGCGAAGATGACACCGGCGATCGCCGCGGCGGCGCTGCCTGATCCCAGCTCGAGAACATTCAAACCGGCACAGATGCCGTCCATTGCAGAAGCCTTTCTACGGGTCGACGGGTTGCCGAGCCGCCGCTACACCGACGCGGTCACCTTCGGCGTGAATGTGATCGGGAAGCGGGTGACGGATCGCACCGCGACGTTGTCGTAAACCAGCGACTCGCCGGGCGCAACGGCGATGTCGGGCAACCGGCTCAGCACCTCTTCCAGTGCGATCTTCATCTCCAGGCGGGCCAGGTGCGATCCTAGGCAGCGGTGGGTCCCGCTGGCGAACACGATGTGGTTGGCGCGCGCGCGGCCGAAGTCGACGGTCAACGGATCGACGAACGCGTTCGGGTCGAGGTTCGCTGCCGCCCACACCGCGTGGATGGCTTCGCCCTTCTTGATGACCAGCCCATCACCCAGGTCGATGTCCTCAATGTCGCAATACCTGACCCCGGACGGCACGGGCGACTCAAAGCGCATGATCTCCTCAACCGCCGCAGGAATCAGCGACGGGTCGTCGATCAACTTCTGCCGCTCTTCGGGATGTTCAACGAGCCAAGCGAAAACGCACGACAGCGATGCGGTGACCGTGTCGAGTCCGGCGAACATGAACAGGAACAGGATATTGATCAGCTCCACGTCGTTGAGCCGCTCGCCGTCGACGTCCGACCAGATCAGCGTCGAGATGATGTCAGGAGCGGGCTCGGTCTCTGCCCGGCGCTTGACCAAGAAGCTTGCGAAGTACTCGAGCAGCTTGGCCCCGGAGGCCATCATGTTCGCGTCCATCTCCTCGACAGTGTCACCCTTGGGGTGGACCGCGCCGTTCTTGAACTCGATGAAGAAGTCCATGTCCTCGACCGGGGCGCCCACGAGGCGCAGGAACGTTAAACAGGGCAGCGGCACGCAAAATTGCTCGCTCAGCTCTGCTGTGCCGATGGCAGCGAATTCGTCGATCAAATCGACTGCCAGCGCACGCACCGAACCCTCCAGCTGCGCGATCCGCTTCGGCGAGAACATCGGGTCAAGGAGCTTTCGCCACTTCTTGTGTTCGGGCCCGTCGATCTCAAGCGGCACCAGCGCCATGTCGTTGCCGAAGGCACCACCGCGGCCGCCGGTGCCGGTCACCTCGGGGTGACGATTGATCGCGGTGATGTCAGCGAAACGGTAGAGGTGCACGACACCGTCGATCCGCTCTGCGCGCACATTGGCCGCCTTGTCGTAGAACACGCTCTGCGGCTCAGCCATGTCCTTCACCGACTGAGTGAAAGTCGATATACGTGGGTCGAATCGGGGACCAAGCTCCATGGGCACCTCGCTGTGTTTTCTCGGCCCACCGCGCAGAACAAGCTGGGCGCCGGACTGTGAGGACGGACACTCTTACGCTGTAACGTGACGATAGCATAATCGCCCTAATCATCTAACTGATTACCGTCCAGTTCGGTCGCGATCACGGTCGGTGCAACGTCAACCCCTGGGCGTTGAAGAAGAACCCGCCTGCGGTCACGAGCGCCCGTCGGGCATCGGTCACTTGACGGTCGCCTGCCAGGCCTTGAAGTTGATGAACGGCCTCGCGGATGTGCCCGGAGGCCTGCGTGGCCCCCTCAGATAACGACCCGCCGTGCGGGTTGACCGGGATCCGGCCGTTGATCAGCGCGTAGCCCTGTTCGGAGTCCCAGTGCTCGCGCAAGAATGCTCCCGCCTCACCCGGTTTGCACCAACCCGCGTTGTCGATCCAGTTCAGCGTGATGGGGGTGAATCCGTCGTACGGGAAATAAACGTCGATGTCGTCGATCCAGAAGTCGCTCTTGGACTTCAGCGTATCGACGACAACTTGTTGGCCGTGCTGTCGCAGGCTGACCGTCTGATCTTCCTCGTTGTGCCGGACCTGCCCGAGAACAGCCGCATTGATCAGCACCGGCGGCAGCGCCATATCCCTGGCGCGCTCGGTGGTAGTGACGATGAATGCGTCGGCGCCGTCGACCGCCACGTCCATGTCGTAGAGGCACAGCGGCTCGCGGACCATAGGCGCGCTGAGATAATCGTCCATCGTCATCGGCTCGCGCATCGCCGCGGCGGGGTTGCCGACCGCGTGCGACCGCGAGTTGATGGCCACCAAACCGAAATCCTCACGGGTAACGCCGTATTCGTACATGTAACGAGACGCCCACCCGGTGTATCCCACCGCGGCCGCCATGGTCTCCGGCCCGGGGTGAGGATCCGATAGGCCGGGCGTGGCGATCCGGCGGAAGGGATCCTTCAGCGCCGAACCGGTGTTCCACACCGCGCGATAGGCAGCGTGGTAGACCAATACGACCTCGCACAAGCCGGCGTGCACAGCCGCCGCGGCGGTCGCGACATGGTCCACGATCGGAATCACCGGATTACCGAACCAGGTGACCTCGGGAATCCCAAGCACCGACTGAAGCACCGCGGCTGATGGCCAACTGCCACACAGTCCGTCGATCTCATCGCGGGCGATGCCGCTTTTCTTGATGACGTCGACGCACGCCTCGGCCGCCAACGATGCCTGACTGCGGCCGAGGTTCTTGGCGACGAAGCCAGTGGTGGACGCCGCTGCGATGGCCACCCGGTCCTTCATCGTCATGCCTGTGGTTTCTTGAGCGCGAACACCGGCATGGGCGCACCCACGCGGTTCGACCAGTCGAGGCGAACCGCCGCCCCTATGCGGATGTCGTTGTTGTCCGCACCCACCACCGTCGAGGTGAACCGAAGGCCGGGCTGCTCGTCGAGTTCGACGGTGACCACCGGGTACGGCGTCGAATAGTCGACTCCGGGAGCGGGCGGCCCACGGTGCAGCAGAATCGCCATGAAAATCACGCCCTCGCCGCTCACCGGTTCGGCGGATACCCGCGACGACCAGCAATCCGGACAGATCGGTTTCGGCGGTGCGTGCCAGCGACCGCAGTCACCGCAACGATTCATCAACAACTCGCGACGGAGCCGGCCACGATAGTGCGCGGCGTTGTCGTGCGTGATGCCTTCGCCCGGAAACCGTTGTACGAGTTCATCATCGGAAATTTCGTTGGCCACTGACACGCCTCGGCTCCCCTCCTGGATAAATCGACTATACAAGGTAAAGTTGGTAGACCAATAGGCCTGGGTTCCCCCAATGACCGGTGAATCTGGGCGGCCGCTTCTCGCCCGCCATCTCGAACCGGGCATGCGGTTCACCCCGCGATGTCATGGCGCCACCTCTCGCATCAGCTGAAGCAATCCGCGGCGAGATTGCCGACGTTGATGATCCGATTCAACCCGATGCGGGACTGTTCGTAGCCAGTGCTCGGGTAGCCGTTCGTCAAAAAGGCGAAGGACAGTCCGGAGTCGGGATCGGCGAAACCAACCTGGCTGGCCGCACCGCCATGGCCGAAGGTGCGGGGACCCGTTGCGGTAGGCAGGAATCCGCGCGACAGGCCGTCGTCACCCGCCAGCAAGATGAACAGCCCGACGTTCCCCGGAACGCTCGGGGTCCCTCCGCGCTCACCGGTTACCGGCAGCGTCACCCTGACCCGCAGCGCATCCTCGACCACCTCCCGACGCCAGATGTCCGAGTTCATCAGCGCCTGATACCAGCCGGCCAGATCCGACGCGGTCGCAACGGTCGAATGACTCGGTTCTCCGGCGGCCAGGATCTCCGGCCGCGCGAGATACCAAGGCCCCCAGGGATACACATCGTCATCGGATCCACCGTCGGTCCGCACGAACGGCGCTACGTCATGCTGACGTTCGAGCGGAGGGCCGATCTCGATGCTGTGGAGTCCGAGCGGCCCGGTCAGCGACGCCAGGTAGTCCCGGATCGGCTGGCCGGTGAGCCGCTCACACAGTTCGGCGATCACCCAGGCCGCCGACGTCAGGTGAAACTGCAGTTCACTACCGGGCTCGTAGGTCAGACGCCACTTCGCGAATGCCGCGAGGCGCTCCTCGCGGTGCAGCATGGCGGGGTAACCCAGTGGCGCCAGCGGGAAACCGCCGACATGGGTGACAACCTGCTCGACGGTCACCGAATCCTTTCCGTTGGTGGCGAACTCGGGGATGTAGCTCGCGACGGTCCGGCTGACGTCGAGCAGGCCGTCGGAAATGAGCTTCCATAGCACCCCGGCAACAACGGACCGTCCCGTCGACTGCAGCACGTAGCGGGTGGTCGGGGTAGCGTCGCCGAAGGTCTCGAAGGCGCATTCCCGACCGTCGACGTGCACTGCGAGTTGCGCGGACGGCAGCGCGCCGTTGTCCACCTCCAACCGAACCCGATCGATCAGCACATCCAACCGTCGCGGGTCTGGAGCGGGTCGCTTTCGATCAGTCACGATCACCCTTCCACCGTCGTTTCATGTACACCGTAAAGTAGGCACCTGATTTTGGTGGTGCGATGGTAGAAGGTGGTCATGATGGCGTTGGACCCCGCGGATTCCGGTCCGCTGTACGGGCTGAGCGACGAGGTCGTGGTCAGTAGCGACGGTCCGGTGCGGGTGGTGCGGCTGAACCGTCCGAACGACCTGAACGGCGCAAACCGGCCGATGCATGAGTCGTTGGCACGAGTCTGGGACCTGCTCAGTGACGACGCCGACGCGAGGGCGGTGGTGGTAACCGGTGCCGGCTCGACGTTCAGCGCGGGCGGTGACTTCAGCTATATGCAGGAGAACATCGACGACGAGGAGATGCGGGCTCAGACCATCGACGAGGGGCGTTCCATCATCCGGGGAATGGTGCGTTGCCCCCTGCCCGTCATCGCCGCGGTGAACGGTCCTGCCGTCGGACTCGGCTGCAGCATCGCTCTGTTGTGCGACATCGTGCTGATGTCGGAGACCAGTTTTCTGGCCGACCCGCATCTGCGGATGGGCCTCGTTCCCGGTGACGGTGGGATGGTGTGGCCGGCGCTGACGGGCCTATCGCGGGCGAAGGAGTACCTGTTCCTCGGCTCGCGGATCCCGCCGGAGCGGGCAGTCGAGTTCGGCCTGGCCAGCCGGGTGGTCGCGCCCGATGAACTAATCACTGAAGCGATGAAACTCGCGCACCGCCTCTCGCAAGTGCCACCAGAAGCATTGCAGCGCACCAAGTCCGCGCTCAACGCCTACCTCGACGCTCAGCTGGACGGGCCGTTCGAGCTCGCGCTTACTGGCGAACTTGCCAGCATGGGCTCCGCGGAGCATCGGTCCGCCGTGACCAAGGCTCGCGAGAAGCGCTGAACCTGAAAGCTTTTACACTGTACGATGCGTTGAGCATTGCGATGCGAACAGAGGAGAAACCCATGACGGCTGTGCTTCGCATCGAGCCGCGGTGGACCGACCTCGACCCAGTCGGACATGTGAACAACAACGTCTTCCTGGTCTACGCAGAAGAGGCTCGGGCGCGCTTTCTGCACGCCGCTCTCCCCAGCACGTGGGGCTCGATTGTTGTGGTGCACAGCGCAATCGACTACCACCACCCGGTATTGGTGACGGATGTGGTCGAGGTGTCCTCTGATGTCGAGAAAATCGGCAACACGTCGTTCAACACGATCAACGTCGTCGGGAACGCGACCCACCGGTGCGCGACGGTCCGCACCGTACAGGTCGTCCTGCGCGAAGATCGCACCGCGACCCGACCCTGGACCGCCGACGAACGCGCAGCACTGGAAGATCTCCTCGCGGCCGCGCAGCGCCGCAAAGCTGTTGCGCCGCAGAGCTGATAACACAATTGGCGTGCTCGGTCGACTCACCACGGTCGATCAGTTGATCGGCGAATGGAGGCCGCCTAACTAGCGGCATTTTCGGTCAGCAAGACTGACGACAAAACAAAGAATGCACAGTACGGTGTAAAGGTGGGCATTGATGCGAGACGAAGGGTAACCCCATGAATCCAAATCCCGACTACGACGCCAGCGACGAGTTGGAATACGGCATCGCAGCATTCGCTTGGCTCCTCAGGGGCCACTACCCTCCGCCCTCGTACGCACCAGATTTGGGCGGCCCGGACTCCAACTAGATCGGATCGAATCCGGAGATCAGCCAGCGGCCCCTGACGTTCTCCAAGGTGACTTGGATACTCGATTGAGTGGTGGTCGGCGGATTCGCGCCGATGGCAGCTGCTTGGTCGACGAAAAGGATCGCCACCGCGTGCCGCGGCGTCGCCGACACCGACGCAGCCGCAGGGACGGTTGCGGTCACCGACACGTGGTCGTGGCGTGCACCCGGAATCACCACGTCGGTAGTCAGCTTCACATAGTCGTCTTTGTACGGTGAGGTCAGCCGGTCCCGAGCGGCCACCAGCGTCTTTTCCACGCTGTCAGCCTGATACGAAAGAATCGCGGCGGCCGATTCTCTGGCTGCCGCAAGCGAGTCAATTTGAGCGATTTGCACACTGCGAGAAGAGGATTCGTGCCACTTCGAGAAACCGGCGACGAAGGTGAGCAGCAATGTCAGACCGGGCACTATCCCGTAGGCCAACACCCGCATCCAGTCGATCCGGCGGTCGGCCTTTTCGGACGCAGCATCTTCAGAGTTCCGCTGGACCGGCTCGGCCTCTGCATCATCAGTAACGTCAGATTCCGCGTCGAACTCGACAGGCGGCTGGTCATCGTCTCTGTCGTCGGAGCCGGTCACTGGACATACTCCACATCTGACACCTTGGCCTCAGTTCCTACTCGCTGCAGATCGATGCGCAGCCGAAAGCCATCCAGCTTTTGCTCGGGATTACCGGCCTTCGACAGCTTCACCGCGACAGCCACCAGCGCCTGGGCCGAATTGTCTCCGGCAGACACCAAGCCCGCTCCAGTGACGGTTCCCTGCGACGTCGACTGCTCATGCTTGATGTGGTCGATAAATGGCAGCCTTCGTTGAGCGAATTCGTCATAGAACTTGCCCGTCGACAGATCCAGGATCCGCTGGACATCGGACTCGACTTCGGTGTGGCTGATGGTCGTCATGTCGTGAGCGCTCTGCCGGGCCGCGCGGAGGAACAAGTCCTGGGCCTGCTCGGCCTGATGGCACCGCCACGCACCAAACGAAGTCCAGCTGGCAAGTCCCGCTACAACGACCAGCGCGACCGCGCCGACAGTGGCCGCCAGCCGCACCTCAGATCTCCCCCGGGCCGGTTCGTGAGTGTCCGCCTGTTGCCGCACAGCGTCGGCCGGTTTACCTTCACCGGCCGCCGAGTCACCCTCTGCGTCGTCTGTCATGCCGCTCCCTCGAGATCTCACCTTCGTCGCTCACCGCTAACCTATCGCCCGGCCCACCACGAGCCGTACCGGTGCTCGGTCTGCCCTGCTAGGCCCCGCAATCTCCGACCAATACAGGTTGATTGTTGTTACGATTCCCCAAATGGTCCGCCTGCAGCTCGCACTGGTGTCGACGGCTTTGGCGATGGCACTGACCGGCGTCTGCGGCGCAGACATTTCAGACGCGTCGCCCGACGATGGTTCAGGTCGGTGCACCTTCGGAATCACGCCGCCAACGGTCGTGCCGGTATCCGGTGCGAGCTACGTTTTTGCCACGTTGCGCCCCGGCTCGTGCACGTTGACCGCCAACCCTTATTCGTCGACGGTCTGCCTGTCCATCGAGGGAGACGATTCAGGTGGAGAGTGCGCCACCAAGCCTGGCTCCCAGACGGCCGAACTTTACGTCGCCTACCGGCGGGGTGCGACGTATGTCGAGAAGGGTAGAGGGTGTGCCGGGCTCGTCACCCCCCCGTACACGCTGTGCGAGGATTTCCCCGCATCGCGCTTCACGCTGTGAGGCTTACACCGTGAAATCCGCTAAGCGCCTTGAGGTTTAGATGGGATCGAACTCCGAGACGAGCCATTTGCCGTGGACGTTGTCGAGGGTCACGCGCACGATGGATACGGAATCAGTTGGCGCGTCCGTTGCGATGATCGTGGTTTGGTTCACATAGAGCAGCACCACCGCGTGGTTCGGTGTTGCCTGCACGGACGCTACCGCGGGAACGGTGGCTACCGCGGTGATGTGCTTTTGCTGTGCACCCGGGATGACCACGTCGTGAGTCAGCTGCGTGTAAGAGTCCTTGAATGTGCCGGTCAACCGTTCCTCGGCGGCACCAAGATCTTTCTCGACGGTGTCGGGCTTGTAGGACAGCAGTGCGATGGTGGTGTCCTTCGCCGCCGCCACTGACTCGATGCGGGCGACGCCGACACGGTGGTCTAAGCCGTTCTGCCACTTCAAGTAGCCCGCCGCGACCGCGAGTAGCAGCGCCAGAACCGGCAGCACAATGAAGGCGAATACGCGCGCCCAGTTGATCGTGCGTCTTTTCTTCGCCGGCTCGCCTTCGTTGCATTCGAGCTCAGTGTCAGGTCCATCGGCCTCGTGAGCCGATTCGATCGCCTCCAAGGCGTCGCTGGTGTCCGTCTGGCCATCGGCTGGCTCGACAGTCTCAGGCGGCGTCTCCTGTTGTCCGATCGATGTATCGGTTTCACTTGGCACCGCGGTGGTCCCTTCGCTGATCTGTCGGTTGGTCGGGGCGGCGTGCGGGACTGCGGCTTCGCCTAGGGTACGAATGCGACGTTGGAAACCTTCGCGTCGTCACCGGATTTGTGCACCGAGATCCGCATCCGCCACGCTCGCGGCTCCTGCTCGGCCGCACCGATATTCGATGTTTTGACCGACACGGCAACCAACACCTGCGCTTCGTCACCCGATTCGGACTCCAGTCCCGCTTCGGTGATCGTTCCCTTCGATATCGCCTGCGCCTTCTTGACAACTTCAATAAAGGGTTGCTGTCGTTTGGAGAAGTCGTCGAAGAAGGTCCCTGTCGCCGAGTCAAGTACGCGCTTGACGTCAGTGTCCGCGTGCTGCCAGTCGATTGTCGTCAGGTTCAGCGCGCCCTGTCGCCCTACTTCGAGGAACAGCTGACGCCGCTCTTGAGCCTGGTGCAATTGGTAAGCCTTGAACCCCTGCCAGCCGACGAGTGTCGCCAATCCGACGATCGCAACCAACCCGACGAGCGTGGCCAACCGAACATGTGAAGTCGACTGCTCGACCGGCGCCGCCTCGTCGGAATCGGCGTCGGACTGGTCTTCGATGGTTGCGTCGTAGTCTGCCGCGTCCTCGACTGCGGCATCGGATTCCGAGATGTTCGTGATCTCAGCGGCGGATTCGTTCAGTTTTATCTCGGGGGAATCAGCATCTGCTGCCATGTTCGCTCCTTGCTGGCACCCTGGGCAAGATTCGATTGGGTGTACACATGCCCGTCTGGTCCTACGTAGTTTCCGGTCGCAGGGTCGTACTGGACGGCCGCGATTGGTGGCGCCGGACCCCCCGGTGGGGGCGCCTGCCCGGGCGGCGCGGCTGGCGACTGCGCCGAAGGTGGGGCTTCCCCAGTCCGGATTTGCGGGACGCTCTGTCCGGTGTAGGTCGCGTTCGCGTCGCCTTTCCAGTTGAACCCGTCGTTGAGTGGGACGTATTGCTCGTCGCTTTCGCACATCGCCGCTGTCGGAGCCCGCTTGCCTGGCTTGGTCTCGCATGGATAGTTTTTCGCGCCGCGCACGTTGAGCACTGAGTCCTGCGGCACCCGGCAATACAGATCGCCCTTGGGAGGGTCCGGATAGTCCTGCAGCGAGGCAGACCGGATTTGCTGGGCGGGGAGGAACCCAGTGGTGCATGCTGGCGGCAAGTTGATATTCAGGTTGAAGCTCAGGTTGGCACCGACGTAATCCTGTTTGGTGTTCATGCCGGGCACCAAGATGCCTTGCGCGTCTGCCGTTCCCATCGGCAGTTCGACCAGTAGTGCTTCGAGATCGGCACGGTAGGTGACCAGTACTTGGCCGACGCTGACCAGGTTGGCCAGCACGATCGGCAAAGTCGGCGACAGCCGGTCCAGCAACGCGCGCGCCTCGTCGACCGTCGCCGGTGCCTTTTGGAGTAAGCCGGCGAGCGCGGAGTCGTTGTTCTGCAACTGTTTGGTGACGGTCGCCAGATGGGATGCCCACCCCTGCACCGAATCTGCGGGGAAGCTGTCCAGAACCGGCTTCACACCGTCGATCAAGGCCACCAGCTCGTCCTTGTCTCGGCGGGCGGCGGCTGACACGTTGTCCACACCCTTCACCAGCCGGGACAGTTCCGGGCCGAGCCCGCCGACCGCGACGTAGCCCTCGTCGACCACAGTTTTCAGGTTGTCTTTAGGGATCGCGTTCACACCGCGGTTGGCGGACGCCAGCAACGAGTTGATATCCGGCGGAATGTGAGTGCGGTCTGGCGGTATCACGTCGCCGTCTTTGAGCGCCGGTCCGGTTCCGCTGCGCGGCACCAAGGCGACGTACTGCTCGCCGACGGCAGAGACACTGTGGACCTCTGCGGTGAGATCTTTGGCGGGGATGTCGATGCCCGACTGCATCGAGAGCACTGCTTCAGCCCCGGTGTCGGTCAAACTCACCGCCTTCACCCGCCCGACCTCGACGCCGCGATAGGTGACGTTGCCGCTCGGGTACAGGCCGCCCGCCTGCGGCAGCTGCAACGTCACGTTGTATCGACCGACGCCGAAGAACTGCGACGGCGCATGCATGACGCCGAAGGTCATGAACGTCAATGCGGTCAGCGCGATTGTCGCGAAGATCGCTAGCTGGATCTTGATGCGTCTGGTCAGTTCCATGTCACGGCCCCTGATTGAAGTGATAGGGAACCGTCAGCGGGTTGCGCGCGGTGTACGGGCTGGGTATCTGGCCGATGGTGCGGCCCTGCTGAAGTTCCAGCTGGCTCAAGATGCCCTCGAGGAACGTGCCGGTGAGAAGACTGTTGTCGATCCGGCTCAGTGTCAGGTCGATTACCGCGGTGAGGTTCGCGGAGTCGCCTCGCAACCATTTGGACAGCGTCGGCCGCGGGAATGGAAAGGTTGTGAAGAAGTCCAGCGAGCGTGTCAGCGCCGGGCCCGCATCGGCCAGTGATTGCAGTACCGGACCTAGGTCTTTGAGCTCTTTGGTCAGGTTCGTCTTGATCTTGTCGACCGAGTCGGTGAGGAGCGCGCCGAATTGGCTCAGCTCGCCAAGGGCGTCGGCCAGGTTTTCCCGTTCGTCCTTCAAGACGGTCAGTGCCTGAGGAAGCGTCTTGAGCGCCTTGTCGAAAACCGGCTTTTGGTCGGCGAGCTGACCGGCCAGATTGTTCAGGCTGTCCGCCGCGGCAATGATGTCGTTTTTCTGATCGTCGAGGTAGCCCACGAAGTGGTCCAGCTGCTTGATCAGACTTCTCAGATCCTGCTCACGACCGGTGAATGCGGTGCCCAGCGCCGTCGTGATGTGCTGAACCTGGTCCAGGCCGCCGCCGTTGAGCACGAGCGATAGGGCCGTCAGTGTCTGTTCCGTGTTGGGGTACGCGCCGGCCGACGACAGCGGGACCAGCGACCCTTCCTTGAGCTTGCCTTTCGCGGGGATGTCTTTCGGCGGCGCCAACTCGATGTGCACCGAACCCAACAGGCTGGTTTGACCGAGCGTGGCTGTCGCGTTTTCCGGCAGGTCGACGCCGCGGTCGAGCCTGACGCTGACCAGCGCGTGCCAGCCCTGACGCTCGATCTTCGTCACGCCGCCGACGTTCACATCGTTGACCCGGACCCGGGAGTTCACTTTCAGGGTCTGCACGTCCGGCATCTGTACCTGCACCGTGTACGAGCCCGCGCCACCACCTTTGGCGCCCGGCAACGGAAATGAGTTGGCGCCGCGGAACTCGCGAAGGACGCCGCAGCCCGAGAGCGCCAACACCAGCACTGTCGCCAGCAGACCCGCGCTGATTCGGCGCCACCGGATCAACTGCCTCATCGTCTGCCTCCGGCCGGCACCATCATGCCGGGCAGGCCGGCGGCCGGATTGGTTTGTGCTGGATTAGCCGGCGCTGGGTTAGCTGGTGCCGGATTAGCCGGCACCGGGTTGGGTTGTGACTGAAGACCGGTGACCGGATCGACTATCAAGGGGTTCTCCGGCCGGGGCGGCACGTTCGGCATCTGCCCGTTGTAGGGGTCGGCGAACAACTTGTAGAAATTGAAGATCTGGTTCGCCGGCGGGAGCGGCCCATTCGGGGGCGGTGCGATCGCGGCCGCCTCCTGTTGCTCGGGTGTCATGGGCGGAAGGTGCGGCGGGATGTAGTCGGGCCGCAGCCAGTCTTCGCTGAACGTTTCTTCGTTGGCTCGCGCCGCTTCGCCCACAAACGGGTTGATGCCGAGCGGAAAATAGTTGTATTGGCGATTTTTGAGGATCGGCGCTAAGTACTCCACACACAGTTTTGCCGACTGTTTGGCGCCCAACTTCGATGCGGCCTGCACCGCTCCGCAGATGAACTGAAGGGGGTTCGCAAAGTTGTTGAATGCGAGTAGGCCGGTGAATGCGGCCTGCGTGGGTTGGTAGATATTCAGGAAGTTCTGAAAGGCCGTCGGGCCGGCGTGCAAAAGTTGTTTGACGTCCGGGATGCTCTCGGTCAGCGCCGTCGACACCGACGCCAATTTGTCCGAGGTCGTGCCGAGTGCCTCTTTGTTGTCGGCAACGAAGTCAGTGAGATCGCCGGTTACTTGATTCAGGTTGGCGACGGCTCTTCCGACCTCGTTGGGGTCGTCAGCTAGCAGGCCGGTTACGGCCGAGAGATTCTGATTCAGTTGCGATAGCAGCCCGCTGCTGTCGCGCAGCGCCGATACCAATATGCCGAGATTCTTGAAGGTGCCGAAGAGGTCGTCGCTGTGGTCGCCGAGCGCATCGATCGCCTCTGACAGCTTGATGACGGTGTCACGGATGCTGGGGCCCTGACCGCGCAAGTTGTCAGCCGCGGTGTTGACGAACGATCCCAACGTGCTGACTCCGCCGGGCTGAGTCGGCTGCAGTGTTGTCGTCAGCTTCTGCAGTTGTTCGCGTAGGTCGTCCCACTCCACCGGAACCGCGGTGCGCTCCCGGGGAATCACCGCGTTGTTTTTCAGGACGGGCCCGCCGGTGTAGGCGGGTGTCAACTGGATGGTTCGAGACGTCACCAGTGACGGCGACAGGATCACTGCTTTGGCGTTGGCAGGCACCTTGTACTTG
>Ga0302326_10003638_pt1 | contig 36176 bp, 33 predicted proteins | sample Palsa_T0_3_FD_202264 | JGI IMG/M metagenome (GOLD analysis project Ga0302326, IMG submission 202264) | Peat permafrost microbial communities from Stordalen Mire near Abisko, Sweden - Palsa_T0_3 | ecosystem: Environmental > Terrestrial > Soil > Palsa > Peat permafrost | place: Sweden: Abisko... | reverse complement strand
AGCTGATCCGCGTTTCGCGCGCCGATGATCACGGTGGAAACGGTCGGTCGTTGGAGCAGCCAATTGATCGCGATTTGTGTCACGGTCTTACCAGTTTCCTTGGCCACTTCGTCGATGACATCTACAACCTGGTAAACGGATTCGTCGGCCACAGGTGGTCCGGCGTCAACGATGGCTTGGCTCTGGAGGCGGCTGGTTTCCGGCAGGGGTTGCCCGCGCCGTATCTTCCCGGTAAGCCGTCCCCAGCCGAGAGGACTCCAGACGACGGCGCCGACTTTTTGATCCAACGCCAGCGGCATCAACTCCCACTCGTAGTGGCGCCCGACCAACGAATAGTAAGCCTGATGGGCCACGTAGCGGGAAAGGCCGTATTTTTCCGATACCGCGAGGGACTTCATCAGGTGCCACCCGGAGAAGTTCGAACAGCCGATATAGCGCACTTTGCCGCTGTGGACCATGTCGTCGAGCACGCCGAGCGTTTCCTCGACCGGGCTCAGGGCGTCGAAACCGTGCAACTGGTAGAGGTCTATATAATCGGTGCCCAAACGACGAAGACTCGACTCGCATGCCTTGATCAGATGATGTCGGGAAGAACCAACGTCGTTGTCTCCCGGGCCGGAACGGAACGTGGCCTTGGTGGAAATAATCACCTGGTCCCGGCGCCCTTTGATCGCTTTGCCTAAAACCTCTTCGGCGGCGCCATTCGAATAAACATCGGCCGAGTCAAACATGCTCAGGCCCGCTTCCAGCGAGATGTCGACCAATTTAGTGGCTTCTTCGACTTCTGTAACGCCGAAAGCGCGGATAAGCTCATTTTTGGCGCCGAACGTCCCCGTGCCGAGGCACAGCGCAGGGACCTTAAATCCCGAACCGCCTAGTTGTCTGAATTCCATGATAAGAATGCTCCCGTTTATTTAGTTGGACGTAAATGAGAACTATTCTTACCCGAAGAAATTTCGGGGTAGTGGTTGCGAATTCGGAGTTCAGATTGACGGGAAGCCGAGCGGCCGACCTTCCTCGAGGTCGATGCATTCAAACATGGTGCGGACCGAGTCGATCGGCAAGCCGGCTTCGCGCAGGCGCACGTGTAGGCGCGGGGTGTATTGGTCGCGCCAGCAGCGCTTAAAGAGATACGCGTTCCAGATTTCGATCTCCTCGTCGGAGGGCTCGCATCCATGCGCGAAAGCCCATTGGAGCATCTGATTGTCCCCTCTGCCCTTGAGCATCTCCGCCTCCAATGCGTCATAACCGACTTGGAGAAGGTGGCAACAGAAGCTGTCAAATCCGGTCACAGACCCTTTCGCTGCGACCCAATCTGGAGGCAGCTTCCCCAGATGCGCCAGCCGGATTTTGTCCAGCATCCGGCCGAAGTGCATGATCCCCCCGACTTTTTCCCGGGGGCTCCGGAGACCGGGAATCCGCGCTCTGCCAAGCGCCGGGTCACCAGGAGTCGGCAGGTCGTCCGGGAAACGAGGCGGACGCCCTTCATCCGCATCAAAGAAGTCAAAGAACGTCGAGACGACGCGATCGGTAATTCCCGCGTCCAGCGTCTGCTCGCGCAGGCGGCCCGAACTCTCGTCGCGCCAGCCACGCTTCTGCATGAAGGCATTCCAGATTTCGATGTCTTTATCGGATGGTTTTCGGCCAACCTTACAACTCCACTCGAAGAGCGCTTCGTCTGTTTCTCCCTGGAGTGCCTGGACGGCAAATGCAACATAGTCGATCCGGAGAAATCGGCAGCAGCGGCCGTCAAAACTGCGAGAGTTGACAATGCCCAACTGGGGCTGGTACTCGAGGGGTAACGTGCCTGCGGCGTTTAGCCGGATCTTGTCGATCATGCGCCCAAAGTAGACGATGCCCCCGACGGTCCCATACGGACTCCGCAAACCCTGAATATTCATGGTCTTTTCATACGGCTTTGCGTGTTCGGGTCAAACCGAACCGATCCAGCCACCTGTTAGAATGAAGTTTTTTACGGCTTAACCGTTTCTCGAGTCGTGTTAGAAACGCTTGGGACAGCTCGAAATACGAGGACCGCGTTCGCCGGCACCGCGTCCTTATTCAGCCTCATGAAAACTCGATGACGGCAAGGGCGTCGGGCTGCAGCGATACCGACAACTGACCGTCCACGAGTTTTGCGCTCAGCGGAGGAGGCAGGACAGCAGCTTTGCGCAAGGCAGCTTGCTGCTCCAGGCTTGGGAAATCAGGACGACCCATCGCCTGCCATGATTTCAGAGGGGAGCCGTGATCGTCGTCCACCAGGAAGATTTTTGCGCGCTCCTGATTTTTTTTTAAACCTCGCAGTTGGAGGTTTACGGTGATGCATCGACCGCTCTCCCGCGGCGGGATGTAGTTCCAGAGGGCAAGGACAACGGCACCGTCGCCGGATCGGCGTGTCAGCAGTGCAAGAGTGCTATCGAGTGCCAGTTGTTGGTCGCCCAGATAGTGCAAGATCTTGAAAGCGTTGAAAGAGGCTTTAGGAATCCGACCGGTTGCTATAAGGCCGAAGCCGCTACAGAACACACTTTTGAAAACGCCTCCCTCTTCAAAGAAAGCGTCCGTAAACGTCCAGTAGGACATCTCGGTGGCGAAACCGCCGGTGCACAAACGAATGTTATTCGCCAGCCAAGGGCCCACATAAGGCGAATCCAATTGCACCGCGTCGAAACCGGCATTGTACTCAGTCCAGATGATTGGCAATTCGGGTCGCCCAGAAGCGATCACCTGTTGGTAAACTTTGCGTACTGCCAAGGCCACCATGTCTGATTGGGGAATATTCTCCTCTGTTCCGAAAACATTCAGCGCAGTGTCATTCGGATAGACATGCGTGGAGACGAAGTCGACAGGCACATTCTTTTCCACGCAATGCCGGATAAAGCGGTCAATCCAGGCGGCTTGCGCGGTGGCCGGTCCCCCTACGCGCAGGCGCGGGCTGACATCCTTGAGAGCGGAGGCGGCGAGATCGTACAAGTCATAGTACGTTTCCTCTTTGGGTTCTCCCGTCCAGAAATCGATGTTGGGTTCGTTCCAAACCTCGAAATACCAGTCTGCCACGCGCTCGATGCCGTATCGCTCCACAAGGTGACGCGCGAACTGAAAAACGAGCTGGTACCAATGTCGCGGATCGCGTGGAGGCGCCACGTTGGGGTGGTACCAGAACGGGTGCGGGCTGGGTCTGGCGGCGATCTCTTCCGGCATGAAGCCGAGTTCGACAAAGGGATAAACTCCAATCTCCAGCAAACCGTCGTAGATCAGGTCAATGCGGGTAAAATTCAACACCAGATTCCCCGCTGCGTCCTGACCGCCGTAGATTCCCGCCTGGTGTTCAAAGATCCCATGAAATCTGACGTATTTTACGTCCACGATTTCTCGCAGCGCCCGGAGATCTTTGCGCCAATCTTCGCAGAGGGCCACTGAGGCATGGCAGGAGCCGAACATATGCTCCCAAAAATGGGGAAAGGCGGTCGCAGGGCTTTGCGCGTCGACAATGATGCGTTCTTCCATAGATGGAGGACTCAACTAATCCAAAACGTTGGAATCGAGTTCTGAACGGTTAGCAACCTCACTCTGTTTGGCACGATGCCGGGTCTGGAGAAAATCGGAGATTTCCGGCGGGAATGCAATTCGTATCGCCGCCCAGCGTCCCGATATCGAGATCGTGAATCTCGGATTTGGGACAATGGCGGCCACTTTTTGCCCCGCAATACGTCGCCCCGAGGAGAGGGTCCGATTAAAGCATCGTGGCACGGACGATGCTGTATAGTTTCGCGCCAGCGGCTAATTATTCCAACAGATCTAAAATCGAAGCGGAAAACTCTGCCGGACGAGATCGACAAAGGATTGAAATTGAAGAAACAAGAAAGCGTCAAGATGGCCAGGAAAAAACGGGTGCTATTACGGTCGTATTTGAACCAACCGCTCGAGGAATTGCGGAACAGTCACGCTCGTCATGAGATCGGCATGGGTATATTCTGGGTTGTCCTCGCGGTGGTGTGCGGGGGGCTAGGCTGGGTGTTGCTGACAATTTTGCTGAAATGAGGGTGGAACAAAACTCCTTCTGTGGTTTCAAATTCAGGACTGGGACGAAAACAGTTCGCCCTGTGGAGGTGATTCACGGTTCGCTTCTTCTTCGATCTCCGCTAGCAGAGTTCGGAACTCGCATTTTTTCAATCCTGCGATATATGCAGGGTAGTCAGGGCGAATGTTTAAGTCCGGTATCGGTATCGGAAGTTCGTAATCAAGTTCCAGTCGCACCATCTCGCGGTTCTGTTCGATCTTTTCGCGGTTCGCAGCTAGCTTTTCTCTCAGCTTCACATTTGGAATGCGGTCGAGGTTCTCGAACAACCGTTTAATCGTTCCAAACTCCCTGATCAAGTTCGCGGCGGTCTTTTGACCGATTCCGTCTATCCCGGGGATATTATCGACACTATCGCCAGTGAGCGCGAGCACCTCACCGATACACGCGGGAGGCACCCCCCATTTCCGGGTCACTTCGGCGACTCCAAGGAGAGCGTGCGGATCTTTCGGATTTTTGAGATCGCTTTTGTTTGTGGAATAGACTTTGACCGAATCGTTGACCAACTGAAAAAGATCCTTGTCGTTCGTTGCCAGAATCGTCTCAAGCCGCTTGCTTCCTGCAGCGATCGCATAGCAACCCATCAAGTCGTCCGCCTCGGTATTTGGTTTTGCAATTGAGGCAAATCCCATCGGCGCACAAAATTCTCGGATAAAATCCAGCTGCGGGATCATCTTTTCGGGCATCGCCTCGCGCTGCTGTTTGTATGCGGGCTGCAGCTCCAGGCGTTTCGCCGGAAGCCCTTCGTCCCAGAATATTGCAGCCAGGTCGGGCCGCAGATCTTTCGACATTTTCCGAACGGTCTTCACAAAGCCAAAGATCGCGTTGGTCGGTTCGCCACGCGAATTTGTCAGCGATTGGATCGCGTGAAAGGAACGATAGACGTAGTAATGGCCATCGATCAGGAGAAGTGTCACCTAGCACCAGTAAGCAAGGTCTGGAAGGCTGTCCAGAAAACAGGAGGCGGGAGTGCGGGAGTTGCAGGAGTTGCAGGAGTTCAGGAGTTCAGGAGTTCAGGAGTTGCAGGAGTCAGGAGTCAGGAGGCGGGAGCGCTGGTCGATAGAGGGAGGAGCTCCTTCCAATCGGTGGCCCGAAGTGGCTCCCCTTCTTGAAATATCTGCTTCGGGGCACGGACCTCGCAGTCCTTGAACTCCACCACTCCAACACTCCTGCAACTCCTGAACTCCTGACTCCTGAACTCCTGCAACTCCTGCAACTCCTGAACTCCTGTCCTACTCCTCGACGCCCTTCAGTTTTGCCAGCACGCTGAAATCCTCGAGCGTCGTCGTGTCTCCTGTGACCTGGCCCCCGCCTGCGACTTCCTTAAGCAAACGGCGCATAATTTTCCCGCTTCGGGTTTTTGGCAGCGCGTCCGCGAACCGGATTTCGTCCGGCTTGGCAATCGCTCCGATTGCGATCCCAACGTGCTGTCGCAGCTTTTCCCGAAGTTCCGGTGTGGCGTGTTCTTTTTCTTTCAGCGTCACGAATGCAACGACCGCCTGGCCCTTTAGCTCGTCCGGACGCCCGACAACGGCGGCCTCGGCAACGCTCGGGTGGCTGACTAACGCGCTTTCGATTTCTGACGTGCCCAGCCGATGCCCGGCAACGTTCAGAACGTCATCGATCCGTCCAACGATCCAAAAGTAACCGTCTTTGTCTCTTCGAGCGCCATCGCCGGTAAAGTAACATCCCTTGACCTCGCTCCAATACTGTTTCCTGTAACGTTGTTTGTCGCCCCAGATCGAGCGCAGCATGGAGGGCCACGGCTTGCGGATGATGAGTTTGCCTCCGACATTTGTCGGAACTTCGTTCCCCTGGTCATCCACCACCGCGGCATCGATCCCAAAAAACGGCAGGGTCGCGGTGCCCGGTTTGAGCGGCGTGGCGCCAGGCAGCGGAGTAATCATGATCGCTCCCGTCTCAGTCTGCCACCACGTATCGACGATCGGGCAGCGACCACCCCCGATCACTGTGTGATACCAGATCCACGCCTCGGGGTTAATTGGTTCCCCCACTGTGCCAAGCAACCGCAGCGAAGAGAGATCGTGTCGATTTGGATATTCGTCGCCCCAACGAATGAAGGCTCGAATCGCGGTAGGCGCAGTATAGAGCACCGTCACCCCGTACCCTTCGATCAACTCCCAAAAACGATCCGGTTCCGGCCAGTTCGGCGCGCCTTCATACATCAAAACCGTCGCACCGTTGCTGAGCGGACCGTACACAGTGTAGCTGTGACCTGTGACCCAGCCAATATCTGCTGTGCACCAATAAATGTCGTTCGGCTTTAAATCGAAGACGTATTTCGTGGTCAGGGTTGCACCTAACAAATACCCGGCAGTGGTGTGCAGTATCCCCTTCGGTTTGCCGGTCGACCCGCTGGTGTAAAGGATGTAGAGGGAATCCTCAGAATCCATCGGCTCCGGCGGACAGTTTCCGTCGACGTACTCCATTTCCCTGTGCCACCAGGCATCCCGACCTTCCTTGATGTGAATCTCATTGTTCGCCCGCCGAAAAACGATGACCCGCTCAATCTGCTCATTGTCCTTTAAGGCGTCGTCGACGTTCTTCTTCAAAGGCACGATGGCCCCGCGTCGGTATCCGCCATCCGCGGTAATTACCATCCTGGCCCCGCAGTCCTTGATACGATCTTTGATGGATTCAGCACTGAACCCGCCGAAAACCACTGAATGAATCGCCCCGATTCTCGCACAACCCAGCATGGCGATCGCGGCTTCCGGACACATCGGCATGTAAATGATAACGCGGTCCCCCTTTTTGATATGGTTCCGCTTCAGAACGTTGGCAAACTTGCAGACTTGGCGATGCAACTGCTGGTACGTCAATGTCACTTTATCCCCGGGCTCACCTTCCCAGATCAGCGCAGCTTTATTGCGGGTCGCCCCGGCCAGATGCCGGTCGAGGCAGTTTTCAGAAACATTCAGCTTACCGCCGACGAACCACTTTGCGAAAGGCTCTTTCCATTCGAGAACTTTCTTCCACTTTTTCTGCCACAAGAGAAGCTCCGCGGCTTGTTGCGCCCAGAATTTCTCCGGATTCTTGATCGAGTTGCGATAAAGCTCGTGATACGCGGCTAAACTCGAGATGTACGCCTTTTTTGAAAAAGCCTTCGTCGGCTTGAAGACGCGATTCTCGATCAGGTGCGATTCAATGTTAAGGCTCATAGGGGGGATACGAGTTGTTCTTTGTTAGAATCCTTTATGCATAAAGGAGGATTTGGAGCGGGGAAACGTCTCCTGCCGGCCGCGGTTCATACTCTCACGACGGGAAGAGGATACCGAAGGATAAGTTCGTTATCCAAAAGTATCTCCACATGATGTAGACCGTACTGCTGGAATTGGACACCGGCGAACACATTCACGTTGGTCACGTGACCGTCCAGTTCCTTCAGCTCAAAGTCGATGTTCGATTCGGCCATCAGTTGCACCTCCTCCACCCCAAGGATCCGGGAAGTCTGGCGAAATTTGCCAAAACCGCCGCACCAACGCGTCCAGAGACAGAGCTTTAGCAGACCAACCGGCAGTGTCGGCGTCGGAAGAACGCTTATCACTCCTACGAGGGTCTGAAGGCCGTTTACTTCCTGCCGAACATCTTCGCATACGATCGACGCCTGGAGATCTGGAAGAACGTTGTCCACTCCCATGGGATCTCTTTCGCCGTGTCGCGAGTTCCGGGTCAGAATCCTCTGATCTCCCGGATCAGGGCTCCGCGACTGTCCTGTCCCCGAAATGGCATGTATTTCGGGGACAGGACACTACGCTCAGATGGCAGACTCACCCTGTTCTTCGGTCCGAATTCGAATTGCTTGTTCAATCGCTACGACAAAAACCTTCCCGTCACCGATCTTCCCGGTGCGCGCCGCCGCAACGATGGCTTCGACGGCTTTCTGAACTCGATCGTCCCCGACCACGATTTCAAATTTTACCTTCGGAAGAAAATCGACGGTATATTCGCTGCCGCGATAGATTTCCGTATGACCCTTTTGGCGTCCGAAGCCTTTCACTTCGCTGACGGTCATCCCCGCGATCCCCATCTCCGTTAAGGCTTCTTTCACGTCCTCCATCTTAAAAGGCTTTATGATCGCCTCAATTTTCTTCATAACCGCGCAAGATTGAGACACTCCGACTGAAAACGCAAGGAAACAGACCAGATTTCGCGGACCGCGACGCCTCAATCGCATTCCCGCTTCTGTCGTCCTTACCGGGCCGAACGTGTTTAATTTGGCTAGCCCAGGCTAAAGCCTCTTCGGGGCACCATACACGGCGCCAAACGCATACAATGCCTGGGTTAGTCGAAATAAATGTGCTCAGTCCTGTAATGGCGAGAGAAGCGACATGGGCCAATTGTTGCCGGATCTGGTGTCCTGTCCTCGAAATAGGAGGTATTTTGGGGACAGGACACGAGCGCCCCCTTTACGGTTCCGGTTCGCGAGATCTCTCAGCGATACGGGCGATGACCGCAGGCAGCAGCACGTGTTCAGACAATTGTATCCGGGCATGCAAAGTCTCCGGGGTATCATCCGGCAGGATCGGCACGGTCTCCTTGCCAAGGATTTCGCCGGCGTCGACCGCTGCGTCGACATAGTGCACGGTGCAACCGGTCGCTTTCTCGCCCGCCGCTAAAGCCTGCTTCCATGCTTCCAATCCGGGAAATTTTGGCAGCAGCGAAGGGTGAATGTTGATGATTCTTCGCGGAAACGCGCCGAGCAGGGGCTGCTTCACGATTCGCATGAAGCCGGCAAGAACAACGAGTTCGACGTCCGCTTCGAGCAATATTTGAACGATCTCTTCTTCGTTTTCCGGGGCGAGTCTGGTTCGGAACCTGCCTGGGCAAACGTACAGCCCGGGGACCTGAAAATCGCGGGCAAGGCTTAAAATACCAGAATTTTCCACGTCAGAAATGACGACGCGCACTTCCGCATCCAAACGCCCATCGACGATCTGTTCCATGATCGCCCGAAAATTCGATCCCTTTCCGGATCCGAGGACTCCGAGCCGAAGCGGGCGTTTCATTTTCGCTCGATGGCTTGAATGAGTTTCGAAGTCGATTTCCCTGGGACCAACGGCAAAATTTCGATTTTTGCGCCGATTTCCCTCAGCGCTGCCGCTTCCTCTGGATCCAGGCTGTTCACGGTGTAATCGCCTCCCTTCGCATAGACCCGCGGGCGCACCTGCCGCAGAAGATTGTCGACCCGCTTTTCCTCAAAAATGATCACATAATCGACTGCGCCGAGCGCCGCCAACACTTCCGCTCGGTCCTCCTGAGAATTCAATGGGCGACCTTCTCCTTTCAATTCGCGGACGGACGCATCGCCATTTAGAGCGACCACAAGGATGTCCCCAAGTTGCTTGGCTGCCTCCAGATAACGGACGTGACCGGCGTGCAGGATATCGAAACAACCGTTTGTGAACACAATCGTTTTCCCCGGGTGGTGGTTCTGCACCTCAGCAGCCATGGGTCGATCCAGAATTTTAGTCACCCCGGCCATCGCTTTTTTCTGTTGCAGTAGCAGGTTATCCCACTAAGTCTACTCATTTCCCATGATAGATCCGCGTTTTGACGTTCTAGCAGAGGTTTTGATCGGTTTCTCAACCAAGCTCAAAAAAGGCGAGCGGGTCCTCATCGATGCCTTTGACGCACCCCCGGAAATGGTAATCGCTTTGATCCGTTCGGCGCGCTCCAAAGGCGCGTTTCCGTTCGTCAGTCTCCAATCAAATGTGATCGCGAGAGAAATGCTGCGAGGCGCCGAGGAGGACCAATATCGGACACTTCGCGAATTCGAGATGGCCAGGATGAAGGCGATGGACGCCTATGTCGCACTTCGTGGAAGCAATAATACGACCGAATTTTCGGATGTTGCTCCCGATCGGATGCAGCTCGCAATGAAATTGCTTCAACCGGTGGTTGAGCAACGGGTCAACAAAACCAAATGGGTCGTCTTGCGGTGGCCGACTCCGGCCATGGCGCAAATGGCCGGGATGAGCACAGAGGCATTTGAAGACTTGTATTTCAAGGTTTGCACGCTCGATTACTCCAAAATGAAGCCCGGGATGCAGGCCTTGAAATCACTGATGGAAAGGACCGATCACGTCCAAATCACGGGGCCTGGAACTGATCTGCGTTTTAGCATCAAAGGCATTCCCGCGATCATGTGCGGCGGTCAACACAATATTCCTGACGGCGAAGTCTTTTCCTGCCCAGTTCGTGATTCCGTTGACGGCCACGTTCAATTCAATGCGCCGACCATTTACCAGGGCACGGCGTTTGATTCCGTCCGCCTCGCATTCGAAAACGGCAAAGTTGTCGACGCCACCTCGAATAATACGGAACGACTGAACGCTATTCTCAATTCAGACGACGGCGCGCGGTACATCGGCGAATTCGCGCTCGGTTTCAATCCCTATATCCGGGAGCCAATGCGCGACATTCTCTTCGATGAGAAGATCGCCGGTTCGTTTCATTTCACGCCCGGACAAGCTTACGAGCGGGCAGATAACGGCAACCGGAGCCAGGTTCATTGGGATCTCGTTTGCATCCAGCGGCCGGATTACGGCGGGGGTGAGATCTATTTCGACCAAAAGCTTATACGGAAGGATGGTCTCTTCGTCCCGAGCGAACTGCAAGCGCTCAATCCGGAAAGTCTAAAATCCTGAAGTGCCGCGTTTGATTCGGTAAAATCGTGTCCTGGTCACTTACTCGCGCAGTTCCTTGATCGCGAGAGCAGCATCCTGGGCGCGGAAAACCCCTGTACCGGCGACCAGGACATTGGCGCCGGATTCGCGCGCGATCGCGGCAGTGTTTGGATAAATCCCGCCATCCACTTCGATGTGAAAATCAAGGCGGCGTTCTGCGCGAAGCTGAGCCGCTCGCTTGACCTTGGCCATCATGGACTCCATGAAATGCTGTCCGCCGAAGCCAGGATTGACTGTCATCACCAGCAACAGATCGATCTGGTCAAGGTATGGTTCCACTTCCTCGAAGGACGTCGGCGGGCTGATCGCCAAACCGCATGTTGCACCTCCAGCGCGAATACCTTTCAACGTGCCGCCGATATCGTACTGCGGCTCGACGTGGATCGTGATATTGCGCACGTACGGAATGAATCTCGGGAAGAAATGATCGGGACGCTCGATCATGAGGTGCGTGTCCAATGGGACAGTGGCGATTTTTGCGATCGACTGCACAATGGGAGGGCCAAACGAAATATTGTCGACAAAATGGCCATCCATGACGTCGAGATGCAGCCAATCCGCTCCGGCTTTCTCGATTCGTTCGCACTCCGCTCCGAGATTGTTAAAATCAGACGCGAGTACCGACGGAGCAACTATTATCGTTTTGCTGTTCATCGATTCTTCCTTCTCTTTAGTCTTTAGCATGGACGATCTGCTGGATTTATCGAGCGATACCTATTTCATGGGCGAAGCTTTGCGACAAGCGAGGAGAGCCGAATCGCAGGATGAGGTTCCGATCGGCGCGGTGGTGGTCCGTAACGCAGAAATCATTGCCCGCGCCTGGAACCAGGTGGAAATCCTGAAGGATGCCACCGCCCATGCCGAGATGCTCGCGATCACCCAGGCGGAAAGTGCCGTGGGCGACTGGCGACTGGACGACTGCGATCTCTATGTCACCAAGGAACCGTGCCCGATGTGCGCTGGAGCAATGGTGCAAGCGAGACTCCGCCGCGTGATTTACGGTTGCCCGGATCTGAAAACCGGCGGGGCCGGCGGCATGATCAATCTGCTCCAAATGCCGCCGTTGAATCATCAATGCGATATCACCCGCGGCGTGCGGGAGATTGAGTGCCGCGAGTTGCTGCAACGGTTTTTTCGGGCAAGACGAGTTGGATGACACGATTCAGGAACCGTTAACCGCAGAAGACACTGAGAGCTTTGCAGGGAGGGGTTCGGCTCGTTGTGACTTATTAGCGTCTTTCGACTCAAGAATCGCGCGATTGTACCGTTTAAGTGCCAACTGGATGAAACGGTCACAACGCCATTCGCAGAACAACATCGGAAGTCAATGCCGACCGAACTGAGCCCTCTTCAGATGGGGGAGGGTGCACAGACCCGTTCAAATTCGACCCATCTTGGGTTAATCGACCAGTTGCGTGGCGTCGCGATTCTACTGGTCCTCTTTTGTCACCTGTACGGGTACAATTTTCACTGGGTGTTACCGTGGGCGAATGGCGTGCGCGACTTCAGTGCGTACGGATACGAGTCCGTGCTGGTCCAACTTTTTTTCCTGGGGCGGGCCGGCGTCCCCCTCTTCTTTGTGCTCAGTGGCTTTTGCATCCACTGGTCTTGCAGGCAGCGGAAACACTTCGAGATTCGCCGTTTCCTTTGGCAACGCTTCTGGAGGCTTTATCCGGCCTACCTGGTTGTGCTAGTCGCGGTCAGCTATGTAGGACTCAAAGGGCATTATTTCGACCCTTGGGCAATCAAGCAATTCTGGACTCATGTATTTCTGGTCCACAATTACTCTAATGACACTTTCTGGGGCATTAGTCCTCCTTTCTGGAGCATCGCCGTCGAGGTGCAGCTCTACTTTCTCTATCCACTCTTGCTGGCCATCACTCGCCGCGCAGGCTGGCGTGGAAGTTTCCTGGTTGCCGGCTTCGTAAGTGCTGCCTGGCTGGTCATTGCTACCCTGATTTGGGGACTACCGCAAGAAGCTACGAGCCCAGTCATCGCCTCGCCCTTGAACACTTGGCTAGATTGGTGCCTGGGAGCTTGGATCGCAGAGTGTTACGCAAAAGGTCATCGCGCCTTCCCTTCCAATAAGCTGCTGCCATTTTTGACCCTTGTTTGCTTCGTCATCAGTACGATCTATCAACCGATCATCTTGTTTAACTTTTTTCTTGCCTCCGTAACGTCCGCGCTCTGGCTGGACCAGTTGCTGCATCGAAAGGTAAAGACCCATGCCAAGGGGTTTATGGTCCTTCTGAAGAATGGTATCGCCTGGTTCGGCCTGATCAGCTATTCATTCTACCTCTGGCACGATTCGGTGCTGGTCCACGGGCACGACTTCATTACGAAACTTCTCAGTGGCCACCTGCCTCAAAGCGTTCGTTTCGCGTTGGCATTGGGAGTTCCTGCACTTGGCGCAACGCTACTTGCCTACCTCTCATTTCGTTTCCTCGAGAAACCCGGAATCCAGCTTGGGCACTTGCTCCTGGACCGCTTCTGCCGGCGCCGCGCCACTCTAACGGATCAGCATGCAGTCCCCATAGCTGAAAAAGCGGTACCGCTCCTTGACCGCTTGCCGGTACGCTTCGAGGATGAATTCGCGACCGGCAAACGCGGCCACCAACATCAATAGCGTCGATTTCGGAAGATGAAAGTTGGTTAACAAGGAATTCACCCGCTGGAACCGGAACGGCGGATAGATAAAAATATCGGTCACACCTTTGCCCGACTCTATTTTGTCAAAACGTTGCATCAACGTTTCGAGGGTCCGCACAGTCGTCGTCCCGACTGCCAAAATTTTTCTCGCCGTTTGAATCCGGGCGGCCGCATCCGCAGTCACCTCGAATTCTTCCCGATGAAGTTGATGCTCGGTGATTTGCGCGGCTTTCACCGGTTTGAATGTTCCGTACCCCACGTGCAATGTAAGAAACTCGTGCCGGATACGGTCCAGTAGTCCGGGTGTGAAATGCAGCCCGGCGGTCGGGGCAGCGATCGCCCCTTTTTCAGAGGCAAAGACAGTTTGATACCGTTCACGGTCAATGGCCTCCGGCAGTCGGGTAATATAGGGAGGAAGCGGTATTTCGCCGATTACGTCGAGATCGATCAACCGATCGAATCGGATCAGGCGATCGCCATCATCACCAATCCGAACGACTCGCCCCGCATGGCCATGGATCGAAAACGTTCGCCCGAGGGAAAACGATTTGCCCGGCCGGACAAGACATCGCCAGGTGAACGAATCGACTTGTTCCAGCAAAAGCATTTCCGCATTGCGATCAGGGAATCGCATCCGGGCTGGAATGACTTTTGTGTTGTTTAAGACGACAAGCTCCTCCGGTTGCACCAATTCGACAAAGTCGCGGAAACGCAGGTGAGTGACCCGCTCGCTCTCACGCTCCACGAGCATCATTCTCGATTCATCGCGCCGCTCTGCCGGGTAATCCGCGATGAGATCGTCCGGAAGTTGATAATCGTAATCTGCTGTCCGCAGACTCATTCCAGCAGAGGTTCAGGAGTTGCAGGCGACACAGAATGGATCCGCGGATTTCCGCCTTGTCGATGGTTGTGAATATTTACCATTTCCGCTGGGATCAAGTGGCGCATTCGGGCAAGTCATTCCGTCTTTGCTAACAAGCCGGAGCCGGGGCCAGCTTCTTACCGAATTTTTGATCCAGAGTCTTGTTCCAATCCTTAAGGCGCGTTTTTTGCTCCGCAAACAATTCGTCCGTCGAGTCGAGAACATCGATCGATTGGATCTTATCGCCTTGGGCGATCTTTGTACTGACATCCAATCCTTTGGTCACTTGCCCGAAGATCGAGTAACTACCGTCCAGCATTTTGACATGCTCCTGCTTGAGGGATTCAATCGTCACGTAAAACTGGCTGCCATTGGTATTGGGGCCGGCGTTGGCCATCGCTAGCGCACCGACATTGACATGGGATAACGTGGGATGAACTTCGTTCTCAAAGCGGTAGCCAGGTCCCCCGCTGCCGGTCCCAACAGGGTCGCCACCCTGAATGACAAACCGCGAGACAACCCGATGGAATGTGAGGCCATCATAAAACTTACGAAATGCGAGGTTCAGGAAGTTGGCAGCTGTCACGGGCGCCTTCGAGGGAAAAAGAGTTGCCTCGATATCCCCTTTCGCCGTGTGAATTACAATCCGAATATCGTTCAGCATGAAGAGACCCTCCGTTGCAACCGTTGCGAAGCCAAGGGAAAATTGAACGGCGAAGAAATTACAATAAGCGCTTTGCGCTCGGAGTGGATAGATCCTAGTAAATTCCATGTTGAAGCTCGGCTTGGTCCAAATGCGATGTTCGATCAATCCACTTGAGAATGTGGACAAAGCGGAAGCGATGATCCGCCAAGCGGCTTCGGAGGGGGCCAATATCATTTGCCTTCAGGAGATTTTTAACACGATCTATTTTTGCCAAACCGAGGACCACGGATATTTCCGATTTGCAGAAGGAATCCCAGGGCCCACCACAACACGCATGGGGAAGATCGCGAAGGAACTCGGCGTCGTTATTATCGTGCCACTATTCGAGAGGCGGGCGGCCGGTCTCTACCATAATTCAGCCGCAATCATCGATGCGGACGGCAGCTGCCTCGGAAAGTATCGGAAAATGCATATTCCAGATGACCCACTCTTCTATGAGAAATTTTATTTCACCCCTGGGGATCTCGGGTTCAGGTCGTGGAAAACCAGATTTGCCACGATCGGCGTCCTGATTTGCTGGGACCAGTGGTACCCGGAAGGCGCTCGGCTGACTGCTCTCAGCGGCGCGGAAATCCTCTTCTATCCCACAGCGATCGGCTGGCATCCAAGCGAAAAACAAGCCTATGGCGAGCGCCAGCATCGCGCTTGGGAGACGATTCAACGATCCCACGCGATTGCGAACGGCTGTTACGTTGCGGTCCCGAACAGAACCGGGCACGAAGCGCCGGCGGGCGGAGACGGGATTGAATTCTGGGGACAGAGCTTCGTCGCGGATCCGTCCGGGGAGATCATCGGGAAGGCGGCCGTCGACACGGAAGAAATCCTTTTGGTCGAGATCGATCTCGGACAGTTGGAACAGCAGCGAACCCATTGGCCCTTCCTTCGCGATCGTCGAATCGACGCATATGCCGATATAAATAAGCGCTATATCGACTGAGAGATTTTCCTGAATTGAGAATTTCAAACCACGGATTTCACAGATTACACGGATTCGAGGAGAACCCAAACAGGCTCTGCCACCGTCGTATTTCAGATTTGATTTAGAAGCGCGATGCGGAAGATGTTTACCGATAATTTTCCGGCTGCTCAGGGATATCGGATGCCAGCTGAGTGGGAGCCGCACGAAGCGACATGGCTCTCCTGGCCGCGCCGTGAGGGAATTAGTTTCCCCGATGCATACGACGAAGTAATGCCAGTCTTTGTGCAAATGGTCGACGCGCTGCGCGAGTCTGAACGCGTCAGAATAAACGTCACCGGTCAAGAGCAAGAACAAGAAGTCCGGATGTTGTTGCAGGATATTGACACCCGGCACGTTGAGTATCTGCACATCGCGACCAACGAACCGTGGTGCCGTGACCACGGCCCGACCTTTATCAAGCAAGACGGCGGCTCGCAGCTAGCGGTTGTCGACTGGGATTACAATGCCTGGGGCGGCAAATACCCTCCCTTCGACCTTGACGAGATCGTTCCCACCCGGATCGCAGAACATCTTCGGCTGCCTCTCTATTTTCCAAAACTGGTGATGGAGGGCGGCTCGTTCGACGCGAATGGGACCGGAAGTCTGCTGACTACCTCCTCCTGTCTGCTCAACCCGAATCGCAATCCCGGTAAATCAAAAAGCGAGATCGAACAATCTCTGCGCGATTATTTGGGCGTCACTAATATCCTCTGGTTGGGCGACGGTATCGAAGGTGACGACACCGATGGGCACGTCGACGATATCAGCAGGTTTGTCGGCCGGACAACCGTCCTGACCGCTGTCGAGGAGGATCCTGAAGACCCGAACTTCGGACCGCTGCAGGCGAACCTGGCGTTGCTCAGAGCGATGAACGCCGAGGACGGCACACCACTGGAAGTTCGTACATTGCCGATGCCGCCGCGAATCGATAAGGAAGGTCGCCGTCTCCCGGCAAGCTACGCGAATTTTTACATCGCGAACAAAGTGATCCTTTTGCCCGTGTTCTGTTCACCCAAGGATAAAAGCGCTTACGAAACTCTGCAGAATTGTTTTCCAGAACGACGGATCGTTCCGATCGATTGCACAGAACTAATCTGGGGTCTCGGTGCGTTCCACTGCCTCACCCAACAGCAGCCTGCTACCTGATCCTGACATTCCTCCGCAAAAAGGTCGGAACATCCAAGTCCTGGCCATCGATGATCGTGGGTTCGCTCTTCTCAAAGCGACCGCGCGAAATTGGTTCGAACTGCAATGTTTCCTGTTTCGCTTCCGCCTTCTTTGCGGCCGCAGACTGCGGTTTCGGTTCCGCTTTGGCGGCTGGACGAACTTGTGCGGGCTTTTGCGGTTCGGATTCACTGCGCGGAAGCATCAGTTCTTCGGCGGCACGCACCGGCGCGCATTCAGTCGGAACTGCTTCTCCCTCCGAAGGCGGCCTCAGAAGGGGGATAGGAATTGCCGCGGGCTTCCAAGGTTCCGGTTTGATATCCGGTTGCGGCGCAGGTTCAACGGGATAGATCGTTCTCTGATGTCGTTGAGCCACGGGTTTTTCCGCGCCGTTGCCCAAGGAACTTAAGATGGAAACAGAAAGACGGTTGCCCATGCGAGTCTCAATACCGATCCCCATGAAGAGCTGCGTCTGATCGTTGATGTGCCGATTAAGCTCTTCCATGATGATCTGAACTTCGCCCAAAGTCACATTCGCGCCGCCGCAGATGTGAACGATCGCGTGAAAAGTATCCTCCAAGAGGGCGCCCCGGTTCATCAGCGGGTTTTTCAAAGCCTTTGCCAACGCATCATGCGCACGGTTTTCACCGTCGGCTTCCCCATATCCAAAAAGGGCGCGCGCATCTCCGTTCCGCAACACAGCGCAAACGTCGTCAAACCCTATGTGCAAGAGCCCGGGCCGTTGCATGAGACTTGCCACGGAACGAATGCTTTGCGAGACGGTAAGGTCGGCAGCAGCGAACGCTTCATGAATTCCCATCCGCGGGAGAGTGATTTCTGCCATGCGATCATTGTCGAAACAAACCACCGCATCGCAAACCGCGCGCAGCCGGAGCAGACTTTCCTCTGCTTGAGCGCAGCGCCGCCGGCCTTCGAAACTGAAAGGAACAGCCGCAAACGCCAGCACCAAGGCGTTTTCCTCCTTCGCAATTTGCGCCACCAACGGCGCTGCCCCAGATCCGGTGCCGCCGCCCAGACCGGCGCACAGGAAGATGACGGTGCCACCTTGCAGAACGGACCGAACCTCGTCGGTGGCTTCCTCGGCAGCGGCGTATCCAAGTTCGGGGTCGCCACCGGAACCGAGGCCGCGGGTAAGATTTCGACCAAGTTGCACCTTATGCGCAGCCACCGACGCCGTGAGCGACTGAACATCCGTGTTGATTGCGACCAAATCCGCCGCTTCGATGCCGTCAAGCATCACGCGGTCAAGGATGTTGGACCCGGCGCCGCCGACACCCACTACTTTCACATGGATTGGTTCGCCCGAGCCATTCGCTCGATCGTACTGCCGATTTAGCTGCACCATATTGCTGGATTAGTTACGAAATATTCCTTTAATTTTCTGAAACGCGTTCCGGATAAGACCACCGGAAATGGGCCTGTCCATCTGCACCAGGTGCGCGTACTTCACCAGACCGAGCGCGGTAGAGAACTGCGGATTCTCGAACGCTGATGTCACCCCGGCCATCGGCAACGCGTGCGCCATCGTCACCGGCATCCCAAATATATCCGAGGCGAGATGTTCCAGGCCGCGGATCTGGCTGCAGCCTCCCGTAATGAAGACTCCGGCTCCGACATAGTGGAGATTTTGATCCGCCTCGATCTGCCGCTTGACGATATCCAGAGCTTCGCGGAGGCGTTCATGAGTGATCTGATTCAACGATTCTCTTTCGAGTTCCCGTCCGGCGAAGCCGGTTTCGTCCTTGAGCAAGATCGTTTCGCCCGGAAACGCCGTTCCGAGTGTTACGTTCCCTTCTTCGACTTTTAGTTTTTCGGCACGTGCCGAGGGAATTTTCAGCCCAATCGAGATATCGTTTGTGATGTGGTCACCACCTATGGCCAACACGCCGCTCTGCTTCACTGCGCCGTCGACATAAACGACAAAATCGGTCGTTCCGCCTCCGATATCGATGACGATCGCTCCCAATTGTTTTTGGTTTTTCTCGAGGATCGCCTGCGCGGTCGCAAAAGAGTTGATGATCACATCGGCCGGTTCGAGTTCCAACTCCTTCACGCAACGGATCGCGTTTTGGATTCGTGTGCGGATTCCATAGACTATATGAAAATCCGCCTCCAGCTTCTTCCCGAGCAAGCCGACCGGGTTGAGGACGCCGTCTTGGCCGTCCACATAGTAGTGCTGGATGATTGTGTGGAGAATGCAATCCTCCATCGGCAAACTGACTTCCCGTGCATTGGTGCGAACATCGTCGAGGTCTTGCTCGTCGATCTCTTCCCGTCCTTCTTCGAGCACTACCACGCCACGGTTATTAAAACTACGGATGTGACTCCCGGTGATCCCGAGGTAGACCTCGCTGATTTCGACGTCGCTCTTTTCTTCCGCATCCACAATCGCGTCGTGGACACACCGCTTTGCGGTTTCAAAATCAACGATCTCGCCTTTGCGAACCCCGCGCGCCGGAACGCTTCCCACCCCGACGACCTTCAGCGTTCCATCGTTCCGCGCCTCCGCCACTACTGCGCAGATTTTTGAGGTGCCAATCTCAAGGCCTACAAAGATGTTGTCTCTAGCCATTCGCTCGAGTCGTCTCTACCGGGAGCGCTCGCCGAACCGGAGGCGCAGACTGCCTCCCGTCTGTCCCAGTCGCCGCGGGCGGAGGACCCGAAGATCGTCCCTCCTTAAACGGCTTCAACTTGGAGTGCTCCCGTTTTTGTTGAAGTTTCTTTTCTGGTAATTTCGATCCGTTCGGGGGTACGGCACTCTTTGACTCGGCAGGCAGCGGGGAGGCTCCTTCCTCCGTCGATCCCGGTTTTGGCTTGCCGTCCAGAGCCGGGACCTCACCGGAACTCGATCCAAACGTGGAGTCCGTGGGCGTCTCCTGCACAAATGTCACCGGCACATTGCGCTGCGCCATTAGATTCACGGTCTGCAGTTCCCGGCTGTTTTTCTCGCAATAACCCAGCACTGCGCCCAAACGGTGCAGCTGCGATTCGATCTCGTCCGTGCTGAACGTGACGCTCGCACGCTGTTTGTCCGTGACCGTGAGGCAATATCCTTTTGAAACGTCGATGCTTTGAATCTGGAAACGGCCTTGCAAAACCTCCGCCGAAACGCGAATCAGATCGAGCGCCGCTTTTACATCATCCTCTTCCAGCGGTTGACCCGCCTCGCAGTTCGAAGTGTCGACTCCGATAATCAAAGGTAGCCCGAGGTATTCCGGGGCCAGTGATTTTGTCTTCAAAAGGATCCCGCGCCGATCGACGAGATAGGCGTTTTCGAAGTTAAACGATCCGACATTGATGTCTGGTGGAACCACCCACGCCACAGGTCGGCGTTCCTGAATGGAAATCACGAGCTTATTCGGAAGAATCCGCTGGATGCGGCTTTCCTCGACTTGCGGGAGCGCGCCGAGTTTTTCCTGCACTTTGGGAAGACTAATAGAAAAAATGTTCTTCCCTTCGGCGACATCCGCTGCGCGCAAAATCGCTTCGCGGGTCAAATTGCCATCCGTCGTCACTTCGATTGTTTTTACGGCGTAATCGGAATTTGCAAAGAACAGGCCATTCAGGATTCGTTTCGCCCCGAACGCAATTCCACCGAGCACCGACGCGATCAAAATGAAACCGCAGACGGTCAGCAAGACGCTCTGCGTGCGCCGTGCGGCCACATTCTTCGCACGGATCTTGACATCGAGGAGGTGTTGCCGCTTTCGCTGCCTGGAGGTGGAAGCGCGCTTGTTCAGTTTGCGCAGTCTTTTTTGAATGATCACGGCTTGCTTGCCAACCTCCTTTCGAAAGACAATTGGACAATGAACTCACACAACTGCGGCATAGAGATGCCGGCCGCTGCGGCAGCCTCGGGTAGCAAGCTCGTCTCGGTCATACCAGGAATCGTATTCACTTCCAGGACCTGCGGTTCGCGATTTGCATCCAGGATGACATCCACTCTCGAATAGATTTCCAATTCCAGGGATCGGTGCGCGGCCAATGCGGCTGATTCGACTAGCGCTTTCTCCCTACGGCTCAACCGGGCCGGGCATTCGTGTTCGGCCGCACCCCCGCGATTTGTCCACGTGTACTTATTCTCGTAACTGTAAAACCCTCCGCGCGGCCGAATCTCGATGATCGGCAACACGTTTTCGCCCAAGACCCCGACCGTCAGTTCGCGGCCGCTGACAAATGCCTCGACCAAAATGCTATCGGCTTGGGCGAACGCCCTTTCCAAAGCAACATCACGCTCGTTCAAAGCTTTGACCATGTAGACACCGACGCTTGACCCCTGGCAAGGCACTTTCACCACGTACGGAAGAGAGAGGTTAGGGATCTCTCCTTTCCGCAGGGTAACGTAAGGAGCCGTCGGGACGCCGTATTCGACAAAACGTCGTTTACTCTCGATTTTGTCAAAGGCGAGACGGCTGCCCGCTTCACCTTCGCCCGTATAGGGGATTCCCTTCGCTTCCAGGATTGCCTGCACGGCGCCATCCTCGCCAAAAGTGCCGTGCAACGCATTGAACGCCAATTCCGTTCCGGGTGGCAGATGAAAATTGCCGGTTCGGACATCGATCTCGAAGGCGTCGGCCCCCAAAGATCGCAGGGCATTTGCCACACCCGATCCGGAGCGGAGCGAAACCTCGCGTTCCGAGCTTAGTCCGCCGCACAACACCGCAATTCTCTTACCAAACAAAAAGCTAGTCATCATCCGTTCCAACAATCTGAACTTCAGTTTGCAAATCGATCCCGCGCTGTTCCTTCGCTATTGATTGGATCTCCGCGATCAACCGGAGAATTTCCTCTGCTCGCGCACCGCCATCGTTCACAATAAAGTTCCCGTGGATCTCCGAAACACGCGCTGCACCCACACGGCGATTCTTCAAACCCAATTGTTCGACCAGTTTCCCCGAAGGGCACTGGCGCGGATTCTTAAAGATACAGCCGGCGCTAGCGGCGATTGGCTGAGTTGCTTTCCTTTTCTGACTTGATTCCAGCAGTCGTCGATCAATCGCGTCGAGGCTGGCTGGCTCCCCGCGAAAGATGGCGGAAACAGCGTACCGATCCCGCAGCGTCGGCACGTTGCGATATTGAACCTGCATCTCCTTCGGACGGAGCGTCTCGAACTCGCCCTGTGAACTAACAACCTGCACACTAACAACTTGTTCGAATGTCTCGGCTCCCATCGCGCCGGCATTCATGCGGAGGCTCCCTCCCACACTGCCAGGGATCCCTTCCATCCATTCCAACCCACCAATCCCGGCGTTGCGCGCGGCGGCAGCGACTTGCTTGAGTCGAACGCCCGCACCCACATGGATCTCGGCGCCCTCCACCGTCAACTCCACAAAATCTCCGCGGTTCAAATGGATGACGACGCCGGCGAGCCCACCGTCCCGCACCAAAAGGTTTGAACCGCGACCGATGAACATGACAGGCAACCGATTGGCAGCACAAAATTCCAAAACGTTGGCCAACCCGCCGCGTGTTTCCGGTTCTACCCAGAATTGCGCCGGACCGCCTACCCGGAGCGTGGTGTGCTTTGAGAGTGGCTCGTACAATCTCACTTCTCCTGCACCCATCACCTCCCGAAGTTGCACGGATATTTCGAGATCTCTTACGAGCTTTGTGGCTTCTTCGTGGATATCTCCAGCGCCAAGACTCAGTATCAAATCTCCAGGTTCCACGATTCGTCCGATCTCGCGGTGCAGAATGCGTCGTTTCGGCACGTAGATAGCGGTGGAACGGTTGTGCGCCTTGATTCCGGCCACAATCGTGTCCCCCGAAACGCCGACGATCGGCTCTTCGCTTGCGGCGTAAATATCCGTGACGTACACAAGGTCTGCTAGATCGAAGGACGATCCAAATTCCTTTTCAAATGCCTTGGTCCTGGAATAGCGGTGCGGTTGAAACAGCACAATCAGCCGTTTGCATTTGAGCGAGCGCGCAGTCTGTAGCGTCGCTTTTATCTCGGTGGGATGATGGCCGTAATCGTCCACCACGGTATAGTCGGCTGTCTGCAGCCTGATTTCGAATCTCCTCTTGGCCCCACGAAAAGATTCGAGCGCTTCCACGATCTTCGGAAAAGGCACTCCAATCTCCGTTGCAAGCGCAACGACGGCCAACGCATTACTGACGTTGTGAGCCCCCGGAACTCCAAGCGTTAGTCCGCCGAGACACTGACCTGCTCTCCAGACTTCAAAGCGCGATCCGGACGGTCCCCCCGCAAAATTTCGATATTGGTAGAGTGCGGTATCGGTTTTTCCGTATGAAATCGCATTCGAACGTGTGGAACAAAGCCGCGCGGTATGCGGATCGTCGGCACAATAAACCACTTTGCCGGTGACCTGGTCGATGAACCGGTTGAACACCTGCTCAATGGCAGCAAGGTTGGAATAGTAATCGAGATGTTCCTCTTCGATGTTAAGAAGAATTGCATGCGCCGCATAATAAATGCGCAGTGTGCCGTCACTTTCGTCTCCTTCCGCGACAAGATACTCCCCGCTCGGCTCCCAATGCGCATTGGTGCCGAGAATCGGGATCTCTGCCCCCACATAATGCGAAGGATTTAACCCGCCCACTCGCAAAACGTGTGCGGTCATCGAGGAGGTCGTCGTCTTGCCGTGCATCCCGGCGATGACGATCCCTTTCTTGATTTGCATCATTGCTGCCAACGCTTCCGCGCGGCGCACCATCGGGAGTCCCAACCTCACCGCTTCCTCAAATGCGGGATTTCCGCTTCGGATCGCGGAAGAGTAAACTATCAGTTCGGCGCCGCGAACCGTCTCCTCTGTTTGGGGAAGGTAAAATTTCAATCCAAGCGTCTCAAGCCGCCTTGTTTCAAGGGTACTCACTCGATCGCAACCGCTCACGCGATGACCAAGAGCCAGCAGTAAACCGGCGATCCCGCTCATTCCGGAACCGGCGACTCCTATTAGATGAACCCGCTTCGGATTCTTCAAAAGAAATTCAGCAAGTTTCTTTGGCAGGTCGAACGTCATTTGCGGAATTTCTCGATGATTTCTACAATCCTGTTTGCAGCGGTCTCCGGTCCCGGAGCACGAAGTAGAGCAGCAGCACGGGCCGCCTTCGCTCCATTATTCAAAAACTGATCTATCAATGAGCCTAGAGTGTCTCCGTCGACACGCGACTCTTCTAATACTTCAGCAACACCATGTCTCGCAAATATTTCCGCGTTGAAAAATTGATGATTTTCAGCCGCGAACGGATACGGAATTAAGATTGTCGGCAAACCGAAGTAAGAGAGTTCAGTCAGGCTGGCTGCACCGGACCGGGCGACCGCGAGGTTGGCAACGGTATACGCCTCCTCCATCCGATCGTAAAAAGCACTTACGAAAGCGGGAATCGCTTCCCTTTGATAACATTGGGAAACATAGTTCTCATCCTCTTTCCCGGTCAGGTGGATGAACTGCACTTCTTTTTCTGCGAAGCGCCCTAGAACTGCTACCACAGCTTTGTTGATACCATGCGCTCCCTGGCTCCCCCCCATCACCAGTACGGTCCTGAAGCCGCTGTTCAGGTGCATATTCTTCAACGCCTGGCCACGATCAACCGAACTCCGTAGACTGTCGCGGATGGGTGTCCCGGTCACTTCAACTGCCTTGTTTGGGAAATAGCGCGCGCACTCCTCAAACCCGAGCAGAACTTTTTTCGAGAGCAACGCATTCAGCCGATTTGCTTTGCCCGGGATCGCGTTCGATTCGTGGATGAATGTCGGCAGACCGGTTAACCGACCGGCGAGAATCGGTGCAGTGGATGTGAATCCACCCATGCCAAGAACTGCGTCCGGCTTGAACGAGCGATAGATCTGCAGGCAAGCTATCAACCCACTCATGAACTTCGCGAAAAACGAAAAAAACTGGAGCGAGACCAGCTTTGTCAGACCAACCGCAGGAACCTTCTGAATGCGAAACTCTTTTCGGTTTCCGACCGCGATCGCATCGATCTGCTTTTCGGAAATCAGCAGAAGAACCTCGTGTCCGCGGTTTTTCAAGACCTCGGCGACGGCCAACCCAGGGAAAAGGTGCCCGCCTGTTCCTCCACATGCGATTGCGACTTTCATCAGAAGGAACTACCAAATTCGCGAGACATGCCTGACCCGGACCATCATTTCGGTGTTTGCAGTCATTTTGTCCTCTTTGCCTTGCCTGTAGATATTGATCAGGATTCCGATACAAATGAGGCAGAAAAAGAGATTCGACCCGCCATAGCTGATAAACGGCAGCGGAAGTCCTTTATTCGGGAACAAAGAAGTGGTCACCCCAACATTGATGGCAGCTTGCAAACCGAGGGTAGCCGTACAGCCAAATCCAAGCAACATGCCAAACCGGTCCTTGGCGTTCAGCGAAATTAGAATTCCGGAAGTCACAATCAAGAGGTAACAAAAGACCACGACGAGCGTCATCCGCAGTCCGAGCTCTTCGCCAATTACCGGAAAGATAAAATCGGTGTGCGCATAGGGGAGGTAGAGCATTTTTTGTCGCCCGTTCCCCAGACCAAGACCTTCCACTCCGCCGGAACCGAAAGCGATTAATCCCATCCACTGTTGATGCCCTTCCTTCTCCTGGTACTGATCAGGATGCAAGAACGCCAGGAGCCGCCCCTGACGTTCAGAGATACGCCAGGCGATGGCTAGGAGCGCGGCGACGCCGACGATCACCAACGGCCCCAAATATTTCGGGCTGGCGCCCGCGACGAACATAATGAGAAGAACTGTTGCGCCAATCAGAAGGGTCGTTCCGAGATCGGTCTCCAGCACGATCGGGACGAGCAGCAGCACGACCACTGCGACCGGGCAGATCAGTCCCATTAGAAATCCGTTGCATTTCGCTTCAAATTTCGAGAACCACCACGCTATAAAAATGATCGCAACCAACTTGGCCAGTTCCGAGGGTTGAAATGTCAATGGTCCCGCATGAACCCAACGCCATGAGCCGTTGAGCCGCATACCGATCGGGCGAATGAAGCAGAGCGTCAGTAACCCTAAAGCGACCGGAAACATTACGTACCAGGACCGCTCCAGCCAATGGTAATCGAGCAGCGCAAATAGAATGGAAAAGATGAATCCCACGCCCAGCCAGAAGCTCTGTTTCTTCAGGAAATTAAATTGATCGCCATGGCTGTCGGGAGCGAAAGCGCCTGTGCTGTACAGCATCACCAGCCCAAGAGTGACTAATACAGCAACCGCCAGCACCAGTATGTATGCGCTTTGTTTATGCATTCGCCGCCTCGTCGCCTCGGAGGGCTATACATCCTTTACGGGATCATTAACTTCTGACCTATCTGCAATTTCTTTGGATCTTGTACGTTGTTCGTCCTCAACAAGTCCGCGTAACTAACTTTGAATCTCTTGGCAATCCCTGCAGGACTATCTCCCTTTTGGACTACGTAGACTCTCGCGGATCCGCCGCCCCCCTCCTGCGGGATACCGTTGCTAGGAGCCCTCGAGCTCGTGCCTCCCGAGGCGTGTGAGGAATCCACCAATTTTTGCACGTCCGCCGGAACCGTTTTGCCAGCAGGCTTATCCGCCATCCCGGATTCTCGAGGGACGTTCCCTTGTGTCGCGGGGAACTTCTGGTTGGTAGGCTCCACTTTTCCTGCAGTGCTCCCGGTTTGATGATCCTTAAGTGCACTGAACGCGAAGATTCCGCCCACCGCGACAACGTGAAGCAACAGAACAACGACGAATGCTCGCGACAGTTTTACGTTTGGCTCCTCGGCAGAGTACTCTTCTTCCGCGTATTTCTCCGCGGATCGCTGCGCTGCGGCTCGAAGCTTTTTCCGTGGGGTCACTTTGAGAGGTTTTCTTATGATTCTCACCTTGCTAACTCCTGGACGATTTGGCGGAATTGATTGCCGCGATCGGCATAGTTTTTGAACATGTCGAATGAAGATGTCCCCGGCGAGAATAGCACCACATCTCCCGGAACGCTGTGGCGGCGCGCCTGTTCGACTGCCGCTTGGAGCGTCTTTGCAATCGAGCAGGGCACGACCTTCGACCAAGTGCGAAATATCCGGTCAGCCATCTCGCCGATTAAAACGGCGTGCTTCGCCTTCGCGTGAGCCAGACCGGCGATCCCATCGAATTCAAAACCTTTGTCTTTTCCGCCCGCGATCAACACGACCGGTTTCGGCTGCGATTCCAACGCTTTGACAAGTGCATCCAGGTTGGTTGCTTTTGAGTCGTTGAGAAAGATCACACCATCGATCACTCCTACATTCTCGCAGCGATGCGGGAGCAGTCGGTAATTAGTCAGCCCGAATTTTGTTTTCTCCCAAGGGATTTTAATGGCCTGCGCAGCGCCCAACGCCGCCATGAGATTCTCGGCGTTATGAATTCCGGACAGATGGGTCTCGTTCATCTCCAGGATCGGTTCGCCTCGAAAGCAAATCGTGTCGCCGTGCAGGATGAAATCGGCCCCTTTCGAGTAAGCGCTGAACGTTATTTGGCTGGCGACAACGCCCGGCAAATCGTCCGAGTAGTTGGTCACTGCATAGTCACTTGATCTTTGATTCTCAAAGATCCGCAGTTTTGCCGTCCGGTACTCCGCCATGTCCGAGTAGCGATCCAGATGATCCGGAGTCAAGTTCAGCCAGACAGCGACGTCCGGACGAAACGTCGAAATTGTCTCCAATTGAAAAGAGCTGATTTCCACCGTGAAAAAATCTAACTCCGCCTGGCGCTGAACAGCTTCGGCGAACGGCATTCCAATGTTCCCGCAGGCGACGGTGCGATGACCTGCCCCATTTAACATCGACTCGATCAACTGGGTTGTTGTCGTCTTGCCGTTCGTCCCGGTGATCGCGATAACCGGCCGCTCGCAAAAGCGGAATGCCAGCTCGAGTTCTCCAATAAAAGCTGCGCCCTGCCGGCGAAAGTTCTGGACCAGTGGAACGACCGGATCGATCCCGGGACTTAAGATAGTCAGTTCATAGTCTGCCTTTGCTGTGTCTGCGGCTTCGCCAGCGATAACCGAAATTCCAAGATCCTGCAGCGTCCGAATTTTTCCCGCGTCCGGTTTCCCGCTATCAAAGACTGTGACGCTGGCGCCTTTCCGGTGTAGCAGCCGGGCAGCGGCTTCTCCGCTGGACCCTAATCCTAGAACGGCTGCTCGTGTGCGGTCGAGATTCATCGTAATTTCAAAGTGGCGAGTCCCAGGAACGCGAACATCAGCGACATGATCCAAAACCGGACAATGACGGTATTTTCTTTCCAACCCTTGAGCTCGAAGTGATGGTGTAACGGCGACATCAGGAGAATTCGTTTGCCGGTGAGCTTAAAACTCAGCACTTGAAGAATCACGGAGAGCGCCTCAATCACAAAAATCCCTCCGATCACAATTAAGAGGAGCTCTTGCTTGCAACAGATCGCGACGACACCGAGCGTCCCACCGATCGAGAGCGATCCGGTATCGCCCATGAACACTTTCGCCGGGTGACAGTTAAACCATAGAAACCCGAGACCGGCGCCGGTCAGTGCCGTACAAAGGATTGTTAGCTCCTCGCTCTGACGATAAAAAGGCAGGTCGAGGTAGGTCGCGACTCCGATGTTCCCGGCGGCGTAGGCCAGGATCGCGTAGGTCGAGGCCACCGTCACGGTGCACCCGGTCGCTAGCCCGTCGAGGCCGTCGGTCAAATTCACCGCGTTGGATGTACCGACGATTACGATCGCAAAGAACGCCAGCGTGAACCAGCCAAGATTGGAAATGATTGGTTCTTTGAAGAACGGGATGTAAAGCTCTTTCGCCTGAACTTCGAGCGACGGATTCAGCAAAAAGAACGCGGTCACGATTGCCGCGAGAATAAATTGGCAAATCAATTTGATCCTGCCCGGAACACCATCCGACTTTTTCCTTGTGACTTTGATGTAGTCATCGACGAATCCAAGGCCGGCGGTAAAAACAATCGTGAAGAGACAGAGCCAGACGAAGCCGTTGTCCGGGCGCGCCCAAACGATCGTGGAAACAACGACCGAGCCCATGAAGAACACGCCACCCATTGTCGGCGTGCCCTTTTTGGCGCCATGAAGTTCAAAAAGACGGTGGACTTCGTCCGCCGTTCGAATTGGTTGCCCAAATTTGAGGGAGGTCAATTTGCGAATCAGCCAATTTCCGAAAACAAGACAAAGCAGGAAGGCCGTGATAGCGGCGCAGACCGCTCGAAACGATACATACTGAAAAACATTGAATCCCCCCGCGATCGCGTTTGGTCCCTGGCTCAGGTAATACAAATAGAACATCATGGCGACCTCCACTTTGCCCGATCGAATACAGCCTCAAGTCCGTGAACGACACGATCCATCGCGGACGAAAGACTCCCTTTTACCAGGAGCAGATCACCGGGTTCCAGGTAGTGAAGCAGCGCGTCGATTGCTTGCTCGTGGGTCTCAGCGCGTTCGGCGGATTTCAGACCAGCCGAGCTTGCGGCGTCCGCGATCAATCGGGCTTCGACGCCGACAGTCACGAGATAATCGAATTCCAATTCCGCAACCGCTCTCCCCACGCGCCGGTGCGCAGCTTCGGATTCCTTTCCGAGCTCGCCCATCCGGCCAAGAGCCGCGACTCGCCGACCTTTGACAGTCAATTGGGTTGCCGTTTTCAACGCTGCCACCATCGAATCGGGATTCGCGTTGTAAGCATCGTTGATCACCAGAAGGGGCCCAAGATGTTGTATCTTGAGCCGATTTCCAGGAATCGTGGTCTTTGCCAATCCGGCCGCACATTCTTCGAGTGTCAGACCAAACTCGAGCCCAACAGCAGCTGCCAGGCATGCGTTGGCAACCATATGTTCACCGTGCACCGGCAACGTAACCTGCGTTGACCGTCCACGATGCGCCAACAGGAACGTCGCGCCCTTGACGCATTCACCGATGTTCTGCGCCTTGACATCCCCCCGGTTGAATCCTGCGCGGATAACCCGCGCTTTGCAGCGAGCGGCGATCCAGTCCGTGAAATCGTCGTTCGCATTGAGGACAACAAATCCCTCCGCTGGAACCGCCTCTCCCACGATTGCTTTCTCAGCCGCGATCGCCTCGTGCGTTTCGAGGAAACCAATGTGAGCCATGCCGATGTTGGTAATGACCGCTGCGTCCGGACGGGCGATTTCACAAAGCGGCGCGAGTTCACCCGCATGATTCATACCCATTTCGAATACGCCGAAGTCGTCCGCGCTGCTCGCCGCAAGGACCGTCAGGGGCAACCCGATATGGTTGTTATAGTTGCCGATCGTCTTGACGACAGAAAATCTTTCGCCGAGCACCGAGGCGATCATCTCTTTGGTGCTGGTTTTGCCGCTGCTTCCGGTCACAGCGATCGCCTTGAGCCGAAGCTGATCTCGATACGCACGGGCAAGTCGTTGGAGCGCCGAGCGTGTCTCCGGCACTTCGATTTGAGTGAACCCGTTCAGGTCGACATTCACATGACTCACCAGCGCTCCAGCTGCAGCCGCCTGGTTGACTGCCGGCAAGAACGTATGCCCGTCAAACTGGTCGCCAGAGAGGGCCACAAAAAACTCGCCTGCCCGAATCGAGCGCGAATCGATAACCACCTTCGTCACTTTTCCGCCGCCGACTCCGTGGAGTTTTCCGCCCACAAGCGCTGCGATCTGTTCGAATGTTCTAGGATCCATGCCTCGACAACTCCACCGGGTGTTCTTCTAATGCCCGACCGGCGACTTCAACGTCATCAAACGGGACAGTGTGATCGCTGAATTCCTGGTATTTCTCGTGGCCTTTTCCTGCGATCAAAACAATATCTCTGGGCTGCGCCATCGCGATCGCCCGTGCAATCGCTGCTTTCCGATCGACGACCTTTTCGTAATTCTTGTGCTGGAATCCGGCTTCAACATCGCGAAGGATCTCTTCCGGATCTTCCTTCCGCGGATTGTCTGAGGTGATGAACGCATAGTTAGCGTATTGGTCTGCTATCGCTCCCATCAGCGGACGCTTTGTCCTGTCCCTGTCTCCGCCGCATCCAAAGACAAGGATCAGCCGACTCGGATTCAGATCGCGGCACGTTTTGACGACATTCAGCAATGCATCGTCGGTGTGCGCGTAGTCGACGAACACCTGAAACTTCCGTTTCGCCGGGACCGCCTCAAGGCGTCCGGGAATCTGAGGCGCCTTGGCGAGTGCCAGCACCGCATTCCGTATGTCCAGGCCAACCGCGCGCGCCGTCGCCAATGCGGCCAAAGAATTGTAAATATTGAACCGACCGATCAATGGAAGACGCACCAAGTAGCTCTTGTCATTCGCATCCAACCGGTAGGAGGTCCCATTCATCTCAACCTTGAAGTCACTGGCGCGAAAATCCGCTCTTGCGCCCATTCCGTAGGTGATTATCGAAAGATCCCGACCAAATCGCCCGACCAGTTGCTGGCCATACGGATCGTCGATGTTAATGACGGCTTTTCGATCCTTCGTCCCGGTCTGCCGCAGGCTCTCGAATAAGCGCGCCTTTGCTTCGAAGTAATCCTTCATTCCGCGATGAAAATCGAGATGATCCCGCGTCAAATTGGTGAAAACGCCGATAGCAAACTCGATTTCATTTGCCCGACCCTGACTTAGAGCATGGGAAGAGACTTCGATCACGACATTCCGACAACCAGCCTCGACGCACTGGCTCAGGAGTTCCTGCAAATCGAGCGATTCCGGAGTCGTCCGCGGGGCGGGCAACAGACGTTCGCCAATCTCGTATTGTACGGTGCCGACCAAGCCGGTCGGTTGGTTCGCTCGCTCGAGCAGGTGCTTGATCAGAAAGGTGGTCGTGCTCTTTCCGTTGGTCCCCGTCACACCGATCATTTTTAGCTTGCGAGAGGGATAACCAAAAAATGTGGCCCCCAATTGCGCAAGCGCGGCACGTGAATCCTCCACGACGATTGCTGTCGCACGCTTCGAAAGAGCCGCCTGCTCTCCGACAACCGCAACTGCTCCTTTGTCGACCGCTTGTTCGATGAACGAATGCCCATCGAAGGCACCGCCGCGCACCGCGACAAACAGATTGCCAGGGTTGACCCGGCGTGAATCGTAACGGACACCGGTGATCTCCCGGTCTACCGAGCCCTGGATCGATTTCACACTCAGTGGTCGAATTAGTTCTGGCAGTTGCATGATGCTTGGACTAATCGCGATTCCTTGTGGATAACGCCACTTTTTTCAATCCGTTCGCGCCTGGCTGGGGAGGAATCTCCTCCGTGGGCCGCAAATCAAGGTAACGCGCCGCTTTCTCAGCGATCCTCGCGAAAACCGGGCCGGCAACAACTCCGCCGAACGCCGCTCCCTCTTTCATCGTTGGATCGTCCAGGAGCACGAGCAATGTAAATTTCGGATCCTCCGCCGGCATGAATCCGACGAAGGACGTGACATACCGCCCAGACATATAGCCGCCTCGCGGATCGACCTTTTGCGCCGTTCCTGTTTTTCCTGCAACCCGGAATCCCGGCACCTCGGCTTTTTGGGCGGTTCCCTGTTTGCTGACCACATCTTTAAGCGCTGAGGTGATCTTGCGAGCGGTTTCTGCGGAAACGACCTGACGCACCGTCTCAGGGGTGAAATTTGCCACCGGCCGCCCATTCTGATCGGTGATATCAGAAACGATCATCGGCTTCATCAATTTGCCGCCGTTCGCGATACAAGACATTGCTGTCACCAGTTGCAACGGAGTGACCGCCACCGATTGACCCATCGGAATTCGAGTGATATCGAGCTTGCTCCAACGGTAAGGGGGATTAACCAGACCGGAGATCTCGCCGCTTAAGGTGACGCCGGTTTTCTGTCCAAACCCGAATCGTCGGACGTACTCGTACAGCTTCGCTTCGCCAAGCTGCAGTGCCAGTTTGGCGACGCCGATGTTGCTCGATTTCATCAATACCTGGTGCACTGTCAAAACCCCCATCGGGTGCGCATCCCTCAAGACGCGCCCCGCGTACTGAAAATGTCCATTCTCGCAGAATATCGTCGTATCCGGCGTCACCAGTTTCTCTTCGAGGACAGCCGAGGTTGTTACGATCTTGAAAGTCGAACCTGGCTCGACCATGTCCACAACCGACCGATTCTTTTCCTGGTCCGGAGAGGCATCCCCTGGTTTGTTCGGATCGAACGACGGACGGCTGGCCATGGCAAGGATCTCCCCGGTTTGCGGCCGCATCATGATCGCTGTGGCGTTTTTCGGTTTGAACTCCGCACACGCCGCGTCCAGTTCAAACTCAACGATATTCTGCAAACCGAGATCAACGGTCAGCTTGACGTCACAACCATCTTTGGCCGGACTTTCCTGACCACGGTAAGGAACCAGTTCCTTCCCGGTTCTGTCCGTCTCGATATAACGAAAGCCATCCGCACCCTGCAGAAAATCCTGCATTGTACGTTCAACCCCCATCGTTCCCTTGTGCTCGTGATCGACAAACCCTATTACCTGCGAAAGCATCTGCCCGTTTGGATAGACGCGGACAAAGTCCTGATCGAAATAAATTCCACGCAAGTTAGCCGTCCACAGAGATTCCCTGATCTTTTGGGCCGTTTCTTCCGGGATTTCCGTCCTCAGGACAATGTGTTTGCTACCCTTTCCGCTCTGGCTCAGCTTATCTGCGAGGTCGCGCGGATCCATTTCAAGCTTATCCGCGATTGCCGCTGCCACAGCCCCCGGATCCCTAATATGCGATGCGTCTGCAACGACGGTCTTGACCGGGATGTTTTCGGCAAGAGGCTCGTTATGAGCGTCTCTGATGATGCCGCGTCTGGCATAAATTATTTGTTTATGGTTGTGTTTTTCCGCCGCAAGCGCCGTGAACTTCTCGTGCTGCAGAATCTGCAGATCGATCAACCGGACCGAGAAAACACTGAACAGGCCGACCAATCCGAAACAGACCGTGACGGCACGCGCTTGCTCATTCCACCTCATTGGTTAAAACCGCGATTGGAGACGACTCTCAGCTCATCTCCGATGCCATCGTGGCGCTGGTTAAGGCGAACGATTTGATCACTCGCTATTGGCACAAGGCCAAGCGAATTTTTGGCCAGCTTCTTCTCAAGAACAGCCCGAGAACTAAGCTGTGTGATTTGCACACGGACCGCCTCGCTGGCAGTTCGGATTTCGATGAGTTCGTGCTCCAATCGACGTTGAATTTCTCCATATTGCTGGAGCTGATTCTTCAAATAAACATAAGTCAATCCGGCGATCGCCAGAATTGCTGTGCTGACAACTACCTTGAAGATAGAAGCAACCTTGATTGAATGTGTGATGTTCCTGCGGCTACGATTCATACCTGATCCTTTCAATGACCCGCAGTTTTGCACTACGAGCCCGGGAGTTTCCCCGTACTTCTTCCTCACTCGGCTCAATGGGCCGAGCTGTGATTAATCGAAAGGCGTACGCAGGATTTCTCTGCGGCGCCGGCCACTCCGGCCTGTCGATCCATTCCTGACTGATCTCCCTGAAATACCGTTTCACAATCCGATCCTCCAACGAATGGAAGGAGATGACGGCCATCCGGCCCCCGCCCTTTACCCAAACGCTTAAGTCCCGTAGCGCCCGTTCCAGAACGCGCAGCTCGTCGTTCACTGCGATCCGGAGCGCCTGGAACACTTTTGTTGCCGGATGTCTGGGTCCTCGCTTCGGGATGACCGATTCAACCGCCTTCACAAGGTCGTTCGTCGTCCGAATCGGCATCCGACCGCGCACTTTTACCAGATACGCAGCCAATCGCCGCCCCGCCGGCTCCTCTCCGAACTCAAAAAAAATCCTGGCAAGTTCCTCTTGGGAGCTCAGGTTCACTATATCGGCTGCTGTCCTCTGGACATGCGATCCCATCCGCATGTCCAAAGGCCCGCTCCCCAAAAAACTAAAGCCGCGCGACGGGGTATTGATCTGGTGGGACGAAACGCCGAGATCAAGAACAACGCCGTCCAATTCCTTGACGCCAAACCTCGACAACTGACCGGATACATCCGCGAAATTCGATTCAACAAAACGTACCTGACTCGAATAGTCGGCGAGCCGCCTGGAAGCTTCTGCCAGAGCTTCAGGGTCCTGATCGCAAGCGATCACGGATGCACCGGCTTCTAGCAACGCCAACGCATGTCCGCCGCCTCCAACCGTCCCGTCCAAGAAGATCTTGCCTCCCGCCGGCTGAAGCGCCGACACGGTCTCGCGCAACAGAACCGGCACGTGAAAACAACCTCCGGTGCGCTCTGTATCGCCATGCATGTACTCGTCTTCTATTAACGCAATCATCTTCCTCTTCGGTTAGACCGGTCGTCTTCAACAAAAACTGTAAACTTTCCCGACCCTCTAAATACCAATTCGGTCCAGCAAGTAACTGAACGTCGGCGCGTCTTCCTCGTCGGCTTTTTGCCATCTCTCCGGATCCCAGATTTCGAATCTGAGGTAGTTTCCAACGAGCACCACCTCGCTTCGCAGATTCAGCACTTTGCATTGTTCATCCGGCAGCACTATCCTCCCCTGTTTATCTCCGGTTACGTGCTGCGCCTTCGAAGAAAATTGACGCAAAAATTTCGGGCGCTCTTCCGGCTTCAAACTCTGGTCATGCTCGACTTTCTGAGCCAGGCGCGTGAACTCCGCAGGTGGCATCACCATGAGAAATCCGCCCTTCAAATTAGGGATGGCAAAGAACTCATCTACCTCGCCCCGACGCCATCGCGACGGAATGGTAACGCGATTTTTCGCGTCCATCGCGTGCCGGAATTCACCGGCAAATATCGGCTGCACACTCTGGGGCGATTCCATGCGAAATCCATGGCCTTTTCAACCATTTTAATCCACAACGCCCCACTTCTACCCCCCTTACCCCATTCTGGTCAATAGAATTCGCTGCGAAACCCAAATATTTACTTGCCCACTTCCTCGAGAGATTCCGAGTCCCGCCGCGCACTGATCCGATGGATGAAGTGTCAACCGGGGAGTTCAGGAGTTCAGGAGTTCAGGAGTTCAGGAGTTCAGGAGTTCAGGAGTTCAGGAGTTCAGGAGTTCAGGAGTTCAGGAGTTCAGGAGTTCAGGAGTTCAGGAGTTCAGGAG
>Ga0302326_10003637_pt1 | contig 36177 bp, 37 predicted proteins | sample Palsa_T0_3_FD_202264 | JGI IMG/M metagenome (GOLD analysis project Ga0302326, IMG submission 202264) | Peat permafrost microbial communities from Stordalen Mire near Abisko, Sweden - Palsa_T0_3 | ecosystem: Environmental > Terrestrial > Soil > Palsa > Peat permafrost | place: Sweden: Abisko... | reverse complement strand
CTGCGAAAAACGTTGGGTACCATCCCTAAGCGCCCGCTACCGCTTGAGCGTGGGTTGGAATCCGAATATCAACTCGAGCGACAAAACCTCGAACACCAAGGGCTGCAAGCCGCACTAACACAGCTAAAAACGACGCGGAAAGATCTGAGCCAGCTCTCTCCCGTGGTTCCGGAAGCCGCGTCCGTCATTGCGGGGGTTGGCAACACCTACCGGGCGGGTCGCAAAGCCCTGGCGCACGCGAAGACCAACGGCGATCAGGCGCTACACGAATGGCGAAAGCAAGCTAAATATCTGCTCAATCAGCTTGAACTTCTGCGCGCTGTATATGGGGTGAATGTCAGGAAACTGCGTCGGCGCGCGGATAAGCTCGCGGAAATCTTAGGAGACGATCATGACTTGAGCGTGCTCTCGGGAAAGCTCCGTCATTACCATGCCGGCACGCCACGTCTCATAAAGCACATCGAAAAACGGCGCCGCCGCCTGCAACGTTGTGCCGCGCGGCAGGGCAAGAAACTGTATCGCCATTCCACGAAGCATATCCAAGCCACTATTGCAGCGCATTTACGCAGCTAGGTGGAACAAACGGCAGCATAGTCATTGGGCGCGGCGAGAGGCGCGAATTGCAAGCGGCAGCAGAAACCACAGTCCCGAGAGCAAGGCGGCCGTGATCAATGCTGCCACCGTCGGCAGCGTATTGCCGCCGTAGAGTTTGAAGAGCGCCACCCACATGTCGCAACTGATCGAGGCAGCCAATGGGACTAAAGCCACGGTAAGAATCAGCGAGGCGGTGCCGACAAATCGTCGGTCGTCACGCCCTTGAAAAGCAACGCGATGAATGGCGGCGGGGGAAATGAGCAGGACGATGGCCAAGACCAGACTCATCAAAGCGATCAAATGAATCGTCTGCGCGGCCGGCGTAAGCTGATCAAACGCCCTCGTCATCATGACGATTAGCTGAAAGCCGAGCAGCGCTTGCGCTCCAGGCAGGATTACGCGTGCCTCGGTCAATGACTGTTCGATCTTCGCGTGGAGTGGCGTTGGGCTTTCTTGCATGAAAGAGCCTCCTGGATGATTCTTGCCTATATGTCGAATCGCCATGCCAGCCAGGTACCACCCTGCGCTGGCGAGCGCGAATGCTACGAACGCGAGCGCGCCGCTACGCCGGTTGCCGAGCACGTGCACGGTGGCTACGTACACATCGCAGGCAATCGCGGCAGCGATTGGCGCGAGCGCATAGTTTGCGAAAGATGAGGAGATGCGCAGGATACGCGCCGTAGACTCGCCGTGCTCCACGATGCGATGCTGGCAGGGAACTGCCACGATCAAAGCCAGTGCAACGATCATCAAGGCCAAGCCTGCTGCATCCGCGTTTCGACCCGCGCTGGGCAATGAATCGAAATTGTCTTGAAAGAGACCTTGAAATTGAAATCCGAACAGGACCTGCGAACCTAGCATTTGCATTCTAAGTTCATCCAGGGAGGTTTTCAGGATCGAGTCTAGTTTCATGCAGGCGGTGCTCGCCTAGCGCGCTTCGCTGTGTGAATGTGCTTACTTTCGGTATGCAGCCTCGCCCTTCGCCACCAGCTTGGCTGCCCGTTTCGGCCCGTGTTCTCCGAGAACCTCGAATTTCTTATCGTGCAATTTGTTGTAGTCCACAAAAAACCCTTTGATGTCATCGAGCGTATGCGGCCGCAATTGACTCAACGCTTTGACCCCCTCATGGGTGCGGGCGTGTCTCGCCACGGCGATCAGGCGATCGTTGCGTTCCCAGCGCTTACCATGATCCTTCTCGCGAGCTTCGATGACGCCGATCAGGCGGCAGCGCAGAACGCAACCGGCCATCACCGGTGAATCCATGAGCACCAAGACGTCCACTGGGTCGCCGTCGTCGCCCAAAGTGGACGGAATGAAGCCAAAGTCGAACGGGAATGCCATGCCTTCCGGCAGCGTTGTCGCCAACTCGAAGCAGTCGCAATCGGGGTCGTAGCGGTACTTGTTGCGGCTCCCCTTCGGTGTCTCGATGACCGCGCGATAGTCGCCGCTTTTGCGATCGCGCGAGGCGGTAGCGGAAAGGACAGCGTGCCGGGCGGTTGGGTGGGCCATGACAACGGATACTGGTCCGCCACAGGGTCCCGTGCCATGCCGAATAGGCGGACTTATAGGTCGGCCAAGTCCGACAGCGCCGAGAGCCGGCTGCCGCAGTCGCGCGCAAGCTCGATGAGGCTCGTGAACTTGCAAGTGCAGCATCGCGCTTGCTATGGTCTGGCAGGCCGCCGACGGCGAGGATTGAAGCATGTTCTCAGTCAGAGGAGTTGGCGGTATGCCTAACGGACTGGCCGCACTCGCGGCCCTATCTATGATTGCAGCGGTCGCGACGGCGGCTGCCACAACGGCGGCCGCCGCGACGGCGACCGTGTACGTGCGTGCAGGCGCGCTGGTGGACACGGAAAAGGGTGTCGTGCTGCACGACCGGCTCATCCAAATCGAGAATGGCGTGATCACTTCCGTCAGCGCCTATTCTGCGCCCCCCAAGGGCGCCGCACTGGTGGACTGGACCGCTTTCACGGTGTTGCCCGGTCTCATCGACATGCACGTGCATCTCGCGGACGCCGATGAGACCAACAACGTGGCCGAGCCACTGCTGCACTCCGCCGAGGAAACTGCGCTGATCGGGGCGCGTCACGCGCGTGAAACCTTGAATGCGGGGTTTACCAGCGTTCACGACGTCGGCTGTTTCAGGGCCTTCGCCGATGTCGCACTTCGCGATGCCATCAACCGCGGCGATGTCCCCGGCCCGCGCATGAGTGCGGTGGGTGCTTACATCACCATTCCCGGTGGCGGCGGCGAGGTGACCGGTTTCGCGCCAGACGTTCAGGTGCCCGAGTCCATGCGGGTGGGCGTGGTCATGGACGCGGCCGACGTGACCCGAAAGGTCGCCTATCTGTTTCAGCACGGTGCGGATTCGATCAAATTGATTGCCACCGGGGCGGTTCTTGCTCAAGGTACTGAACCCGGACAACAGGAGCTAACGGAGGAAGAAATGCACGCAGCGGTGGTGGCCGCGGCGGCGCACGGCGGCTGGGTCACGGCGCACGCTCATGGGGCCGACGGCATCAAGTCCGCAATCCGTGCGGGAGTTCGCGCCATTGAGCACGCGTCCTTGATCGACGATGAAGGTATCGCGCTGGCCAAGACCAACGGGGTCTATCTGGACATGGATATCTACAACGGCGATTTCATCGAGGAAGTCGGGCGCAAGGAGGGTTGGCCGGCGGACATGCTTCGCAAGAATCTCGACACCACCGACGCGCAGCGCGAAGGATTTCGCAAGGCGGTGAAAGCGGGGGTCAAGTTGACCTTCGGCACCGATGCCGGTGTTTATCCGCATGGCAAGAACGCCCGTCAGTTCAAATACATGGTCAAATATGGAATGTCGCCCATGCAAGCCATTCAGGCCGCGACGGTGACATCGGCCGCGCTCCTAGGCTGGTCCGAGCATGTGGGCGTGATCGCGCCGGGCCATTTCGCGGACATGATCGCAGTATCCAAGAACCCGTTGGCGGACATCTCCGCCTTGGAAAATATCGATCACGTGATGAAGGGCGGTGTCCTCGTTCACTGAACTCAGCCGGAAACCGGCTCATGCCTGAGTCGCGGCAAGACTTCCCTGCCGTAGAAGTCGATAACCTTCTGCTGATCCGGCTGACCCGAATGGATGTTGACGATGGTGGCGCCGCTGTCAAAGAGCTTCTTGATGGTTTGCACGTGCGCGTCCGGGTTGGCACTGACCGTCCAATCTCCAAAGACCTTCGGCAGTGGCAGCTCCGTTTGAGCACGGTGCTCGATCTGCACCGGGTCCGGAATGTTCTGATATCCCTTGAATGCTTTGGGGATGAAGTTCCATAATTTGGCCGGCGTCAGCGCCTCACTCTGATCGCCGACGACCACGAATGCTTCGACGAGCACGGGCATTGCACCGGGGTCCTTTCCGGCCGAACGGGCTCCCTTTTCCCACTCTCCCTTGTGTTGCTTCCAGGTTTGCGGATCGGTGATAAGGCCGTCTCCGTGTTCGCCCGCGAGCTTCATCGCCTTCGGGCCGTTCGCCGCCAACAGTAATGGAATCGGTTGCGGCGGCGGATCGTAGAGCTTGCCATCGACCCTATAGTGCGCGCCTTTGTGTTGCAGGGGCTGTCCGGTCCAGAGCTGGCGGATGATCGTGACAGCCTCGATGAGTCGGTCCCAGCGCTCGCGCCACGCGGGCCATTGACCGGTCGCGGCCTGTTCATTCAGCGCTTCGCCGGACCCGAGTCCGAGAAAGATCCTGCCCGGATAGAGCAGACTCAAGGTCGCGTATGTCTCTGCCACGACGGCAGGGTGATATCTCAAGGTCGGGCACGTCACTGTGGGTCCCATCCAGATGCGCTGAGTGCGCTGCCCCAGAGCACCGAGCGTGACCCAAGCCTGTCCGGTGTGACGCTCGTTCGCTTGCCACGGCTGGAAATGATCGCTCGTAGCCACGAGATCGAATCCAGCGCTTTCCGCGGAAGCTCCCAGGCGTATCAGTTCGGGCACCGGAAACTGCTCATGGGCGAGCATGAATGCGACCATGCCTTTGGACAGTGAACCTGGAGCGGTCGGAAAGCCTGAACGACTTGAGCGTGATGCCGCTGGTGGTGCTGGGGCCCCGGCACTACCGCCTTGTGCTGCCGGAACGCCGGCGGCTGGAAGCCCCGCGCACATGGCGGTGAGCAAGGCAGACTTCAACATGTGGCGTCGGGAAGCGCCGGCGAAGGCCTCATCAACCAAGATTGATCTCAACATGCGTACAGTTTCCGTAAGGCAGGCACACTGAGCTGTAGGATTAAGCCGAAAACAGGGGCAACGACGGCCTAATCGGCCGTGTAATTGCTCCTACTCGCGGCGGATCCGTCCTTGACAACGGCGCGCGTATCTCGAATACTTTGCTAACAAGTAAAGTGTTTGGGGGGCGATATGCGCGCAAGAGTTTTGACGCTCGGACGGGGTTGCGGCCTGGCAATCTTGATTTGCGCGATCGGTTCGGCCGGCGCCGACGATGCGAAGGCTGTCTATCCAGCCATGGCACCCATGGCGCAATATCTAATGGCGAGTCCGGCCGTTGAAATCGCCCTGGCACGGAGCGCGGCACCGGCTTCGATCGCCGGCGACGCCGAGGTCATGACTCTCGGCGCTCATGGTTACGAAACGGCGGCGAAGGGCGGGAACGGCTTTGTCTGCATGGTCTGGCGATCTTGGACGGCCGGCTATGACGACCCGGAGTTTTGGAATCCCAAGCTGCGCGCACCGATATGCCTGAATGAAGCCGCCGTGCGCACCGTCCTACCGGTCTATCTCGAACGAACAAAGTGGGTTCTCGCAGGCCTCTCCAGGACCGACATGATCGCGCGGTCAAAGGCTGCGGTCGACGCACATACCTTCACGCTGCCTGCGCCGGGCGCAATGGCCTTCATGATGTCGAAGCAGGGATATCTTGGCGATGGCGCCGGCCACTGGCATCCACATCTCATGTTCTTCCTGCCCCGGACCGATGGTGCTGCCTGGGGCGCCGATCTCGAGGGCTCCCCGGTATTCGCCGGGCAAGACGCTCACGAGCCCGTCACGGTATTTTTTGTGCCGGTGCCAAAGTGGTCCGATCAAACGACCGCGGTCATGGAGATGCACTAAAGCGATATCTAGCGCGCCGGAAACGGTTGGCGCCAGCTCTCGATTTCGTTCAGCCGGTCGTGCCAACGGCAGACATGCGCGAATTCGCCGAGCGGCAACAGCGCCTCGTCGGCATAGGGAAGCGCCATTGCCACCGAAAAGTCGGCAACCGTGATGCCGTTCCCCACGAGCCATGTCCGGGTTGCAAGATGGTCGTTGAGCACCTTTGCATAGCGGCGAAACTCTCCAAGCGCCTGTTCCACCACAACCGGATCGGGCGCCCCGAGACGGAAGCGTTTTTTGACGATGTTCTCGAAGTACAGTGCGCCGCCTGCACGCGTGAAATGTTGCTGGTTCCAGCTGAACCATCGCGTGATCTCGATCTGCCGCGCATCATGCGGCCACAGATCGGCGCCCATGTCCTCGGAGAGCTGGCAAATGACCGCGTCCGCCTCCCACGTGATGCGCTCACCCTTGACCAGCGTCGGCACCTTGCCGTTGGGATTGATGGCAAGATAGTCCGACTTTTGCTGATCTCCCTTCGCGAAATCGATATAGGCATATTCGATCGGCGTGTTCAGGTGTTTGGCGACCGCGCAGGCGCGCCGCGCCGACAGTATGTCCGAGTAGTAGAGCTTCATCATATGGCGGTTCCATTTGTCGAGAATTGCGCTTGCAGCTTGCCGAGCGCGCCGGTCCAGCCCTGTTCGTGGCTGAGGCGCGTCTCCTCGTCGTGCAGTTGCGCATGCGTCAAGGTGAGCTCGGTGCCCTCTGGAACGGCCCTCAGCGTGATCTCCACTCGAGACTCGCCAGGGTCTTCCAGCCCGTCTTTCCAGCGCCAACTCATGAGGACGCGCTCCGGGCGCACGATCTCCAGAAACTCGCCGCTGGTCTCGTGCTCGGTTCCGTCGAGCATGCGGAAACGCAGACGGTAGCGGCCGCCGACGCGTGGATCGGATTCCGACAGTAGCACGGGACCCGCGTCAGGCCCCCACCATTGCGCGATGCCTTCGGCCGTCGTTATCGCGTCGAAGACAATTGCAGGCCGCGCCCGAATACGGCGCACCACGGAGAGGCTGGTCATCGATCCTTGCCTTGCGCCTCGGCTTCCTTGCTCTCCGCATAAGCGGCAAGCCCATCAAGCCTCTCAGACCAGAAGCGTTCGTAACGGCGCAACCATGCCACCGCTTCGCGCATGGGCTGCGGCCGTAGCCGTACGGTCACCGTACGACCGGATTTTGACCGGGTCACGAGGCCGGCATCGTCGAGAACGTCAAGGTGCTTCATCACCGCCGGCAACTTGATCGAAAAAGGTTGCGCGAGTTCGCTGATGGACGCACTTTCCTTGCGTTCGAGTTGTGCGAGGATCGCGCGGCGCGTCGGATCAACGAGCGCTGCGAAGGTGCGGTTGAGGCGGTCCTGATAGTTCACCATAGAGGAAAGTATCGACCACGAAAGTCAAGTTGTCAACACGCCTTCCATCCGTCGAGTTGCCGCCCCTGGGATCAATTGGCATAAACTACCAGGGTGGTCATCTTCGGGAGATTCAAGCGCCATGAGTAAACCAACCTCCGTTCATCCCTCCACGCATGGCCCCAGTCCCGGGATCGCTGCGCGCGCACGCCTGGGCCGCATCGGCATCTGGTCTCTGGAGTTACGCTTCGGCGATTCGGGCCAGGCCGCAGATGCGGCGGCGGAACTCGATGACTTGGGCTTCAAAGCGCTCTGGATACCCGGCGGCGTCGGCGGCGACGTGTTGGGAAGCGTGAGCCGGCTGCTCTCGGCCACGCGCAACGCGGTGATCGCTACGGGCATTGTCAACATCTGGAAACATGATGCTCATGAAATCGGTGAATGGTGGAGGGCGCAGCCTGAGGATCTGAAGCGGCGTGTAATGCTGGGTCTTGGCGTCAGCCATGGGCCGCTCATTGGCGAGGCTTATCGCAAGCCGCTCGCGGTGATGCGCGAGTATCTGGGGCAATTGTCCGCAGAGGGCTTGCCCGCGGCGAACCTTTGTATCGCGGCGCTAAGGCCCGGAATGCTGGAACTCGCGCGCGAACGCACCGCCGGGTCGCATCCTTATCTCGTGACACCCGAGCATACCGCCATGGCGCGCAAGGCTCTCGGTCCCGACGCGCTGCTCGCACCGGAGCAGGGCGTCATTCTCGAGACCGACCGCGGTCGGGTGCGCGAGTTGGCGCGAAAAGCACTCGAGCACTATCGCCGCCTTCCGAACTACGTAGGCATCTGGCAGCAACTGGGTTTCACCGATGACGAGATTGCGAACACCAGCGAGCGCCTGGCGGATGCGCTGTTCGCCTGGGGCGGAATCGACAAGATCGCCGCAAGAGTGAACGCGCATATTGCAGCCGGCGCCGACCATGTATGCCTGCAAGTCATCAGCGCGTCGCCGCACCCCGATGTCGAGGCGGTACGTCCCGCGTGGCGCGAGTTGGCGGCCGGGTTGCTATAGCTCTCGTTGAGCTCTCATTGATTCTGTCTATCGTCGGGATCGAAACAAGTGACAGCGTGATCGCGGGCGAAAGAATATATTGGCTCCACGCTTCCCAGCTTGGAGATTCAGATGAGCGACGCAACAGAACGCAAGTGCCCCTTCAATCACTCCTTCGGCGGCGGCATGTCGAACAAGGACTGGTGGCCGAAGCATTTGCCGCTGGACCTTCTGCATCAGCATTCCTCGAAGTCCGATCCAATGGGCGCGGGCTTTGATTACGCCAAGGAGTTCAAGAGCCTCGACTTCGCGGCGCTGAAAAAGGATCTCGCCGCGCTCATGACGGACTCCCAGGTTTGGTGGCCGGCGGATTTCGGCCACTACGGGCCGCTGTTCATCCGCATGGCGTGGCACAGCGCCGGCACCTATAGGATCGGCGACGGCCGCGGCGGTGGCGGCAGGGGTCAGCAGCGCTTTGCGCCGCTCAACAGTTGGCCGGACAACACCAATCTGGAGAAGGCGCGGCGCCTGCTCTGGCCGATCAAGCAGAAGTATGGCCGCAGGATTTCCTGGGCCGACCTCATGATCCTCGCGGGCAATGTCGCCCTCGAGACGATGGGATTCAAGACCTTCGGCTTCGCCGGCGGCCGCGAGGACGTGTGGGAACCGGACCATGATGTCTCATGGGGCACCGAGAAGACCTGGTTGGGCGACGACACGCGCTATACCGGTGAGCGTGAGCTCGCCAATCCGCTGGGCGCCGTGCAGATGGGCCTCATCTATGTGAATCCGGAAGGGCCGAACGGCAAGCCGGACCCGGTTGCCGCGGCGCGAGACATTCGCGAGACCTTCGGCCGCATGGCCATGAATGACGAAGAGACGGTCGCCTTGATTGCCGGCGGCCACAGCTTCGGCAAGACTCACGGCGCGGGTCCCGCGACACACGTGGGCTCCGATCCGGAGAGTGACGACATCGAGGCGCAAGGTCTCGGTTGGAAGAGCACTTTCGGCACCGGCTGGGCGGGAGATGCGATCACCAGCGGACTTGAAGTCACCTGGACCACCACGCCGACCCGGTGGAACAATGAGTTCTTCAAGAACCTGTTCGGCTACGAATGGGAGCTGACGAAGAGTCCGGCCGGGGCACATCAATGGAAGCCCAGGAACGGCGCGGGCGCAGGCACGGTGCCGCACGCGCACGACAAGTCGAAGCGCATCAGCCCCGCGATGCTGACGACGGATCTTGCGCTGCGATTCGATCCTGCCTACGAGAAGATCTCAGGTCGCTTCCTCGCGCACCCGGAGCAGTTCGCCGACGCCTTTGCACGCGCCTGGTTCAAGCTCACGCACCGCGATATGGGGCCGCGCGCCCGCTACCTGGGCCCGGAAGTGCCCAAAGAAGCGCTCATCTGGCAGGATCCGATTCCCGCTCCGGATCACACACTGATCGACGAGCAGGATATTGCTTCGCTCAAAGCCAAGATCTTGACCTCAGGGTTGACGGTCTCGCAGCTCGTCTCAACCGCCTGGGCCTCAGCGTCCACGTTCCGTGGCTCCGACAAGCGTGGGGGAGCGAACGGCGCGCGCATTCGTCTCGCGCCTCAGAAGGACTGGGCAGTCAATCAGCCGGCGCAGCTGGCAAAAGTGCTCGAGACGCTGGAAGGTATCCAGGGCGCGTTCAACAAGGCGCAGACCGGCGGTAAGAAGGTGTCTCTCGCGGACCTGATCGTTCTCGGCGGCTGTGCCGGTGTCGAACAGGCGGCGAGCAATGCCGGTCAAAGTCTGAGCGTCCCCTTTGCACCTGGACGCATGGATGCCTCGCAGGAGCAGACCGATGTGGCGTCTTTCGCCGTGCTGGAGCCGGTCTCGGACGGCTTTCGCAACTATCAGAAAAACCCTTCCACCGTTGCGGCCGAAGCGCTGCTTCTCGACAAGGCGCAGCTGCTGACGTTGACGGCACCGGAGATGACGGTACTGATCGGAGGGCTGCGCGTGCTGAACACCAACGTCGGTCAAAGCCGGCACGGTGTATTCACGAAGAAGGTGGAGGCGCTGACCAACGATTTTTTCAAGAACCTGCTCGACATGGGCACGCAATGGACCGCAACGTCGGAAGCGAAGGAGGTCTACGAAGGCCGCGATCGGTGCAGCGGCGAGCTCAAGTGGACGGCCACGCGCGCCGACCTCGTGTTCGGCTCCAACGCGCAGCTGCGCGCACTCGCCGAAGTTTATGGCTGCGCGGACGCTCAAGCGCAGTTCGTCAGCGCCTTCGTGGCGGCTTGGAACAAGGTGATGAACCTGGATCGGTTCGATCTGAAGTGAGTCATTCAGCCTCGGCCGGGCCGCGCCATGTCAGGCCGATCGAGGTCGGCAAGGCAGCGCCGAATGCGTTCGGCGTTTGCCCGCAGTTGTTCTGGATCGGCTTTGACCGCGGCGTGCATGAGCAATCGCTCCCCGACGCGACGCGGAATGATGTGGAAATGGACGTGTGGAACCGTTTGACCTGCAACGCTGCCGTTCACCTGCATGATCATGATGCCCGGTACGTCGAACGCACGTTTGACCGCGGAGGCGAGCAGGTGCGTCGTGCGAATGCACGCTTCGGCACCCGCAACCGATAGGTCGAGCAAAGTTTCGGCGTGCTCGCGCGGGATCACTAAAACATGGCCTTCCGCTTGCGGCATCAGATCCATGAACGCGAGGGTCTTCTCGTCCTCATACACCCGTTCGCTGGGTATTTCGTTGCGTAAAATTCGTGCAAAGACGTTTTGTGGATCGTAAGCCACGTTATTGATCTCCAAACCCACCATTTGCGAGCCCACCGTGCGGCGACTATAGGCGGTTCACATGTCCCGGGGCCATCCGTCCCGGACTTCGCAGCTTATGATTGCAGAAATTCGTATAAAATACAGCGTGTTGCGAAGGACCCGGCAGGTTCACTTAACAATTTCTTCAGAGCGGATCCATCATCAGCAGGGTATTTAAGCCGAGCGCTTACCTATCGTGCGGTTGAGCGTTACCATCGGGCACAGATTTCAAAGTACTTAGGAGAAGTTCATGGTGAAACAAGCCTCAGCCACGGTGATCAAGGCGGACGCGAACGACGCGCGCAGCTATTGGCTCGACGAGGGAAGGGCGCCGGGCGGCTTCATCCGCAAAGTGGATTTCGCGAAGCATGGTCAAGGCGTCGACCCGCTGTTCAAGGGCATCAAGATCGTGGACTGCGATACGCACTTCACCGAGCCGCCGGATCTGTGGACCTCGCATGCGCCGGCGGGCATGAAGGACAAGATGCCGCACGTGAAGCGCATCAACGGGTCAGACCAATGGTTCGTCGGGGAGAAGAATTTCGGTTCGATCGGCGGCAATGTGATCGCCAAGGATCGCAACAAACTGCTGGGCCGTTTGGCGTTTCAGAACTATGACCAGATCACGCCGGGCTCCTATGACGTGGCGGAGCGATTGAAGGACATGGATGCGATGGGCGTCTGGGGGCAGATCTGCTTCCAGAACGGCGGGGTCACGCAGGCAGGCTCTTTAGTCGCCCTCAACGATGAGCCGCTGGCGATCGCGATCACACAGATCTTCAACGATGCCTGCGCCGAGCGCATGAAGGCCTCGAGCGGGCGCATCAACGGCATGGGCACGCTGCCCTACTGGGACAAGGACATCATGAACCGGGAGATGCGGCGCATCGTGGACTTGGGGGTCAAGGGCATCGTGCTGCCCGATCGGCCGGAGCGGCTGTCGCAGGGCTATATCGGCACCGACGGCAAGGTATCGCCCTTCTGGGAAGAGGTGTTTCAGACCTGCAATGACACGGGTATACCGCTGAATTTCCATTTGAACGCCTCGCTCGATGCGAACTCGGCGATCTGGGACAACTTAGGGTTCGATCAGCGCCTGCCCATCCATGCGCTGCTGCATCACATTGGCTGTGCCGCGACGATGTCCAACTTCATGGTCTCGGGGATCTTGGACAAGTATCCGAAACTTAAAATCGGTCTGATCGAGAGCGGCGCGGGTTGGGTGCCCTTCTGGCTGGAGGCGATGGAGCATCAGTTGGATGAGTTTCGCACCGCGGAGAATCGCGGCCTGAAGCTGCGGCCGAAGGAGTACTTCAAGCGCCACTTCTGGGTGAGCTTCTGGTTCGAAACCTATGCGCCCACGAAGATGCTGGAGGAGATCGGCGCGGACAAGCTGATGTTCGAAACGGACTTCCCGCACCCCACCTCCCTCTACCCCGGGGTGCAGGAGAAGCTGGTCAAGACGCTCGGCGGCTACGACTACGAAACGCGCAAGCAAGTGCTCGAGCGCAACGCCGTCAATCTCTACAACCTGTCGTTTTGAACTGATCTTCCCGCGCCGCACGGCGCGGGAAGGAGAGGGTATGGCCAATCCATTGTCGGGCGTGCGCATTCTGGAGGTTGCCTCTCATGTATTCGTTCCGATAGCCGGCGGCGTCCTGACCGAGTGGGGCGCCGAGGTCATCAAGATCGAGCATCCCGTCACCGGCGATCCCTATCGCGGCCTGGTGACCTCTGGATTGCACAAGAGCTACAACGGCATCGATCCGAGCTTTCAGTTCACCAATCGCGGCAAGCAGTCGGTGTCCATCGATCTGAAGAAGCCCGAGGGGCGAGATCTCGTGTACCGATTGTCCGCCCAGTGCGACGTCTTTCTGACCAATTTTCGCCCCGACGCGAGGCGGCGGCTGAAAATCGAATGCGAAGACATCCGCGCCCACAATGCCAAGATCATTTATGTTCGCGGATCCGGGTATGGCGCGCGCGGCCCTGACACCCAGCGCGGCGGCTACGATGCTGCTGCCTACTGGTCGCGTGCCGGCCTTGGAGATGCTCTGACCCCGAAGGGGCTCGACTATCCCATCATGCAGCGGCCTGCTTTCGGCGATGTGGTGGGAGGCATGACGATTGCCGGCGCCATTGCGGCCGCGATGTACCGGCGCGCGACGACCGGCGAGCCCTCCGTCGTGGATGTCTCGCTGTTGGGCGTCGGCATGTGGCAACTGCAGCCGGACATTACGCATGCCAAATTGAATGCGGATGGCCCCCGTCATGCGCCGGATAGAAAGGCTACCTGGAATCCCCTTTCCGGCACCTATCGCACGCAAGACGGCCGGTTCATCATTCTCGTCATGCTGGACGCGGATCGCTATTGGGCCGATTTTTGCAAGGTGATCGGCCGCCCCGAGATGGCCGAGGACCCGCGCTTCATCGATATGCCTGCACGCAAAGCGAACGCACGCGTTTGCGTCGAGCTGCTCGACGAAATATTCGCCTCGCGCACTTATGCAGACTGGTGTGAAACTTTAAAAACTGCCAAGGGGGTTTGGTCGCCGTTCCAAACGCCATTGGAGATTCACAGTGATCCGCAAGTTGCCGCCAACGGCTACCTGGCCGACGTCGAAATGATCAATGGATCGGCGCTTACCCTGGTCACATCGCCGGCGCAGTTCGACGAGACGAGCGCACGCCCGACGCGCGCGCCCGAGCATGGCGAGCACACCGAGAGCACCCTGCTGGGTCTGGGCCTGTCGTGGGATGAGATCTCGACGCTCAAGCAGAGCGGCGTCATCGGCTAAGGCGTCATCGGCTAAAGTGATCAGCCGCTCACGCCCTTCAAAAAAAGATTCACGGTGAAGCGGATGTGCTCTTCGATGGCCGTGTCGTTTATTTTATTTCCGGACACGATGATGCGCGCCGGGCCGCCGACGACCAGACTCAGAAAAGCGGTTGCCGCGCGCCGCGGATCGGCCACATGGATTTGCCCCTGCTTGCTGTAATGCACGAACAGGTCCTTGAGAAAGCTGATGGTCGGTCCCGCGCCTTCATCGAAGGCGGCATGGAAGAGCTCGGGAAAGCGGTAGGACTGAGCCGATAAAATCCGTTGCAGCTTGGTCGCAACGGGCGTCGCCACGTTCGCGATGCGCTGGCGCGCGATCGCCGCCAACGTTTCTGCCAGGTCATTGGTCGCGAGCGCTTCGACCTCGCTGCGGGGCACGGTATATCTCTCGATCGCGCGCTGCACCGCAGCTTTGAACAGGCGCGCCTTGTCTTCGTATCGGGCATAGACCGTGCGCTTGGACATCCCCACGCGGATGGCGATTTCCTCCATCGTGGTCTGCTCGAATCCCTTCTCCAGGAAAATGTCCAACGCGACGTTCAGCAGCTCCTCGTGCCGCTGCTCCTGCTGCTCCCGCGTCGGCCGTCCTGCACCGGGCCGGGAGAGCGCCAGCCGCGCATTTTCGCGAATTGTCTTGTCCTCGGGCCGGTTGACACGCATAATGGTACGCACGGGTACCATTATATAGATCGCTGCACGAAAGTGTAAGGAGAATCACATGGGCGAGTTGGTGAGTCGGCTGACGGGCCTCGTCGAGGCGGGGAACCGCTATGACATTCCCTCTGTAGAGCTTCGCGAGGCACAGATCGCGGCGATCAATGAGCGCTTCCAGGAGCGCAAGGGCCAGATCAAACTGGTGTCGCACCGGGCGGCCGAAGCGGGCATCAACGAGGTGCGCAGTCTCGAGGATGTCGTGAAGCTGCTGTTGCCGCACACCGCCTATAAGAGCTATCCCGAGAGCTTTCTGGCGCAGAAGCGCTGGGACCGTCTGTCGAAATGGCTGGATACCGTCTCTACTCACCGCGTGCCGGTGGCCAAAGTGTCAGACGTCGCCGAGGTCGACGACTGGATCGAAAAGCTCAGCGCGAACGGCTTCTTTGTCTCCTGCTCCAGCGGCACGACCGGAAAATCGGCCATGCTGGTCGCCTCGCAGAAAGATATGGATTGGTGCAAGAAAGAGGCGGTCGTGGCGTATTCCTGGGGATCGGGGGTCAAGCCCGCCCGGGATCGACGCATCTTCGGCATGGCGCCGATCGCGCACGTGCCGCGCAACCTCGCGACGGGCGAAGCCTACACGAGAGCCTTACAAGATCCGAAGTACGAGCGTTTCGTCTATCCCGTGCCGCCGATCACGGTCGGGGGCCTGACGCAGATGGTCGTGCTGCGCAAGTCGATCGCCGATGGCACGGCAAAACCCGGTGAGATCGCGGCTTACGAGGAAATTTCAGCGGCGCGGCAGAAGGCGGTCGATGAGGCCGTGGGTATAACCGCGCGAGCGGTGGTGGAAGCGCGCCGCAGCATCCTGCACGTATCGGGCTTGTGGGCGGGTCTCTACAATGTCGCCAAGGCAGTCAGAGACTTGGGCTACAGCGCCAAGGATTTCAATCCCGAAAATTCGATCTACGTCGGCGGCGGCCTGAAGCGAGCCAAATTGCCCGACAACTATCGCGAGTTCGTCTATGAGACGTTCAACATCCAGCCGGAGCGCAACTATCAGAACTACAGCATGCAGGAATTGCATTCGGGCATGCCGCGCTGCCACGCGGGCAGCCGCTACCATGTACCGCCCTGGGTGGTGCCTTTGATTCTCGACAAAAGCGGCGACGAACTTCTTCCCATCGCCAAAGAGGAGTATGAAGGACGCGCTGCCTTCTTCGACTTGTCGCTCGATGGCCGCTGGGGCGGCGTAATATCGGGCGATAAAATCTCGATCGATTTCAGCCCGTGCGCCTGCGGCAGCAAAGGTCCGTCGATCCGCGACAATATCGTGCGCTACGCGGACCTCGAGGGCGACGACAAGATTGGTTGTGCAGGCACGGTGGACGCGTACGTCCGAGGCGTAGCATGAACTCTGTAGTCGATATCAAAAAGAATGCGGCAACTGCGGTTTCCGCCCCGTTTTTTGCACGCGGCGAGTTGGTCGAGGGAAGCGATGCCGTGCATCGCTCGCGCGATCTGGGCGTCAACTTCGCGACGCCCAAGATCAACCTGGATCGAATCGTGCATCCGCGCACGGAAGTGCCGCCGCTGCTGAATGTGCCGCTGGCGGAAATCATCGACTTCCTGGTCGAGACCGGCCAGCGTCTCATCGATCCGAACAACGCCCTGGTACAGGATTGCGTCGAACGCATGTCCTCGACGCACATTTTGCCGCGTGCGGTGCTGGAAAACCAAGTGAAGGGCGCGGCGGCCTATCTCGACAAGCGTCTCCTCAACACCGTGGTGGAGCGCAACTTCCCCGATCCGAAGGCGCTGGATCAGTGGATTCCGCAGCAGGACTACACCGGCCGGCGCAGCTTCGTGCGCGCCTTTGCGCCGCGTCTGATTCACGTCCTGCCGGGCAACTCGCCGGGTGTGGCGGTGAAGTCGATCGCGCAGGGCGCCATGGTAAAGGCGGTCAACCTGTTCAAGATGTCATCGAGCGATCCGTTCACGACCGTCGCCATTCTGCGCACCATGGCGGCCATCGATCCCAATCATGCGATCGTCAAGTCGATGTCGGCCGTCTACTGGCGCGGCGGCGACAGTGCGGTGGAACAGGTGCTGTATCGTCCGCAATACTTCGACAAGATCGTGGCCTGGGGCGGCGGCGATGCGATCAACAACGTGGTCAAGTATCTCGGGCCGGGATTTCAGCTGGTTTCATTCGATCCGAAGACCTCGATTTCCATGGTAGGCAGGGAGGCGTTCGCGTCCGAAGACACGCTCAAAGCCGCGGCGGATTTGGCCAGCGCCGATGTCATGGTGCTGAACCAGGAAGCTTGCGTCGCGAGCCGCTTCATCTACGTCGAAGGCGACCATGAAAAGGTCGACCGCTTCTGCCAGGTGTTGCACAAGCGCATCGTCGAACGCGCAGCTGCATCCGGCGACAGCCGTCCGCTCGAGATGGACCTGCGCGAACAAATCGAAACGATGATGATGATGGACGATGAGTATCGCGTCTGGGGCAAGACCGATGGACGCGGCTGCGTGATTCGTTCCGATGAACCGGTGGAGTTCCATCCAATCAACAAGACGGCCAACGTCGTGAGCGTACCCTCGCTCGATGAGGCCGTGAAATACGTCAACGTCGCGACGCAAACGGTGGGCTTCTATCCTTTCAATCGCATGGCCGACTATCGCGACCGGCTGGCCAGCGGCGGCGCGCAGCGCATCGTGCACCTCGGCGAGGCCGGCCCCAGCACGATCGGTAATCCCCACGACGCCATGTATCCGCTGCACCGCTTCGTGCATTGGATGGCGCACGAGGATGGATGCGTGCCTTGATGCAGGCATTGCCTTGATGCAGGCATTGCCTTGATGCGGGCAGCGGGCCCTTAAACAGGCGTCCAGATCGGCGAACCGCGCTGTGCCCGCAGTGACGGAGGGGTGTTGCCATCGACGTCGGTGACGCCGTATTCCTTCGCAAGTTCGGCATTGATGAAGGTGCCCCCGGAGCGCTTCATGACGTTCGCGTCGGCGGCCAGTGCGGCGATGATGCGTCCGGGAAACTCGACCGAGGTACCCGCGGCGCTCACCAGCTGCGTTGCCATGCCGGGGACCTTCTTGAGATTCTCGTGCGCCCGCTCGGTGAACGTCAGTCCTTGCCAGAGCGACATCGAGGCCACATTGTGGGGCTTCAATTCGATGGCCATGTCGCGTGCCATGCGATCGGTCGCGCTCTTGCAGGTGCCGAATATGACGCTGTAGGTGTAGGTGACCCCGACGTAGCCGGAGAGGGCAACGATCAAGCCCGACTTCTGCGGCACCATGATCTTCGCGGCATGCCAGGCGGCCACGAAGTTCGAACGCAGGCCGACATCCACCATTTCCCAGTTGGAAATGGGTTTCTCCCAAAAGGATCCCGGTTGCGTCAATTCCTCGGGGATCGAAATGGCGTTGTTCACCAGAATGTCGAGGCGGCCGTGGTCTCTCTTGACCTGCTCGAACAGCGCCGCGACCTGGGTGTCGTTGGCGTGATCCACCCGCACCGCCAACCCCACGCCCCCGCGGCGCTCCACTTCCCTGGCCGTTTCGCCCACGGTGCCGGGCAGGGGCGACGTTCCGGCCGTGACAGTGCGTCCGGTGACGTACACCGTCGCGCCGGCATCACCCAGCGCCAGGGCGATGCCGCGGCCTACGCCGCGGCTGGCACCGGTGACCACCGCAACCTTTCCTGCGAGAGAGCCGCTGGGAATTGAACCTTGCTGCATGACTTTTAATTCCTACTGGGGTTTTCGCACGGCAAATCTTGCGGCTGCGCCCTCGAAATGACGCCGCGGATTGTCGATGAACATCTTGTCGATCTGCTTTTGCGTCACGCCCGCCTCCAGCAGCGCGGGGATCACGTCGTTGCAGATGTGCAGATAATTATGCTGCGGCATCGCGGCGTTGTATTGTTCGACCGTCGGGAAGAAATCGGACCAGCAGCAGCAGTCGTGCGAGAGCGTCAGCTGATCGACGTAGCCGCGCTCCACCATTGCGGCGATGGTCGCCACGCGTTGGCTCATCGTGATCGTGAAATTGACGCCGAAGCGGTCCATGCCGAGGATCGAGCCGGCGTCGGCGATCTTCATCAAATAATCGATATCGGTCGTGTCGCCGCAATGGCCGATGACCACATCCTCGAGGTTCACCTGCTCCTCGGCCAGGACGCGCTGCGCAACCAAGCCGGTTTCGGCCAACGGCGCCGTATGCACGGTGATCGGCGTTCCGGTGATGACATGCGTCCGCGCAACGGCCCGCATGATGCGCTCGACCCCGGGGGTCAAGCCGGGCTGATCGATGGCGCATTTGAGTTCGCCCGCCTTGATACCCGTGCCCGCAATCCCCTCGAGGATATCCTTGACGAAATGCTCGACCATCGGTTCGGGCGCGTTGCAAAGCAGCCCGGGCCCATAGAAGGAGAAGGGCGCCGGCACCTTGTCGAAGGTGTAGGCGCCGGTCGAGACGATGATGTTGAGGTCGGTCTGTGCCGCGGCCTTGGCCAACATCGGCATGTGGCGGCCGAGCCCGAGCACGGTGAGATCGATGATGGTGTCGATACCGGCGCGCTTCAAGGCGTTGAGCCGTGCGGCCGCCCTGGCAATGGTCTCGTCGCGAAAAAAGTCCGGACGGTAGTTGTAGGTGTATTCCATGTCCATGAGGAACACATGCTCATGAATCAGCACGCGCCCGAGCGCGCTGGTCTTGATCGTTCCGCGCGCGGTCTCGACCTCAGGCATTGCCGTCCTTGCGGAGCTTGTGTACCAGGGGCATCATTTTCTCCTCGACGATCAGCGCATTGAAATGCTCGGCAACCGAGGCTATCTTGCCGCCGCGGACGCGGAACACGAAGGCATAGGTATTCCGGTATTCGGTGCCGCCCAAGAGTGTGCCCTCGGAACGCACCTCGACCACCGCACGGTCCTCTTCCACGGTGATCGAGTCAAGGGTGAATTCGAGCGGCCGCGCGGACATCCGGGCCAGCAGCCTGATCACTCCCTGATAGGCGGCCTTGTCCATGCTGCCTTGAGTCGTGGTCCATGCCTGCATGTCGGGCGCGAGGAGTTCGTCCGGCAATTCGCCCGCGCTCACGGCTGCGAAGAAATCGTGCACCAGCCGGCGGCTCTGCTCTTTGGTCACTTCACTTTCCCTCTTCCAGCGTCCGCGCCGCAAGTTTACGCAGATCCGCGGTCTTCACCTTGGCGCTGCCCGTGAGCTGCAGGTCTTCGCTCGAGAAGAACAGCACGCGGCGGGGCACCTTGTAGCTCGCCAGCCGCTCTTTGGCGAAGCCGCGCACCTGCTCTTCGCGCAGCGCCATGCCATCGTGCGGAACGATGCAGGTGACGACGAGTTCGCCGAGCGTTGTGTGCGGCACGCCCACCGTCTGCGTCACCTTCACTCCCGGACACTCTTTGATGACCTCGTCGATTTCCACGGGCGACACGTTGGCGCCGCCGGTCTTGATGATATCGTTGAGACGTCCCTCCCAGAAGAGACGCCCGGCCGCATCGAGGTAGCCGCCATCGCCGGTGCGGAAATAGCCTTCATCATCCAGCGTTTCATCGAGCGATACACCCAGGTAGCCGAGCATCAGGGTAGGACCCTTGACCGCGATCTCACCCCGTTCGCCGACCGCAACGACTCTACCGTTCAAGGGATCGACGATCTTCAGGCTGTTTCCCGGCAATGGCAGGCCGTGGCTGTCATGCGCCGTCTCGCGGGAGGTGCCGGCAGGATACGCCGTGCTGAGCGTGAAGGTTTCGGTGTTGCCGTAGCAGTGGCGCGGCTCGATCCAGTGGGTCCGCACCGTCGGATGGCGCGCGATCGCTGAGTCTTTGTCGATGTATTCCAACGCGGAAAGATCCGTATCCTTCCAGTTCGCCGCCGTTTCGAGCTGGGCCCATTGATGAGGCCAGGCGAACAGGAAGTTCACGCGTTGGCGCTCCATCAACTCCAGGGCCGCTTCCGGTTCGAACGTGCGCTGCAGCACCAGTGTTCCGCCCGATGCGAGCGTGGCGCCGATGGCCATGGCGAAGTTTCCGGACCAGAAAAAGCCATTCGCCGTCCAGTAGCGCACGCCCTCTCTCAAGCCTTGCTGGCCGCGCATGCGCCACATCTGAATGGCGACCCCGCGGTGTGCGCTCACGATGCCCTTGGGTTTGTTGGTGGAGCCTGAGGAGAAGAACAAGACGCCCGGATCGGACGGAGCGATGCTGTCAGCCCGGGCTTCGACCCGTGCAGCACTGACGCGGGCGCCGCGCGCGAGAAAGGCTTGCCAGGATTCGACCCCGCCGACGGGTTCGTCGCAATCGACCGCCGCGAGGATTCTGAGGAAGGGAAACCTGCTCGATGCCAGGTCGCCGGCCGCCGGCTCGCCGATCGCGGGGTCGAGTTCGCACAGCATCTGCGCGAAATCCTTGCGCAAAACGCTGCGTTCGAACAGCAGCACCGAACAGGCCGAACTGGCCAGAAGATGATCCAGTTCTTGCGGCGTGGAGAAGGTGCTCAAGGGAGCCGCCGTACCGCCGGCGAGCGCGGTACCGAACAACGCCGACAGAAATTCGGCGCGGTTGGTCATCAGCACGCCGACCCGATCACCCTTGCCCAAACCGCAGGCAATCAGAGCCTGCGCCACTTCGACCGAACGACTCCACAGAACGCGATAGGACCAGCGCTCGAAGGTGCCGTCGCCGCGCGGTTGCACCAATGCTTCGCGCTCGCCGAAGCGCGCAACGACCTCGCGAATGAAGCCGGGCAGCGTCAGGGCGCCGAGCCCCTGCTCCTGCGACAGCGGTGCGCCCCGAGCGATTGACTGCGAGGCGTTCGCGACGAACTGATGCGCGCTCATCGATCCCTTCAGTAAGCCAGCTCGACTTCATTGAGCGCGGTCACGACGATCTTGCCATCCTGGTTGGTCATGGTCACCTTGACCTGCACGATTGGCAGCCCCCATTCGGAGTTTTCCAATTTCTGCACGACCTCGCCGTCGATGAAGGTCACATCGCCTTCGAAGGCGGGTCCGCGGAATTCGGACTTGGCGTGTCGCACGAGACCGTCATGTCCGGCCCAGAATGCGAGATAGTCGGTGTTCCACGCCGCCATGGTCGCGCCATAGCCATAGGCACGGTGCATGCCGATCTCGCTGGCGCGGGAGTCGTCGATGTGTCCCCGCGAGGGGCCCACATAGAGTCCATCGCGGAGCCGCGGATCGATCATCGCACCCTCTTCGTCGAAGCTGAAGCCTTCGATCCAGCCCATGTCCTGATGGACCCAGGGATTTTCCACGCCCTCCGGCGCCGTCCAGTAGAAGCTGCCCCAGACGTTGAAAATGAAGGCGCGGTATTCGGTGGTGAAGCTGGCGATGCTGTGCGGGCCGATTACGCGCCGCGGCAGCTTGTCGCCGGCTTTTACGTCTTTCCAGCGCGGCGACTTACCTGCGCGGTTGGACATGAACCAATCACGGCGAATTTGATTGATGTTGGCCATTTCGCTCTGAGTCCAGCGCTTTGGTGCTCCGGCGGTCGCGGCGTAAATCCCGCGCTTCTCGGCCTCCTTGGCGAGGTAGCGGATCACGGTCGGGCAGGATTTTGCGATGAGATCGCCGCGCTGGTTGCGGTGGATGGTGTCGCCGCGCTGAAACAAGGTCGGGCCGGCGAACTTGGTTTCCGCCACCTTGTAGCCGGTGAAGATGCGCTCTTGGATCAGCCGGTCCCCAGGCCGCACATGCGTGCCGTACCACCACCATTCCTCCCCGCCGAAAATCATGTGCTGCCCCGCAATGTGACCGACGCAGGCCTGGTTGTTGCCGTGGCCATAGTCGAGGGCAACCGCCATGGACTGGGGCGCAATGATGTCGCCGAACTTGGTCTGTTGTGCAAAGCGCTGATCCCAGTGCAGCGGGTTCACGTAATCCAGCGCCATGACCCAGCGGCGGATATCGGTCTTGTTGCAGGGTTCCCAAAGCTGCCCGCCGCCCACCTTCTGGCCCAGGCGCCACTCGATGTCGCTCAAGTCGATCCTGACCCCCGTCTCCTCCGCCATGGCTGCTCTCCGTCAGTTGCGCTGAAAGCAGAAGATGTACGACAGGGAACGGCCTCGGGCTTGACGGATTCCGACAAATTCCCAAGAAATCAGGCGGCAGATGCGTGAGGGCGCCGTTGCGATCTGAGCTTGGTAGGCGATGCTGAAAGCCAGCGGTGGCAACTGCGCGTCATGGCCGATTGCTCGGCGAAGCCCAGTCGTTCCGAGATCCTCGCAAACTCCAGGTCGGTTTGCTGCACGTAGTAGAGCAGGATGTCGCGCCGTACTTCATCCTTGATCTGCTGAAAGGAAGTGCCTTCGGATTTGAGGCGCCTGTGCAGGGTGCGCGAGTGCATGTTCAGTTCGGCCGCCACCCGTTCGTTGGTGCACTCTCCGCTCCAGAGAAACTGCATGATCACCCCGCGTGTCTGCGCATGCAACGGCGGCCGGTGCTCGGTGAAATGCCGATCGATGAAGGTGGTGACCTGCTGGAAAGTTCGTGCATCCGGGTCGAGAATCCGGCAGGCGAGGTCTCGTTCGGAAAAAACCACGCCGTCGGCATTCTGTCCGAACCGAACTTCGCAACCGAAATAGCGGCGGTATTTTCGCAGCGGCGACAGGGGCTGGTGACGGAAGTGCACGCGGCGCGCGTGCGCGCCTCCGCCCGTCATTTCCATGGCGGCGAGGTGGCCGACCAGCAGTATCTGCTCCATGGCCTGGGTCTTGTTCGGCATGCGGTCGAGCAGGATGTCATGGCCGCAGAAGACGCTCTTGCCATCGGGTGATGGCTGCAGCCACACCCGGGCCGCGAGACTGTGCGCGTAGGTATGCTTGCTGACGTAGTCGAGCGCCTCGCCGAAGGTGCGGGAATTCTGCATGACCAGCCCCAGAGGACCGAACATGTTGCGGCCGCTCTGAAGCCTGGCCAACCGCATGCCGAAATCCGGGCAGTGCAATTTTTCGGCGGCCAGTTCGATCAGCGTGATCATCTGCCGATAGGTGGCACCTGACTTACCCTCGGTAAGACATTCGCGATCGACCCCGGCTTGGCGCAAAAGGCTCCGGGGCTCGCCGCCCAGTTCGGTCACGAGCTCGGGAAAAAAACGCAGGATTCTCGCATGCACGACGTCGCAAACTTCGGCGGCAATAGCCATACTCTCCCCCCAGGCTCGATGAGTCGAACGCAGTTGTCCGAATTAGTCAAGCGACCCTTGAGCCGGGAGGGTATTACACTGAAATGGACACCATAACCGAGCAGTTACAGGGCCTTCTCGATCGCGAGAAGATTCGTGAATGCCTAGTCCGGCTGGCACGCGGCGAGGACCGGCGCGCTGCTGACATAATCAGCGCCTCCTGCTGGCCGGATTCGACCACCGACTACGGCGTATTCCAGGGCACCTTCCAGCAATATCTCGCCTGGGTCGTGCCGGGTTCGGATGCGATCAAGAACACCCAGCACGTTCTCGGCCAAAGCGTCATCGAGGTGCAGGGGAACGCTGCTCGCGCGGAAACCCACGTGATTTCATATCATCGCATCGCCATGGGCGCGGAGGAGCGCGACACCTGCATCGGCGGCCGTTACCTCGACGGCCTGCAGAAGCGCGATGGCGAGTGGCGCATTGCGAGCCGCACCATGCTCTACGACTGGTATCAGGACTGGGGCCAGTCGATCGACTGGTCCAAGGGCGTCATGGGTCTGCCGTTCAGCGCCCCCCATTACAGCGGCCGCGCCGTGGGTGATCACAGCGAAAACTTTTTCAAGGAAAAATGGTCCCGAAAATAGGTCCCGCCCGCTTCGGTTAGAATGTCGCGGTAGCGAATTACTGGAGCGATTAGATGGATTGCGAGCCGACAAAGACCGTTGCACCGGAAACGATCGATATTGCAGCGCTGCGGGAAAAATACCGCCATGAGCGCGACAAGCGCCTCAATCCCGAGGCCACCCGCCAGTATGTGCGGGCGACCGGGCAGTTCGAAGATAATTACGCCGCCGATCCGCATGTGCCGGTGGCCCCGCGGGAGCCGATCTCCGAGGATCTCGACGTCGCCGTGCTCGGCGCCGGGTGGACCGGATTGCTTGCCTCCTATCACTTGAAGCAGGCGGGCGTCTCGACTTTCCGCAACATCGATCATGCCGGCGATTTCGGCGGCGTGTGGTACTGGAACCGTTACCCCGGCCTGCAGTGCGACAACGACGCTTACTGCTATCTGCCGTTGCTCGAAGAGACCGGCTTCATGCCGTCCAAGAAATTCTCGGACGGCTACGAGATTCTCGACTACATCAAGTTGATCGCCACCAAGTACAAACTGGGCGAGAACGCTCTATTCCACACGCTGGTGACTTCCCTGCGCTGGGATGAAGCCATCAAGCGCTGGCGCATCGCGACCAACCGCGGCGACGATATTCGCGCACGCTTCGTCGTCATGGCCGGCGGTCTGCTCAATATACCCAAGCTGCCCGGCATTCCCGGCATCAGAGACTTCAAGGGCAAGATGTTTCACACGGCCCGCTGGGATTATAAATATACCGGCGGCAACCATCGCCATCCGGTGCTCGACAAGCTCGCCGACAAGCGGGTGGCGATCATCGGCACGGGTGCAACGTCGGTCCAGGCGGTGCCCTTCCTCGGCCGCTATGCGAAGCAGCTGTATGTGCTGCAGCGGACGCCCTCGACGGTGGATACCCGCCGCAATCCGCCGACCGACCCCGAGTGGGCCAAGACGCTGACGCCTGGGTGGCAGAAGCGGCGCCAATTGAATTTCCTGCACGCCGCGATGGAGCGGCTGTCGCCCGGCGAGCCGGACCAGATCTGCGACATCTGGACCGAGATCAACCGTAATCTTGCCGCGCAGCTTGCGGCCGAGGGTTGGCCCGAACTGACCTTCGCGCAGTTCATGGAGCGGCGCGAGGTGGTGGACTACCAGGTGATGGAGCGCTTGCGCGCCCGCGTCGAATCTCTCGTCAAGGACAAAGCGACGGCGGAGGCGTTGAAGCCGTGGTACCGCTTCCTGTGCAAGCGGCCGGCGTCGAACGACGATTTTTATCCGACATTCAACCGGCCCAACGTGAAGCTGATCGACGTGTCGGGGACTCGCGGCGTCGAGCGCATGACCGAGACAGGGTTCGTTGCGAACGGTGTCGAGTACGAGATCGACTGCATGATTTTCGCGAGCGGCTTCGAGGTCACGAGCGATCTCGACCGGCGCTGGGGCATCGATGTGATCGAAGGCCGCGGTGGCGTGTCGCTGTATGATCATTGGGCCGACGGCTACAAGACGCTGCACGGCATGACGACCTGCGGTTTCCCCAACCAATTCTTCACCGGCTTCATCCAGAGCGCGTTGAACGCGAGCACCACGGAACAGATGAGCCGGCATGGATATCATGTCGCTTACATCATCAAGGAGGCGCTGGCACGTGGTGCTACGACGGTGGAGCCGACGCAGGAAGCCCAGGATGCCTGGGTCAAGGACATCCGCACGACGGCGTTCGACATGTCGCAGTTCCAGCGTGAGTGCACACCCAGCTACTTCAACGGCGAGGGCTCGAAGCGTTGGTACGCCGGCGAAACCTATGGACCGGGATGGCTGGCGTTCGAGAATTTGCTGCAGAATTGGCGAGATAAGGGCGATTTGTCCGGTTTGATCTTGAGCGGGGGTAAGCTATCGTGAGTGCGCTATCCGGCAAAGTGGCGGTGGTGACGGGGGCCAGCCGAGGCATCGGCAAAGGCATTGCACTGGCCCTGGCGGCGGAGGGTGCGACGGTCTATGTGACCGGGCGCACCATCACGCCGGGATCCTATTCGCTGCCCGGCACGGTGGGAGAGACGGCGGCCCTGTGCGATGAGCGCGGCGGCAAGGGGATAGCCGTACAAGTCGATCATGCGCAGGATGAACAAGTGGCGGCGCTGTTCGCTCGTGTTCAACAGGACGAGGGGCGCCTCGACATATTGGTCAACAACGCATTTTCCTTGCCCGAAGATCTGACGGTCGCGAAGCCGTTCTGGGAAAAACCACTGTCCAATCTGGAGATGTTCGAGGTCGGCGTGCGCTCGAATTTCGTGGCGGCGTGGCATGCGGCCAAACTCATGGTGCCGCAAAAGTCCGGACTGATCGTCGCCATCTCGGGCTATGTGGGCGTGACATATACCTACGGCGTGGTGTTCGGCACGTGCAAATCGGCCGTCGATCGCATGGCGCGCGACATGGCCATCGAACTGAAACCGCATCAGGTGACGTCGCTGTCGTTGTGGCAGGGATTGACCTTCACCGAACGGGCGGAGCGTAACTTGAACCGCAACCCCGAAATGAAAAAGCTCACCGTTACCGACCCGTTGGTCGGTTGCACGCCGGAGTTTCCAGGCCGGGTCATTGCGGCGCTCGTGAAAGACCCCGACCTGATCAAGCGATCGGGCGGCACCTTCATCACCGCGGAAGTGGCGCGGGATTATGGGATCAAGGATATCGACGGCAAGGTGATACCGTCGCTGCGCGAAAAACGCGGCGCCCCCATCTGGACGCCTGTTTGATGTGACGCCGGTTGACGGGACGCCGGTCGACCGGACGCCTGTCTGTTAGACGGCGAAGCTGTAGCCGCCATTGACCGGATAGGTTTGGCCGGTGATCCACGAGGCGGCATCCGAACACAGAAAGAGAGTCATGGCGGCGACATCGTCCGGTTTGCCGAAGCGGCGGATGGTGTAGCGGGAAAGCTGCGCCTTGGCTTGGTCCCCGGCGAGAAATTGTGCCAGCTGCGCCTCGTTCATCGGCGGCTCGAGCGTCGAGAGCGAGATGGCATTGCAAGTGATGCCGTACCGGCCGGTTTCCTTGGCGATGGAGCGCACGAAGCCGGCGGCGCCTGCCTTGGCTGCGCTGTAGGCGGCGAGCCGCGGCTCGCCGACCCGCCCGGAGTCGGACACGATGGTGACGATTCGGCCGCGACCCAGCGCGACCATTTCCGGCAGCGCAGCGTGGCAACAGTTCATCACGCCGCGCAAATTGGTGGCGAAATAACGGTCCCATTCCGCAGGCTGGGTTTCCCAAAAGGGCGGCGAGCGGCCCATGGTCGCCGCGGGGCCGGCATTGCCGGCATTGTTGACCAGGAGGGTGACGGATCCTAAGGCGGCGCGTGCCTTGGTGAAAGCGGCCGTCACGGATGCATGGTCGCTGACATCGGCCTGTACCGGCACGGCGCGAAAGCCCAGCGCCTTGATCTCGGCCGCGACCGACTCGGCGCGCTCCATGACGAAGTCATTGACGGCCACGCCGGCATTGTGGCGCGCCAACATGAGCGCGATGCCTCGCCCTGCGCCCTGGCCGGCACCGGTGACGAACGCGGCCTGGCCGCCCAAATCCAAAAGCTCAGCGGCCACCGACCTGGCTCCAACGTTCGCTGTTCATCCAGGTGTACTCCAGGTAATGGCCCAGAAATTCGCGGGCGTCGAGATAGAGGAAACGCAGTGCATCGTTGCCGCCTTCGAGCACCACCGGAAAGGGTTGCTGGTCGACGCGCGCGCGAAAGTCCGGCCAATCCTCGACGCGCATGCAAATGTGATGAAATTTCAGGGAATCATCGGCGGGCAACGCTTCGCGGTAGATTTCAACGATGCCGCCGGGGCACGGCTCGATGAATTCGTATTGAAGATCCTCGACCCAGATGAAGGCCAGCTTATTGGTCTGCGTGCCGCGTCCGGCGGGCGTCGTGACCTCCGTCGTGCCCTCATATTGAAGGATCTTGCGCACGTCGGCGTGTTTCTTGAAGGTTGCAATCGCCTTCTCGATGTTGCGCGTAATGTAGGCGTTCTGATAGTGCTTGCCTTCGATGATCATGACTTCACTCCCCGGTCGTATCTGGATCTGGCAATTTGCCACATGGAGCGCAAACTGGGTAATTATGCGTGCGACCTAGTGTACTATTTAGTGAGGCGGATATACGGCGCTGCACACGATGTCGCTCAATCTCGCTCGATCGATGACATCGGCAGGGGGGCGAAATTCGGTGAGCGCGGATCTTGAAGGGAAAGTCGCCATCGTGACTGGTGCGACGGCGAACATCGGGCGCGCGATCGCACTCGAGTTGGCCGCGGCGGGGGTCAGATTGGTGGCCGTCGGACGCGATGAGGCCGCGGGCGAGCGGGTCATCAAGAAGGCCACGGAAATGGGCGCGCAGCAGGCGGTCTTCATCAGGGCCGATCTTCTGGATCCGAAGTCCGCGCCGCGCGTGGTCGAAGAGGCGCAGCGCCTGGGCTCCGTATCCATTTTGATCAACAATGTCGGAGGCAATGTCGGCACCGGCCTGTTCGTCAATACCGACCCTGCCACCTGGCAGGGCGATCTGGATATCACCTTGTTGACCACGCTGCGCATGACACACGCGGTGTTGCCCGGCATGATCGCGCGCCGCTATGGACGCATCGTCAATATCGGATCGACATCCGGACTCGTGGGCGATTACATGCTGTCGGTTTATTCGGCTGCAAAGAGCGCGGTGCACGGCTTCACGCGCGTATTGGCCAAGGAGGTCGGGCAGCACGGCATCACCGTAAACTGCGTCGCACCGTATGGCACGCTTGCGGATGATCCGGAAGCGTTCAGTTCGGGCAGCCGATTCCATCCCGACAGTGACTTTCTGCGCAAGTCATTCGGGGGATCGACGCCTTACGATGCAGCGATGCGCCAACGTCGCGGGGTGCTGGAGCGATCGATCGGCAAGCCCGAGGATGTGGCGGGCGCCGTCGCCTTCCTGGCCTCCGACAAGGCGGCCTTCATGACGGGCCAGGTCATCCAGGTGGATGGCGGAACGCTGCTTTGAATCCGCGAGCTGCCGGCAAGATGCGCCGTAAAGGCTCGGCTCCCAGGATGGTATTGAAATGAGTGCCTCTGCATCCAAGTGCTAGTTATGGTCGCTCAATCTCGGCAAACGTACCGTAAACACCGTTTCATTTTCGTCCGACTTGGCCGAAATATCCCCATGGTGGGCGATGGCGATCTCGCGAGCAATATAAAGCCCGAGGCCCATGCTGGCATCGCTAGCCGCGACTAGCTGATGGTCCAATCCGCGCTTCAGCGGCTCGAATATCTGAGCCAGCATCGATTGTTCAATTTTTGGTCCATGGTTGTGGACCGCAAACCTCACCTCTGTCGGTAACCCATTCAGTACAATTCTAACGGGCGAGCTAAACGCACCATATTTGATTGCATTCACCACCAGGTTTCCTAACAACTGGTTGAGCCGGTTGATGTCCCACACTCCGCTCACATCGCCATTCGCTTCGAGCGCCATTGATCGACCGGGATATGCCACTCGTAACTGTTCTATTTCGGCTAAAAACGCTTCTGCCAAATCGACCGGCGCGGGCGAGATCGTGATGCCTAAACCCAGTTTCGTGCGATTGAAGTCAAGCAAATCATCGAGCAGTACCTTCAAACTGGCGCTGCTCTTTAGAAGTCGCGCGGCCGCAGTAGCGACATCGGTAGCGGCATCCGCTTTCGACAAATATCTCGCCGTTAGTTGGATCACCTGCAGCGGGCCTCGCATGTCGTGCCCCAGCATTCCAAGCAATAGGTTGCGCTCCTTCTCGATCTGCGCATTGAAGAAAGCCACCGATTCGGCGACCGCTTGATCGATCGCCTCATTAAAGCGAACCAGGTCCGGTACAAAGATATCGGATGGCTCGCATGCTTTTGCCCACAAGTGAAGAACGCTGGCCCTGAGGGCTCGGTACTCGGAGGCCATCTGATTGACGTTAAATCCCCCCTGCGCACGCAGCAGCGCATGGGTTTCGGCCGCGGTATTACGCGCGTTGATCGGTCCTGCCGCCAACCCTTTGGATTTACGCTCCCGCTCCTCATCATTCTGGGCTGTATCGAGATCTTTGCATACGGCGCGCAAGATCTGCTCCGCGTGATCGCGTAATGAATCTGAGTTCAGGTCGACTGCTGCGGGCAACAACGTAGCGGCGAACGCTTCCCATTCGCTTAGGATCGCCTCCATGTCACGTTGGATAAAATCTGCCAACCGCATAGCTTAAGTCCCCGGCAAAACGGCGAAACCATATTCTTTTCCCGCCGGCTGGTTATGCGCTTTAGCGGGGTGTCGGAATTTGTCCGACATCAACTCGATTAAACTACTCCCCGCCGTTCTCTGTATGCCTGCTAACAGGCATTCCAGCGCCATGAGTTACTGAGGGCATTGCATTTGCCGGGATGGAGATAATGGAGCACGCGGCTAACCTGGGTGGTAACCTGTTATTGAAAGCTCTATTAAGGGACTGTAGATCGCTCCGTAAAAATCTCGAGCAGGTCACTTACCCGCTCGGCCATGTTGTAGCGCTACAAAATCGGCCGCTGAAGCACGTTTACTTCCCAACGGGTGGCAGCGTTTTGTCGGTCCTTTTACAACTCAAAGACGGCGGAACCGCGGAGTCGATGACAGTCGGTAAGGAAGGTATGATCGGGCTGCCCATCTGGCTTGGGATCGAGAGGAGCCTCTCGCAAATTGTGCAGCAGGGACCGGGCGAACTGCTGCGTATACCGGGGCGCGCATTTTGTCGGGGAATCGAAGGGAGCAATCGCGCGACGACGTTGCTGAAGCACTTTACCGCTTACAGCCTGCGATTTTGCAATCAGACAGCAGTCTGTAACGCGCACCATAGCGTCGAACAGCGCATGTGCCGATGGCTCTTGATAACCGCGGACCGGCTCGAGTCCAAGAAGATCCGCCTCAGCCAAGCATTGCTTGCTCATATGCTCGGGACACGCCGACAATCGGTGGGCGCGGTCGCCGCAAAATTGCAGGGCCAGGCGTTGATTAGTTACCGCCGAGTAGACATCGAGATCATTGATAGGCGGGAACTCGAAAAGAGATCCTGCGAGTGCTATAACGCATTGAGGCAGGCATTCGGCGATTTGGTCGGGGCACTGCTCTAGCGGCGTTCCCGCGCCAACTCGGCGTGGTGAATGTGGATCACCCACCACGTGGCGGCATGAGCAGTGGTGAGATGCAATTGCCTTTTTGCAGGAGAATATCGATGTTGACTGAACGCTCTGAATTGCTGATCAAGGAAGGCGCCGAAAGCGAATTTGCCGCGGCGATGCGCGATCGCGGCATCCCGCTGCTGAATGCCGTCCCCGGCGTGAAGTCGGTGAAAATGGGGCGCGGCGTGGAGAATCCCGACAAGTTCATCTTGTTGGTGGAATGGGAATCGATGGATGCGCACACCGCGTTCAAGACCGCTCCGAGCAATGCCGCTTTGCGGCAGGTGATCAGCCCGTACTCGAGGGGCGGCGCCATGGAGCATTTCGAGATAACCTGATGGGGGGGCGCATGAATATCGATGAAAAAGCATTGGCGACACTGATCGCCAAAGATGAGATCCGGGAACTCGCCATGCTGTATTCGCGCGGCGTCGATCGCAAGGACATACACCTGCTGCGCACGCTTTACGCGAAAGAGGCCACGGACCATCACGGCAGATTCTTCAGCGGCAACGCCGACGATTACCTCAAGTTCCTCGAGAAGTCATTGCCGCACATGCCGATGAGCGGGCACTTCATCTGCAATCACCTGATTTCGGTGGATGGGGATCGCGGCGAGGGCGAGGTGTACGCGCTCTGTTATCACCTGATCCCGGACGGCAAGGGCGGCATGAACGAGGATTTCAAGGCCGTGCGCTATATCGATCGATATTGCAACGAGAAGGGCCGGTGGTTGTTCGCCGCGCGCGTCGTGACCTTCGACCTCGAGAGCGCTCGCCCCGGGCCTGCCGTCCCCGCTCAAGCGCCGCCGTCGGCGGATCCCAGCCATACGACCCTTGCCAGCCGCTTGTTCGCGCTGGGACCGCGCGCCTGAAAGAAGCGTGCGTTTGGAAAATTCAGGGAGATCGAGCCGTGAACGAATTCGTGATTGCCGAGTGTATGATCCGCCAACTGCATGCGCGCGCCATCGACGCCGTGTGGCGCAAGGACGCCGAAGGCTTCGCCGGTTGTTTTGCCGAGGAGGGTGAGTGGAAGATCGCAGGCCTGCACGTGCGCGGCCGCACCGACATCGCCGGTACCTTCGCGCGCCTGCTCGGTTTGTGCGAACGCGTCGTGTTGACCGCCGGCGTCCCGGTACTCGAGGTGGGAAAGGGCACCGCGAGTGGCCGGGTTCAGTGTGTTGAATTCGCCAAGATGATGGATGGCAGCTCGGCGATGACCGTCGGCATTTACTATGACCGCTACGTCGAGGAAGGAAGCCAATGGCGCTTCCAATGGCGCCATTGGGCCATGCAATACCGCGGCCCGACCGATTTGTCGGCGCAGTTCGTCAAGGCCAAGGATTACGGCCCGTTTCCGGGCATGCCCGGCCCGGACGAACCCACCTTTGCACGAAAGCCGTCAGCCTAGTTCGCGCGTTCGCTCGCGCGAGTGGCGCTACCTGGCGAAGTCGCCACTTTGTGACGTCGCTACTGCTTCGTGAAATCGAGAATGGCCGGCGCCAGCGCGGGCCAGCCCGCGAAATGTCCGCTGCCATGTTTCGCCGCATGGCCTGAGCGGTCATTCCATTCAGTGTCGCCCCATGGCGGTTCGATCAATTTCGATTGCGGAATGAGTTCATGCACCCACTCGCTCGTGCGGCGCGTGTGGCTGAGATCGCTCTTGCCGCTGCGATAGATCAGCACCGGCATTTTCAAGCGTGCGAAGGCTTCGGGCGGCATGCCGGGAACCGGGGAGTTGGGCATGGGCATGTAAGCCACTGCCCAGCGTTCCATGGTTTGAATAAAGCGCTCCGGATCCTGAGCCAGGATGTAATCGCGGTTGCGGGGATTTTTTTTGATTTGCTCCTGCCAGCCCGGCAGCGCGGCCACGGCGGCCATGCCGCCTTGGCTCGCGGCGAGCGCCGACGTGACGCAATAATAGGAGGCCAGCGATATCAGGCTGAGCGCGCCGCCGCTGATCCACCAAATGATCAAGTGCGACACGATATCCGGGCCTTGCGATGCGGCGACCAATGAGACGCGCGAGCCTCCCGACCCGGCGGCCAGTGCGATGGGCCCAATTTTGAGTGCGCGAATGAGTTCCACCAGGGTTCGGCCCTGCATGTTCGATTCCGTGTCGCCCTCGAAGATGACATCGGACGCGCCGCAATTGGGGCGATCCCACAACAACACGCGGCGTCCCGCGGCGGCAAGCTTCCGGGCGAGTTCGGGCACGCCGGGGCTGTCCATCGCAAAGCGGCCCCCGGGCGTGATCGCGATGGCCGGGGCCCCCTCCGGACCCAACAGCTGATATTCGATGCCAATCCCTGAGATCTGGATGCGCGCCATTTGTTTTAATCCCCCATCGCATTGAAACACCGTGGGTACTTATATAGCATAAATGAAACGATTCGAGCTGTCGGCCGGCCTGAACCGAATATCCGGCCGCAGCGAACACGGGGGAATCGATAATGGCGCTCAAGACAGTCAATCTAACCCCGCGCGTCGGCACTGAAATCCAAACCGATGTGGAAACGCTGCTGAGCGGCACGGTGTCCCCCGAGATCAAGGATCTGCTCGTGCAGCGCGGCGTGATCGTGGCGCGCGATGTTCCCATGACGGACGAGCAGCAGCGCATCTTCGCCGAATCGCTCGGCACCGTGCGGCTCGGCACGGTGAAGGCGGAAGGGGAACGCGGATTGATGAAGGTGACCCACGACAAGAAGGAGAACGCCGTCTACGCCGAGTTCTTCGCGGGCACCTTTTTCTGGCATTTCGACGGTCCGTATGAAGAAGTGCCGCCATTTGCTTCCGTCCTGACGCCGCGCATTCTTTCCCCAAGCGGCGGGCAGACGGAATTCGCGAACACGTATGCGGCCTATGAAGACCTGCCGGATGCCGAGAAGTCCCTCTACGACACCTTGCAGGTCGTGCACACCATGCAGTCTGCCATGTGGCATTCCTACGAGGATGTCACGGAGAAGCAATTCGCCCTGTGGCGCAGCTATCCCGCGCGCACGCATCCCTTGGTCTGGCGGCATCGCTCGGGGCGCAAGTCATTGGTGCTCGCCGCGTCGGCATCCCGCATCGTGGGGATGCATCTGGCCGAGAGCCTCGACCTGCTGCAGCGGTTGACGGCGTGGACGACCCAGCCGGAATATGTTTACCGCCACCAATGGCGCATGAACGATCTATTGATCTGGGATAACACCGGCGTGATGCACCGCGCGAAGCCATACGATGTGAGCAGCGGCAGAAGACTGCATCGTTTCACGCTGGATGGCGAGGAGCCGATTACCGCGACGGCCTAGCCTGCCGATAGTGATGATCAGGCCGCCTACGCATCGGGAAACAACACTGATTCATAGTCCGTCGCGCCGTGCAAGACGTGGACGATGTCCACGGCCTCGTTGCGTACGCGATAGAAAATCAAATAATCGCCATGGACACAGCGCCTGATTCCCCAGTGCTCATATCGTGGCACGAGTGGATATCGACGCGGCATATCGATCAATGCGTAGCAGCGATCGATGAGCTCCTCGACGAAAGTAACGGCTCGCGCAGGATTATCCTGTTTTATGTGCTCACCGATTCTCAGGAGGTCGAGCTTCGCAGTTGGCGCGAAGATAACCCTCATTCAGGATCGGACACCTTGGCGCTAAGTTGTTCTCGAAGTGCTTTGCGCACCTGATCAGCATCCTGTCCCTGCCCTGCATCGAGTTCGGCGATGCCACGCGCAAGCGCAGCGTCCAAGACGGCTAGGCGTCGCTCGCGATGCAGCCAGGCTCGCATCGCGTCCCGGATCACCTCGCTTACCGACCCGTAATCACCTGAATTCACCCGTTCATGAATAACGCGCGCCATCTCTCCCGGTAGGGTCACGGAGAATTTTTCGAAGGGTTGGGATTCCATGGGGACTCCGCTGGAGGGGATAAAAGCGGATTGTATCTTACCTGATACTCCACTTTCCCGGTATCTTTACATAATAATCACCATGGAGCCCTCCCATGTGATCGGGCTCAATGGTCGCGAACGTGCCCGCGGCGCCTCAGACTGCGCCGAGAAAGCGCCGCAGCGCCGCTCCGAAGTCCTTCACCTGCCATAAATGCAGGAAGGTGTTCATCATGTGCAGTTGCGTGCGCACGAGTTCATTGTCCTTGATGCGGGCATCGAAGCGATTCTCGACGCTATCGAGGTCCGGAATGCGCTTCTGAAGCAGGGCCGGGACATCCAGCATCCAGGTCAGGCCCATCAGCGCGATGTACAGCCACAGATGCAGGCGCAGCTCGTCCGTGTCGATCGCCGGGCCGCCGCATTCGCGGAACTGCGCGGCAAAGAGTTCGAGCAGCGCATCGAAGTGATCGTCCCACAGGCTGATTTCCGCGCCGCTGAGCGCGCCCCAGAGCGACATGGCAATGTTCATCTGGCTGGCGTGGCCCCAGTCCATCAGACCGCAGGCCACCCGGCCGTCGGCATCGCGCCAAAACCAGGCGTTGTCGATATTGGCATTCCAGTGGCAGAGCGCAATGAACTTAAGATTGCTGTTCAAGAATGACTTGATGGCGGCCTGCTGCTCCCACAGGCACGGAGCTTCCTGCACGAACCGCGCAAGAAAGGCGGCATCGGTGAGGCCCGCGGCCAGCAGGTGCGGATGGCGCGGCGCGAATTCGACCAGCCTTCCCAGGCGCGAACGCAGCTGTACGTCGGTGTAGGGCGCGCGGGTGCTGACCGATAGCC
>Ga0302326_10003636_pt1 | contig 36179 bp, 32 predicted proteins | sample Palsa_T0_3_FD_202264 | JGI IMG/M metagenome (GOLD analysis project Ga0302326, IMG submission 202264) | Peat permafrost microbial communities from Stordalen Mire near Abisko, Sweden - Palsa_T0_3 | ecosystem: Environmental > Terrestrial > Soil > Palsa > Peat permafrost | place: Sweden: Abisko... | reverse complement strand
CGTGGCGACTGCGGCTCGAAGCGCAGCGCTTCCAGGTCCTGCAGATCCTCGAGCGCGTCCGCGGGCGCGACCTCTTCCTCGTAGGCGAGCGGAAACGCGTGCCGGTAGCGGTGCGCGAGCGCGAGCACCGCCGCCTCATCATGCTGCGTGACTAGAGCGGCGCGCAGCCGGTCGGTCCAGGTGGTCGCCGCCTGGGCAATGCGCTTCTCGATGCCGGCGAGGTCCACTTTGCGCCGGTCGTCCGGGTCGGTGCGCACGACGACGTGCACGCGTGCGTGATTGGAGTCGGAGATCTGCACCTGCGTTTCCACATGGCTGCCGCCGAAACCCTCGAGCACGATCTGTTCGATGCGCTGGCGCACGTCGGTGCTGTAGCGGTCGCGCGGAACGTAGATGAGGAGCGAATAGAAGCGCTGAAAAGGATCGCGCCGCGCGAGCAGGCGCACGGTGCGCCGCTCGTACAGGTTGACGACGCCGCGCGCAATGCGGATGAGATCCTCCACCGGCGCCTGGAAGAGCTCATCGCGTGGATAGGTCTCGAGCACGTGCAGCACGGCTTTGGCGTCATGGCTTTGCGGGTCGAGGCCAAAGTGGCCGATCACGCGCTCGACCTTCTTGCGCAGCACCGGGATCTCGCGCGGGCTGAATTGATAGGCGGTCGACGTCCATAGACCGAGAAAGCGGTGTTCGCCGGACACTGCGCCGCGCGCGCCGAAACTCTTGACGCCGACATAGTCGAGGTAGGTCGCGCGATGCACACTCGCCATGGAATTGGCTTTCGTCAGAATGAGTAGCTGCCGCTCGCGCGCCCGAGCGCGCAACTGTCCGCGCAGGACGACGGCGCCCGCCTTGCCACCGCGCAGAATCCCTAAGCTCGTGCGCGCTTCCGACACCAGGCGGTCGGCGCTCGCGCCGCGCTCGAGGCGATAGTGGCGGTAGCCGATGAAGAGGAAGTGGCGGGCCCGCATCCATTCGAGGAGCGCACGCGCCTCGGCGACTTCGCCGGCAGGCACGGGCGGCGGGTCGCTTGCCAGGGACTCAATGAGCTTGGCGGCGCACTGCCGCATGGGCAGCCAATCGGCGACCGCGAGCCGCACGTCGCGCAGCGCGGCGCTCAGCTTCTCCTGCAGTTCGGCGATGCGCGCAGCGTCGGTCTGGCGATCAATCTCATACAGCTGCCACGATTCTGCATGGCCGTTCGGCTCGCGCTCGGCGCGCACGCCGCTCAGCCGGCCACGGCCGTCGCGCTCGACGCTCAAGACCGGGTGCACGATCAGATGGACGGCAACTTCTGCCTGACTGAAGACGATGCCGAGCGAGTCCACGAGAAAGGGCATGTCGTCGGTGACGACCATGACGAGCGTGTGGGCGCTTTGAAAGCCGTCGCGGGCGCTATCGGGGTTGAACACCTTGACGAGCGCCTGCCCCGGGCGCCGCGCGCGACTGCCAAATTTGAAATGCTCGAGCGCGGCTCCGGCCAGCTCCTCAGGCTGACGCTGCGCCAGATCCTCCTCCGCAACTCCGCGAAAAAAGGCGCGCAGGAATTTCTGCCGCAGCGCGGCTTTGGCACGTGTTCCCGCACGCGAACCGCGCGCGGCGGCGACGATGCGCTCGATCAGGGCGCGCCGTGCGGCGGGAATGCTGCGCAGGGGAGAGCTGTCGCGAGAGGCTGCTCGGGGTACGCTCACGAGTCCCGCTCGAGATCGCGCATCAATGCGGCGAGGAATCTTGCCGCCTCGCCGCCCGTCACGCAGCGATGATCGAAGGTCAACGACAACGGCATGCGCAGGTGCGCTTCAATTCCACCCATGACGGCGATCACATCGTGGCTGAGACGCCCCGCACCCAAGATCGCGACCGCCGGCGGCACGACGACCGGGGTCGCGTAGCGTCCCGCGATCATGCCAAAGTTTGACAGCATGAAACTGAAGTCGCGCAGGTCCTCGGCAGCGACGGTGCGATCACGCGCGGTGCGCTTCAAGCGGTCGACGTCGGCACGCAGTTCCTCGGCTTTGCGTCCGCCCACGTCGCGGATCACCGGAACCAGGAGCCCGTCGGGCGCATCGACTGCCATGGCGACGTCCACCCGCGGAAGCAGCCTGCGGCTCTGCGCTTCTCCGTCGTACCAGGCATTCAAGCCGGGTTCTGCGCGGCAGCCGGCCGCGATGGCGCGCAACAGACGGATGGTGAAGTCCTGACCCTTCACCCAGTGATGCAGGTCGGCATCGTCGAAGAGCGTGCATTGCATGACGCTGTCACGTGCCATGCTCATGCTTTGAGCCATGGCACGCCGCAGGCCGCGCAACTTCTCCGGCTCGCCGGCGGCGACGGGCACTGCCGAGCGCGGCGCCGTCGCCGGTGTCTTGAGTGCCGTGACGGTGGCCGCCGTGTGCAGTGCGGTCGGACCCGAAGTCGTCATGACATCATCGACGGTAATGAGTCCGCCGCGGCCGCTGCCCGAGATGCGCGCAAGATCGACGCCGAGGCGCTTCGCGAGCGCACGCACGGCGGGCGCCGCCCGCACGCGCTCGCGCGGCGCGCCGGAATTGCCGCCGGCGACGGCAGTCTCAATAAATTCCTCCTCGTTGGTCGTCGGCATGCTGCCGACCACGGTGCCGGAGTCATCGGCCTTGGGGCGCTCCGGCGCCTTGGCGGGCGCGGGGCGCGCATTCGGCGCTGCCGCGACGTCAAATTCCACGAGCGCGGCGCCGGTTGCGATCATGTCGCCGGGATTGCCATGCAGCGCGCGGATCACGCCCGAGTACGGCGAGGGCACTTCAACCACGGCCTTCGCGGTCTCGACCGCCACCATCGGCTGATCGACCTTGATCTGATCACCCACTTTGATGTGCCAGCGCACGATTTCGGCCTCTGCCAGGCCTTCGCCCAGATCCGGAAGATTGAATGTCGTCATGCGCCCTCCGTGAAAAGGCTTGCGGCCGCTATTCGGTGAGCGTATCGCGCACGGCGTCAATAATGCGCGCGACGCTTGGAATGTAGTCGTACTCGAGGCGGAACAAGGGCATCGGCGTGTCGTAGCCGGTGACGCGCTTGATGGGCGCCTGCAGGTCATAGAGTCCGTGCTCGGCCACCGTCGCGGCAATCTCCGCGCCGACACCGCAGTTACGCGCCGCTTCGTGCACGATGACGAGGCGTCCGGTCTTCGCCACCGACTCCAGGATCGTGTCGTGGTCGATGGGCGAAATGGTCGCAAGGTCAATCACCTCGCAGGACACGCCGTCTTTTTGCAGCTGGTCCGCCGCACGCAGCGTTTCGAAGGTCATGGCGCCCCAGGTCACGATGGTTGCGTCATTGCCTTCGCGCAGGCGGTAGCACACATCAAGCGGCAGTGCCTGGCCGTCGTCCGCGATCTCCTGGCGCACCAGACGGTACAGGCGTACGGGCTCCAGGAAAATGACTGGATCGGGATCACGGATCGAGGCCAGGAGCAGACCGTAAGCGCGCGCCGGGGAGGAGGGGCAGACGACGCGCAGACCCGGGTGATGCGCGAGCATCGCCTCCAGACTCTCGGAGTGGTGCTCCGGCGCGTGAATGCCGCCGCCGTGCGGCATGCGCATGACGAGCGGCAACGTGATGCGGCCTCGGGTGCGATGCCGCATGCGCGCCATGTGGTTCGCGATCTGATCCATGGCGGGGTAGATGAAACCCATGAACTGAATTTCGGCGACGGGGCGCAGCCCCTGCGCGGCAAGTCCGATCGACATGCCGGCAATCATGCCTTCGGCAAGCGGCGTGTCCTGCACGCGCTCCTTGCCGAACTTCTCCTGCAGCCCGGCCGTGGCGCGGAACACGCCGCCGTTGATGCCGATATCCTCGCCCAGCACGACGACGGTCGAGTCGTGCGCCATCTCCCACGCGTGCGCGCGGTTGATGGCTTCGATCATCGTGACTTTTGCCATGACGGGTTGCGCGCAGGATCAGTGTGCGCCGGAGGATGCGTAGCGGCGCGCGGCGTCGCGCTGCTCGCGCGTGCTCTTGGGCAGGCGCGCAAACAAAAAATCGAACATGGCATCGGTCGACTGCTTGGGCGTGTGCAGGTATTCCTCCACGGCCGTATCGACGAGCGCGGCGCACTCCGCCTTCAAGGCCTCCTCGCGCGCATCATCCCAGGCGCGCGTCGCGATGAGATAGGCGCGAAAGCGCAGGAGCGGCTCGCTCTTCCACGCATCCTTCACCTCGTGCTCCTTGCGGTAGCGCGTCGCATCATCGGCCGTCGTGTGGTCGCTCAGCCGGTAGGTCACCGCCTCGATGACGGTGGGACCCTTGCCGGCGCGCGCGGCGACAATCGCTTCCGCCACGGTGTGGCGCACGGCAATGATGTCGTTGCCGTCGACCTGCACGCCGGGAATGCCGGCGGCGATGGCCTTCTGCGCGAGGGTCGCGGTCGCGGTCTGATCCTCGATGGGAACCGAGATCGCCCATTTGTTATTGACGATGACGAAGATGGCCGGCAGCGCCCGTGCGCCGGCAAGGTTCATGGCTTCGTAGAACGCGCCCTGGGAGGTGCCGCCGTCGCCGATGAACGCCAGCGCGCAGCGGGTTTCCCCGCGGATCTTCATGGCCATGGCCGCACCTGCGGCATGCAGCATCTGCGAGCCGATCGGCACGCTCCAGGCGAAATCCTGACGCGATTCCTTGAAGTCATTGCCGCGCTCATCGCCGCCCCAGTAGAGAAGCACGTCCGTCATCCGCACTCCGCGCCAGAACTGAGCGCCGTATTCGCGATACACGGGAATGAGCACATCGTCCGCGCGCATCGCGGCCGCGGCGCCGACGTGTGTGGCTTCATGGCCGAGGCAGGATGCATAGGTGCCAAGCTTGCCGGTACGCTGCAGATTGATGGCCTTGGTATCGAAGGTGCGCACCAGCGTCATCAGGCGGTACATCTTTACAAGCTCGGCCGCGTCCTGTGTGAAGGGCGGCAGCTTGCCGACGGCCTTCCCCTCGGCGTCGAGAAACTGGCAATACTTGATCTCGAATTGCGCAATCGTCTTCAAAGTGACCCCCCGCGAGCCGCGGAATTATACATGAGGGACAGCGGCTTACGTTTTAGTGAGGGGTCCGATCTGCAGGGCGCGCCCCAGGAGGATGTCGAGGGCCCGGTCGAGCGCCACACGCTCCTGGCGCGACAGCGGCCGCAGGAGCGCGCGCTCATAGGTGAGCGCGAAGGGCGCGACTTGCGCATGGATATGCCGTCCGGCCGCGGCTAAACGCAGCACCGAGCGACGCCGGTCGGTATGGGCCATGCGGCGCTCCAGGCGCGCGCTCTTCAGCAGCGCGCGCACGGCGCGGCTGACCGCGACCTTGTCCATGGCCGTGCGCTGCGCGACCTCCGCGGCGGAGAGGTCGGGGGAGTTCGCGAGCACGGCCACCACGCGCCATTCGGGAATCGACAGGCCGAAGCGTTCGCGATAGGCACTTGCGATCGCGCTACTCACCAGATTCGTCAGCACTGAGAGGCGATAGGGCAGAAAGTTTTCCAGCAGGAGGACCGGCTTGGGCATGGCTTCGAGTTCGTTGCAGGCGGGGCCAGGGCGTATAATAGTTGCAAATGTAACTATTCGCGCGCCGGAGATCCGCCATGCCCGAGCTCTTTGAGAATCCGATGGGAACCGACGGCTTTGAGTTCGTCGAGTACGCCGCTCCCGATCCGCAGGCTCTGCGCGCGCTCTTCGAGCGCCTGGGGTTCCCCGTGGTCGCGCGGCATCGCTCGAAGAACGTCACGCGCCATGCGCAGGGCGACATCAATTTCATCATCAATGCGGAAGCGGACTCCTTCGCGCAGGGTTTTGCCCGTGCGCACGGGCCGTGCGCCTGCGCGATGGCCTTCCGGGTACGCGATGCGGCCTTCGCGTACCGGCGCGCGCTGGAACTGGGCGCGCGGCCGGGCCCGCAGAGCGCAGGCCCCATGGAGCTCAACATCCCCTGCATTGAAGGCATCGGCGGCTCGCTCATCTATCTCGTTGATCGCTACGGCGAACAGTCGATCTATGATGTCGATTTCCGCGCGGTGAAAGACAGTGCGGGAGCGGAGCCCACGGGTCTTGCCTGCATCGACCACTTGACGCACAACGTGATGCGCGGGCGCATGGACTATTGGACGAGCTTCTACGAGCGGCTGTTCAATTTTCGCGAGATCCGCTACTTCGACATCGAGGGCAAGAAGACCGGCCTCTTCTCGCGCGCGCTCACCAGCCCCTGCGGGCGCATCCGCATTCCCATCAATGAGTCGCAGGACGATAAGAGCCAGATCGAGGAGTACCTGAAGGCCTACCAGGGCGAGGGCATCCAGCATATTGCGCTTGCGAGCACGGACATCTACCGCACGGTCGACGTGCTCACGCGCCAGGGGGTCGAATTCCAGGACACGCCCAACACCTACTACGAGGGCATCAACGAGCGCGTGGGCGGGCATGGCGAGAGGATCGAGGAGCTCGCGCGGCGGCGGATCCTGATTGACGGCAATCCGGGCAAGGGCGAGGGCATCCTGCTGCAGATCTTCACTCAGAACGTGATTGGCCCGATCTTCTTCGAGATCATCCAGCGAAAGGGCAACGAGGGCTTCGGCGAGGGCAACTTTCGCGCGCTCTTCGAGTCCATCGAGCTTGATCAAATGCGCCGCGGCGTCGTCTAAGCGCGGTGTTCGCGGGCGAGATACTCCTCGCTCTGCATTTCGACGAGGCGGCTCGCCGCGCGCGCGAAATCGAGCGTTAGGCGCTCGCCGCGATAGAGCTCCGCCGGGGACGCTGCGGCACTCACGATGAGTTTGACGCTGCGGTCGTAGAGCTCATCGACGAGCGCGATGAAACGCCGAGCTTCATTGTCATGGTCGGCATCCAATTGCGGCACGTTGGCGACGAACACGGTCTGATAGCTGCGCGCAATCTCGATGTAGTCGTTCTGACTCCGCGGGCCCGCACAGAGCGCGGCGAATTCAAACCACACGGCGGTCCCCGCCTCGGCCACGACGTCAATGGCCCGTCCTTCGATGTGCACCGTGCCGGTATGAGGCGTGCCGCCCGCGGCGATCTTCCTGAAAAGCGCCGCGAGCTGCGCCTGCGTATCCGGCGCGCCGCTTGCAAAGTAGATGCCTGCGGATGTGAGATCGCGCAGGCGATAATCGGTGCCCGCATCCACCTCGAGCACGCGCGTGTGCTGCTCAAGGAGCGCGACGGCCGGCAGAAAACGCTCGCGCTGCAGGCCGTTCTCATACAGCCGCTCGGGCGGCTGATTGGAGGTCGCAACGAGCGCCACGCCGCGGCGAAATAATGCGCTAAAGAGGCCGCCGACGATCATGGCGTCCGCGATGTCGCTGATGAAGAGCTCATCCAGGCACAGGACGTGCGCCTCATGCGCGACGCTTTTGGCGATCTCCTCCAGAGGCGCGGCCGTTTGCGTAAGCTTCGCCAGACGCGCGTGCACGTCGTACATGAAGCGGTGAAAATGCCGCCTCTGCCTTTGCGCAAAAGGCAGGCTCTCGAAGAAGAGGTCCATGAGGTAGGTCTTTCCGCGCCCTACGCCCCCCCAGAGGTAGAGCCCGCGCACGCTGTCGCGGCCGCGCAGCCGCGCGAGCCAATGCCGCGCACTGCCGAGCGATTCGCGTTCGATCAGACGCTCGCCGAGATCATCGAGCGCGTCGACCGCTGCGCGCTGCGCCGGATCGGCGTGAAAGCCGCTGCGGGCGAGCTCGCGCGCGTAGAGCGCCTTGAAGGTCGTCAACTCCGCAGCTCTTCGAGGTCACGAAAATGCTCGAGCGCATCAGGATTGGCGAGCGCGTCGCGGTTCTCCACGGGCCGTCCATGGATGACGTTGCGCACGGCAAGCTCGGTGAGCTTGCCGGAGAGCGTGCGCGGCATATCGGGGACCGCGATGATCTTGGCCGGCACATGCCGTGGGGTGGCGCGCGCGCGGATGGAACTGCGGATCTTTTGATCGAGCGCGGCATCGAGCGTGTAAGGGCTTTGCAGGCGCACGAAGAGCACGATGCGCACGTCGCCCTCCCAGTCCTGAGCGACGGCAAGCGCCTCTGCGATCTCGGCGAGGCCCTCCACCGCCGTATAGATTTCGGCCGTGCCGATGCGCACGCCGCCCGGATTCAGGACCGCATCGGAGCGGCCGTAGATGACGAGGCCGTCGTGCTCGGTGAGCGCTGCATAGTCGGCGTGATGCCAAACTCCGGGGAAGCGCTCGAAATAAGCCGCGCGATAGCGGCTGCCATCATCATCGCCCCAGAAGCCTAGCGGCATGGACGGAAAAGGCGCGGTACACACAAGCTCGCCGCGCTCGCCGACGATGGACCGGCCTTCCGGGTCAAATATCTCCACTCTAAGCCCAAGACCGCGACACTGGATTTCGCCGCGATAGACCGGACGCGTCGGGCAGCCGAGCGCGAAGCAGGAGACGATGTCGGTGCCTCCGGAAATGGAGGACAGCTGTACGTCCGCCTTCACGTCGCGATACACGAAGTCGAATCCTTCCGGCAGAAGCGGCGAGCCCGTGGAGAGGATGGTGCGCAGCGCCGGCAGCTCGAGCGCGCGCGCCGGCGCGAAGCCACTCTTCTCGAGCGAGGCGAGGTACTTCGCGCTGGTGCCGAATATTGTCAGGCGCTCCTCGGCCGCCATGCGCCACAGCACTCCCGGATCCGGATGAAAAGGCGAGCCGTCGTAGAGCACGAGCGTCGTACCCGTGGCGAGCGCGCTCATCAGCCAGTTCCACATCATCCAGCCGCAGGTGGTGAAGTAGAAGAGCCGGTCCTCACGGCGCACATCGGTGTGCAGCAGGTGCTCCTTCTGATGCTGCAAGAGCGTGCCGCCCGCGCCGTGAACGATGCACTTAGGTTTCCCGGTGGTGCCCGAGGAGTAGAGGATGTAGAGCGGCTGATCGAAGGGGCACTGCAGGAATTTCAAAGCGGCGCCGGCGATGCCAAAGTCCCCCCAGTGTCGCACTTTGGCGCTGCCTGCCGGGATGCGCGCGAGCGCAGCACTGGGACATGCGTAGGACACGATCACAAGCGCGACGACGCTCGGCAGCTGCGGCAAGAGTTCCGCGATGAGGGTGAGCGAGTCGAGGGTCTTGCCGCCGTAGAAGTAGCCATCGGCCGCGAACAGCACCTTGGGGGCGATCTGCCCGAATCGATCGACGACGGCGCCTAAGCCAAAATCCGGCGAGCAGGAGGACCAAATGGCGCCCAAGCTCGCGGTGGCGAGCATGGCGATGGCCGTCTCGGGCAGATTGGGCAGGAAGGCTGCGACGCGGTCGCCGGCGACGACGCCCGCCTCTTTGAGGCCTGCGGCGACGCGCGCCACTTCGTCGTAGAGCTGCCCGTAGGAGAGCTCGCTCCTTGCGCCGCGTTCGTTGCGAAACACGAGCGCAGGCTGTGCGTCGCGGTAGCGCAGCAGGTTCTCGGCGAAGTTGAGACGCGCGCTCGAAAAGAAGCGCGCACCAGGCATGGCGTCGGGATTTTCAATGACGGGCCCGTCTTTGGCGCAGCTCGCGCGCACGTCGGCGAAGCGCACGAGTTCGGCCCAAAATTGCGCGGGTTTGTCGATGGACCAACGGTAGACATCGGCGTAGTCCGCCATCGCCAATCCTTGGCGGGCATTGACGCAATCCATGAACCGCGCAAGGTTCGTCGCGGCTGCGCGCTTGGGCGAGGGGCTCCAGCTAGGAGACATGGCTTTATCAGAGGGGATTTATTTACTTACTCCCTCGCGGGAGCCAGCAAGATGTTTCCGGGCGCACGCTCATCGCGACCGATCACGTTGAGCGCCCTCGCGCCAATCCCGGCGCGACGAATGTTCAAGCTTCCATTGTGATCCCGGTGGATGACCAAGCCGCAGTGCGGGCACTTGTGTGTGCGCACGGCGAGCGATTTCGGTACAAGTTTATGGCAGCGTGAGCATTCCTGACTGGTATTTCTCGGATTGACTCGAGTGAGATGACCACCAGTCTTTTCAACTTTGTAGTCCAGCATCGAGACAAACCGCGACCATGATGCGTCCGCAATCGAACGCGCCAGGGTCGGATGACGAATCATGTTCGCGACTTTCAAATCCTCTACGACGATGAGATCGGCTCGCTTGACGAGCCCAGCCGATTCCTTATGAAGCCAGCTATTGCGGGTATTGGCGATCTTGCGGTGCACTCTCGCCACCTGCATGCGCACTTTGTGGCGGCGATGACTGCCTCGCTGGCAGCGGGATAGCGCGCGCTGCCGCCTGCGAAGTTCCTTTTCCGCGCGCCGTGCAATGCGTGGATTCGGAATCTCCACGTTGTCACTGCAATAGGCGAATACCGTTAACCCCAGATCCACGCCGATCACAGTCGCTATGGCGCGCTTCTCAGGAGTGGGAACGGCAATCTGCAGGCAAATGAACCATCCCGAATCGTCCTGACGAAAGACGCAGGAGCGAATATCCGCATCTTTGGGAAGCTCACGGTGCAGATGCACTTTGAGCCCTCCTGGCATACCGGCAAAACGCAGCCGCTTACCATCGAATCGAATACCGCTGAACTCATTGAAGCCGAAGGCTTCCCAGCGTCCCTTGCCACGGAATCGGGGAAAGCCAGCCTTCCCGTTATGCGCCTTGACGCGGCGAAAAAATCCTTGAAAGGCGTCGTCCATCCGCTTCAGTGTCCAGCGCTGCAGGTTCGCTGGGAGCTCGCCCATGTCGGGTAACTCATGGCGGCACTCGGTTAATGCTTTGCACTGATCGATATAGCTGCGTGTCTTGCCCGTCTTGCGATAACAGTCAATGCGTTCCTCGAGCGCTGCGTTGTACAACTCGCGCTGTGCGGCGCACAGCCGCTCTAAAGCGCGGTGCTGGCTTTTGAGCGGTAACAGCCGATGGCGGTACGTCAGGATCACGACTTATTCTCGCGCAAGGGACTTGGTATATAAATCCCGATCAGAGCATTTGGTAATTCGGCCCGGAGCCGCCCTCGGGCGTGGTCCAGGTGATGATTTCGTACGGATCTTTGATGTCGCAGGCCTTGCAGTGCACGCAGTTGGCGGCGTTGATCTGCAGGCGCCGGCCACCTTTGCCGTCCTCGACCATTTCATAGACGCCGGCCGGGCAGAAGTTCTGGCAGGGATTGCCGAACTCGCGCGTGCAGCGCTCGACGCAGATGGAGGTGTCCGCGACGTGCAGATGCACCGGCTGATTCTCATCGTGCGTGTTGCCGGCAAAGAACACCGAGGACACCCGGTCGCGCGGCGGCAATGCGCGCGCGCCCCAGCCGCGCTCGGGCGATGCAAATTCATCCAATCGCTCAAGCTTCGACCAGTCGGCCTTGTTCTTTAAGGTCCAGGGCGAGGCGCCGCGCGTGACATAGGTTTCCCAGGCGCCGTTCAAGAGCCCGAACCAGAGTCCGCGTTTCATGCCCGGAGCAATATTGCGCACCTGGCGCAGCTCAAGGCCGCCGACGGAGGCGCGCCAGCGCGCATCAAAGCCCGTGACGGAGCTCGTCTCGATGAGGTGCTCGGCGGCGAGCGTGCCGGAGCGAATCGCCTGATGAATGCCCTTGATCTTCGGAAAGTTGAGCGTCCCGCCGGCATCGCCGATCAAAAGAGCACCGGGCATCTCCAGAGTCGGCAGCGACTGCCAGCCGCCCGAGGCGATGGTGCGTGCTCCGGCGGCGAGGATTTCCCCTCCTTCGAGGAGCGGCTTCACCGTCGGATGGTTCTTGAACTGCTGGAAGGCCTCGAAAGGCTTGAAACGCGGGTCTGCATAATCAAGCCCGGCGACATAGCCCACGTACACCCGGTTGTTGTCGAGGTGATAGAGGAAACTGCCGCCGTAAGTCTTGCTGTCGACCGGCCAGCCGACCGAGTGCTGAATCAAGCCTGCCTCGACACGCCCGGCAGGCAATTGCCACAGCTCTTTGAACCCAAGTCCAAAGGTCTGCGGATTGTGGCCCTGCGCCAAATCGAAGCGCTGGATGAGAACTTTGGAAATCGAGCCACGGCAGCCTTCCGCCAGGAGCGTGACTTTGGCATGCACTTCCGCGCCCGGCGTGTAATTGGGCCCGTGCGTGCCATCTTTGAGCACGCCCATATCGCCGATGCGCACGCCTTTGACCGCGCCCGCGTCGTCAAATACGGGGCCGGCCGCGGCGAAGCCGGGAAACACATCGACGCCCAGGCCTTCAGCCTGCTCGGCGAGCCAGGGAGTGAGCTGCCCCAATGAGATGATGAAGTTGCCGGCATTGTGCATCTGGCGCGGCACGAGCGGAAAACGCGTGGCGCCGGTTCGCGTCATGAAGAAGAACTCATCGCGCAGCGCCGGCACTTTCATGCCCGGATAGTCACGCCGCCAATGCGGCAGCAGCGTCTCAAGCGGCCCCGGTTCCAGAACGGCACCGGAGATTGAATGCGCGCCGACGCTGGCGCCCTTTTCCAGGACGCAGACATTTTTGTCAGGTGCGAGCTGCTTTAAGCGGATGGCCGCTGCGAGGCCCGCAGGTCCCGCGCCCACGATCACGACATCGTACTCCATCACATCCGTTACATCTGTCATGGCTGCCTCATTTGGGCTGCATGCGGATGGCGCCGTCCAAGCGGATGGTCTCGCCGTTCAACATGGCAATCTCAAAGATGGTCGCCACCAGGCGCGCGAACTCCTCGGGCTTGCCGAGGCGCGCGGGGAAGGGAATCTGCTTGGCGAGAGATTCCTGGTGCTCCTTGGGCATGGACTCGATCATCGGCGTCAGAAAAATCCCGGGCGCAATGGCCATGCAGCGGATACCAAACTGCGCAAACTCGCGCGCGATCGGCAGCGTCATTCCCATGACCGCCGCCTTGGTCGCGGAGTAGGCGGCCTGGCCGATCTGTCCTTCGAAGGCGGCGACGGAGGAGGTGTGGATCAGAACACCGCGTTCGCCATCCTCGTTCGGTGTGTTCTTCTGCATGAGGGCGGCGGCCGCCTTGTCGCAAAGAAAGGTGCCGATGAGATTGATGTGGATCACCTTGGTGAAGAACTCGCCCGCCATGGGTCCGTTGCGGCCGAGCACGCGCGCCGCGCCGATGACGCCCGCGCAATTGACGAGCAGATTGATGCCGCCCATGCGCTCGGCCGCGGCCTCCATGGCGGACACGACCTCCGCTTCGGAGGTGACGTCGCATTTGACGAAGCTTGCGCGCGCGCCGATCGCCGTCGCTGCGGCGCGTCCCGGGCCTTCCTGAACGTCGAGCAGCGTGACCTGGCCGCCAGACTGCGCGAAATGGCGCGCCACGGCATGGCCCAGGCCCGATGCGCCGCCTGTGATGACGGCACGTGCCTCAGCAATCTTCATGAGTCCCCCCTACATCCGAAATATGCCGTAGCGCTCAGCCTTGGGCGCCGGCCCGTTTGCTGCCAGGTGCAACGCCAGTCCCAACACTCGGCGCGTGTCGAGCGGATCAATGACGCCATCGTCCCAGAGTCGTGCCGTCGCATAGTACGGATTGCCCTGAGCTTCGTATTGGTTGCGAGTTTCGGCCACGAAACGCCGCTCATCCTCTTCCGGCCAGGTCTCGCCGCGCGCCTGCGCGCCATCGCGACGCACCGTGGCGAGCACCTGTGCGGCCTGCTCGCCACCCATGACGGAGATGCGCGCGTTGGGCCACATCCACAGGAAGCGGCCGCCGTAGGCGCGGCCGCACATCGCATAGTTGCCGGCGCCGAATGAGCCGCCGATCAACACGGTGAGCTTCGGCACCGTGGCACAGGCGACTGCGGTCACCATCTTGGCGCCATCCTTGGCGATGCCGGCGTTCTCATACTTGCGGCCGACCATGAAGCCGGTGATGTTCTGCAAAAAGAGGAGCGGCACGCGGCGGCGATTGCTCAATTGCACGAAATGCGCGCCCTTCAGCGCCGACTCAGAGAAGAGGATGCCGTTGTTGGCGATGATGCCCACGGGGCAGCCCCAGATGTGCGCGAAGCCGCACACCAGAGTTGCACCGTAATTGGATTTGAACTCGTGGAACTGCGAGCCATCCACCAGGCGGCCGATGATTTCGCGCACATCGTACGGCTGGCGGTTGTCCTGCGGCAAAATGCCATAGATCTCCTGCGGATCAAGCACCGGCTCCCTGGGCTCGGCGCAGGCGAGCCACGGCGCCGCAGGGGCCGGAAGACTTGCAATGATGGAGCGGGCGATCGCGAGCGCATGCGCGTCATTGTCCGCCAGATGATCGACGACGCCTGAGGTGCGTGCGTGCACGTCGCCGCCGCCGAGCGATTCCGCGTCCACTTCTTCGCCGGTCGCCGCCTTAACGAGCGGCGGCCCCGCGAGAAATATGGTGCCCTGGTTCCGGACGATGACGGTCTCATCGCACATGGCGGGCACGTAGGCGCCGCCTGCCGTGCAGCTGCCCATGACGAGGGCGATCTGCGGGATGCCGCGCGCGGACAGCTGCGCCTGATTGAAGAAGATGCGCCCGAAGTGATCACGGTCGGGAAACACCTCATCCTGCAGAGGCAGAAACGCCCCACCCGAGTCGACGAGATAGACGCAGGGCAGCGCGTGCTCGAGCGCTATGGTCTGCGCGCGCAGATGCTTCTTCACCGTCAGCGGAAAATAGGTTCCGCCCTTGACCGTCGCATCATTGGCGAGGATGAGACAGGCACGGCCGTGGATGCGGCCGATGCCACTGATGATTCCCGCCGCCGGCGCGTCGTCACCGTACATACCATGGGCCGCCAGCGCCGAGAGCTCGAGAAACGGACTGCCCGGATCGAGCAGAGTCTGCACGCGCTCGCGCGGCAGGAGCTTGCCGCGGGCGGTGTGCTTGCGGCGCGCTTCCTCGGAGCCGCCGCGGCTGGCGCGCTCCACTTCCGAGCGCAGCGCAGTCGCAAGCTCCGCCATGCGTGCATGATTCGCGCGGAAGCGCTCGCTGCCGGACTCGATCTGCGATGACAGTGCGGGCATGCAGCGCTCGCTACACGGCGCGCTCGAGAGCCATTGCCACCGCTTCGCCGCCGCCGATGCACAGCGATGCGATCCCGCGTTGCGCGCCGCGCCGCACGAGCGCGTGCGCGAGAGTCGTCAGGATGCGCGCGCCGGTTGCGCCGATGGGGTGGCCCAGCGCGCAGGCGCCGCCGTGCACATTCACGCGCGCGTGCTCGATGCCGACATCGCGCATGGCCGCCATCGTCACCACCGCGAAGGCTTCGTTGATCTCATAGAGATCGACGTCCTGCGATTTCCAGTCGAGGTAGCCGAGAGTTTTATTGATGGCGCCGATGGGCGCGGTCGTGAACCACTCAGGCTCAGCGGCGTGGCTCGCGTAGGCGAGAATGCGCGCCAGAGGCTTGATGCCGCGCGCGCGTGCGGTGGATTCGCGCATCAGTACGACGGCAGCGGCGCCGTCGGCAATGGATGAGGAGCTTGCGGCGGTCACCGTGCCGTCCTTGGAGAAGGCGGCCTTCATCGTCGGGATCTTTGAGATATCACAATTGAAAGGCGTCTCATCGCGCGCCACCACCGTCTCGCCCTTGCGGCCTTTGACCGTGACGGGGGCAATCTCGGCGGCAAAATGCTGCCCTTCGATGGCGGCCAATGCGCGGCGCACGGATTCGGCGGCGAAGGCGTCCTGGTCTGCGCGCGTAAACTGATAGCGGCTTGCAGTGCGATCGCCGAAGGAGCCCATGAGTTGGCCGTCAAAGGGACTCTGCAGGCCGTCATAGAACATGTGATCGAGGATCTCGCCGTGTCCCATGCGATAGCCGCCGCGCGCCTTGGGCAGGAGATACGGCGAGTTCGTCATGGACTCCAAGCCTCCGGCCACCACCACTTCGACGTCGCCGGTGCGAATTTGATCCGCGCCCTGCATGATGGCCTTGAGCCCTGAGCCGCACATTTTGTTAACCGTGGTGGCGGGCGTGCCGACCGGGATGCCTGCGCCGATGGCGGCCTGCCGGGCAGGCGCTTGACCTAAGCCTGCGGGCAATACGCAGCCCATGATGACTTCCTGAATCTCAGCCGCCCCGATCCCGGCCGCCTCGAGTGCGCCGCGAATGGCCGCGGCGCCGAGCTGCGTCGCCGTCACGGGCGTAAACACGCCCTGAAAGGCTCCGATCGGCGTGCGCTTCGCCGCAACAATGACAACACCGTGCTCCGACATGAATCCACCGTGTAAGTAAGGAGTAAGGGCCTGGAAGGCCACCCCATGGGGGAGTGCTAATATAGCATTCGGGTTTCCCAGCGCTCGACCGCTTATCCATGAGCATTCCCGCGATAGAAATTGCTCGCGAGCCCGGTGCTCGCACCACCCCGCTGCGCTTCGTTTCTGCCGCGTCATTGTTCGACGGCCACGACGCGGCCATCAATATGATCCGCCGCCTGCTGCAGGCGCAGGGTGCGGAAGTGGTGCACCTGGGGCACAACCGCAGCGTCGCCGACATCGTGCGCGCTGCGATCGAGGAAGACGCCGACGGCATTGCCGTCAGCTCCTATCAGGGCGGCCACGACGAGTATTTCCGCTACATGGTGGACATGCTGCGCGAGCACGGCTACGAGCACATCCGCGTGGTGGTTGGAGGCGGCGGAACGATCGCGCCCCAGGAGATCGAGGCTCTCGAGCGCTATGGCGTGGAGAAGATCTACACGCCCGAGGACGGCCGGCGCATGGGCCTCGTCGGCATGATCGAGGATGTGATCCGGCGGGTGCGCGCCGTGGAGCGTCCAGCCTATGCCTTTCGTCCGCTCAACGCCCGCGACCACGGCCACTTGGCACGGACCATATCGGTGCTCGAGGGAGCGGGCGGCGATGAACAGCCGCGCGAGGCGATCCGACGCGCGCTTGCGCGGGTGAAGCCCAAGGCTCCCGTCATCGGCATCACGGGCACGGGCGGCGCCGGAAAATCGAGTCTGACGGATGAGCTCCTCGCGCGCCTGGTGCGGCACTTTCCCGGACGGCAGATCGCGGTCGTCGCCATGGACCCCACGCGGCGGCGCACCGGCGGCGCACTCCTCGGGGATCGGATCCGCATGAATAGCCTCGCCGCCGAGTCGATCTTCATGCGCTCGCTCGCCACTCGCCGGCAGCACCTCGCCACGAGCGCCGTCCTGAAGGACGCCATCGATCTCTATCAGCTGGCGGGGTTTGATCTCATCATCATCGAGACGGCGGGCATCGGTCAGTCCGACACGGAGATCGTGGAGCTTGCGGATCTGTCGATCTATGTCATGACGGCGGAGTACGGCGCGGCGAGCCAGCTTGAGAAGATCGACATGCTCGACTTCGCCGATCTCATCGTCCTCAACAAGAGCGAGAAGCGCGGCAGCGAGGATGCCCTGCGCGATGTGCGCAAACAGTGGCGCCGCAATCATCCGCAGCATCTGGGTCTTGCGGATGACGAAGTGCCGGTGTATCCGACCATTGCGAGTCGCTTCAATGACCCGGGCGTTAACCGGCTCTTTGTCGCACTCGCTCATGCCATCGGCTCGCGCAAGATCGGCACCGCATCCTGGCAGGTGTCCGAGAGCTCCATAGCGGACAGCGCCGCGCCGCCGGCACTCATCCCGGGCCAGCGCACCCGCTATTTGGCCGAGATCGCGCACGGCGGGCGGGCGGAGAAAACGCACATCGAAAAAAAGGCGCTGGCGGCGAGCCGTGCCTACGGGCTCTATCAGGCGCTCGCGAGTCTCAATGATGGCGCGCTGCCCGCGCCCTTCGAGCGCGTGGCCACGGCCGCCCTTGCAGATAAGGGGGCAGATCAAACGCGGCGCCAGCTCTACACAGCCTATAACGCGGCGCTCGATGAAGTGGGCGCGGAGGCACTGGCTGAGCTTGCGGCGTGGCCTTCCCGCGTCGCGGCGGCCACCGCCGAGACCTATACCTATCCGGTGCGCGGCCGCGCGGTGACGGGCGAGAACTACTCGGAAAGCTTGAGCCGTCTGCCGCTACCCAAGATCGCGGTGCCTGCCTTTCGCGACTGGGGCGAGATTCTGCGCTTCATCTGCAAGGAGAATCTGCCGGGATCCTATCCCTATACCGAAGGCGTGTATCCCTACCGGCGCGAGGAGGAGGATCCGACGCGCATGTTCGCAGGCGAGGGCGCACCCGAGCGCACCAACCGGCGCTTTCACTATCTCGCGGGCGGCCACGGCGCCGCGCGCCTGTCCACTGCATTTGACTCGACGACGCTCTATGGCGAAGACCCGGACACGCGCCCGGATATCTACGGGCGCACCGGCAACTCCGGCGTCTCCATCGCAACTCTCGATGATCTGAAGAAGCTCTATTCCGGATTTGACCTTTGCTCCCCGACGACTTCGGTGTCGATGACCATCAATGGCCCCGCGCCGATGCTGCTCGCCATGTTCATGAACGCCGCCATCGATCAGCGCATCGAGCGCTATTTGAAAGCGGAGGGCACGTGGGCCGAGGCGGAAAAAAAGATCAAGGCCGCTCATGCGCGCGCAGCGGAGCGCGGTCTCGCGGCGCCGCAGTACAAGGGCGCGCTGCCGGCGCAGCACGACGGCACCGGACTTGCGCTCTTGGGCGTCAGCGGCGACCTCCTGGTCGAACCCGCCGTCTACCAGCGCATCAAGTCCGAGGCGCTTGCGCTGGTGCGCGGCACGGTGCAGGCGGACATCCTGAAGGAGGATCAGGCGCAGAACACCTGCATCTTCTCCACCGAGTTCGCGCTGCGCATGATGGGCGACGTGCAGTCGTATTTCATTGATGAGAGTGTGCGCAACTTCTATTCGGTGTCCATTTCGGGCTACCACATCGCCGAGGCCGGCGCGAATCCGATCTCGCAGCTCGCGTTCACGCTTGCCAATGGCTTCACCATCGTCGAGTACTACCTGGCGCGCGGCATGCAGATCGATGAGTTCGCGCCGAACCTGTCGTTCTTCTTCTCGAACGGCATGGATCCTGAATACGCCGTGATCGGCCGCGTGGCGCGGCGTATCTGGGCGCGCGCCATGCGCGCGCGCTATGGGGCCGGGGCACGCAGCCAGATGCTGAAGTACCACATCCAGACCTCGGGCCGCAGCCTGCACGCGCGCGAAATCGACTTCAACGACATCCGCACCACGCTGCAAGCGCTGTACGCGCTGTTTGACAACTGCAACAGCCTGCACACCAATGCCTACGATGAGGCGCTCACGACTCCGACGGAGGAGAGCGTACGCCGCGCGGTTGCGATCCAGCTCATCATCAATCGCGAATTGGGTCTCAACAAGAATCAGAACCCCTGGGCGGGCTCGTTCGCCATCGAATATCTGACCGATCTCGTTGAGGAGGCCGTGTACAAGGAATTCGATGCGATCTCGGAGCGCGGCGGCGTGCTCGGAGCCATGGAGACGATGTATCAGCGCGCGAAAATTCAGGAGGAATCGCTCTACTACGAGACGCGTAAGCATGACGGCAGCCTGCCCATCATCGGCGTCAATACCTATCTTGCTGAGGAAGGTGGCGCAGGCGCCGCGCATGTCGCGCCGCTCATCCGCTCAACCGAGGAGGAGAAGCAGGACCAGGTGGCCGCGGTGCGCGCGTTTCAGGCGAGAAACGCGGCTGCGGCGCCGGCGGCGCTCAAGGAGCTGCAGCAGACGGCGGCGTCGGGAGGCAATGTCTTTGCCGCTCTCATGGAGACGGTCAAAGTGTGCTCGCTCGGCCAGATATCCCACGCTCTCTACGAAGTCGGCGGCCAATACCGGCGCAACATGTAGAGGGCCTACGCGGCCGCGAGATCCGGTTCCTGCAGGTGGGCGAGGATCGCTGAGCGCGCGCGATCGCGCAGCTCGATGGCGGCGCTTTCGCCGGCCGTCGCCGTCGCCACGAGCGGCGCAAGGAATTCGACTTCAATGTGTGCACGCTGCGGGAAAATGGCCCCCTGCGGGAAGACCTGGCGCGTGCCGCGAATCACGGCGGGAATGATGGGACAGCCGACGCGCACGGCGGTAGTGAAGGCGCCGACGTGAAACTTCAAAAGTCCCGGCGCCGGTGAGAATGTGCCCTCCGGAAAAAACACCAGCGAGCTGCCGTTGAGCGCCGTGCGCAGCACGCGGCGCGCGTCGTTCGCGCCGCGCTGCCGGTTGGCGCGCTCGACGAACTGCGATCCCAGGCGCCGCAGCAAAAGTCCGGCGAGCGGCACGCGATTCATCTCGCGCTTGATGATGAAGCCGAAGCGTGGCGGCAGTACTGCTGTGAATACTACACCGTCCAGGTAACTTGCGTGGTTCGCGACGATGACGCACTGGCCGGACGGGACTTTGTCCGCGGATTTCACGGTGAGGCGCAGCCCGGCAAGTTTGAAGAGCACGCGGGAGGCCTTGCGCGCCGCACGGCGGCGGCGCTGCACGCCGGGCAGAACGGCGGTGCAAACCGCGCTCAGCGCAAGAACCAAAAATAGGGTCCAGGCGTACACACCGTAGAGGAGGCGCCCGGCGAACCTTGCGGCTGCAGGAGCTCTTGCGGGAGCCTTATTTGTGGGCGGCGTGCTCATGGTGCTATTTGCGGGAACGGCGCTTGCGCGCGGTGTGAACTGGTTCTCTTTATGTTAATGCCGAGCCGCTATTGTGAAGATCATCACGCCGAGATTCCTCACGCTATCACCATACTGCGCTTGGGCCATCTACGGAGATTTCAGGCCTTGTCTAAGTTCGCCGCCGCAGTTGCCCCTAACGCCACGTCTGCCGAATCGGCCGACCCGGCCGTTTCCCGCTTTCTTGATGCGGTGTGGATGGAGAGAGGTCTCTCCGCCAACACGCTTGCCGCTTATCGCGCGGATCTGACTTCGCTTGCGCGCTGGCTCGCCGAGCGCGACGTCTCCATCATGAAGACCTCGCGTGCGGACCTCCTGGGCTTCATCGCCTGGCGAGTGCATACCGGCGCACGGCCGCGTTCCACCGCACGCCAGCTATCCAGTTTCCGACGCTTCTTTCGCTACTATATGCGCGAAGGCGTGGTCCGCGAGGACCCGACCGCGCAAATCGCGATGCCGAAAATCGGCCGCTCGCTGCCGAAGTCGGTGACCGAGGAGGAGGTCGAGGCTCTGCTCGCCGCCCCCACAGTCTCGGATCCGCTCGGCAACCGCGACCGCACCATGCTCGAGGTGCTGTATGCGACCGGACTGCGCGTCTCCGAGCTTGTGAATCTGCGCATGGCGCAGGTGAACCTCAACCAGGGGGTCCTGCGGATCCTCGGCAAGGGCAACCGCGAGCGCCTGATCCCGCTCGGCGGCGAGTCAGTCAAGTGGCTGACCGATTTCGCGCGCGGTCCGCGCGGCGAGATTCTGCTCGAGCGGCAGACGGATTATCTGTTTCCCACGCGGCGCGGCGATCGCATGACGCGCCAGGCGTTCTGGCACATCATCAAGCGCTATGCCCGCAAGGCCGCGATCGGCAAAGAGCTCTCGCCGCACAGTCTGCGGCACGCCTTCGCCACGCACCTCCTGAATCACGGTGCGGACCTGCGTGTGGTGCAGATGCTGCTCGGTCACAGTGATCTGTCGACAACCCAGATCTACACCCATGTCGCGCGGGAGCGCATGAAGGAACTGCACGCGCTGCATCATCCGCGCGGCTGAAGGATCAAGCGCGGGCGCCAGTTCTGCTAGACTTATTCCGTAAGTCCAGCGGGAAACCTTCGTCAACCCCACCGGTCCAATCCGCACGTTTAGTGCGACCTGGAAGTTTCCATGACAATACGTGCGCGTATCCTCTGGCTGGGTATCCTCGGCGCCTGCGCCTCCATCGCCTCCTCAGCCGATCAACCGGCACCGCCGGTGGATCCGCGCATCGAGCTTGCCAAGAAAATCCCCGGAACGACGCCGGATGAGCTGCATGCCTCCCCCATTCCGGGCATGTGGGAAGTGGTGCGCGGCACCGACATCGCCTATGTGACCTCCGACGGCAAGTACGCCATTTCCGGGGATCTGTACGACCTTGCCAAAAATGACAACCTGACCGAGGTGCGCCGCAAGGACATCCGCATGAAGCTCCTCGCGACCGTGCCCGAGTCCGACATGCTGATTTTCAGCCCGCGGGACCCGAAATACACCGTCACGGTGTTCACCGACGTCGACTGCGCCTATTGCCGCAAGCTGCACAGCCAGATCGCCGAATACAACCGGCTCGGCGTGCGCGTGCGCTACATGTTCTATCCGCGCTCCGGTCCCAACACCGACTCCTGGACCAAGGCGGAACAGGTGTGGTGCTCGACCAACCGCAACGATGCGCTCACCCGGGCGAAGCTCGGCGAGGAGCTGAAGAGCCCGAAATCCTGCGGCAACTCGCCGGTGGGACGGGACTATGCGATGGGCCAGCAGTTCGATATCCGCGGTACGCCCGCCATCGTCATGAATAACGGCGAGATGCTGGGGGGCTATATGTCGCCCATGCAGCTGGTGCAGCACCTGCAGGGCAAGTAACTAGCGCTCCAGAAGCTTGAGCTTGTCAGGCTTGCCTTCCCACTCCTTGGCATCTGCTGGAGCGGCTTTCTTCTCCGTGATCACGGGCCACTGCTTCGCAAGCTCGGCGTTCAGCGGCGTGAAGTGATTCTGACCCGCGGGCAGCTCCTCCTCGGAAAAGATCGCCTCTACCGGGCATTCCGGCTCACATAGCGTGCAGTCGATGCACTCATCCGGGTCAATCACGAGGAAATTGGGGCCCTCGTGGAAGCAATCCACCGGGCACACTTCCACGCAGTCCATGTACTTGCACTTGATACAGTTTTCGGTGACGACGAATGTCATGAAGGTTCCGTGGGCTCTTGGACCCGCTCGAAGAAAAAATCCCCAGGCCATTCTGCCATGGCCCCGCGGGTGCGTGAATGCGTGCGGCTAAAAGCGCCGTGCGAGCTCGGCGAAGTGGTATCCGTCTCGCTGCGCGGCCCGGTCCTCAAGATAACGGCGCAGCGCAAAGTCGGTGCTCGGAAAGGCGAGCTCCGACCACGGGATATCCTCCGGTTGCACGAGCTTCGTCTCCAGACTCTCTATACCGGCACCGTAGCTTGCGCTTCTCATCCGGCCGCGAAAAAACACGTGCACCTGATGCGCATGCAGGACGTGCACGATGCACAGTAATGAGCCAATTTCCACATCGATCAGCGCCTCTTCGCGCGACTCGCGCGCCGCAGCCTGCTGCAGCGTCTCGCCGTTTTCCATGAAGCCTGCGGGCACGGTCCAGAAGCCGTGCCGCGGCTCGATCGCGCGCCGGCAGAGCACGATCGCACCCTCATGCTCGGGCACGCACCCCACCACGAGCTTCGGGTTCTGGTAATGGATCGTGCCGCAGGCATCGCACACATAGCGCGCCACGTTGTCGCCGGCTGGAATGCGCTGGGCGACGCGCGCGCCGCACTCGCTGCAGAAATTCATGATTGTCATCCGCTTTTGGGCGCGCGCACGACGCGGGCACGCCTTCAGAGCCATGAATGATAGCGTTTCTATCGACAAAAAAGCGCTGAAGCGGCGCGGTGGGCGCGATCAGCCGTCGACGTCATTCGGGTCGTCGCCACTCCCCGCGCGCTTGCCGTGCTTCAGATGCAGGGTTTTCTCGAGGTAGAGCTCGACGGGCCTGCCGATGATAAGGGTCAAGAGCGCAACCGCGAGCCCGGCGAAAGCAAGTGGAAATGCGCCCAGCCCGCAGGCGATTCCCAGTCCGGCCGTCAGCCACACCGCCGCCGCGGTGGTCAAGCCGGTGACGCGGCTCGAGGTCGGCTGGTGCAGGATCACGCCGGCGCCGAGGAAGCCGATGCCGGTGAGCACGCCCTGAATCACGCGGCTGACGGCATTCACATCGGGGCTGACCTGGATGATGACGAGCGCCACGATCGCCGAGCCGACGCTGACGAGGCCAAATGTGCGAAAGCCCGCGGATTTCCCGTGCAGATCGCGATTGAGGCCGATGACGGCGCCGCAGGCGAGGGCCAGGAGAAGTCTCGCAAGCGTGTCCCAAAGTGAAAAGGTGACCATGCCGTGTCCCTTATCCGACTGGCATCATCCATTACGGATAATGGACCATCTGATGTATTTAAGCCACTTTCTGCGTTAGCGCATTCAATATATAATTATCCGATTGGCATAATGCTGAACAGATAATCAGGGAATACATGACTGCAAAGGCGCACCGCGGCAGCGGCAACCCGTTCGAGTTCGGGCAGGCCGTGCACGCTGATTCTATCGTCGATCGCGAGGAAGAGTTGCGCCGGCTGAAAGACGCCGTCAGCAACGGCGAACGGCTGTTCCTCATCGGGCCGCGCCGCTTCGGCAAGACTTCCCTCCTCAACGTGGTGCAGCAGCAGCTCGAACGCGAAGGAGTCGTGGTTCTAAAGTACGACGTTGAAAAGTTCGAAAGCGCGCAGTTGCTCGCCCGCGCGCTACTCACCGGCGCCGTCCGTGCTCTGGCGGGTCCCAGCGAAAAGATCGGCACGGTCGTGCTCCGCCAGTTGAAGCGCTTCTTCGGCGCGTTGAAACCCGAGGTCACCTATGACGTGATGCACCAGAGCGTCTCGGTGTCCTTAGGGGTGACGAAGGGCAACAAGGATTCTGATCTGCCACTACTCACCGACGTGCTCGACGGCATCGATGCCATGGCGCGCGCCGGGGAGAAACGTGTGGCGGTCGTGCTCGATGAGTTTCAGCAGCTGGTCGCCGCAGACGGCGTTGCCGCGGAGCGGCAGATTCGCGCCGCCGTGCAGACGCACCGTCATGTCAGCTACATTTTCGCAGGGTCGAAGACGCGCCTTCTCACCGACATGACGAGTCAGCACGGGCGGCCTTTCTACCGCATGGGCTCCTCATTATTCCTAGGCCCGGTGCCGCGCAGCGCATTCATTCCATTTATACGCGACGGCTTCGAACGGCACGGATTCAAGGTGGCCGCCGGCGCGGTGGAACACCTACTTGATCTAGTGGAAGACGTTCCCTATAGCGTGCAGCGGCTGGCGCACCGCTGCTGGGATCTACTGTGCGCGGGCGGCCCGGGCGCTCAGGGGGCTTTGACCAGCGCATTTGTCGAACGGGCGCTGGAGCGCATCGCACTCGAGGAGGATCCCGCCTATACGCAGCTGTGGATGTCGCTGACGGAAGTGCAGAAGAAGGCCCTGAAAGCCGTCATCGGTAGCGGCGGACGACTCTTGCTGTCGAAGGCTGTGACCACCGAGCACTCGCTTTCGGCCGCGAGCATGCAAAAGGCTCTGAAGGCACTCAACGACCGGGGCATTATCCGCGAGGAGCAGTCCCTCGGTGCTGCGCGCCTGCGGCTCGATGATCCGTTTCTCGCGACGTGGTTAAAAGCGGCGCAGGCAACGTAAATGTGGGAGCGGTAGGGGGAACACGGTGAGCGAAATCGTCGAATACCTGGCTTCCTGTCACTGCGGTGCGCTTGAGGCGCGCTATCGGACCGCGCTGTCCGTCGCCGACTGGTCACTGCGCGGCTGTCAATGCTCTTTCTGCCGCGCGCACGGAGCGCTGACGACCTCCGATCCGGCCGGCACGCTCGCATTTACCGCGCGCGATCAAGAACGCGTGAATCGTTATAGGTTCGGCAGCGGCGCGACGGATTTTCTCCTCTGTCGCGAGTGCGGCGTATATGTGGGCGCTCGATTGCAGGCGAGGCGCGGGCACTTCGGCGTTTTGAATACGCGCGCGCTGCGGCCGATCCCCGCAGGTCTGCCGGAGCCTGCATCGATGCACTACGGCGACGAGCCGCCGGAGCTGCGCGAGGAGCGCAGGACACAGCGTTGGACTCCGCTTGCGCACCCGACACTGTAAGCGTGCTCATGTCATGACTTGCGCTTCAAGCCCACCAAAAGTGGCGCCCTGCAAGCACGCCCACTCGAGCCGCCGCAGTCCTTAGGCGCTGGCGGAATTCAATTGCTCGATCGCCGCCTGATCCAGCTTTAATTTTGTGGCCGCGAGCAATTCACTGACCTGCTCGACGCTCGTTGCGCTTGCGATCGGAGCGGTGATGGTGGGGCGGGCAATTTGCCAGGCAAGCGCTACGCGTGCGGGGGATGCGCCGTAGCGCCGGCCCACTTCGTCGAGCGCTGCAAGGATCCTGAATCCGCGCTCGTTGAGGTATTTCGCCACCACACCGCCCCCGCGTGCGCTCTTCGCTGCGTCCTCAGGCTTACGGTATTTCCCGGTGAGAAAGCCGGAGGCGAGTGCAAAGTAGGTAACGACGCCGATCTGCTGCTCGCGGCATAAAGGCTCAAGTGCGGCTTCGTAATCAGCGCGCGCGTATAGATTGTAGAGCGGCTGCAGAACCTCGAAGCGTGGCAGACCATGTTCGCTACTTGTCTTGAGAGCTTCGGCCAAACGCGGCGCCGTGTAGTTCGATGCACCGATGATGCGCACCTTCCCTTGCTTGATCAGCTGCTGAAATGCGCCAAGCGTTTCCTCGAACGGCACGCTTGCATCGTCACAATGGGCGAAGTACAGATCGACATGATCGGTCTTGAGCCTACGTAGGGACTCTTCCGCGGAGCGCGCGATGTGCTCGGCGGATAACCCCTTGCGATCAGGAGGCATTTTCATGCCGACTTTGGTTGCGATCACGACGTCCTTGCGCCGCGCACTCTTTTTCAACCAATTGCCGATGATGGTTTCTGATTCGCCGCCGTGATGACCGGGAATCCACGCGGAATACACATCCGCGGTATCGATGAAGTTGAGTCCGGCGTCGACGGCAGCATCCAGTATTCTAAAAGACGCGGCTTCGTCTGCGGTCCAGCCAAACACATTGCCGCCCAGACACAGTGGGGGCACCTGCAAACTGGAACGGCCGATAGTACGCAGCTGCATGGGAACCTCTGGAAGCAAAACTTATGATACGAAATTCGCGAGCCCTGTGCCTGCTCGGAACGTCGTCGCGAGTCATCGGCGCTTGGGTGTTAAAGTTCACACCTTGCGCGAGTCATCCATCCCTGCAAAGCTTCACGCGATCACTCAAACCGCTTGGGCTTCGATGCATGCACGCTTTTTTTCTCGTACCTTTGGGCTTGCTCTGGTTGTTGCCGGCATGAGCGTTCCGTCCTTGGGCGCCGCGCAGCACGACGCGGACGCGCGATTGCAGGCGATCTACACCGCCGAATGGAAATGGCGCGAGCAGCAGCTCGCCGATGGCGAGGACAGTCAGAGGCCGATAGAAGACCATCTGCCGAAGGCCGATCCCGCCGTCCAGGAAATGCGCCTGCACTACTGGGAAGACGTGCATCGCAAGCTCGACGCCATCGACCGTACGCAGCTTTCGCCAAAAGAGCAGATCAATTACGACGTCTATCGGCCGCAGATTGAAGTATTGATAGCGAACCAGCGCTTCCGCACTTATGAGATGCCGGCCAACTCGGACACCACCTTCTGGACTGATCTCGGATATACGGCGCGCCGCAACTTCCGCAAGAGAGAAGAGTACACGAACTGGCTGGGCCAGCTGCACGATGTGCCGCGCTATTTCCACGAGCAGATGGACGAGATGCGCGCGGGTGCGGCGCGCGGTTTCACGCCGCCGGCGATCACCATGGTGGGGCGCGATGCCTCCATTACGGCGGTGATCGAAGCGACACCCGAGGGCAGCTTCTTTTACATCCCATTCAAGGAAATGTCGGGATTTACGCCGGCTGAGGAAGCACACCTGCGCGCACAGGCAGTGAAGACGATTCGCGAGGTGGTGCAGCCCGCGTACGCTGAGCTCTTGAAGTTCATGCGCAGCGAGTATCTGCCGCGCTTGCGAACCAGTCTCGCGGCGCACGATCTGCCGGACGGCAAGGCGTTTTACCGCGCGAGGATCCGCGAGTTCACGACCGTTGATATGGATCCGGCTGCGATCCATGCATTGGGAGAAGAGGAAGTCGCGCGCCTGCACGGCGAGATGCTGACCGTGATGAAGGAGACGGGATTTAAGGGGGATTTTTCGGCATTCTTGAAATTCCTGCGTACGGATCCGCAGTTCTACGCCAAGACGCCCGATGAGCTCCTCATGCATGCGGCGATGATCGCGAAGGACTTCGACGGCAAGGCTGCGCAGTACTTTGGTCTCCTGCCGCGCTCGCGCTTTGCGATTAAACCCGTGCCTGAGGACATGGCTCCGTTCTACACCGCCGGACGTGGCGGGCCTGGACTCTATCTCGTCAACACCTACGCTTTATCCACGCGCCCGCTGTTCAATCTGACCGCGTTGACATTGCACGAGTCGGCGCCCGGGCACGCGTTTCAGATGCCGATTTCGCTTGAGCACAAGGATCAGCCGGCGTTTCGCCAGCACACGTACATCTCCGCGTACGGAGAAGGCTGGGCGCTCTACTGTGAGAAGTTAGGGCTCGAGATGGGCATGTATAAGACGCCCTACGACCGCTTTGGGATGCTCGGCTACCAGATCTGGCGCGCGGCGCGCCTGGTCATTGATACCGGCATCCACTCGCAGGGTTGGAGCCGCGAGCGTGCGATCGCGTACCTGCGCAGCTACACGGCGCTACCCGAGCACGAAATCGAAACCGAAGTGGACCGCTATATCGCCTGGCCTGCGCAAGCGCTGTCCTATTACCTGGGCGAGATGGCAATCGTCAAAGCGCGCGCCAAGGCGGAGAAGGAACTAGGCACGCGGTTCAACATCCGTGCCTTTCACGACACGGTGCTGGAGATGGGGTCGGTGCCCGTGCCGGTCCTCACGACGCGCGTCGACCGCTTCATCGCCGAGGGCGGCAGGGGCCCGTATCCGGATCTGGAATAAGCGCGTTCAGCGCGGGCCGTAATACCCGTAGTAGCCGTAGGGGCGTACCACCACGACCGGAGCCGGGACGGCCACGTAGGCGCGTCCTGCCGGGGTCACGACGCATCCCGTCAGTGACGCGCCAAAGACGCCTAAAATCAAGAGCTTAGTGAGCAAGTTCATAACCAGTTTCTCCACGTTTCCTTACCCCTTCCAACGCGCGAGGCGTCGTTGGGCTGACAACGTCTTGTGGGTCCTTGCGACCCTTTCCCGCTGTGGTGCATCTATATAGATGGTGGCTAAGCTCGTTCAAATAGGGATCACCGCGGATCTGCTCGCGCAGGCGTGCCGTGGCGACGAGCATGCTGAGTCTGAAATCTATGCAGCGGTTGCGCCGGCGGCCTTTGCACTCATCCGCCGTTTGGTGGGCAGCGGTGCGCAGGCCGAGGATGTGTTCCAGGACACGATGATGATTTTCTACGAACGCTTGCCGACTTTTCGCGCCGAAGCGCCGATCGGGGCCTGGCTGCGTCAGATTGCGATCTCCAAGTGTCTGATGTATCTGCGCTCACCCTGGCACCGGGCGCGTCTGCAATTGGACAGCAGAGCGGAGGATGAGAGCGAAAACTCAGATTTCTATCGCCCGTCACAGGCGCCGCCCGTGCCGGAGTGCCTCGACATTGAGCGTGCACTGGCAAGTCTGTCAGCCACCGCGCGTGCCGTCGTGTGGCTCTTCGAGGTCGAAGGTTATTCACACGATGAAATTGGCCGCGCCTTCGGGCGCACCGCCAGCTTTTCCAAATCGCAGCTCGCTCGCGCGCATCAGCGATTACGCGCCTGGTTCGAGCCCGCCGTGGAGCCCCCCGCATGCACTTCGATCTAGAAGACGGCCATAGCGTGCCGGAGATTGTTCAGATGCTGCGGCACCTGCCAACGGAGAGCACGCCGCCCATCCATTGGAAGGAGTTCAAGCGACGCCAGCTTTTGAAGCGCGCGCGCGCGCGAGCCGCGCAGCGGCGCCAATTCGCGCTCGTCGCCGCAGTTGCCGTCGTGATGATCGGTGCGGTGGCTGTGTGGAGGCATTTGCCGCCGGTGCAGGACCCATCGGCGCCGCGATTGCCCGTGGCCACTTTGCCCATGGCGCATCGGCCCATAGTGCCCATTGCCTGGGATGAGGCGGCGCTGCGCTCGGTCGCTTCGGAGCGCTGGCTCGCGACCCAGCCGGCGGAGCCCGTCATCGTGCGCGTTGGCACACGCGCGGCGGTCACGAATCTCGAGGATCGCATTGCCTGGGCCGACGATACGCTCAGTTCGATGCGCGCCAAGGGCGGTGAGGCGGACCGGGCGCGCGCCCTGCAGTTCGAGCGCGACCGGCTCGTCAACTCTCTGGCCCAGGTGCGCTACGCGGAAACGCTGGCAGCAGATCTGCCGTGACTGCACTCATTAAATTTAGGAGATGTCCGTGATGCACGCAAAATTCTTGGCGAGTCTGATTTTCGCCGCCACTTTGGTCTGCGGCGCGGTACGTGCCGATGAGCACTCTCGGCAGGACGCCGACAGGCAATCTCAGGATGACATCGACAGGCACTCTCAGGATGCAATCGAGAAGCAGCTGAAAGAGGCGCGGAAAAAACTCGAGGAGGCCGCGCACGAGGTGGCGGAACTGTCAACGCAGCTCGGCAAACCGTTCGTCGATCGGCTGATGCAGATGGGCGAGGGCCCGAATCATGCCGTCATCGGCGTGCAGCTCGATTCAAATGACTCCAAGGACGGCGCGCACGTGCGCGATGTAAGTCCCGGAGGACCTGCGGCCGAGGCCGGCATTCATGCAGGTGATGTCATCGTGGCGGTCAACGGCACGGATGTAAAATCAGAACACTCAGCCACCAGTGTTGCGCATCTCATGCGTAACGTTGAGCCCAACAGCAAGGTCAAGATTCATGTGCTGCGCGCGGGCAAGCCGCTTGATTTTGAGTTGACGGCGCGGCCGGTCGAGAACGCCTGGGGCATTCCAGGCATGCCGTCGCTGCCGGAGATGCCTTTCGACGGCCTCAGCGGCTTCATGGACGGCCGCGCACACGGATCGGTCGCTGGGATGGAACTTGCAACTCTGACACCGCAATTGGGGACGTATTTCGGCACCGACAAGGGCGTTCTTGTGCTGCGCGCGCCGAAGAACGCGACATTCAATCTACAGGACGGCGATGTGATTCTATCGATCGATGGCCGCGAGCCGACGAGCGGCTCGCACGCCACGCGAATACTTGCCTCCTATCAGGCGGGTGAGAAGGTCAAATTGGAAGTCATGCGCCAGAAAAAGAAGATGACCGTCGAGGCCATGGTGCCCGAGCGGCATATGAAGGTGGTCGAGCCTCTGGCGTTCGCGGACAGCGACGACGATCAATAGCGCAGGCTCGCTCCGGGTTGAGCGACTCGCAACAGCTCGAGGAATTGCGGCACGCGCGCATCGCCCTCGGGGGGCGCCCAAGGCGCGAACTCCGCCGCGCTCGCCTGATCGTACGGCCCCTCCTTGATCTCGAGAAATGCGGATCCGTCGGCGCGCGCGATGAGCGTGTGCCAGGTCGCGCGCGGGGTTTCGTAACCTAGAAGCTCGCCGCCTGCGTCCACCACATAGCGGGCTAGCATGCGCCCGGACTCATCGAAGGTCAGGACGTCGAAGCCGCCGCGTACTACGAACGCCAATTCGGATCTTGTCCGATGGCGGTGGGGGCGAAAGTAGGACTGCCGGTTCGCAACGACGAAGAAGCGCTGCACAGGATCATCCGCTGCGATGTGAATGTTGTGGTTCGCGCGCCCGCGCGGGCTTGCGGTCGCCTTGGCGGAGAGCTCATCGAGGAGCGCGCTTGAGAATAGCTTCATCGTTTAGTTTTCCGTACAGATGCCTTGAAGATGTCACGATAACTGAAATATGAAAAGCGGATCACGCGACGTCGTGTGGGCACGCGCGTATGACGGGGCTAGTTTGGTGCAGCGGAACTGCGATCCGATGCAGTCACGCGCCAGACGGCGTTGCCGACGTCGTCGGCGACGAGGAGTGCGCCGCCTTTGTCGAGGGCAACCCCGACGGGTCGGCCATAGGCATCGCCGTCCGGACTTAAAAAACCGGTCAGGACGTCGACCGGGGGTCCCACGGGCTTGCCGTTGGCGAAGGGTACGAAGATGACCTTGTAGCCGCTACGCGGGCGTCGATTCCAGGAGCCGTGCTGACCTATGAACATTCCGTCGTGGTACATCGGCAGGAGTGCGCTCGAATCCAAGTACGCAAGCCCCAGAGATGCCGTATGCGATCCCAGTGCATAGTCGGGTGCTATCGCGCGTGCCACGAGGTCGGGGCGTTGGGGGCGCATGCGCGTATCGACATGCTGCCCGTAGTAGCTGTAAGGCCAGCCGTAGAAAGCGCCATCCTTAAGGGCCGTCATGTAATCCGGAACAAGATCGCTGCCCAACTCATCACGCTCGTTGACCGTGGTCCAAAGGGCACCTGTGCGTGGCTCCCAGGCGAGTCCATTCGGGTTGCGCAGGCCGGAGGCGTAGATGCGGTGGCTGCCATCGGCTAAGTTGACCTCCCACACCGCGGCACGCTCGGCTTCCGCATCGACGCCGTTTTCTCCCTCGTTGCTGTTCGCGCCTACGGTGACGTATAGATGAGTACCGTCGGCCGTTGCAATCAGGTTCTTGGTCCAATGGTGGTTGATGGTTCCCGCCGGCAGGTCGATGACCTTCGTGCCTTTTCCGGTGAGACGCGTTTCGCCCTCAAGGTAATCAAAGCGCAGAACGGCGTCGGTGTCGGCTACATAGAGTTGATCACCGATGAGTGTCATGCCGAAGGGGGAGTTCAGTCCCTCGAGGAAGGTCGTGCGAATGACCGCCACACCATGGTCATCCGCATCTCGCAGTAGGGTGATGCGATTGGCGCTCAACTCTCCTGAGCCCGCGCGCTTCATGACTCGTTTCGTCAGCCAACCCTTAATGCCCTTGTTGTCATCTGGCTTGGGCGGAGCGTCGGTCTCAGCGACCAGCACGTCGCCGTTCGGCAGTACGTAGAGCCAGCGTGGGTGTTCGAGTCCCTGGGCCAAAGCGTGGACCGTGGTGCCGGGCGCCGCGACCGGGGTTGCACCCGGGGGCCAGCCCTTCGCCGGCGCAATGTTGACCGTCGGAATGAGGGACCGGTCCGGTGCCGGCAACGTGGGATTGGAGCCGAAACCTGCCGAGGCCGGCAGGCGCGCGCTTTCATGATGGCAGGCCAGGGAAAGCACCGCCGTGACGGCGAGGAGCAGCGCGCCCTGTAATTTCTTGGTATTCAATGGCGCTGCAGCAGGAGTTTCGTCCTTGAAGTCCATCTTAAGGGGCAAGTTCTATGCCTGCACCCCTTCGGCTGGAACGTCGGCGCTCTTTTCGGTTCGTCTTAATTTCTGTGGCCGGCCACGGCGATGGAGTCTTAACCGCGGAACGAGGAGCCGGCAATGCGGCTTCGCGGGTGAAAGTGGTGGATCGATTCGGTCTCGACTGCTATTATTAAACCATATGGTTTAATGAGCTCGCGCGTTACGGAACCCCGACCATGCCCAACCAAACTTCCGCGACGGTGCATGTGGTCCGGCACTTCGACTTTGCAGCCGAGCGCGTTTTCGATGCCTGGCTTGATCCCAAAAGAGCCGGGCGCTGGCTCTTTGCGACGCCGACCGGCCGGATGGTACATGTCGAGATCGATGCGCGCGTTGGCGGCAGCTTTGTGTTCGTCGATCACCGCAATGGCGAGGATGTCGAGCACAGGGGCGAGTATCTCGAACTGGACCGACCGAAGCGGCTCGTCTTCAAGTTCGTCGTGCCGAAGTATTCGCCCCTCTATTCAAGTGTCGCGATCGATATCGTACTGGCCGCGGGAGGGTGCAATCTCACGCTCGTTCACGACGGCGTTCTGCCTGAATACCAGGACCAAACTCAAAGCGGATGGGCGGCGATCCTTGAGAGTCTCGCCGCGAATTTGGCGCCAGGCGCGCGCGGCTAGCTTCATCTCATAGGAACGGTCGCACGCCGATCAGCCACAAATGCAGCCGCCAGACAAACACGATGTAGAGAGCAAGGCCGCCGATGATGGCGATGGCATCGTTGAATGGTGACGCGGGCAGCGTCTGAATGGGAGCCTGCACGCGGCGCTTCAAGGAGATTCGATCGACCACCGCCCAGGCGAGGAAGGATCCGAAGAGAACAACCGCGGCAAGGGAGCCATTTGATAACAGATGTGCGGTCGCCCAAAATTTGGTCGCTGCGAGGAGCGGATGGCGGGTTGCGGTCTTGATTTCTCCGGGAAGATAAGCCGCCAGCGCAAGCGGGAAGACCGGCAGCATCAGGAAGAATGTCACATAGCGCAGCCAATAGGGCGGCGCATAAAGGATCACCGGCGAGTGCCGGGCAACTGCATAACCCCAGACGATGGCTATGAATCCGACGATGGAGATGACTGCGTACAGGCCTTTCCACTGGATCTGGCCCATGAGAAGCGCCATTCGATCGCGCCAATAGGGCGCGACGATGGCAACCGAGTGCGCTCCGAGGAACAGGACAAGACCAGCAATCAGGATGAGCATCGCGACCTGCCTTGTGGATTAGCGCGGCCTGCAATGGTACGGCAATCCCTCAACCGGGTCAGAATCTTGCTAGGGCTTCACCATACGGCAACCAAGGGAACGCCTCCAATGCGGCTGTGGACAATCGGGATTTTGGCAATGGTTTGCGTCCTGGCGGCATCGTCCGCGGTCGCGGCGGATGTCGATTGGCCGAGCTACAACCGCACGGTGAGCGGCGATCGCTACTCGGCCCTTGGCGAAATCAACCGCTCCGACGTGAAGACGCTCAAGGTCACATGCAGGTTCGATACCGGCATTCAGACGAGTTTCCAGTCGGGGATCATCGAGGTCGCCGATGTCCTCTACGGCACGACGGAGATGGATACCTTTGCGATTGACTCCCGCACATGCGCGCAGAAGTGGCGCGTGCACGAGAGTTATAAGAGTGCGAGTCCCCTCAAGGTCAATCGCGGCGTTGCTTATTTGGATGGGCGCCTATTTCGCGGCACCCAGGATGGCCGCGTGCTCGCCTATGAAGCCACGACCGGCAAGCGTCTGTGGGCAGCGCTGATCGCCGATCCAAAGTTGGGTGAATCCGTGCCGGCCGCCCCGATCGCCTGGAACGGACTGGTGTTTATCGGCAATGCCGGCGGTGACAATAAGGGTGTCAAGGGGCGCATGTACGCGCTTGATGCGGCAAGTGGCAAGACGGTCTGGAAATTTGACATGGTCCCATCGAATCCGGGTGCAGACCTGGCTTTAGGTTGGGGCAACGCGGCCGATGTACCCGTCAGCGGTGGCGCCACCTGGACGTCCTACACGCTCGATCCCACAAGTGGCCTACTCTATGTGCCGGGCGGTAATCCAGCCCCTGACTTCGATCGTCGTTTGCGTCCTGGTAATAACTTGTATTCAGGATCGATCGTCGTGCTGGATGCGAAGGCCGGAGCCTACAAGACGCATTATTCCATCGCGCCCGCCGACTATCACGACGCCGACGTCTCCTCAGCGCCCACTCTACTCACGACGCGTGCGGGCAGGCGGCTTGTCGCGGAGGCGCCGAAGGACGGCTATCTGCATGCCTTCGATCTGCAAAACGGCACGCGCGTGTACACGAACGCAATTACGCGCATCGAGAATCGCAGCGTTCCGTTCTCCGAGCATCCCGTGCATTTTTGCCCCGGAACTCAGGGCGGCTCCGAATGGAACGGCGCGGCCTATGATCCAGCGACGAACCTCATCTATACCGGTGCGGTCGACTGGTGCGCGACCGTAACTCTTGCGCCCGAGCAGAAGACCAAGAGCGTACCGGACGGGAAACCCTGGTCAGCCAACGACGCCGCGAGCGAAAAGGAGACGTTCGGAAAACTCGATCCACCCGCGGCGTGGGCGGGGTGGATCTATGCGACAGATGCAGACAGTGGCGCAACGGCATGGAAGTTCAGGGCGCCTTTCCCCATCATGAGTGGCGTCACACCGACGGCCGGGGGCCTGGTCTTCGTGGGCGACATGGGCGGCACGCTCTACGCATTTGACGCCCAGAGCGGTGAGGCGTTGTGGTCGCAAAAGCTCGGCGGCGCTCTGGGCGCAGGCGTGATCACGTATCAGACGAAAGGCGAGCAACGGATTGCCGTTGCTACAGGCATGACCTCACCGATTTGGCCAACCGAGAAGACGACCGCCAAAGTCATCGTGCTGAGTGTGGCGACGCGGTGACGGCGTGATCAGCGTTTGATGCGGGCGCGTTTGGATCGGCTGGCGGCTTCCAGATCCTCGGCCCGCAATAAATCATCAAGGAGCCCGAGCCTCTCGCTCCAGAAGCGCTCGTAGAAGCGCAGCCATTGGTCGGCGCTCGCCAGCGGCGCAGCCTCGATGCGGCAAACATGCGCACGACCCTCGACGTGTCGGCGCACGAGGCCGGCC
>Ga0302326_10003635_pt1 | contig 36183 bp, 30 predicted proteins | sample Palsa_T0_3_FD_202264 | JGI IMG/M metagenome (GOLD analysis project Ga0302326, IMG submission 202264) | Peat permafrost microbial communities from Stordalen Mire near Abisko, Sweden - Palsa_T0_3 | ecosystem: Environmental > Terrestrial > Soil > Palsa > Peat permafrost | place: Sweden: Abisko... | reverse complement strand
TCGTCGTGTGCCTGCCTGAGGCCGTGGCTCGGGAAGCCTCAGCCGCCGCCGGTGGACCCGTCGGTTACGGTCGTCGTCGTGGCGTCGGAGGGAGGCGTGGACCCGCCCTCGGGAGGCGTGTACCCGCCGTCGGGGTGAGGGTACCCGCCGTCGGGCGCGCAGTACGTCATCCCGGCGTACACGTAGCAGCCCGCGTCGTTCATCGTCGCGGCGCCGGCCTCGGGGAGGCACGCGGAGAGGTCGCTGACGCTCGCCGGGAGCGCGCCTCCGCCGACGCCGCCGCCGAACGCCGACGAGAGCGGGCTGCACTGGTCTCCGGTGGTCGTGCACTCCGAGGCCGTCGCGCAGATCTGGAGGCTCCCCCCCAACCCGCCGGTGGGTGCTGTGCTCGAGCAGGCGGTCGTGAACGTGACCGTACCGCTGTAGCCATACGACCCGTAACACTTCGCGGGGCTGGTGCACTGCTCAGCGGAGGTGCACGCGATGTCCGTCGTGACGCTGATGCCGGTATCGCCGATCTCGGTCGTCATCATGTCGGCGTCGTCCCCGCTGCCACCGCTGCTGGTGCCGCCGCTGCTGGTGCCGCCGCTGCTGGTGCCACCGCTGCTGCTGTTACCGCCGTCCTCGTCCTCGCTGTTGGAAGAGTTCTTGGTCGAACCCCCGCACGCGGCGACGATCGTGCCCCCTGCGACGGCCGCCAAAGCCAAGATGGTGATCTTCTTCATCATGCCTCTCCTCTCGAAGTACGTGTGCGTCCCGAAGTACGTGTGCGAGAGTGGCCGTGCTGAGCCACCGGGATACGTCTCATCTCTGTCACGACAGTTGTACCCCTACTCTCGGCCGCAGCAGACGGTCGTCGCGCGCGCGTCGTGTCGATCGCGCGAGCACGGATTATTCAAGGACCGCAAGAAGACCTCGCACGCGGGGGACCCCAGAGCTCGCCCAGCGGAGGCCACGGATGCACCGCTCGGGCGCATCGCTCGCCGCTGCCCTCTCCTACTGCGCGGCCTCGGCCAGCGGCTCCTGCACGGGATCCGGCCGGGTCGCAAAGAACTGGTCGTGGATCGCGACCCCCACGTCGTTCAGCTTGGACTGCAGCTCGTCGAGGTGCTCGTGGATCCCCTGGTCGAGGATCTCCTCGAGCACGGCGTACTCGTACTCCGCCACGAGCCGCCCAAGGAGCCGCTCCGGGCGCGTACCCGCGCTGCTAGACGGGGTGTCCATGATCGCGCAGAGCGATTCTTTCGCCTTGTCGAGGCAGTGGCGGATCGAGCGCGGGAAGAGCTTGTCGAGCATGAGAAACGCCATCACGTGCGAGTGATCGAAGCGCCCGTAGCGCTTGCGGTACATCTCGAGCGCGCTGACCGACCGCAGGAGCGCCGAGAGGTGCAGCTCGTCGAGGCTGGCGCCGACATCGGGGGGCCGCAGGAGAAACAGGCCCTGCTTGGCGTCGACGATCCGGCTCGTCTGGTCGGCGCGCTCGAGCAAGCGGCCCAGGCGACCGAAGTGCCAGCCCTCGCCGTGTGTCATCGTGAGGTACGTGACGCCCACGAAGAGGTGCGACGCTTCTTTCATCGAGGCCAGGAAGTCGTACGGGTTGTCGACGACGGTGCCGCTGGCCGCGGCGTCGTTCACGAGCAGATACCACTTGTTGATCTGCTCCCACGTCTCGGACGAGATCGCCTCGCGGATGGTGCGCGCGTTGTCGCGGGCGTAGCGCAGGCACGAGACGATCGAGTTGGGTGACTCGTGGTCGACCGTGAGAAAGCGAACGACGTTGTCGCGCGTGGCCGTGCCGTAGCGCTTGTAAAAGCCGGCGTCGTCGCCTGTGGCGGCGATGACGCCGGCCCACGGGTCGCCGTGAGGGTCAGGCAGGTCGAGCATCACCTGCATGCTGACGTCGAGGAAGCGCGCGACGTTCTCGGCGCGCTCGGCGTACCGACACATCCAGTAAAGGGCGTCGGCGGCACGGCTCAGCATGCGGCTTCCTTGGCGGCGCTGCTCTCGTCGGCCAGCACCCAGGTGTCCTTGCTTCCACCGCCCTGCGACGAGTTCACCACGAACGACCCCTTCTTCAGCGCGACCCGCGTCAGACCTCCGGGTAGCACGAAGATGTCTCGCCCGTGAAGGATGTACGGGCGCAGATCGACGTGCCGCCCCTCCAGGTAGCGCAGGTGCTTGCCTTCGCCGAGCAGCGTGGGGACACGCGACAGGCCGAGCAGCGGCTGCGCGATGTAGTTGCGTGGGTTGGCCTTGATGTGGTCCGCGAAAGCCGCACGCTCGCCGACGGAGGCCTGCGGTCCCATGAGCATGCCGTAGCCCCCGGATTCGTTGGCCGCCTTGACGACGAGCTTGTCCAGGTTGGCGAGCACGTGCGCGCGCTGCTTCTCGTCGTGGCACACGAACGTGGGCACGATGGGCAGGATGGCGTCTTCGCCCAGGTAGTACTTGATGATGGCGGGGACGTACGCATAGACGACCTTGTCGTCGGCGACGCCGGTGCCGGGCGCGTTGCAGATGGCCACGCGGCCCGCGCGCACGACGTTCATGATGCCGGGGATGCCGAGCATCGAGTCGGGGCGAAACACCTTCGGGTCGAGGAAGGTGTCGTCGATGCGGCGGTAGATGACGTCGACCCGCGCGAGCCCCCGCGTCGTGCGCATCCAGACGAAGCCGTCGCGGATGACGAGGTCCTTCGCGACGACGAGCTCGACGCCCATCTGCTGCGCGAGAAACGAGTGCTCCGAGTACGCCGAATTGTACGGCCCCGGCGTGAGCACGACGACGTTGGGCGTGGCAACGCCGCGCGGGCACACGTGCTGAAGGACGCGAAGCAGCTCGCTCGGGTACTGGTCGACGGGCCGGACGCGCGACTGCTGCAAGACGTTGGGGAACGTCCGCTTCATCACCTGGCGGTTGTGGAGCACGTACGACACGCCCGACGGGCAGCGCAGGTTGTCCTCGAGCACGTAGTACTTGCCGTCGGAGTGACGGACGAGGTCGGTGCCGTTGACGTGGCACCAGATGCGCTGTGGCGGGTCCAGGTCTTTGCAGCCGGGCAGGTACGAGGTGGCGGTCTCGACGATCTCGCGGGGGATGATGCCGTCGGTGATGACGCGCTGCTTGTGATAGACGTCGTCGATGAAGAGGTTCAGCGCGCGGGTGCGCTGGATGAGGCCGCGCTCGATCGTGGCCCACTCTTTCCCCGAGACGACGCGGGGCACCAGATCGAACGGCAGGATCTTCTCGGTGCCGTGGTCATGGCCGTACACGTTGAACGTGATGCCCATGTGCAAGAGCGCGCGCTCGGCGGCTTGCTGGCGCTGCGCGATGTCGGTCTCGGGCAGCGACGCCATGATGCCTGCGAGGAGGTCGCAGCCGGGGCGCGGCCTGCGCTCCGGGTCGAACATCTCGTCGTAAAACGGACCCGGATCGTACGCCGCGAAATCCACCCTGGAGGGCTAACACGTCGAAAGTTTCTCCCGTGTTTCTCACTCAGTCCCTCGGGTAGGCGTCCGATCCCATCTCCATGCCGTCGAGGCCTTGGGTCTCGACTTCGGGGTCGACGCGATTGCCGATGAGCCGGTCGAGCAGGCGGAAGAAGAGCAGCGCGGCGCCGAACACGACCACCGCGTTGACGACGACGCCGATGGCCTGCGCCGCGAGTTGCCCGGCATCGCCGAAGACGAGCCCGCGCACCGGCCCGCCGACGCCGTTCCACCCGTCGCCGAAGCTCCCGTCGGCGAAGAGACCGACGGCGAGCGTGCCCCATGCGCCGCAGACGCCGTGGACGGGAATGGCGCCGACCGGGTCGTCGATTCGAAGCCGCCCTTCGAGGAGCTCGACGGCCGAGGGAACCAGCAGGCCCGCCACGACACCGATGAGCGCCGCCGCCGCGGGCGCGACGAAGGCGCACGACGCCGTGATGGCGACGAGGCCCCCGAGCAGGCCATTGCACGCCATCGCGACGTCCGGCCGCCGGTGCCGCTGCCACACGTAAAAGAGCGACGTGAGCGCCCCGGCCGAGGACGCGAGGCATGTGTTGACGGCGATCTCGGCGATGCGCGGCTCGGACGCGGAGAGCGTGGACCCCGCGTTGAAGCCGAACCACCCGAAGGCGAGGACGAACGTCCCCATCATGGCCATCGGGAGGTTGTGGCCCGGGATGAGGGCGATGGTGCCGTCCTTGCGAAACTTGCCGATGCGCGGACCGATCACGATCGCGCCCGCGAGCGCGGTGACGCCGCCGGTCATGTGCACGACCGACGATCCGGCGAAGTCGACCTCGCCATGCCCGAGGCCGAAGCTCACGCCGATCGACGCGAGCCAACCGCCGCCCCAGACCCAGTTGGAGAAGAGCGGGTACAGCAGGGCCGACATGAAGAAGCCGTAGACGACGAACGCCGAGAACTTCCAGCGCTCGGCCAGCGCGCCGGTGGGGATGGTGGCCGCCGTGTCCATGAAGACGACCGAGAAGAGAAACATCGCGAGGTTGCCCGGGTCGTGCGGCACGCTCACCAGCGCGAACTTGGACGCGCCGAGCAGACCGAAGAAGCGCGACCCGAGCCGGAAGCCGAGCTCCGCGTGCGCGCCGCTGGAAAGGCCGAGCGGCCCCCACCCCTCGACGCCGCCCATCGCGAACCCGTACCCCAGCAGCCAGAAGCCGATGACGCCGACGGGATAGATGACGAGGTTCATCGCCATCGTGTGGACGGCGTTCTTCGATCGCGAGAAGCCCGTCTCCACCATGGCGAAGCCGAGCTGCATGAACATCACGAGGAACGCGCAGACGAGCACCCACGCCAGGTTGAGCGAGTGCTCGAGCGTCGAACCGGGCATGGTTTCAGCGCCCCCGGCCAGGAGCCTGCGCGCTCGCAGGCAGCGGGCTGACTGGAACCGGCTGGCGATGGCCGGCGGCGTTGCCCATGACCCACGTGAGCACGAGCAGCGTGCCGATGACGACGGTGAGCACGACGGGCGCGATGACGGCCCGCGGAATGCGGAGGCGGTCGATGAGCGGCCTGGGCCGCTCGGCCGAGCGATCCCGCAGCTCGACCTTGGACGGATCTTCGAGATCCGCGAGCATCTCCTTGGCGCTCGCGTAGCGCTCGCGGGGCGCTCGATCGATCGCGCGCAGGATGATCTCCTCGACCTTCGGATCGAGGTCCGGCTTGACCTCGCGCGGGGGACGCGGGTCCTCGCGCAGCTTGGCCCGCATCATCGCGTGGGCGTTGGCCTGGGGGTACGGCAGCTCGCCCGTCACCATCTCGTAGAGCATCGTGCCGAGCGCATAGAGGTCGGTGCGCACGTCGCCGCGCTTGCCGCGCACCTGCTCGGGCGCCATGTAGTCGGGCGTGCCGATGGCCGGCGACAGCCCGAACCAGGTCAGGCGCCGCGCGGCCTCGTCCATCGCGATGCCGAAGTCGAGCAGCTTGATCTGCCCGTCGGGCCCAATCAGCACGTTGTCGGGCTTGAGGTCGCGGTGGACCACCCCCTGCGCGTGCAGGTAAACGAGCGCGCTGCAGATCTGCTTCACGATCCCCAGCGCCTCTTCGGTGGTGAACTTGCGTCGCTCGCCCATGACGGCGCGGAGGGACTTGCCCTCCGCGTACTCCATCACCAGGTAGATGCGGCTCTTGGACTCCGGCGAGAGCACCCGGACGATGTTCGGGTGCACCAGCTTCTGCCCGATCTGCTCCTCGCGCTGGAACCGCTGGAAGAACGCGACGTCGCTCTCGAACTGCATGTGCGGGACCTTGAGGGCCACCGTGGATCCGCTGCGGCGATCGATCGCCTTGAAGATCGAGGCCATCCCGCTGCGAGCGAGGAGCTCCGTCAGCTCGTACTGATCGAGCTTGTCCCCAGCCAGAACCTCGCGCATGGCAGCCCCCGCGTGTAGCACGAAGAGCCCACCCGGGCCCCAGACACTCGGGTCTCATCGGGCCGCTGAAAGAAACCTCGAGCGAGAGAAAACCACCAGGACACGAGGGCCACCAAGCAAGAAACCTGGGGATTTTGATCTCTTCTCCCCCGTGTCTTTGGTGTCCTCGTGGTTCAAACTCTCGTTTCTAGGGCGTGGCCGGCTTTTCGGAGAGCAGCACGGGCTTCGAGGCCTTCTTGCTGCCGCGGAGGAAGTAGATGCCGCCGTAGATGCCCCAGGCCGCGCAGATGGCGAGGGCAATGTACGGCTCCTTCACGCTCATCCCGCTGACCATGAACGGGCCGACGAGATAGAAGATCATGCACGCGAGGTTCGCCAAGAGGCCGAACACGGGCACGACCACGTGCTTGAAGCCGTGGAACGTGTGGTGCTCCTGGAACGCCACCATCGCGACGATGCACGTCAGCATGTAGAGGAGGAACGTCCCGAAGTTGCTGACGAGCGTGACGATGACGAGCGTGTTCGGCAGCTTGCTCAGCGTGGTCGGATCGAAAATCCCGAAGCTATACCAGATGTTGTGATACTTCGGGTCGAGCGGGGCCGGCGTCGTTCCGCCCAGGTAGACGCTGACCGTGAGGATGCCGATCACCGCCGAGACGACGCACAGCGTCCAGATGGAGCGGTGCGGGGTGAGCCTCGTGCCGTGGACGAGGCCAAAGTGCGCGGGCACTTCTTCGTCGCGGCCCATGGCGTAGGTGACGCGCGCGCCGGTCGACATGCACGAAAGCGTCGTGCCGATGAGCGCGAGGAACACGGTGGCCGCCTCGATGAGCACGAAGGTGCGACCCGCGGCCGCCGAGCCGAACATCCACGTGCCGACGATCATCATCATGTCGCCGAGGGGCGCCCCCGACGCCCCTGCGTTCGTCAGCGTGTAGCCCTTGTTGAGAAAGTAGTTCGAGGCGAAATACGCGAACAGGTAGCAAACGAGCCCCTGGATCGCGAGCGACAGCAGGACGGCGCGCGGCACGTCGCGCTTGGCGTTCTTGGCTTCTTCGCCCATCGCCGTGACCGATTCGAATCCCACCAGGATGAGGATCGCCACGCAGCACTGGATGAAGCTGAACGACAGCGCGTGCGGCGCGACGACCGAGGTCGCGCTGCCGTGGAACTGGAAGTGCGGCGCGAGGTCTTTCGGATGATCGGCGTCGACGGGTTCCATCGTCGTCGCCTCGTCCGCGGCGTACGACAGGATGAACGGCACGGGCTTGCCGTCCTTCATCTCGGCGACGGGCTGGCCCTTGTCGTCGATCTTGTCTTGCATGACGGGCTGACCGGCGGAGTCGAGCTTGGGCTTGCCGTCCTCGACCACGGGCTCCTGCGCCACGACGTAGCTGATCGGTACGCCGTTCGAGAGGTGCAGGCCCTGCGACCCCTCCGGGTGCTGGAAACGGTACGAGAGCGCCATCACGGCGAAGATCATCAGGCCGGTGATCTGGATGATGTTGATGGCCATGTTCACGCCCGTGGTCGCGGTCACGCCGCGGAACGTGATGAACGCGACGCCATACGAGAACGCGACGCAGAAGACGATCATGAACAGCGGGCTGCCGAAGCTGCTGCTGAACGTGTCGGGAAAGAACTGGTTGAGCAGGTACCCGCTGATGAGCCCCGTCACGCCGACCATGCAGCCCGGGTACACCCAGTAATAGAGGTGGCTGGCCCAGCCGGTGATGAACTTGGCCACCCGGGCGAACTTGTATGCGTGCGTCTTGGCCAGGAAGGCCTGCTCGGCGAAGAAGTACGACGAGCCCGCGCCGGGGTAGAGCTTCGACAGCTCGGCGTACGCGATCGCCGTGGAAAAACAGAGCAAGAGGGCGAGGACGATCCCGAACCACATCGCGCTGCCGGCCATCGGGGCTCCGTACAGGGCCTGGATCTGGAAGGTGAGCCAGAGAAGCGCTCCCGGCGCGATCAGCGCCATCGCGTTGATGGTCAGACCTGTCAGACCGAGCGTCTGCCTGCTCGAGGTCGGTCCCGTTTCCGGCGTCGTGATGTCGGACATGGTGAGATCCCCTGGTTGGTGACGGCGGACCCTAGTGAGCCAGGTGTTTCCAGAGCATTGCCGACGAGAGTCGTCTCACCTCAAACTTTGGACTTCCTTTATTGTTTCTGGTGCGTTTCCACAGCTGCCGAACGGGTGCTCGTGTGGAATAGTGGCGCGCCGCGGCGATGAAGAATTCGACCCCAAAGGCCGCGCTCCCCGGCCCTGCGGTCACGTTCGCGACCCTTTCCGACGAGGGGACCGAACGCGGAGGCAACGAAGATGCGTGCGGAACGCACGTCGAGGGACCGCTGCACGTGCTCGTCACCGTCGCCGACGGCGTGGGCGGCGAAGAGGGCGGCGAGATCGCGAGCCGCACGGCCGTCGACGTGACGCTGCGGGCGTACGGCGAGAGCCCCCCCACGTGGAGCCCGGCCAAACGCCTGTACCGCGCCGTGCAACAAGCGAACATCGAGATCCACGACCGCGCGCTCGTGGTGACCGAGCTGCGGCGCATGGCGACGACGCTGACGGCGATCGTCGTCGACGGCGGCATGGCGTACGCCGCGCACGTGGGCGACAGCCGCCTCTATCTCCTGCGCGGCGGCGCGCTCGTGCAGAAGACGAAGGACCACACCGTCGCGGGCGCGCGCCGGCGCGTGGGGCTCATCAGCGCGGCGGCGGCGAAGGCGCACCCCGAGCGGTCCACGCTCACGCGGTCGCTCGGACGGGAGCTCATCGCGGCGGTCGATCGCCTCGCGTTTCCCGTGGCCGATGGCGACACGCTGCTCGTGTGCAGCGATGGCCTCTACAATGTCCTGGACGAGGCCGAGCTGCTCGCGGGCGCCGCGGAGGACGACGCCGAGACCGCGTGCCGTACGCTCATCGAGCGCGCCAACGCTACCGGCACGCCCGACAACGTCACCGCGGCGATCGTGAAGGTTCGGGGCCCCCTGGCGGAGACCCGGCCGAGCGGTATCCGCGCCCTCCTCTCGCGCGTCTTCGGCGCCTGAGCGCGCCCGCTGGACGAGGCCTTGCCGGGCATGCAAGGGTTGCGGGCCGTGGCGGAGGGCGTGCGATCGCAGAAATGGCCGGGCTGGCTCGTCGCTCTATCGGCCGCGCTGCTCGCGCTCGGCCTGCGGCTGCTGGGCATCCGTCTGGGCCTGCCCTTCTTTCACCACTGGGACGAGTGCTGGATCGCCGACAACTCCAAGAAGATGCTCCAGACCGACGACTGGGAGCCGGCCACGTACCAGTACGGGGCGCCGCTCTCGGCGATCACAGCCTGGATCTGGGTCACGATCTCGGAGCTGTGGCCCAAGGTGCACTTCTACGATCCGGGCGACGGCATCACGATGCGCCTCATCGCGCGGATCGTCACGGCGGTCATCTCGTCGGCGGGCGCCGGCGGCGTGTATCTGGCCGCGCGCTACGCCACCCCCGGCGATGACGCGGGCCGGGTGCGGGGGGCGTACGCCGCCATCCTCTATGCGACGGCGGCGGAGCTCGTCTCGCACGGGCGCTACGCGGTCACCGACGCGGACCTCGTCGCGTGGGTCGCGTGGTCGCTCGGCGCCGGCGCGCTGTTCTTGCGCACGGGCGCGTTCGTGTGGGCGATCGGCACGCTGCTTTTTGCGGCCATGGCCGTGTCGTTCAAGGTCACCGCCGCCACCGCCCTCGCGATCCCCGCCTTCGCGTTCATGCTGCGCGCCGTGACGGTGCCCGGGCTGCGCGCGCCGGCGTGGGGGCGCGGCGCGATGATGGCCGCGATCCCGCTCGCCGTGGCGTTCTTCCTCCTGCTCAATCCCCACGTCGCGATCCACTGGCAAAACGCGCTCCGCGACATCCAGAGCCGTTCGCGCCAGACGATCGAGGGCGGATTCCCGCTGTTCCTGCTGCGGAGGCCGGGCTTGGACCACCTGGGGTCGGTCATGCACGGGCTCGCGCTCCTGGCGTTTCACAGGTGGATCGTCCCTGCGGCGGTCGCAAGCGCGTGCGCCGTCTTCGGATTGGCGTTGGCGCTCCGGCAGCGGAGCTTGTCCTGCGCGGTGGGGATCGGCCACGCGCTCATCGCAATCCTCGCGATCGCTCTGACGAGCCGCGCGTACCTCTTTCGCAATTACCTCGTGACCCTCCCCATCCTCTGCGTTGGTTTCGGCTTCACGATGCAGGCCGCCACGGCGGCGGTGGCCTCGTGGGCGCGGGGGCGGCGCGAGATGCAGCGGCCCTCCGGGCCGGCGCGGCTCCTGGTGCGCGTTCCGTGGGTCGCGGCGGCGTTCGCGATCGTGTACGTCGCGGTGCCCCTCGGGCAGGCGGTGCGCGCGCAGCAGCTCTCGCTCGACGCGCGCGTGCGGGCGCTCGACTGGATCTCGGCGCAGGCGGGCAGCCGCCGGGTCACCGTCGCGTGCACCCCGGACATCATCTCGCAGGGCGGCTACAAGTCCGATTGGCTACGCGACATGCTCAAGCGCCCGAGCGTCCACCTCGTCGGCGACGTGAAAGACGCCGACGACGCCGCGCGTTCGCACGCCGACTACATCCTCGTCGTCTCCCACGCCGACGGCAGCGACGACTGGGGCGACATGTGGCCGTTCACGGACGTGAAGGGCTACGCGAGCGTGGCCCACTTCGATGCCAGCCCGTACGAGCACCGGTTCGACATCACGTCGACGTGGGACGGGCGCTTCTACGTGATCCTGCTGAAACGCGACGAGTCTCACGGCGCATAGACTTCGATCTCGTCGAGCGCGATGTACGCCGTCCCCGTCATGCGCACCCGCACGTAGCGCGCCGTCTCGTCGAGGTGACCGACGACCCAGGGCTCGGTCCGGGTGAAGAGGTCCTTGCGGACGCCGCGCGTCGTCATGTTCGACGGGTCGTTGCCGACTTCGAGGATGAGCGGCAGGCAGTCGGTGAAATTGGAGTCGCCGCGGTTGTAGACGACGATCTTGCCGATACGCGTAGGGCGCAGCAGATCGACCATGATCCATGGGTCTTGCCTGCCGCCGTCGGCGGTATTGTCGGTGTGGGCCCCGTAGCTGAATTCGATCTTGCCGTTGACGAGGTACGCACCGCCCACCGACTCGCGAGACGGGTGCACCGTGCTCTGGGTCACGGGCTTGTGCAGCGCGAGGTCCCGCGGCGCGAACAGAACGCGCGCCGGCACCACGATGGCGATCACGGCCGCGAGGCCCAGCACGGCTTGCCTCGTCGCGGCGTACACGGCGAGCCTCTTTTCCGTGCGCGGCTCGATCGCTTGCTCGAGGAGCGTCACCAGGCGCGCCATTGCGGCGTAGGCGGCAGCCGCCTCGGCCTTGCCGGGCGGGGGTTCGTCGACCGGCGGCGGATCGCAGAGCGCCGCTCTGGCCGAGCGGAGGTCGCGCAGATCGACGTCGATGCCGAGCTTGGGCCAGATTCGCTCCAGCGCCGCCCACGCGGCGCGGATATCGGCGACGTCCGACGGATACACCTCGCCCTCCGCCGCGACGACGCCCGCCGCGACGAGCGGCGGGATCCCCTCGCGGTAGAGCGCCACCGCGGGCGCGAACTCCGTCTCCGGGCTGAGCTGCTCGGCGACCCGCAGCCGCGCGCGAGCGGCGAGCCAATAGCGCCGCAGCGACGCATGAACCGACGCGGGCCGCGCGCGGACCTTGCCACGCGCCTCGTCGAGGAACAGGACCTCGCGGAACGGGCCGCGCAACAGGTCCATCACGCGCCTGAGCCGCGCGGCCGGGCCACGATCGGTGGGCGAAGGGGACTCGCGATCAGCGGGGATCGACACGGGAAAGCGCGGTACCCTACCACCATGGTCGGTCGACTTCCTCGGCTTCTCTCCATCGTCGTTCTGCTTTTGTCAGCTTCGACCGCGTCGTGCCGCGGCCTCTTTTTCTGGGCGGCCGAGACGGCGATCCTCACAGCCATCGTCGTCAGCGCCACGCCTCCTCCGCCGCCGCAGGTGGTCATCGTTCCGGAGGCCCGCCCCGGGTTCGTCTGGCAGTCTGGTTACTGGACGCTGCAGGATGGACAGTGGGCGTGGGTCGACGGGTCGTGGATCGCCGTTCGCGACGGATACACGTGGACACCCACCCACTGGCAGCAAGTCCAGGATGGATCATGGCAGCTCGTCCCCGGCCACTGGGACGCCACCCCGGCTGCCCCGCCTCCGCCCCCGCAGTGACGGCGACGTCGTCTCAGCCCTCGTCGCCGTAACTTGGTACGAGGGCGCGGGCGAACCGCTCGGGGTCCACGACGCTCTCCCCGACCAGCATCGCCCGACTCCGTTCGACGGCGGCTGCCCCGGCATCGCCGCCCTCGATCTCCCCGAGGCGCCAGCGGGCGGCCGCGGCGAAGAGCTTCATCTCGTGGGCCTCGAACCCCTGCGCGGCGGAGGTCAGGCGTCGAACGGCGTCGTTCTCGCGACCGAGCCGCCATGCGAGCGCCCCCGCCGTCATGTCGGCGATCGGCCTGGCCCAGCTCACCTTCTCGCGCTCGATGCCCCCGATCAGTCGGGACGCTTGCCGTAGATCGCGAGCGCGCGCGGCCCCTCGCGACGCCAGCAGACAGCGCACCTGCAGCACGCGAAAGTTGATCCGCACGGATTCGACCTGGAAGAACTGCGCCGTGCGGTGGGCCCGCTCCTCCTCGGAGAGCCGCGCGAGGGCCCTCTGCTCGTCTCCCGTGTACAGGTCCGCGATGGCCAGGCCGACCGACGCCCAGTGGTGTTGCAGGGTAAAGACGCGCTTGGACCAGTGGGAGAGCGCATCGCGGATCGCGTCGCGAAGGTCGTCCACGCGATCGGCCGCGAGATGGGCGAGCACCGGGTACCCCGAGAGCGGGACCCACGCGGCGTAGCGGTCGCTCCCGTCGGCGCGCTCCTGGTCATGGAGGTCGGCACGGCGGCGGAGCTCGCGGATCTCGCCGAGGAGCGCCAGACCGATCGCGGCGAAGATGCGCGCGGTGGCGATCTCCCACCCGGCGCCGGGGCATCGGCTCCGGAACACGCGCTCGGCTGCGTCGCAGCGTTCGACGCCCGCTCGCAGCTGGCCCGAGACGGACGCGCCCATCCCCTCGGCCAGATCGCACAGGGCCATCGCGTGGGGGTGGCCCACTTCGGCGGCGAGCGCACGCGCGCGGACGCTGAGCTTCTCGAAGGTGCGGCGGCCCGGGCTCCCGAGGCTCGCGAGGTGCGCGACTTCGAAGCCCAGCGCGCGGGCGACGCGATACGGCTCACCGACGCCGAGCGCGAGCGTCACGTGCCGCGCCTGGAGCTCCGCGCCGCGCATCGTGTCGATCACACCCGCGGTCACCGTGGCCGACCACACGGCGTCGAGTCGCTCGAGATCGGCCTCGGGAACGCGCGCCTCTTCGCGTGCCGAAAACCCGTAGCCGCGCGCGGCAAGAAACACCCTGCGCGCCACGAGGGACACGAGCGCGGCGCGCGCGCTCGCCACGGGACGCACCCCCACCGCGCGGAGCACCGTCTCGATCGTCCGGAAGCCGTCGTCCACGTGGCCCGAGCGAAGCAGCTGCTCGCCGGCACGCCGCTGCAGCTCGGTGGCCTCGCCGGGGTGGGCGCGCTCCGCGGCGTCGAGGTAGACGTCGGCCGCGGCCTTGCCGTGACCGGCATTGGCGAGGGCGTCGCCGAGCGCGCGTTCGAGCGCGGTCCGCTTCGCGCCCTCGTATCGGCCGGCGCCGAGCGCCAGTCCGTAGAGACGCGCCGCGCGATCGAACGCGAGCGACGACGCGGCCTGACGCGCCGCGAGGACGGCGTGAACGGCCGCGGCGGCCCAGTCGTCGGCCCCGCGATAGTGCTCGGCGAGCACCTCCGGATCCGCGTCCCCCTCGCGCTCGAGGGCCGCCGCGATGTCCCGATGGCGCGCGCGCCGTTCGTCGGCCGTGAGCGCGCCGACGACCGCCGCGGTGATGCGGTCGTGATAGCCCACGAGCACGTCGCCGGTGCCAGCCCCACGCGTCCTCACGAGCTGCCCGGAGCGCAGCACCGCGAGAGACCGGTATGCATCGGAGTGGAGCTGGGCGGCCAGAAACGCCGTGCGTCGCCCGATGGGCGTGCCCGCGATCGACACCACCTCGAGCAAACGCTGCGCGCCCGAGGGCAGCTTGCGCACGCGCCCCAGGATCATCTGCTCCAGCGACACGTCGAGCTTCGGCGCGCCCGCGGATTGGGCTGGCGGCGCGCGGTCGCGAAGAAACGACGCGAACTCGCGGATGAAGAACGGATTGCCCTCGGTCTCGGCGGCGACCGCCTCGGCGTCGGTGGCGGCGGCGTCGCCCAGAACCGTCCGCGCCAGGGCGCGCGACTCGTCGCGCGCGAGCGGCGAGAGCGCGATCTCGACGCGGCTCACTTCGCCTCGTGGCAAGGCGGCCACGGCCTCGAGGAACGCGACGCTGCCCTCGGCCGCGCGGTGACTCAGGATGACGAGCAGCGAAGCGGGCGCCGACGGCCGGAACAACGACAGCAGCAGCTCGGCGCTGTCGACGTCGGCCCACTGCACGTCGTCGAGCCATACGACCAGTGGCCGCTCGGCGCTCAGACGCGCCAGCACGCCGCGGAATGCCTCGAACGCTCGCCGTCGGAGCCCCCGAGGCTCGGAGGGATCGTCGTAGACCTCGTCCGACGGCTGCACGAAGCGGAAGACCGGGAACATGCGCTCGAGCGCGCCCGCGTCGTCTGGCACGAAGCGCGTGCGCTGCGCTTCGGGCAACGCGATGAGGTACCGGGCGAGCGACTCCATCAAGTCGTCGAAGGCCTTGAAGGGCACCGACTCGCGCTCGTAGCAGGTGGATGCGAGCACCAGCGCACGCCCCTCGTCGCGCAGCCGTTCGACGAACGAACGGACGAACGCCGTCTTGCCGATCCCCGAGGGCCCGATGACGCTCACCATCGCGCAGCAATCCGACGCCGCCGCGTCGAAGGCCCCTTCGATCCGGGCGAGCTGCTCCCCACGGCCGATCAGACGCCGCTCCGACGGAGGGGCGCTGGCCGTCGCGTGCACCGGGTGCGCGTCGGGCGGGGCGAGGCGGCGGAGCAGGTCGCCGGCCGTGGGCCGCGCTTTGGGGTCGTGGTGCAGGAGCAGGGCCGCGAGAGCCGCCAGATCACGCGGGACACCGAGCGGCTCGGCCGGCGAGCCGGGCGAGAGCTTGTCGAGCAGGACGCGCTGCGGATCCGACGAGAACGGCAGCCGCCCCGTCAGCATCTCGTAGAGCATGACGCCCACCGCGTACATGTCCGCTGGCGGGCCCACGTCGTCGAACGTGGCTTGCTCGGGCGCCATGTAGCCGGGGGTTCCGACGATCTGACGGCGACCGGCCAGGTCGTGCGCCATCACGTCGGTGACGAGGCCGAGGTCGAGCAGGACGACGCGGTCCTCGCGCGTGACCATGACGTTCGACGGTTTGACATCGCGGTGGACCTTGCCTGCCGCGTGAAGCGCCGCCAGGCCGCTCGCGAGCTGCACGAACGCCGATCGGGCGCGCGCCTCGTCGAAGCCTGCCCGCTCGGTCACGGAAGCTCCACCACGGACGTAGGGGATGAGATGGTCGCCCTCGAGCAGCTCCATCGTGAAAAACCAGCGGTCGTCCGCGAAGAACAGCTCGTAGAGCGAAATGAGGTGTGGATGCTCGAGGTCGCGCAGCGACCGGAACTCCCTCTTGAACCGATCGGGCCACTCGCGACCGAAGCCGCGCATCACCTTGAGCGCCACGCGACCGCCATCGAGACGGTCCGCGGCCTCGTACACGAAGCCAAAGGCCCCCTCGCCCAGCCTGCGCTCGAGGACGAAGCGGTCTCCGACCACCGTGCTCAGGGCGGGCGCCACCCTCGCCGCCACCTCGAGCGCTCGGGTCGCCGACTCGAGACTGCCCGTCTGTTCGACTCTCATCTCGCGCGACCATCGATTGTGCGCCCCGCACGACGAGGGCACAACTTCGATACTTCACAAGAGCGGTGATTCGTTCTCTAACCGCGGAGGAGTCGACGCTCACGGAGTGCGAGCCCGCAATGCGTACCAACGGCGCCACCGCGGCCTGAAGAGCCCGACCGCACAGGAGGGGCTTGATCATGAGACGAAAAACGATCGCAGCGATCGTCGTGGGCGCCGCGTGGACGGCGACCGCTGCGCTGATCGCGGGGTGCCCGAAGCCGAGCGGCGGAGCCGGAGCAACCGACGCGCCGGCCGAACCAGCGCCCAATGCCGCGCTGGCCGACGCGGCGCCTTGCCAGTACGCGGACGCTGGCCCCGAACAACCCTCTTACCTCAACGATCCATGGGGAGGCGACGCGTCGCGCGGGCGTTTCTTTCATCTGAGCGAAGGGAGCGAGATCTTCCCGTACCCCTGGCTGCTCGCGCTCGAGACCGGCGCCGGCACCGCGTTCTTCAGCACGAACGCTCCGCCGTATGGCTTGCTCCGCGATCCGCCGGACCCGTGCTGCAGCGACGACACGTGCAACCACTACGGGCAACCGGTGGGTATGACGGTCGCGCAGACGCGCGACCTGGCGTGGTCGGGCCTGGAGATGTTCGGGTTCAACTGCGCGGCCTGCCACGTGGGCGAGCTGACGGCCCAGGGCAAGACGTTCCGAGTCATCGGCGGGCCGAACATGTTCGACATCATGGGCTTTCTCACCGGCTTCAAGGCCTCGATCGCGTACACCGTGAGCAGCATCGAGTCGTTCACGGCGTTCGTGGCCCGCGTGGCAGATGGGGCCCTGCAGTCGAACAAGGAGCCCGAGCTTGCGGCACGGTTGCAGTTCGCGAAGCAGATCTCTTCGCGGCTCAGGGCCGACGCCAGCTCGCCGACGAACGCCGCCCTGATCGGCGCCCTGCAGAAGGCGTTCGACGACTTCAAGGCGCATCATCCGCCCAAGCCCCGGCTCGCGTACACCCCTACCGCCCGGCCGATTCCGCGGACCGCGTGGGTCCCGCGCGCCACGGCGGCGCTGCCCATCGCTCCGCACGTGGGCGCGCTCGCGACGAAGCTCGCGCAAGCGACGAAAGCCGCCGCGGAACCGAAAGCGGAGAGCGCGCCGCTAGCCATGTCGGGGCAAGACGTGACCGACGCCGTCCAATACCTCTCGGACTTCGGCGAGGTCCTCGCCCTGCTGCTGCAACGCCTCGACGACATCGAGCGCATCCTGGGGGGCGCCGGGAGCGGCGTCGCGCTCACCGCGCCGGGGCCGGGACGGGTCGACGCCTTCATGATGGCGCACAACTCGCTCTTCGTGAACGAGCCCGCAGCACCGATGACTTCGCCCGTCGACTATCCGCGCATCTGGGGCCTCGGCGAGCTTCACTGGTATCACTGGGACGGCAACACCAACTCGCTGCTCGAGCGCAACGCCGGCCAGGCGCTCGGCCTGGGCGCGATCATCGATCCGGCCAACCTTCAGTCGACGGTCCAGATCGTCAACATCGAGGAGCTCGAGAATCTGGCCCTCGCGATCGGCAAGCCGCGGTGGCCGTTCCCGTTCGACCAGGGCCTGGCCGATAGCGGTGCGGTCGTGTTCCGGCAGCAGCAGTGCGAGCGCTGTCACTCCTCGAGCGACGGCGGCGTGGGCATCCTGCCAGTGGAAGCGATCGGTACCGACCCGCTCCGCGAGGAGAACTTTGCGATGAACATGGCGCCCGACGGATCCTTCCACGGCGAGCCGTTCGTCAACGCATTGGGGTCGACACTCGCGCAGGTCGTCGCGCAGGCCATCGCCGCGGAAGACGCCTCGAGCGACTGGGATCGCGACGCCTCGTGGCGGCTCACGGGCGGGTACGTGCAGCGACCGCTCGACGGCATCTGGGCAACGGCGCCCTACCTGCACAACGGCTCTGTCGCGACGATCGACGACCTGCTGACGCCCCCCGCCGCCCGCCCCGTCTCGTACTCCGGCGGCTCCCGCGCGTACGACACGACCCGGCTCGGCTACAAGGGCGACGGCGGGTTCCCCTTCGACGCGGGCGCCCCCGGCAATAGCGCCGCGGGCCATGCGTACGGCGTCGACGCGTCTGCCGCCGACAAGGCCGCCCTCATCGAATATCTGAAGACGCTCTGACTCGAGCGCGCCGGCGCGGACACCCTGCGGCCGGCCGCGGACACGGTCTCGCGCCCCGACGCCACGGAGAAACGTGCGGCCGGAGCGGCGGCACGCCCATCGCAATCGACGGGCTTCAGGCCGATCGCGGCCAGAAGGAGTCGAGAGATGGAAGAGCAATCGAAGAACATGAAGACGGTCTACACGGTCGTCGAGCGCGCCCCCGGCAAGTCGTTCTGGGTGCGGGTGGGCGTGGGATTCACCAATCGCGACGGCTCACTCAACTTGCGGCTGGACGCGATGCCCGTGAACGGAATGCTGCAGGTCCGAGAGTGGGACCCGGCCGATCGACGACCCGAGAGCGTCGACGGCCAGCCAGCGCCCCGCTCGCGAGCGCGCGACGGGGCGACCAGCCCGGCCGAGTGAGAGAACGATGAACGGCACGCCCCGCTTCCGGGGGCTCGCGTCGCGAATGGCGGCGCGCGTGATGGCCTCGCGTTTCGCGGGCCCCATCGCGCGCGTCGCCCTTGCCGCCGCCGCCCTCTTGTTTCTCGCCCTCATCGGCCGCGTCGGCCTCGCCGGAGCCTTCACCAGCCCGGCCCTCGCCGCCGCCACCACGCCCGCGCCCCCATCCGCGCCTGTGCTTGGGCCCGCGCCCGCGCTTGCGCCTGCGTCCGCGCTTGCGTCCGCGTCCGCGCTTGCGCCCGCGTCCGCGCTTGCGTCCGCGTCCGCGCTTGCGCCCGCGCCCGCGCTTGCATCCGCCCCCTCCCGCACCCCCGCCTCCTCCGACGATCCCGTCGTCCTCAACACCGCGACCGTCACCGACCTGCGTCGTCTCCCGGGCATCGGCGACAAGCGCGCCAACGCCATCCTGGCGTTGCGGGCCCGCCTCGGGCGCTTTCGAGCCGTCGAGGATCTGTTGAAGGTCAAGGGCATCGGCCGCGCGATGCTCAAGCGACTTCGCCCGCTGGTCCGGGTCGACCCCGGCCTTGCACCGGGCGACGCGGGCGCTCCCGCCGGCGCCGTCGCGCCGAGCGACGAGGCTACGTGGTCTCCGAGCGCCCTCGGCTGACGGCCGTACGCAGCGCGGCGATGAGCGGCCGGATGCGATCTTGCCTTAGCTTGTACGCCGCCCGATTCGCCACGAGGACGCTCGAGATGCGCGCCACGAGCTCGCGCTCCTCCAGGCCGTTGTGGGCCAACGTGGCGCCTGTTTCCACGAGGTCCACGATGAGATCCGAGAGACCGACGATGGGCGCCAGCTCCACGGAGCCCTGGACGTAGACGATGTCCGCCTGGATCCCGCGGCGGGTAAAGTGATCGGCCGCGCAACGCGGGTACTTGGTGGCGACACGCGGCACCCCGGTCGGGGGCTCCCTGCCGGCGATGCCCGCGACGACCATCCGGCAGATGCCGATGTGGAGATCCAGCGGTCGATACAGGTCGCTCGCGCGCTCCATCAGGGTATCGCGCCCGCTCACGCCCAGGTCCGCGGCGCCATATTCCACGTAGGTGGGCACGTCATCCGGCTTCAACAGCAAGAAGCGGATGTCGGAGGAAGGAGATTCGCGTACCAGCGCACGGTCGTCCAGCAGCAGCGACGACGCGTCGACACCGGCGCGCTCGAGCAACGGGGCGACGACGCGCAGCACCCGGCCCTTGGGCAGGGCGATCGTGAGGGGCGCGGTCACGCCTCGGCACCCTTCACGCGTTCGATGCGGGCTCCGACGCGGCGCAGCTTCTCCTCGATGCGCTCGTAGCCACGGTCGATGTGATACACGCGGCGGACTTCGGTCTCGTCCTCGGCCACGAGGCCGGCGATCACGAGCGAAGCACTGGCACGCAGGTCGGTCGCCATCACGCTCGCCCCGTACAGCTTGTCGACCCCCTGCACCACGGCGGTGTTGCCGCGCAGCGCGATGCTCGCGCCCATCCGCTGCAGCTCCGGCACGTGCATGAACCGATTCTCGAAGATCGTCTCGCTGATGAGGCTCTCGCCGCGCGCAAAGCACATGAGCACGAGAAACTGCGCCTGCATGTCGGTCGGGAATCCCGGGTGCGGGGCGGTCGTCACGTTGACGGGGCGGAGCGGCCCGGTGCGGCGCACGCGGACGTTCTGGCCCTCGCTCGCGACCTCGACGCCGGCGGCGCGCATCTTGGCCACGAGCGGGGCCATCGCCTCGAGATCGGCCCCCTCGAGAACGACCTCGCCGCCCTCGGCGAGGGCCGCGGCCACCATGTACGTGCCGGCCTCGATGCGGTCCGGGATGATGGCGTGGTCGAACGGGTTCAGCTCACCGCGGTCGGAGCCGCGGACGTGGATCACTTCGGTGCCGGCGCCGTCGACTTCGGCCCCCATCTTGTTGAGCACGCGGCCAAGCTCCTCCACCTCCGGCTCGCGCGCGCAGTTGACGAGCGTGGTGCGGCCCTTGGCCAGCGCGGCCGCCATCATCAGGTTCTCGGTGCCCGTCACCGTAGGCATGTCGAAGTGGATCTCGTTGGCCTTGAGGCGTCCGCGATCGCCGGGGCCCTCGACGTGCACGTAGCCGCGCTCGAGACGGATCTTGCAGCCCATCGCCTCCAAGCCCTTGAGGTGCTGGTCGATCGGGCGAGCGCCGATGGCGCACCCGCCCGGCAGGGAGACCCGCGCGTGGCCGAAGCGTGCGACCAGGGGGCCCAGCACCAGGACGCTCGCGCGCATCTGCTTCACCAGCTCGTACGGGGCCTCGGGGCGCACGCTCGAGCCGGCGGCCACGGTCACCTCGGGCGTGGCGACCTGCACGTCGCGCCCAAGGAACCGCAGCAGGGCAGCGGTCGTCTCGATGTCACGAAGCGCGGGGACATTGCGAAGGCGGCTCGCCCCGTCCGAGAGCAGCGTCGCGCAAAGGATGGGGAGCGCGGCGTTCTTGGCACCGCTGATCGGCACGGAGCCGCGTAGCGGGCCGCCGGCGCGGATACGGATGGCGTCCATGCTCCCGCTCTTTGCCCGAATTCTCGCCGCGCGCCAAGTCGCGGGCCAAGAGATTGGCCGATTGGCCTACGCGCCGGGACTTTCACGCTTGCTCGCGCTTGCTCACGCCTGCGCGCGGCTACTTGGTCTTGGCCGCCTTGGCCGCACGGAAGCGGGCGCGCAGCGTGAGGCCGTAGCCTTCCTTGTTTTCTTGGGCGACGCGCCCGATCGCCAGGGCGTCGGGCGGCACGTCGCGGGTCACCGTGGTCCCCGTCGCCACGTAGGCGTTCTTGCCGATCGTGACCGGCGCGACGATCTGCGAGTCGCTGCCGATGAAGACCCCCGCCTCGATCGTGGTCGTGTGCTTCTGCACACCGTCGTAGTTGCAGAAGATGGTGCCAGCGCCCACGTTGGCGTCCTCGCCGATGACGCCGTCGCCCAGGTATGCGAGGTGGTTGGCCTTGGCCCCGCGCGCCATCGCGGTCTTCTTCGTCTCGACGAAGTTGCCGACGTGCACTTCTTCGCCCAGGTCGCTCTGCGGGCGGAGATGGGAGAACGGCCCCACCTGCGCGCGCGCGCCGATCTTCGAGTCGGTGGCCACGGTGTATGGCTTGACGCGCGCCCCTTCGCCCACGGTCACGTCGGTCAGCACGCACCCGACGTCGACCACGGCGCCGCGCGCGACCCGGGTGGCGCCGCGGAGCACCGCCCCGCTCTCGACGACCACGTCGGGCTCGAGCACGACGCCCGCGTCGACGCGTGCACCGTCGCGCACGGTGGCGCCCGCGAGGCGCCACTGGCGGAGGATGCGCTGGTGCAGGCGGCCTTCGACCAGCGCCAGCTGATCGCGGTCGTTGATCCCGGCCAGGACGTCGTCGGGCAGCGTCACGCCGGCAACGCGTTCGCCGGCGTTGCTCGCAAAGGCCACCACGTCGGTCAGGTAAAGCTCACCCTGGGCGTTGTTGGGAGAAAGCGACGCGAGCGCCTCGCGCAGGACAGCGACGCTCGCGGCATAGATGCCCGCGTTGATCTCGCGCACCGCGCGTTGCGCGTCGTCGCTCAGATCGCGGTGCTCGCGCACCTCGACGATCCGGTCCCCCTTGCGCAGAACGCGGCCGTAGCCCGTCGGATCGGACACCACGCACGTGGCGAGCGCCAGGGCGGGCGTGCGCTCGTCGTCGAGAGGCCCGGCCACGGCGCGAAGATCCTCGGCGCGCACGAGGGGTACGTCGCCGTTGAGAATGAGGACACGCGCCACGGTGTTGGGCAGCGCCGCCACGCCCACGCGGGCCGCGTCGCCCGTTCCGCGCTGCGTCTCCTGCACGGCCGTGCGAACGGGTAGGCCTCGAAAGGCGTGCGCCAGGTACTCCTCGACCTGACCGCGGCCGTGCCCGACGACCACGACGACGTCCTGGCAACCCGCGTCGAGCGCGGCGCGCACGCCGAAGTGCACCATCGGCAGCCCGCAGAGCGCGTGCATCACCTTCGTCGTCGCGCTCTTCATGCGGGTTCCCTGCCCGGCGGCGAGAACGATGGCGGACGTGGTCTCCATGGTGCGTCTCCGAGCTGGCCCTGACGGCCGAGCGTAGCTCAGGGGAGCAGATCGGGCAGCGGCGGCAGAGGCAGGGGCCCGTTCGGCGTGGGCGCGTTGGAGGCCGTGGCCGCCGCGCTCGCCGGCGCCGAAACGTTGCTCGGCACGTAGACGACGACCGGATCGCCCGGGTGCAAGGTCTGTTCGCGTCCGCGCCGGTTGATGCGCTCCATCGTGCGTGGGCGAACGTCGAAGCGGCGGCCGATCGACTCGAGCGTATCGCCCGCCTTGGCGAGCACCGTGACGCGCTTGAATCCCTTGTCGTGCTCGAGCGCGGCGAAGAACTCGTCCGAGCCGACGGGCAGCACCCGCACGTCGGCCTCGGGCACCACGACGACGCGCGAGAGGTCGGCGTCTTTGGCCACGAAGACCTGCAACGTCATGCCCTCTTGCAGCCGGGCTCCCACGTCGAGATCGTTCCAGCGACGCAGGTCATCGGTTGCGACGCGAAGGGCGCTCGCGATGTCCTTCAGGGTGTCGCCCACGAGCACCCGATAAAACACGCGCCGCCGATCGGGGTACACGAACTCGTCGGCCGGAACGACGACGCTCGGCTTGGCTCCCGCCGCCTGCGCGGTTCGAGCGCTCGCGACGGCCGCGTCGGCCCGGGGTTCGACGTGCGGCACCAGGAGCACCGTCCCGCCGCGCACCGCTTCGCCCGGTCCGATGGCGTTCAGCTCGACGAGCTTCGGGATCGTGGTCCGGTGGCTCACCGCGATCTGATCGATCGTTTCGCCGAACCGCACGACGTACCGGTCGAGCGGGGGTTGGTCGCGGCGGAGGCGCGCGAGGCCCTGCGCGGCCTGCACGGCTCGACCGTGCGGGACGCTCACGGCGTACGCATCGGCGTCCTCGACGGGCGGGGTCCGCAGCGCGCGGAGCTCGGGGTTATATCCCTCGATCTCCTTGAGGGTGCATCCGGCGGCCTGCGCCACGAGCGACAGCGGCGTGCCGGGCGGCACCGTGACCTTGTCGGGATCTTCGACGGCATCGAGCGCCACGTCCTCGAGCCCGAAGGCCGCGAGGTTGTGGGCCACGATTGCGGTCGCGATGATCTTGGGGACGTAGAGCGTCGTCTCCCAGGGCAGAGTGCCCTCGGTGTGCGCCAGCGACCAGAAGTCGTTCGTGTTGTAGCGGCGAAGGACGGACGCGAGACCCGCATAGCCCATGTTGAAACCCGCGAGAGCCAGCTCCCAGCCGCCGAACCGCCTGTGCAGGTCGCCCAAGAGCTCCGCTGCGGCTTCGGTGGCGGCCTCCGGATCGAGCCGCTGGTCGAGCCACCGATCGAGCGTCAGGCCGTAAATCTTGGCGGTCTCCGGCATGAATTGCCACAGGCCCGCGGCCCCAGCCGCCGAGCGCGCGGTCGGCTCGAACCCGCTCTCGATCATCGACACCCAGACGAGGTCGTCCGGCAGCGACTTGCGCCGGAGCGTCCGACGCATCGTGTCGCGCCACCGGCTCGAGTGGCGGTACAGATTCGCGAACGTCGAGCGCCCGCGCGGATCGTCGCGAAAGAACTGCAGGTACCGGACGACGCGATCGTCCCATCGCACGGGCAAGTCGGGCATCTGAAGGTGAGCCAACGCGAGCCAGGCGGGTACCGACGATGCGGTGTCGGGCTCGGCCCAGCGTCCAACGGGGGGCACCCCCGTGGCGACCACCCGCGGCGCGGGGCTGTCGCGCACGAAGAGCGGCAAGCCCGCGGGCCACGAGCCCCCAGGCGCCGGCGAGGCGGGCGGGAACAGCTCCTTCTCGGCCTCCCGGATCGCACGAAGCTCGGGGCTCTCGGCGCCGAGCGCGACGTCGTCGGCCGTAGGGCCCCCCGCGATCGCTCGGCGCGCGGCCATGTCCATCACGTGCGCGACGCGGGCCGGCGCGCGCGCCGGAGAGCTCGGCGCGCTCGGCGGCAGGGGCGGGACCGGGGGCGGGGCGGCGAACGCCTGCGATGCGACGACGAGGGACGATAACGCCCAGCCCGTCGCGATGCGCGCCACGCGCGCCGCACGAGCCACGCGACCGACTCGGCGCCGGGAAGGGCACGTCGCCATGAATGTACGGAACGCTCTCACGCGGTCCACGGGCGAGTCAAATTACGTCACAATTCGTTCGTGCTCTGGTGTGAAGGGGGGCGCCGATAGAGCCATCGACCCGCCGTTCGCGCTATCGTGGAGGTGACGTGCGCCACCCCCGTCCGCGGTGTCCATGAAGGCCTGTCCTCAGTGCCACATGCGCTACCCGACGGACGCGATCCAGTGCTTTCTGGACCGGTCCACGCTCGAGGACATCAAAGACCCTCTGATCGGCAAAACGATCGCCGGCCGCTACGTCGTCGAGGGCCCGCTGGGCGAGGGCGGGATGGCCACCGTGTACCGCGCCCGCAATGCGGTCGTCGATCGGCCGTGCGCGGTGAAGGTGATGAGCGCGGCGTACGCGAGCGACGCGAACGTGCGTGAGCGCTTCCGGCGCGAGGCCAAGAGCACGCAGACGATCGCGCACCCGAACGTCATCGAGATCTTCGATCAGGGCGAGATGGAGGACTCCACGCCCTACATCGTGATGGAGCTGCTCGACGGGTTGACGCTGGTCGTCTTGACGGACGCCGGCGCCATCGCCCTGCGGCGGGCGGTGCCCATCATGATCCAGATTGCCCGCGGCATCGCCCGCGCGCACGACCTGGGCGTGGTGCACCGGGACCTCAAGCCCGAGAACATCTTCGTGTGCCGGCGCCAAGACGACACCGACCTCGTCAAGCTCCTCGACTTCGGCATCGCCCGGTCCCGCAGCGACACGCGCCTCACGAACGTGGGCGAGCTGTTCGGGACGCCCCAGTACATGGCGCCCGAGCGCATCGGGTCGGGCGAAACCGGGCCGAGCGTCGACCTCTACGCGCTCGGAGTCATCTTCTTCGAAATGGTGACGGGGGCGCTGCCGTTCAACGCGACGGACCCGGCCACGTTCCTCATCAAGCACATGAAGGACGCGCCTCCCAGGCCGAGGAGCCTCGTGCCCGGGCTGCCGGAGCCGCTCGAGGCGCTCATCCTCCAGCTCCTCGAGAAAGACCCTCGTGCGCGGCCCGTCGACGCGCACCGGGTCGAGCAAGACCTCGTGGCCATCGCGCGACGGCTCGACGTGCCGATCCCACCCGAGCCCGAGGCAGACCCGGCGAGCTCGCGGCCCCCGGCGGTCACCATCCCGCCGGCCAAGCACGTGGAGCAGTGGTCGCAGCGGATCGCGCTCTTCGAGCAGATGGCGAGCCGGGCGTACGGTGCCCGGCCCCCGGAGGAGCAGAGCCGGACGCTGGCCGAGCTGAAACGCGTGGTCGAAGAGATCACGCGCGTACGCGTCGACAACGCCAAAGAGCAGCGAGCGCTCGAAGAGATCGACGCGCGCGGTCGCGATGGCCGGCAGCGTCTCGGTTTCGCGGTCGATGCCCTGGGGCACGACGTGTCCAGGGCGCGCGAGGACCTGCGCGCGGCGCAGCTCGACGTCGAACGGGTGCACCAGGAGACCGAAGCTGCCGCCAAGAAATACGCCGAATCGCAGCGCGAGCTCCTCTCCTGGGAGGGGCGGAGCGCCGGGCGGGAGCCGTACAAGCAGCTGGCCGAGGCGTACCGGCAGTGCGGCGCCCTGGTCGACGCATGGCTCGTGCAGCGCAACCGCGAGCGCGCGGCGCAGACGACGCTCGAAAGCAAGGAGCGCAGCGCGGGCGACCTCGAATATCAGATCACGGCCCTGCGAACCGCGCTCGCCAACCACGAGCAGATCATCGACCGCGAGCGCGACGCGGCCCAGAAGCGGGCCGTCGAGCTCAACGCCCGAGCCGAGCTCATCGAGCCTCGCGTCCTCGAGCTCGCGACCCGCTTCTGCAGCCCGCTGCGCACTCGGGCCGACCTGGGCCCGCTGTTCCGGGAGCTCGAAACTGACCGAGCCGCCGCGAACTAGCCGCGCTATGACAGGCGACGCACGACGATGAGCTCTCCGGCCCTGAACTTCGATCAGAACCAGGTGCTCGTCATGGTGCTCGCAGGGGGCGAGGGCAAGCGCCTCTTCCCCCTCACCCTCGACCGCGCGAAGCCGGCCGTCCCCTTCGGGGGCCGCTACCGCATCATCGACATCGTCCTCTCCAACTTCGTCAACTCGGGGCTCACGAAGATCAAGGTCCTGACGCAGTACAAGAGCGCGTCGCTCGAGGAGCACATCGCGCGCTCGTGGCGCCTCTCGCCCGTCCTCGATCAGTACATCGAGGCCATCCCCGCGCAGCAGCGCACGGGCAAGACGTGGTACCGCGGCTCGGCCGACGCGGTCTGGCAGTGCCAGCACGTGATCGGCGACGAAGACCCGGAGCTCGTGTGCATCTTCGGGGGCGACCACGTCTACAAGATGGACGTCCGGCAGATGATTGCCTTTCACCAGCAAGTGAAGGCCGACGCGACCGTCGCCGCCATCCCGGTCACACGCGAAGAGGCGCGCGACTTCGGGATCATCCAGGTCGACGACCAGGGCCGGATCGTGGCCTTCCACGAAAAGGTGGCCGATCCGCCGACGATGCCCGGCAACGACCAGATGTGCCTCGCGTCGATGGGCAACTACGTATTCCGGCCCGACGTGCTGCTGCGCGAGCTGGCCGAGGACGAGAATTTCGAAGAGAGCCGGCACGACTTCGGCCACGACATCTTGCCTCGGCTCGTGAAAAAGGGCGGCCAAGTCTACGCCTACGACTTCGCCACCAACGTGGTCGCCGGAGAAGATTCCAACCAGGGCTACTGGCGCGACGTCGGGACGATCGACGCGTACTGGGAAGCGCAGATGGACCTCATCGAGATCCACCCGCAGTTCAACCTCTACAATTTTCGCTGGCCGATCCGCACGGGCGCCACGCACGACCCGCCGGCCAAGTTCGTCTTCCGCGACGAGGCGCAGGCGCGCGTCGGCATCGCGACCGATTCGCTCGTCAGCCACGGATGCATCATCTCGGGCGGCCGCATCCACCGGAGCGTGCTCGGCGTCGGCTGCCGCGTGAACTCGTTCAGCGAGGTCGAGGAGAGCGTGCTCTTCGAGGGCGTGCAGGTCGGCCGGCATGCCAAGATCCGCCGCGCGATCATCGACAAGGACGTCGAGATCCCCGCCGGGACGGTCATCGGATTCGATCGCGAGGCCGACAAGCAGCGGTTCTTCGTGACCGACCGCGGCACGGTCGTGATCCCGAAGCGCGCAAAGCTGCCGGGCGTCTAGCCGCCGCAGGTGCCGTTGAGGCAGAAGAGCGCGCCGGAAGGGCAGTCCGCCACGGTCGCGCACTGCACGCACGCCTCCTTCGAGCAGATCGGAGTGGCCGTCGGGCAGTCGCTGTCAGCGAGGCAGGCGACGCAGGCGCCGTCGGGGTCGCAGAAGCTGCTGCTCGGCGAAGTGCAGTCGGTGTTGAGGGCGCACTCGACGCAGCCGGCCTTGGCGACGTTGCACACGGGCGTCGACCCGGAGCACTGAGCGTCGGACGTGCATCCTTCGACGCACACGAAGCGCCCCGGCTCGCAGATCGGCTTGGCCATCCCGCAGTCGGCGTTGCTCAGACAGGCCACGCAAGTGCTCGTCGCCGGCTCGCAGAGCGGCGCAGTCATCGGGCAATCGGCGTTGGCGCCGCACTCGACGCACGCCTCGGTCGCGGGATTGCAAACGGGCGTCGGCATGGAGCACTGCGAATCCATCGTGCACCCGACGCAGGCGCCCACCGCCGTCTGGCAGATCGGCAGCGCGTTCGGACAGTCCGAGTCCGTCGTGCACGGCGAGTGACACTGGGCGTCGCCGGGCCAGCAGGCCGGTTTGGCCATCGGACAGTCCGCGTTCGTCGCGCAGGCGCCGCACGCTCCGGTGGCCGTGATGCAGATCGGGTTGGGCTGCGCGCAGTTGGTGCTGCTGACGCAAGCGACACACCCGAGCGAGGGGCTGCATTGCTCGGTGCCAGGGCACTCGGTGCTGCCGCTGAAGCCACAAAGCGCGCTGCCGGCGCCGAGGCCGTTGCCGTTGCTTCCGCTGCAGGCGATCGCCGTCACCGCCATCACCGCGAGCGCTGCTCCGAAGAGACCCGCGCCCCTCCCCTCGCCCCTGGTCCCGTTGGTCCTCCGCATGCGCTAAGGAATAGCACCATGGCGCGCACGATCATCGTCGGCGACGTCCACGCTTGCTCGCGCGAGCTCTCGGCGCTGCTGGAGCGCGTGGCCTTCGCGCGCGGGGTCGACCGGCTGGTCCTCGCGGGCGACGCGCTCGTGCGGGGGCCCGATCCCCTGGGTACCCTGGACTTGATGCGCGATCTCGGCGCCGCGGCAGTCCGCGGCAATCACGAGAACAAGCTACTCTCGGCCAGAGGCACCGATGGCCGCCTGCGCGGCGACGCGCGCCTGGGAGGCGAGCACGGACGGGTGGCACGCATGCTGCGCGACGACGACTGGCGGACGCTCGAGGCCATGCCGCTGTGGCTGGACCTGCCGGCCCACGCGGTACGGGTCGTCCACGGGGGGGTGGTCCCGGGGATGCCGATCGAGCGCACGCCGCCCGAGGCCCTGATGACGATGCGTACCATCGACGCGCGCGGCCGCTGGAGCGACAAGCAACAAGCCGGCGAGCTGTGGGGAGCCAGCTACGAGGGCCCGCCGCACGTCGTCTTCGGGCACAACGCGAGACCCGAGGTGCAGCTTCACCCGTGGGCCACGGGGATAGACACCGGCTGCGTGTACGGGGGCCAACTGACCGCCGTAGTGCTCGCCGCCGGCGAGCCGATGCCGCACGGTACCGCAGCCCGCGCCAAGCTCGTGAGCGTGCCCGCCCAGCGCAGGTACTACGAGCCCAAGACCTAAATACCGAAGATAAGACAATCACCAGGACACCAGGATCAGCCAGGGTCACCAAGTGAGATTTCTGAGGATTGGCTACTCAATCCTGGTGTCCCTCGTGTCCTGGTGGTCCAATCTTCGTTGCTCAGCAGGCTAGAAGAGCCACCCCACGGCTGTATCGAACCGCGGCTCGAATCCACCGAAGGCGACGACCGCACCCGTACCGACCGCATTGCCGCGGGCGTAAGCGAGACCGATGCCACACGATGTCGTGGCGCCGAAAGGCCACGTCCAAGCGTAGCCCACCGTGGCGGCGGCGCCGAAGCTCGTGGCGGAGGCCAGGTGCGTCCACTCGATCCGCGGGTGCAGGTACAGGCCGTGGAACACGGCGCGCGCGGGGAAGACCGGCACGCCGGCCGAGGCGCGGTAGCCGGAGCCGGACGTCGTGACGAGCCACGCCAGCGCTCCGCTGACGGCGACGTGCTCGGCGACCGCCACATCGGCCTCGGCGACGGCCAGTCCCAGCGCGGGGAGCAGCGGCTGCACCGCGAGCCGGGCGTAGCGAGGCCCGCCCTCGTCGACGGCGTCGACGTGGTCCGTTTCCACGTCGGCCGGGGATTCGGCGCCGCGCGCGGCACCCATGCACGCGCACACCAGGATGAGGGCGGCGGCTGCGGCGGCGCGGGCAAACCCTTTCATACGAGCCCCATCGGACGGACGCGGGCGGGAGTTGCTTCCCGCCCGCGAACGCGCTCCCCTCCCTGCCGTGGAGGACAAGCGCTACCCCAATGTCGCCGTCGACGTGAACGCCGACGAAGCCGACGAGGCGGGCGCACGCCTCTTCGAGCTCGGGGCCGAGGGCGTCGAAGAACGCGACGCGACCACGTTGGCGCGAGGGGCGGGCGGCGCGGGGTCGGTGACCCTCATCGCGAGCTTCGAGACTCTCGACGAGGTCCACGTCGCCATGGCCGAGCTTCCACCCGAGTGGTCGCCGCGCATCCAAGAAGTGGTGGGCGACGCGTGGCGCGACGAGTGGAAGAAGCACTTCGAGCCGTTCCGGATCTGCGAGGGCATCGTCGTCCGCCCACCCTGGCGCGAGCATACGGCGGCACCGGACGAGCAGGTGATCGTGCTCGAGCCGGGACGCGCCTTTGGCACGGGGCTCCACGAGACGACGAGCCTCGTCGCCGAGGTGCTGGGCCGGCTCACCAGACTACCGGGGGCGACGGTCCTCGATGTCGGGTGCGGGAGCGGCATCCTGGCCATCGTCGCCCTGGCGCTGGGAGCGCGCCGCGCGCGCGCGATCGACATCGACCCCGACGCCACGGCCGTGACGCGCGAGAACGCCGCGCGCAACGCGATGTCGGCGCGCCTCGACGCGGACGAGACCGCGGTGCAGGACATCGACGCGACGTACCCCATCGTGCTGGCCAACATCGAGGCGAACCCGCTCGTCGCGATGGCGCCGGCCCTTGCCGCGCGCGTCGCGCCCGGCGGGCTACTCGTTCTCAGCGGCATTCTCGCCGAGGACATCGCACCGGGGCAGGTGCCGAGCGTGCGAACGGCCTACGCCGGGCTCGCCCTCCACGAGATGTGGCGAAAGGGCGAGTGGGTGGCTCTCGTCATGCGAGCGCCTATGCCATGAATGCGGCCGCGACCCCGGCGGCGCGGAGGCGACGGGCGTGATCCGCGCTCCCATCGTGGACCTCGCGCCCGGAGAGCGCACGCTCGGCGGAGCCGTCGGTCACTATCTCGTGCGCGTGCTGCGCATGCGGGCGGGCGACACGTTCGTGGCGTTCGATCCGGCGACGGGCACCGAGGCCGGCGCCGTCGTCGTCGGAACGGACGCGGACTCGATCCTGGTGCGATTCGGCAATTCCCGGTTGGCCACGGCCGACCTAGGGCGCAAGATTACCTTCGTTCAAGGGTTGCCTAAGGGCGACAAATGCGACGCCGTCGTGCGGGACGCGACGGAGCTCGGGGCGACGCGGCTCATCGTGGCCGTCACCAAGCGGAGCGTCGTGCGCCTCGACGATGGACGCGCGCTCGCCCGTCAGACGCGCTGGGCGCGCATCGTCGAGGACGCGGCCCGCCAGTGCGGCCGCGCGCGTCCGCCCACCGTCGACCATCCCACGACCTGGGAGGAGGCGCTCGACAGCGTGGGGACCGAAGCGGCGCGGTTTTGCCTGTATGAAGGGGCCACCCAGGCCCTCGGACCTCCCCTCTTCGAGGCTCTCGCGGGCACCGCGGACCTGGCGTTCGCTTGCGGCCCCGAGGGCGGCCTCGAGACGGGCGAGGTCGACGCGGCGTTGGCACGAGGCTGGATCGTGTGCTCGCTGGGACCGCTCGTGCTCCGCACGGAGACCGTGGCCGCGGCGGTGCTCGGCGCGGTTCGAATCTGGAGCGGACTGCAGCCGTCGGACGCGGGCACCGCGCCGGCATGACGGGTGCACCATGGCTTCTCGAAAGAGAGGCCACATGCCTGAAGCGACAGATCAGAAGAAGGCCCAGCACCCCCCGCCCGATCCCGAGCTCCAGAACGAGGGCGAAGGGAGCCGATCAGCCGCGAACCGCTACGACGAAGGCGCGACGCATACCGCTGCCGACCCAAAGCACGTGAAAGAAGCCGCCGAAAAGGCGCGGCGCGCTCTCGAGGGGCCCGAAGGCAAAGAGCTTCGCGAGGCCGAAGAGCGCGGCAAGAAGCACCAGCACGGTTGAGGCACGATGACAGCCGTCGCCTCGCCTTTCGCGCGGATCGTGAGGCGGTGGCCGAGCGCTTCCGAGTGGCTCGCGCAGATGGGCCACGGCCTGTCGCGGGCGCGCACACTCGGTCTCGCGGCCGAGGTGTCGTTCTGGCTCTTCCTTGCCCTCGTGCCGCTCACGGCGATGGCGGGTCTCATTGCGGCCCGGCTCATCGCGGCGCGCGGCATGGGCGTGCTCGACGTGTTCGCCACGGTGCCTCCCGAAGCGCGGCAGACAATCGCGAAGGAGGTGACTCAGGCCGCGTCGTGGAACGGCGGGCACGTGGCGCCTCTCGCGATCGCGACCTTCCTGTGGCTCTCGGCGAGCGGGCTACAATCGATCTTCGACGTGCTCGAGGTGCAGGCGGGCGGCTCCCGCTCGTGGATCCGCAAGCGCGCCATCGCCCTCGGCGCGTGCGTGGCGCTTTCGATCGGCGTCGCCCTCCTGGGCTTGATCGGGGTGGGGCTCGAGCGCATCGAGGCGCTGCTCGGTGCCACCTCGCCGTCCCTCATCCACGGATTGGCGCCATCGATCGCGGCACGCGTGGCGCGCACCGTCGCCGCGCTTGCGATCGGCCTCGCGATGATCGCCGGTCTCTACCGCGTCGGCCTGCCCCGCCAGGCAGGAGCGGCGTTCCCCGTCATGCCGGGTGCAGCGCTGGCCACGGCGTTGATCGCGCTACTCGGTGCCGCATACGGCCTCTATGTCTCGATGGTGGGTGCGGGCGACGCCTACCTTGGCGGTCTCGCCGCGGTGGGCGTGACACTAATGACTCTCTGGCTGTTCTCCGTGGCGATCCTGCTCGGTGCAGAGCTGAACCGCGTCGTCTACGATCGGCGATCCGGCCGCTACGACGCCGATACGGCGCTGGCAGGGCCCTTGCCTCGCTGACCCTCACCATGGCCGAGTTTCGCAACATCCTCGTCCCGACTGATTTTACCGAACCGTCCGAGCACGCGCTCGACTGGGCAATCCAGATGGCGTCGCGTCTCGGCTCGTCGATCACGCTCATGCACGCCTACGAGCTGCCGCTGGTGGGCCTGCCGGACGCGACGCTCGTCGCCCCGGCCGACATCGCGGCACGCATCGCCGACGCATCGCGAAACGCGCTCGACAGGACGCTCGAGCGCCACAAGGACCGGGGCGTCCCGATCTCCGCGGTGCTGCGCGAAGGCGTAGCGTGGGAAGAGATCAACCATGTCGCGGACGAGATCGACGCGGACCTCGTCGTCCTCGGCACGCACGGCCGCAAGGGCCTCGCGCGAGCACTCCTCGGCAGCACCGCCGAGAAGGTCGTGAGATCGGCCCACCATGCGGTGGCGACGATCCATTAGTCGCGGTCGAGGGGAGCGACCTCCGCTGACCATTCGTCACTTTTTTCGCCGCGGGGGCGGGCCATGATCGTCGCCCGCGACGAGACGGCTCGGTTGCAACGGCCGAAGAGGGAGAGGTGGAACAGGAAGGCGGGAAGACGGGAAGGCTGGAGACAGCGTGAGCCGCCGCAGGTCGGTCTTGATGACCTCGGAATGGAAGTTCACCAACAGGCCCACGCGTAGCCCCGTAAGGCGCAGGTAGGTCAGTACCTGGGCTTGATGGATGGGCATCAGCCGGTCCACCGCCTTGATCTCGACGACGAGCGCGCCGTCGACCACGAGATCCTCGATGCAGGCCCCGATGACGATCTCCGACCCATCCCCAAACCTTCCCGCCTTCCCGCCTTCCTGTTCCACCTCTCGCTCTTCGGCCGTTGCGACCGACCCGTTTCGTCGCGGGCGACCATCATGGCCCGCCCCGGCGGCGAAAAAAGTGACGAATGGTCAGCGACCTCCGCTCCCCTCGAGCTCCCCACCGGATTCGTTGAAATGCGCTACGGACCCAGGTTCATGACGCCGCGCTGCTGGCGCGCCGTCATCAGGGCCGACATGAGGCGGTCGTAGACGGCGCGGTCGCCCGGTGAGCCGCGGACCTCGATCGCGGGCAGGGCCGGGTCGTGCGCCGTGATGACGATCGACGACACGCCGACCATGCGGTCCACGAGCGACTGGCGGAACTCGACGTCGCGCACGCGCCAGAGCTCCAGCGTGTCGATGCGCTTCGAGAGAAAGCCCGACTCGACTTCGACGCGCTTCGAGGTGAGCTTCCATCGCTTGGACCGGGTGCGAAGCCACACGGGCACGAGCAGGAACAAGCCCACGAGCACGGGCAAGAGGACCCAGCCCGCGATCCACCGCACGGCCCAGGCGCGCCACGAGGGCCGCCCCTCCCAGAGGACCTCCTCGGCGACATCGGGACCGGGACCGGACATGGGCGAATGGTACAGGACTCGCCGACGCGCGCGTGGCCAGTGGACGCGCGCCTTTCTCGGGGCGAGATTGGCTCGGCTACGCCTTGGCGAGCAACTGCCGGAGGACATACTGGAGGATGCCGCCGTGGCGGTAGTACTCGCGCTCCTGCGGGGTATCGATGCGCACGGTGGCGGTGAACTCCTTCGACTTGCCGTCGGTGCTCGTCGCCTTGACCGTGATCTTGCGCGACGCGATCGCGCCGGCGAGGCCCTCGATTGCGAACACCTCTTCGCCCGTCAGGCCGAGCGAGGCGGCGTTTTGCCCGGGCGCGTACTCGAGCGGCAGGATGCCCATGCCGACTAGGTTACTCCGGTGGATCCGCTCGTAGCTCTCGGCGATGACTGCGCGCACGCCGAGGAGCTTGGGCCCCTTGGCCGCCCAGTCGCGCGATGATCCCGAGCCGTACTCCTTGCCGGCGAGGACCACGAGCGCCACCTTCTCCTTGGCGTAGCGCTCGGCCGCGTCGAACACGCTCATCCCGTCGCCGGACGGCAGGTGGCGCGTGACGCCGCCCTCGGTGCCGGGGGCGAGCATGTTGCGCAGGCGCACGTTGGCAAATGTGCCGCGCACCATGACCTCGTCGTTGCCCCGGCGGGAACCGTACGAGTTGAAGTCGGCCACGTCGACGCCGTGCTCGATGAGGTACTTGCCGCCCGGGCTGCTCTTCTTGATGTTGCCGGCGGGCGAGATGTGGTCGGTCGTGATGCTGTCGCCCAGCATGAGCAGCACGCGGGCTCCCGTGATGTCGGAGACGGCCGAGGGCTCCTTCTGCATGCCGTCGAAGTACGGCGGGTTTTTCACGTAGGTGGACTTGGCGTCCCAGGCGTAGCGGTCACCCGTCGGGATCTTGAGCTTCTTCCACTCTTCGTCGCCGTCGAAGACGTGGCCGTAGACGCGCTCGAACATCGCGCGATCGATGCTGGCGTCGACCGCCGCCTGGATCTCTGCGCGGGTCGGCCACACGTCTTTGAGCATCACGGGCTTGCCGTCTTTGCCGGTCCCGAGCGGATCCTTGTACGGATCGAAGTCGACCGTGCCGGCGAGCGCGTACGCGACGACGAGGGGCGGCGATGCAAGGTAGTTCGCTCGCACCTCGGCGTGCACGCGCCCCTCGAAGTTGCGATTGCCGCTGAGCACCGCGGCGGCCACGAGCGACCCTTGTTCGATGGCCTTGGACACGGCCTCGGGCAACGGACCGCTGTTGCCGATGCACGTGGTGCAGCCGTAGCCCACCGTCTGGAAGCCGAGCTTCTCGAGATACGGCGTGAGCCCCGCCTTGGCGAGGTACTCGGTGACCACCTGCGAGCCGGGCGCGAGGCTCGTCTTGACCCACGGCCGGCGCGTCAGGCCCTTCTCGACGGCCTTCTTGGCGAGCAGGCCCGCCGCCACCAGGACGCTCGGGTTCGACGTGTTGGTGCAGCTCGTGATCGCCGCGATGACGACCGAGCCGTGTTTGAGCTCGAAGTCGGTGCCGTCGATCGAGGCCGCGGCCGACGCGGTGGGCGCGCTCGGCTTGGGCGACTTGGAGAGGAGCTTCTCGAGCGCGGAATGGAAGCTCGCCTTCGACTCGCTCAGCTTGACCCGGTCTTGCGGACGCGTGGGCCCGGCGATGCTGGGCACGATCGACGCGAGATCGAGGTGCATCACGTCGGAGTACCTGGCCTCCTTGGCGCCGGGCGCGTGGAAGAGGCCCTGCGCCTTGCAGTACTCCTCGACCAGCTTGACCTGCGCGTCGTCGCGGCCCGAGAAGCGCATGTAGCGGAGCGTCTC